>PJUA01000117.1_pt1 | contig 80748 bp, 73 predicted proteins | sample 1512151 | NCBI WGS metagenome assembly PJUA01 (sample SAMN08177678, study PRJNA422409) | Soil metagenome, whole genome shotgun sequencing project. | isolation source: Soil enriched on filter paper: beechwood xylan treatment | place: USA: Madison | collected 2015-01-15 | reverse complement strand
TGCTACCTTGTAACGGACTTCTTTAAACGCATGGTTTCGTTGCTTCATGTTTCCTGCCCCCTTACTCAAGATTGTACCTTAATTCCCTTCATTTTCTCCAACTTGATTAGGGGGCTAAATAGATTTCAGCCTTTAACGGCCATTAATGACCGGCAAACGGCAGGTCAAGGTCAAAGATTCCCCTTCTATTTCCAACCCGCTAAGCCTGCATGAAATGAAAGTTCGCCCTAATTGTTCAATAAATAAAAAATGCCGGCCACAATAAACAAAATGGCGATCACAAGCAATATGATCCATAAATATTTCATATTCGCCTCCGCGCGTTAAGGCGTTATTCGATCCGCCTTAAATAATAACCGTTGCTCCGATTACGTAAGATAGAGAAACCGAAATAATCATGGCAATCAAGCCTACCGCCCGATTGTCGCTGGCAATCTCTTCGTCGATCCGAAACACGGGCGTCATGAATTCAAACAGAAAATAGGCAAGCAGCAAAATAACAAAACCAAACGCGCCCCAAATCAGGCTTTGATAGATGGAATCATTGGCTTCAATAGAAAAGCGGAAAATATTGCAAATCCCGAATATTTTACCGCCTGTCGCCATCGCCACCGCCATATTGCCGCGTTTAATTTCTGTCCAGCATTTATATTTGGCCACCAGCTCAAAAACCCACAGGAAAACAATAAGCGACAGAATCGTCACCGACACAAAAACAAGCGATGATGCATAAGCATTGTCAAGCAGCTTGTCGATTTCCGTTCCCATTTCCTAGATCCCTCCTATTTCAGCTCCGCTACCGTTACGCCGGTGCCTCCTTCGCCGTAATCGCCGTTGCGGAAGCTTTTCACATGGGCATGGCGTCGCAGATATTGCTGAATGCCGGTACGCAATATCCCTGTGCCCTTGCCATGTATAATATATACCCGGCCAAAGCCGGATAAAAAGGATTCGTCAAGGAAGCGGTCAACCTCCATAATGGCCTCCTCCAGGTTTTCGCCCCGAAGATCAAGCTCCATACGGACATTATCATCCTTCGACCGCATAAGCGTGGCGCTTTGCTTAGGCTGTTGCTTGGCTGCCGGAGCTTGGCTTTTGATAAGCTCCATATCATCCAGCGCAACCTTCATTTTCAGAATGCCCAGCTGTACCAAGGCGTCCGAAGCGTTTATTTCCAGCACATGCCCTCTTTGATTGAGGCTGTACACCATAACCTCGTCGCCAGGGCCAATGGTCTCGCGTTTGCCGCCTTGCGCTTTGGCTGGCCGCTTCTGGCTTTTTTCGGGTGCCGCTTCTTCCAGCTTGCGCCGGGCTTCAATCAGCTTATGCTCCTTGACGGAAGCACCTTCCTCCATAGCAAGTTTACGCAGCTCGGCGATAATGGTTTCCGCTTCTTTTTTGGCCTTGTCGAGAATGCCGATGGCTTCGTCCTGCGCTTTAAGCAGCAGCTTTTCCTTCTGCTCCTCAAAACGCCGTTTTTCCTCCTCGTGCTTGGCCCGCTGAAGCTCCATCTGACGGCGCAGCTCCTCCGCCGTATGACGCTCGTTTTCGGCGCTTAAACGGTTTTCCTCCAGCGAAGCAATCATGCTTTCGACGCGCAAATCCTCCTCGCTGACCTCGCCTCTGGCATGATCAATAATGCTGCGCTGCAGCCCGAGACGCTCCGCAATAGCGAACGCATTACTTCGGCCAGGCACGCCAACAAGCAGCCGGTAGGTCGGGCTTAGCGTCGCCACGTCAAATTCCATGCTGGCGTTGATAACGGATTTGCGATTGTACGCGTAAGCCTTCAGCTCGCTGTAGTGAGTAGTCGCTACGATACGGCTGCCGATGGCATGGATATGCTCAAGGATGGCTATGGCCAAAGCGGAGCCTTCCGCAGGGTCCGTGCCCGCTCCCAGCTCATCCAGCAAAACCAGGCTTTTCGCTGTCATCCTTTTTAATATGGAAATGATATTGGTCAAATGACTGGAAAAGGTACTCAGGCTTTGCTCGATGCTTTGCTCGTCGCCGATATCGGCGTAAATCGCGTCAAACACACAAAGCTGGCTGCCTTCGTCCGCAGGCACGAACAGGCCCGACATCGCCATCAGCGACAGAAGTCCGATTGTTTTGAGGGACACCGTTTTGCCGCCGGTATTGGGTCCGGTCACGATGATAGCGGTAAAGTTGTTGCCAAGCTCCACATCCAGCGGAACAACCTTGTCCCGGTCGATGAGGGGATGCCGCCCGCGCTTCAGCTTCAGAAAACCTCTGTCGTTCATGCGCGGCTGAGTTGCTTTCATGGTGTGGGCCAGACGCGCTTTCGCAAAAGCAAAATCCAGCTCGCCGAGCAGCTCTTGATTGGCAAGCAAATCCTCGACGTAGTCCGAGGCCAGCGCTGTCAGCTTTTGCAATATTTTTTCGATTTCCCGCTCTTCCGCCGCTTTTAGCTCACGCAGCCGGTTATTCATCGCCACAATAGCTTCAGGCTCGATAAACAACGTAGCGCCTGAGCCCGATTGATCATGCACGATGCCGCCGAAGCTGGAGCGGTATTCCTGCTTCACAGGGATAACATAACGGTCGTTGCGCAGCGTAATAATGACATCCTGAAGCATTTTCTGCACGGACGAGGAACGGATCATCGACTCCAGCTTTTCCCGGATGCGGGATTCGCCATTGCGAAGCTCGCGGCGCACGGAAGCAAGCCCCGGGCTTGCGCTGTCCAGTACCTCCGCGTTTTCGTCTATGCACGCCAGAATGTCATCCTCCAGCCCCTTATGCTCTGTAATTTCTCCTGCCAGTCCTTGGAGCAGCGGGATAGGATGCTCCTCATGAATCTGCCCAATATGCTTCTTGACGCGGCGTCCGCCCCGCGAAGCAAAAGCAATATCAAGCAGCTCGGAGGGATTAAGCGTACCGCCTATACGTGCTCGATGCAGCGGGGCGCTAATATCAACGATGCCGCTAAACGGGGCGCCTCCCTTCAGTCTGTCGGCGGCACAAGCCTCATCCGTCGCCTGGAGCAGCAGCTTCACCGCTTCCAGTCCGGTTGAGGGAAGAAGCCCCTCCACAAGCCGTTTTCCAAGCTCTGTGGCTGCATGTGCGCTTAGTTTATTTATAATTTTTTGATATTCAAGTGTGGATAAAATTTTGGAATCCAACAACGAACACTCCTCTCGCTTTTTTATTATAGCCGAACCTTTGATTACATGCACGATTTTGGCCGTCGGCTCTCTGATGCAAAATCTTAATGGAATAGACGGTACATAATCGCAGGAACTCGCGGCAACACTATATGTGCTTGAACACGAAGTATAGCCTTCAACAGAAGGTTATGGAGCCAAATTGAGCTCAATGAAAAGGAGGACTTCCAATGACTTTTCTGGGACACGTTGTCCGGTTTATTGTATCGGCCCTGGTCCTTATGCTGGTGGGCTTTATTGTGCCTGGGTTCAAAGTTGGCGGATTTTGGAGCGCGTTTTTCCTCGCGCTTGTCATTGCCGCTCTCGGCTGGATCATCGAGGGCGTCTTTGGCAAAAGAGTTACGCCGTTTGGACGAGGCATCGTTGGCTTTTTGTGCAGCGCCGCCGTCATCTGGATTGCTCAGTTTATTGTCAGCGGCATAGCTGTCACTTGGCTGGGAGCCATTCTGGCGGCGCTTGTAATCGGGATTATCGACCTGTTTATTCCCGTGAGCACGCCATATGAAGCAGGCCGCCGCAACGCGTAGCCTAACCTTTCATGCAGGCTTGCACTGCCCATTAAGGCGCTGCAGGCCGCAAGCGACCTTACAAGGAGCGCCCGCGCTCCAAAAAACAGCCCTTCAATCCCGCAAACCGGGAACGAAGGGCTTTTTCCCGACTTGAAAAGCTTCTCGACTTTTGAGTGATTTCCCGGCTTTTTGAGTGATTTCTAGGCTAGAGTAAGACGAACGGGAGGTATTCTCCCCTTTTACCCGCAATGACATTCATCACATTTTCGAAATATTGTCAAACTGTTGCCGCCATTCTCTCTTTATCTTGTGCTGATTTCGTTTACAATGGTAGTGAAAGTTTAGTTATATTTATGTTTTCTGCGAAAGGGGATATTAATGGGATGAAAAAATGGCTGGCATTTGCGTTTGTGCTTGTTATGGTTGCAATCGTTGCCGCATGCGGAAGCAATGCGGGTGAAAAATCGGGAGGAAACAGCGGAAGCGAGTTAAAAGGCGGCGATCTCTCCGCAGACAGCAGCGCCGCAACATCCGAGGTTGTTATCACTGCGTCCAATTGGAAGTTTGATCAAGAGGAATACAAAATCAAATCAGGCGACACGGTAAATCTGACGCTTAAATCGGCTGGCGGCTCCCACGGCGTCCTGATTCTGAAAAGCGGCTACGATCAAATCGTTAATGACGAGACATTAGCCGTCAAATTCGACGAACCCGGCACATACGACATCATTTGCTCCGTTCCTTGCGGCAACGGCCATCGCACCATGAAGTCCAAGCTCGTTATCGAATAAACCTGCAAACTAAAAAGATTACCCAAATATGTTAATCGTCAACAAACATATGAGTCATCAACAAATTAACTCAATGAAAGTCCAGGATTGCCGCGTATACGTCACGGTAGTCCCGGGCTTTTTTTGGTTGTACAGTTCAGTGGATTTGCTCACTTGTGCTGTTGGGTTGTATAGTTCAGTCAACTTGCTCTGTTGGCCTTGTATTTAGTTCTAAGTGCAGCGGGCTCGAGGCTGCTACCGGACACCGATGTCCTTTAGCCGGACATTTTTGACCACTAAATAATGGATAATCCAGCTTTTTGGTTTGTAACGGACAATTGTGTCCACAACATTAGTATGATAGATCAGATCAACTGATCAAAACGATAGCTGATTTATTTAGTTAGTTCAACAGACGGACGATTCAGCAAATAATTCATAAATCAGGCTAATCATCATTTTGCTTGTTGTCATCGTATTACTTGTCGTCCCCCTCTTGCTTGTCGCTTCCATTGGCAAGCTTCCTTTGATAAGATGGGTGTACTAATGAAACATGCAAAAAGCGAGGGATGCGTAATGGGAGTTTTGAAGGGACGTATCGCGGTAGTCACTGGAGCAGGGAGCGGATTGGGCAGGGCCGCAGCATTGGCTTTTGCGCGTGAAGGCGCTTCCGTCGCACTGCTGGGACGCCGCCTCGACAAGCTGGAAGAAACAGCGAAGCTGTTGGAGACGGAAACTGGTCAAAAGGCCCTGCCGATCCAGGCCGATATCACCGTTAAAGAAGACATTCATGCGGCGATTGATAGCTTAGTGAATGCATGGGGGCGCATTGACGTATTGCTTAACAATGCCGCCGTTTTGGAATCCGGCTCCGTTCTTGACCTGACTTCGGAGGAATGGGAAAAACAAATCGCCACCAATTTAACCGGACCCTTCCTGCTTACTCAAGCCGTCCTCCCTGTGATGAGGGCTAATAGATATGGCCGTATAATCAATATTACTTCGGGCTTGGCACGAAATGGAGCCGGAGGTTTTGCCGCATATAGCGCCGCCAAGGCGGGATTGGAATCGTTAACCGTCACAACCGCGCATGAAGAGCATGAATACGGCATATTAGTAAACCTCTACAATCCGGGTACACTTCGCACTGAAATGCATGCCGTCGGCAAAGATCCCTCCGTCGTCACGCCAGATCTGGTGAGACTGGCTTCGTTATCATTTGGCGGCCCAACAGGCGCTCTTCATTCCTATGGGTAATTCCCGCTCATTTCCTCGCCATGTTCATCCGTTGTTCGTGCTGAAGAAGCCAGCTTTTCCGGGTCAAGCCGCCTCCGTATCCGCCAAGCTCGCCGCTTGCGTTAATCACTCTATGACATGGAATGACAATGGCCAGTTGATTGGCTCCATTTGCTTGCGCCACGGCCCGGTAAGCATTAGGTTTGCCAAGTGAAACCGCCAAAGTCTGATAGGATACCGTTTCACCGCACGGAATTGCCGCCAGCTTATCCCATACGCTGCGCTGAAAGGTTGTACCTCCTTGGAACAAAGGCGTTTTGAATTGCTTTAATGAGCCATCGAAATAAGCTTTAAGCTCCTCTTCTATGGAACAAATGGGAGCCGTCATTCCAGGCACAATTGCGGACCGGGTCGATTGGCGCAAACGTTCAAGCTCCCGTTCAAGTCCTCTCCTGTCAACAAATTCAAGCAAATGCAAATTCGCTTCGTCGGCCACGGCCATCATGGGACCAAGAGGCGTATCCAGCCAGGACGCCTTGAGCAATCGTTCCTCTGACATATGAGTAGGGGAAGCCCCCATATTTTTTGAAAAAGCCTCGCGAAATCCGCTGCTAGATTGATAGCCGCTTGAAAGCTGAGCGTCTATAACGGCTTCTCCTGAAGTCATATTTTTAAGTGCTATCCCCATTCTGCGCGCCCTTGCGTATTCGACAAACGTCATCCCAAACCGTTTCTTAAATTGCCTTCTGGCCGTCGATTCATCCACCGACAACCGTTTGAAGTCCTCGCTTTTATCATCAATCATTAAAGGCACATCCTTATCGTGATTAAAACCAACTTGATTATAACGTAATGATCAAATAAGCATCGCCGAAAATCAGGCACGAATAATAGAGCTATTAGGACATAGCATCTGCAGCATCAAAATGACAGCAGCTGTTTCTTCGATAATTACTTTACCTGTCGTAGTAATTATGCTATATTCATTTTACTACGACAGATGCAGTAATGAGGAGGTTAACGTTTGATCAGCAGTGACATTATCCGAGGTTACAACGATACGATGATTCTGTATATGCTGCTGGAGCAGGAATCTTACGGTTATGAAATATCCAAAAATATTCGACAGCTTTCGGAAGAGAAATATGTGATGAAGGAAACCACGTTGTATTCCGCTTTTACCCGTCTGGAGAAAAACGGCTATATCGTATCCTTTTACAGGGACGAAACGTTTGGGAAACGGCGAACCTATTACCGGATTACGACAGAGGGCCGCGCCTATTATGAGGAAAAATGTATAGAGTGGCGTTTGACGCAAGAAGTCGTGAACAAATTTATTAGGGAGTGACGAAGACATTATGAATACCCTTGTCAATTATCTGGAGACGATGTTTGCACAGCTTCCCCGCAATGCGCAAACCTGGAGACTCAAAGAGGATCTGCTGGCGACAATGGAGGAAAAATACAATGAGCTAAAGGCCGAAGGCCGCAGCGAAAACGAAGCGGTAGGCATCGTTATCTCCGAATTCGGCAATATTGATGAATTAATGCAGGAGCTTGAGATGACACCTTTGGTTTCGGGGGCTCAGCCGCGAGTTCTGACAGCTCATGAGGTTGAGGATTATTTGCAAATGCGGAGACGCTCGGCATTTAACATCGCTTTAGGCGTTGCGATCATTATTTTTGGCGTTGCTTTAATGATGCTGATTAATATGCTGCTTGGTGAAGGAAGCCAGTTCATGACTATGAGTGAAGACAGCGCAGGTTTGATCAGCATTGTCGTGTTGCTTGCTTGCGTCGTGCCAGGTATTGCCCTGTTTGGCTATAATGGCTCAAAAAATGAGGCTTACGAATATATGCAAAGGCAATTCCAGCTGCCAAATGCTCTATGGGAAGAGATTAACCAACGGAAATCCGCCTTTATGCCGACCTATAAGCTAGTAATTTGGTTAGGCGTTGTCATATGCATCGCTTCCCCGATCCTCTTATTTGTCCCAATGATCTTTAACGAGGATGCCTCCGGCTACGGTGTGGCTGCCATGTTGTTTGCTATAGCCATTGCCGTTTTTCTCTTCATTTATTGGGGGAATATTAAAGAAGGTTTTTCCGTTGTTCTGCAAACCGAAGATTGACATCCCCCCCGATTTCATTTACAATCACACTTGTTCACAATGATAATGATTTTCATTATATGAAGAGTCAACATTAAGGGGAGATTTTGAAAAATGAAGAAAAAGTCAATATTGACATTGTCCATCCTGATTTTGATTGCCGTCTTTGTCGCAGCATGCGGCGGGAATACGGCCAATAACGGACCTTCAGCCAAGCCTCAAGAATCGGTTTCGCCTGAGCCTAGCGCCGAACAGTCTGCTTCCGTGGAAGCCTCAGGAACAGTTACTTACGAATCGGAAACCGGCCCTGTTGAAATCCCGGCCAAACCAGCCCGAATCGTTGCGTTGACCAATGCGCCAAACGCGCTTTCGCTGGGTCAAACACTTGTGGGCGTTGATCAATGGACAGGTGCAAATCCCCTTTTTACCGATATGCTTAAAGACGTAGCGATTGTATCCGAGGAAGACCCCGAAGGCGTTGCGGCACAAAACCCCGACCTGATTATTGCAGGCTCGCATATGAAAAACCTGGACCAGCTTTCTAAAATAGCGCCAACCGTCGTCTACACTTGGGGAAAGCTAAACTATCTGGATCAACAGCTGGAAATCGGCAAATTATTAAACAAAGCCGATGAGGCCGAAAAGTGGGTCAACGACTTCAAAACAAAAGCGTCTGCCATTGGGCAGGAAATCAAGGCCAAACATGGCGATAACGTATCTGTTTCTTTTTTTGAAATGGGAGATAACAGCGTGTTCACGATGGGCGACAGCTGGGCGCGCGGCACCGAAATCATTTACCAGGCTATGGGCCTCGCAATGCCAGATAAAATAAAGCAAGATACAGCGGAGGCCGGTTATTATTCCTTGTCGCTTGAGGTTTTACCTGAATACTCCGGCGATTTTATTATCGTCAGCCGGGATTTGAGCCTGGACAACTCTATTTTGACTTCGGAGGTTTGGAAAAACATTCCCGCCGTTCAAAAAAACCAGGTCATCGAGATTGAAAGCAAAGCTTCATCCTACAGCGACCCTACAACGCTAGAATACCTGCTAAACATTTTTAAACAAGGTTTCCTTGGCCAAGGTCAATAATAGTAATGAATAGTGCGTATTTATAAAGTGCCAAACCATAAGTTGGAGGGAAACGTTTCCGTTTCCCTCCAACTTTTTTGTATGCCTTTGTATGTCTATGCGACGCTTCATTTCGATTTTTGAAGCATGAGCAGAAACCGCAGAAGTAGCGGCAGCTGGGGCTATTTGTGCTGGATGTTTGCGTAAGACTTAACCGGATCAAGCCTGCTCGATCAATTCAATCCACTCATTAAATTCGGATTGAAGCTTGGCATGCTCGATTTTCAGTTTGGAATGCTCTTGCGAAATCAATTCTTGCTCTTTGCGGCGCTGCTCCAAAATCCGCTGCCATTCATCGCGCTCCTCCAACAGCTCCTGCAATTGCTGCCGGACCTGGCTTGCGGCGGCGGCTTCATTCATCGCCTGCTCAAGCTGCAGCTTCAAATCAGACTCGGAATCAGCCAAATCAGCTTTGAGTGCTTGCTGCCGCTGCTGCTCCTGCTGTTGCTCCAGCTGCAACTCCTTAATCAAGGCCTCCCGCTCCTTCAATTGCGCCTCTTGCAATTGAAGCTCGGCTTCCAGCCTTTCGCTTCGTTCGACTATGGCTGCCAGCTGGCCGGACGCTATGCGTTCTCTAGCGGCAATCAGTTCCAGCTGCTCCGTCAGCTCTCGGTCACGATTGCTGTATTCGTCCCTTTCCGCTGCCAGCTGCTCCACTTTTATGCGAAGCTGGGTTGCTTGATCCTCCAGCTCCTGAAGCTGCTGCTCCTGCTCTTCAAAGCGCATTCCGCTTTGTTTATCTTCATTTTCCAGCAGGGTTAACCGCTCTGCCAATTCCTGCTCTTTAATGGCCGACAACTCTACTGCCTTCTCAAGCTCTCGGCGGACGGAGCGAAGCTCCTCAACGGTTGCCGCAAGCTCCTGTTCGCGCAGCTGCTTGGTTTGAAGCTCCTCCTGAAGCTCAAGCTCCCTCAGCTGTATGAATTCAAGTTGATCGCGAAGCTCATTTTCTCTGTCCATCTGCTCTTGCAGCTGCTTGTGCAATTCAGCTTCCGCAGCATCTTTGACCTCCTGGAGTTCATCTGCCTGCTGCTTAGCATCCGACAGTTGAATTTGCCAGCCTTCACGCTCCTGCTGCAGCTGGGCAATGCTTCTCCGAAGCACTTCCTCCTGCTCCAGCGCTTGAATGAGCTGGTCATCCGCCAGAGACAGGCGGCTTTCCAAAGCTGCCACCTCCTCCTGCATACGCGCTTCAATGGCTGCTCGTTCAGCAGTCAAAGCTTCGTTGCGCTGCGCTTCCAGAGCCGCCTTTTGAGCCGACAGAGCTTCTTCGCGCTGTTTCTCCAGCGCTTTCCTTTCGGCTGCCAGAGCTTCTTCAAGCTGCGCTTCAAGAGCTTCCCTTTCAGCTTCAAGCGCTTGCTTCCATTCTGCTTCTACGGCCTCTTTCTCCGCCAGAAGCTTTGCTTCCCAAGCTTCTCGTTCCGCCATTCTTTCCGCTTCCTGCATTTTACTCTCAAGCTGCTTTTCCTCCAGCAGCTTTTGCTTATCGTCGGAAATTGCAGCAATGGCAGCCTCCAGCTCCTCCTGGCGAGCAAGCAGCTTGCTCCGCTCCTCCTGCCAGCTGCTGCGTCTGCGCTCCAGATCGGCCCTCAAGTCGCTTTCAAGACGGGCAAGCTCATTTTTGGACGAGGACTCAAGCTCGCTGATTTTTTGAGCAAGCTCTTCATTTCTGCGTTCAAGCTCTTCCCGCTCAGCAGAAGCTACCGCTGTCCATTCACCGTCGAGCTGCTCCAGCTTTTCCTTCCAGGCCCGCTCCAGCTCATCCATTTTTGTCTGGTGCTCGTTTTGCAGAGACGCAAGGCTCTGCTCCTTCGCCTGCTTACCGGCAGCCGCAAGCTCTACCAGATCGCGCTGATGCTCGGCCTCCAGCTCGGCAGTGCGGCGCTCCAGCTCCGATAACTCTCCCCGCAGGCTCGCTTCCGTCTCCATGCTCCGGCGTTCCACATCTGCCGCTAGCTCAAGCGCCTCGTCGCGTTCCTTCAGCAACAACGCCTCTGCCTGCTCCTTCGCCGCCTTTAATGCAGCAAGCTCTTCCGCAGCGGCAGACTTCAAAGCTTCAAGCTCAGCTTTATGAACGCTTTCAGCAGCAGCAAGCTCTTCCTCCTTTTGCAAAAGAGCGGACTCCGCAGCGCTTGCAAGCTGAGCCTCCAGCCCGCCGATGACTTCATCCTTTTCAGCAGTCAATTGGGCCAGGAGCCTGTCACGCTCCGCCTCCTGCTTGGCCAGCTCCGTCTCCAGCCTGCTTTTTAGCTGCACAAGCTCCGTCTTTTTCTCAAAAATCATAACTTCCCTTGTTCTGGCGATGACTTGCTCATGCTCATGCTTCAGCGAACGCAAAGTTTCCTCATGCTCCTGAACAAGAGCATCCGCAGCCTCCTGCTGAAGACGCGCGGCCTCTGCGGCGGCATCAGTCGCTGCTTCCAGCTCCTGGCGCAGCTTTTCCTCCCAGATGCCCTCCAGCTCGCGCTGCTTTTGCTCCGCCAGCTCAAGCTCCCGCGCCAGCTTCGCTTGGGCTTCCCCGGCCTGCTCCACCAAAGCGGCGGCTAGCTCGGCTTCCTTAAGCTTGGCTTCCTCTAGCAGACGGGCCGTTTCAGCAAGCTTGGCTTCCTCCTGCTGCAGCCGCAGCGTTTCTCTGCGCAGCTGAAAAACTTCCTCCGTAATTTGTACCGCGCACAATACGGCAAGCTTTGGCATATCCAGACGAGGATTGCTTTTGGCAAGCTTTCGCATGCTTTCGTCAATAGAGGTAGCCACTCTTTTGACATAATCGACACTGGAATGTCCTTTCAATTTATACTGAACTCCATATATATCAACGGTTACAACGGTTTGCTCCGCATCCACGTGTGTCGTATCCCCCTATCATTTGGCTGATACCGCCAAAACCTGCAGCAAAAAAAAGCCGCATCGACGTTCACCTAAGAACTAATTCGATGCGGCTTGCCTGGTTTCCTGCCTACTTGCGCAATTCAGCGCCAAAAGATTGTTCCAATTGCTGGACAACTTCGGCGTGCAGGCTGGTTACTTCTTCATCCGTCAGCGTACGTTCCGCATGTCGGTACAGGAGCGACATGGCAACGCTTTTTTTGCCCTCTCCAAGCCGCTCTCCCGTATATACGTCAAATACGGAAACCGACTCCAGCAGCTCGCCCGCTTTTTCCCGTGCAACTGCCGTCAAACCGGCCGCAGGAACGGCACTGTCGACAACAACAGCGATATCCCGTTCTATAGCCGGGAAGCGAGGAAGCGGCTTGTAAACCAATTGATCGTCGGCAAGCTCATAGATTGGCGCAAGCTCCAGCTCGACCAGATAGGTGTCGGCCAGGTCCCACTCCACCTGCTTAGCAGGATGCAGCTGGCCAACATAACCGATTACCAGAGGGCCGTCGGCTGTCTCAAGCGTCACGGCTGCCGTACGGCCAGGATGGAAATGCTCCGGATTGGCGGCGGCATAGGATACTTTGGACGAGAGGCCAAGCACAGAAAGAAGTGTTTCGACAATCCCTTTTGCATCAAAAAAGTCATAAGTTGCAGGCGCTTCATTCCATGCTTTTTCCTTGCGGTTGCCCGTCAAAAGCGCTGCAAACCGGTGCTTCTCTTGAGGAAGCTTGGTTAACGTCTCCTCTTGGGTATGGAAGACGCTGCCGATCTCGAATAAAGCCGATGTTTCATTTCTGCGATTGCGGTTGTAAATCGCCGTTTCCAGCAATTGTGCGATCAGCGTGGTGCGTAATACGCTGCGATCCTCGCTCATCGGCATGGACAGCTTGACATGCTTGGCGTCTCCTGTCAGTACCGGGAACAGCGCCGTGCGGGCCGGACTGGTGAAGGAATAGCTGACCACCTCGTACAAGCCGGAATCCGCCAGACGTTTGCGAAGCTCGCGACGGATAGCCTGCGGCTTGGTCAAAGCGCCTGGAATAGCGTCGCCATGAATCAGAGTTGTAGGGATATTGTCATAACCATGAAGACGGGCCACCTCTTCAATAATGTCTACATCTCTTGTAATTTCGCCGCGCCGAGTAGGCACTGTTATTGCAAAGACATCATTAGCGTCCATTTCGTAAGAGAATTGAAGCCGCGCCAAAATCGTGCGAACCTCAAGACTGGACAACGAGGTGCCCAAATAATTATTAATGCGCTCCAGCGACACATGAATGGCAGCCGGCTTCGGTTCGCGGGTGAAGGATTCCACCACACCTTCGGCCACCAAGCCGTTTGCCAGCTCCGCAATAAGCGCCGCCGCGCGATTCAGCGCAGGAACAACAGCCGAATGATCCACTTCTTTTTCGAAGCGAATGCTTGATTCCGAACGAAGGCCCAGCTGACGGGACGTTTTACGAACAACGCCGCCATCGAAATATGCGGATTCCAGAATCAGGTTTACCGTATCTCCGGTTACTTCGGTGCTTGCTCCGCCCATCACGCCTGCCAATGCAATCGGGGCATTCCCGTCTGCGATGACCAGCATATGCGGCTCCAGACGGCGCTCCTGCTCGTCCAGCGTAACTAGCATTTCGCCTTCGCGCGCCGGCCGGACCACGATTTTGCCGCCAGGGATTTTGTCTGCGTCAAACGCATGCAGCGGTTGACCGTATTCAAGCATAACGTAGTTGGTTACGTCCACAACATTATTGATCGGGCGGATTCCCGCAGCCATCAGCCGGTTTTTCAGCCAAAGCGGCGATTCTCCGATTTTTACCCCTTTGATGAAACGGGCGGAATAATGATGGCATTGGCCGGTTGCCTGCACATCGACTGACACATAATCCTCCGTTTTAATTGCCGCATGCAGGACGGAATTGTCAGGCAGCTTGACATCGCGTCCCGTCAAGGCCGCAACCTCGTAGGCTGCTCCCAGCATGCTGAGGCAATCCGAGCGGTTAGGCGTCAAGTCCAGCTCAAGCACCTCATCGTCAAGGCCCAGCACCTCGCCAATCGGCGCACCAATCGCCGTACCCGTTGGCAGCACCAAAATGCCTTCCTGCTGCTCCTTGGGCAGCAGCTTGTCGTTAAGCCCCAGCTCCTTGGCGGAGCAAATCATGCCTTGTGACTCCACGCCGCGCAGCTTGGCGCGCTTGATCTTGAAGTCGCCCGGCAGAACAGCGCCGATTACAGCTACCGGAACCAGCTGGCCGGCATCCACGTTTTTGGCGCCGCACACGATTTGCAGCTCTTCACCAGTGCCAACGTCCACCTTGCATACGTTCAGCTTGTCCGCATCGGGATGACGCTCCTTGGACTTGACGTAGCCGACAACTACGCCGCTAACTCCTTTATTGAGCTGTTCAACGCCGTCGATTTCGATGCCGCCGCGCGTCATTTTTTCTGCAAGCTCTTCAGCAGGCAGACCTTCAAGCGATATATATTCGTTAAGCCATTGATAGGATACTTTCATTTGTCCTCTTCCCTTCTCTTCTCGTCACATTCTCGCGAATTGGCCTAGGAACCTCAGATCGTTGCTGTAAAAATGGCGGATATCGTCGATGCCGTATTTAAGCAGGGCGATACGCTCAACCCCCATGCCAAACGCAAAGCCGGTAACCTCCTCGGGGTCGTAACCGCCCATTTCCAAAACGCGAGGATGCACCATGCCGCAGCCGAGAATTTCCAGCCAGCCTGTTCCCTTGCACATCCGGCAGCCGTGTCCGCCGCATTGCACGCATGTGACGTCAACCTCGGCGCTTGGCTCCGTGAACGGGAAGAAGCTTGGGCGCAGGCGAATTTGAGCCTGGGAGCCAAACATTTGCTGCACGAATTGCAATAATGTTCCCTTCAGATCGCTCATGCGAATGCCTTTTCCGACTACAAGCCCTTCAATCTGGTTGAACTGGAAGGAGTGGGTCGCATCGTCGTCGTCTCTTCTGTACACCTTGCCGGGGCAAATAACCTTGATTGGAGCTTCGCCTTTTTTAGCCTGCATGGTGCGAACCTGAACCGGCGACGTGTGCGTACGCATCAGAATGTCCTCCGTTACATAGAAGGAATCCTGCATATCGCGCGCGGGATGGTTTTTGGGCAGGTTCAGCGCTTCAAAATTGTAATAATCGCTTTCCACCTCAGGACCTTCCGCAATGCTGTACCCAAGACCTACAAACACGTCTTCGATCTCCTGGGCTACCTTGTTCAGAGGATGAATAGCGCCTGTTGGCAGCGCTCTGCCGGGAAGAGAGACATCAAGCGTTTCCGCAGCCAGTCTGCGGTTCGTTTCAGCCTCCTGAAAAGCAACCTGCTTTTCTTCGATTACCGTTTCAATCGCAGCGCGCACATCGTTGGCTACACCTCCGATGACAGGACGCTCCTCAGCGCTAAGCGAGCCCATGCCGCGAAGAATCTCCGTCAGCGCTCCCTTTTTACCCAAATATTTGACGCGCAAATCGTTAAGCGCGCCTTGCGATTCCACTTCCTGAAGCTCGCGCAGCGCTTCGCCGCGCAGCTCCTCCAGCCTTTCCTTCATCCTGAACGCCTCCATTTTTCACTTAAGTAAAAACACAAAAAAAGGTCCTTCCTCCCCGATAGGGACGGAAGAACCGTGGTACCACCCTGATTTCAACAGCAGGCCGGATTAATACCAGACAAGCTGTTCTCAAAGGCCCGATAACGGAGGCAACCGTACTTCCCTACCGCGCCCATAAAACGGCGATTCAGGAGCATGCTCCAGAGCGAACTTCACCAGCCTGATTCTGCGGGAATGCTCTCAATCTGCGGCAATCCCTCCCTGTGCAAAAGCACTGGCTACTCTTCTCCATCACTGCATGTCAGCTATAAAGCTACATAATACCCACTATTATATGCAAAAACATGGCCGCTTGCAAGGCATCGGTTAATCTTTGATGTCATTTAAGACATCATTGATTTGTTTGGCATTTGCGATAGCCCCTGTAGCCAGCCAATGCCCCGTCTGCACCTGGTAAGCATGACCGGCCTTGACGGCCGGAAGCGATTGCCAGGCAAAGCTGTTCATCAGCTCCTCCGCAGCCGCCTGCGAATCACTGCCCTGAATCATGTAGAAAATATAGTCGGCATCAAGCTCAGGCAGCTTCTCAAGCGATAGGGATACATGCCCTTCCCAGGACAGCTCCTTGACCATAGGATGAGGCGTCAGCCCCAAATCGCGATACAGCGTCAAGCCGCTGAAATAAACGCCGTCCATCAGCAAAAGCTCCTTTTGTCTCATGCGGACAACCGCAAAGGTTTTGCCGTCCGCAACCGGCCCAAGCTTCCCTTTGGCTTCCGCAACCAGATCAGCGTATTGCTTTGCTCCGGCAGCCGCCTCTTTCTTGCGGTCCAGAATATCGCCCAACGTCTGAAGCGTATCCTCCCAATTGCCCGCCGCATTATCGAACACAAAGGTTGGTGCTATTTTGGAATATTGCTCATATCTTCCTTCAGCCGCCATCTCGCTGCTGTAGAGTATAATCAGATCCGGCTCCGATGCGATAATGGTTTCCGCATCCGGCCCGCCTGCAAAATCAATCTTTGGAACATCCTTTAATTGCGGCTCCAAATAATCCTGCACCAGCTCGCCAACCGACCATTTCAACACCGGCGTAACCCCCAGCGTCAGAAGCGCGTCCTCCAGATAAGGCGCATAAATCCGGACCGGCGGCTGCTCAAGCGCAGTTTCGCCGTAGACATGCTGGAAGGTTCGAGGATATATCGCTTCCTCGCCTGTTTGTTCGGCAGCGTCTCCCGTTCCCTCATTCGACGGATTAGCGGTATTAAGGTCTGCGGCTGTATTTTGCCCGCTGGAGCCTCCGTTTTGTCCGCTTGTATTGTCCTTGACGCCAGAAGCGCATGCCGTAAGAAGCAGCGCGATCAAAATAACCCCGATTATACCTTTAAATTGTGTTACAACTGCCATGATGCCCCTCCCGATTGTTATTAATTATCATTCTCAATGGAATGATAACATGGCCGAAGCCCCCTTTCTATGCACTTCCGTGCGGTATTCAGGGTGTTTTTTGTGTGCTTGGAGAACACTTGCAAGAGGTTTACAGATATCCTTTCAGGTTATCCATGCCAGCATCTTCTCTATTATCAAATCGTGGGCAAGCGGGCTATATTCCAGCCATGGCGAAGGCTCGACCTGCACTATACGGCCGTTCGCAACAGCCTGAAGGCACCGCCATTTGTCGCTTGCGGCCAGTTGCTTCAAGCAGTCAACCGACTCAGCATCGGAATCCGAAGCAAGCAGCAAAAAAGCCGGATTGCAGGCACTGACAAAATCCATATCGACAACCTGCTCTACTTGAATTTCATTCCACTCATAAGGACAGGTCAAGCCAAGATCACCATAGAGAACAGCGCCAACATTGCGGCTTCCAAACACCGATAGCTGATCCTTGGCAACCCGCAGCAGCATGACGGATTGCGTTCCGATTGCCGCTTGAAGCTGACTGCGCGCTGCTGCGGCTTTAGCTTCATACCCTTCCAGCCAGCTTTCCGCCCGATCCTCCAGCCGAAGCAAGGAGGCAATATGCCGCAGGTGCGACCGCCAATTGAGTTCAAGCCAAGGCACGCTGCCGCAAGGAGCAATGTGGTTCAAATCCAGGCCGTATTGCATTTGAAGAAGACCATCATCGCACAAAATATAGCTTGGACCCGCTGCGGCCAGCAGCTTGTAATTGGCATGCCATATGGAAAACTCCGTTTCCCCGTGCTCCAGACAGCTTCTGCCCAGATGCACCGGGACCGAGCTGTAATAAGTCTCGCGGTACAGCTCTCTCCCCTTTTCGACGGGGGCCGCTAGCGGCTTAATCCCTAATGCCAGCAAATGAGCCGTATACGGGTTGGATAACACAGCTATCCGTTCATGGCTTTTGCGGCTGAATGCGCCGGGAGTAATCCCGGTTTCCGCTTTAAATTTACGGCGAAAATAGGACTCATCCCCATATCCGCAGCTCCGGGCCACCTCACCGATGGAGGTGTGAGGGTCCAGCAGCCGTTTTTTGGCATGGCGAAGCCTGATTTCATTCAAATAGGCAATCGGCGAGCAGCCCTTGATTCTTTTGAACAGACCAGAATAATACCAGGGACTTAGTCCCGCAATGGCCGCCAGCTTATCCCTCTCCAGATTTTCATGGAAGTGTTCCTCCATATAGGCTATCGTGCGCTCGATATCCTCCAAGGACGAAAGGGGCCGCTCCTCCGGCTCCCCGGCAGTCAAAAGCTGACCCACAAGCTGCTGGAACAAAATTCCCTGGCGGTTTCCGCTTGCGGCATGCGCCTGATCCGCAGCTTCTTTGAGCCGGAGCATCGTATCATATAATTCCCTGATTCCTTTGCCTTGAAGCTCGCCGTATTGAGGAAAGCGGCCCGTTATTTTGTGAAATCGGCGCTCCGTCTCCCAAGAGGGCATACTCTCCAATTCGTCGAAGTCCAGCAGCAGAAGTCGACAGCCGCCGCCATGCCGGGCCTCAACCTCAAACCACTCTCCAATGCCCAGCAAAAACATACGGCCTTCATCGATAGCGTAGCTATGGCCGCCTGCTCTCAGAGCGCCTTTTCCTCCTGCCGCCAATAGCAGGAGATGCGAGCTTGTTTTTTGGCGCGGAACTATTTGGCCATTCTGAATAAGCACATCCTGCAAGCCATTGCACACATACACAAGCTCCCGCTCCTTAAGGTCATCTATTGTTCATTGTTGTCCAGATCGGCGCTTCTCTGAATCCTTTCCCCCTCCAATGTCAGCACTTCCAACGAAGCGCTCCATCCCGTCGGAACAGGAAGCACAAAGCTTTCGCTCTCGTAATAAAAAGCGGTGAAGCCAGGAAATTCAAGATGGGAGGCCGGAGCAGGCAGCTCCTTAAGCTTGGCCGTCACAGCCTTGTCGCCGGAATAACGTCCCCCTTGAAACGTCAACGAGATTTCCTGCGGCTTTCCGTCAGTCTCCGGCAGCCATACAATGAGCTCCGCCTTGTTGGGACCGGCTGCATTCGGCGTGACCTCCAGCGTATAATGAAAGCTTTCGCCCATCTGGTGATGCTTGTACGGCTCCCCGGATGACGCAGGACCTATAAAGGTAAATAAACTTGCGATTGCGATAATGGAAGCCATCAGAAATCCGTCCAGCTTCAAAAGAGAACCTCGCGGCATCAAACGCGCCTTAGCTCTGCGACGAAGTGCATACCCCGTTGCCGCCACCGCAACAACAAGACAGGCCTTGGCGATTAGCCATTGCCCCCAGGACGTATAAAGCAAATAGTGCCAGGACGGCGCCAGCAGAATAATCATGCCGATGCCGCTAACGACGAGCAGCAGGATCGTTAACCAGGCTATGCCTGCAAAGCGCTCTGCAAAATGTCCCGTTTCCTTGCGCTCTTTTCGCCAAAGCACCAGCAGCGCAATGACGCCGCTCGCCCATAGAGACGAGCACAGCAAATGAACAAAATCGAAGCCAATAGCAGCGATTTTAAGCTCAGCCGCAGCAGCATGTCCATTCAAACTTTCTGTAACAAGCAAACCAGCAGCCCATACGATTCTGCCTGGCGTTGCGAGAGATAGCGCAAAAAAGCCCAATAAAGCCAAAACAAGCTGTGCAATCCATACCTTCCCCAGCGATGTTTCCGTAAAGACGCGCAGCCAGTTATCCCCGCCTCCGACGCTTTGCGCTATGGTGATGGAATGAAGAAAAATATAAGTCAACGTTGCCAGCAGCAAAGCTTTAATCGAGGTTTGGCGCAGACTGTCGAGACGACGGAGCAGCGGCCGCTGCTCGTCGCCGCGCCTGAACAGGATCGTCAGAAACGGCAGCCCTGCGGCCAGCAGCGTCGCAAAATAAAAGGCGGCGCGGGACACAATTAATGCAGCCGAAACGGCCATTGAGCCAAGCGAAGGGCTCTCAGCTCCCGGCTTGCCTGACTGATTGTGATTATGCAGCGCCACATAAGTCTCCAACGCCGGGGACTGCGGAGCGGCTGCTAATTGTTCCGCCGCTCCGGCGCTCCCGCTTGACGCCAGCGCCTTATCAGGCATGCCGCAAAGCAGCGCAGCAACCGTCAATATAACAATACAAAGCAGCAAAAGCCTGCCTCCCAAATCCTTTGTAGCTGCTGTAGCTGCCAGACGCCCGGCATTTTTGCCTGTTGCGTTTTGGGCCAGGCCCCATGGCCACTTTAGTCTTGCCTGCATGTCTATACCCCCTGTTTCCATTATGTATAAAAGTCAGTGGTTAACGGCCATATCAGGCCGCTGTGCAGTCAGGTTATAGGCAACCGTTCTGCAAAGACAGTATGAACGATTTTTAAGACAGGGGCAACTATGTTACAATCATCAAAAGCGATAAAGGAGGCCTTTTCCATGGAAAGACATACAGGCGCTATCGTACAACAATCACTAGAAGCATTGCTTGGCAATTCAACCTTTCTTCCTCACCTTCAAGGACAACGGCGCGAGCAGGCCTTTCAATCTCTGACCGCAATTTTGTCCACGCCAAACAAGGTACATAAAGCTTTTCTGCGCATTCCGCTTGATAACGGAAACGTGGTTCGCATTCCCGCCTTCCGCATTCAGCACAATGACGCGCTGGGTCCCTACAAAGGCGGCATCCGCTTCCATGAAACCGTTAATGAAGATGAAGTGACCAATCTCGCTGCGCTGATGACGCTCAAAAACGCCTTGCACGAGGTGCCGTTTGGCGGCGGCAAAGGCGGCGTCGCTATTACGCCCCGCGACTTTTCGGAACGCGAGCTTTACCTCATCTGCAAAAAATATGTGCAATATTTTAGCGATGTGTTAGGCCCCGATAAAGATATTCCCGCGCCCGATATGGGCACGGGCGACCGCGAAATGGACTGGATGATGGCCGAGTTCAAAAGCATCCATCCCGGACAGCCTTACCTTGGCAGCTTTACCGGGAAAAGCCTGATTAGCGGCGGCTCGCTTGGCAGACGAGAGGCGACAGGCAAAGGCGTTTATTTCACGCTGCGCTATCTGCTGCATGATTTCCTCAAGGAGCATAATGGCTGGCTTTCGGCCAGCAGCAGCCCTTTTGCACAAACGGCGCTTGCACTTGGCGACAAACCGCTAACCATAGCGGTGCAGGGCTTCGGTAATGTCGGCTCCATCGCGGCGCTTGAAGCTTACAAATGCTCCATGCTGCGCAATAAAATCGTAGCTGTCAGCGACCGCAACGTTACTCTTTATAATGAGGAGGGATTAGATATCCCGTCCTTGCTGGCGTATGCGTCCGGCAATTCCGGCGATCTCCCTTCAAACGAGGAGCAGCTTGCGAAATCCGGCATCAAAGCCGAGCTGAAGGATCGCGGCGCTGTGCTGCTGCTCAACGTTGATGTGCTTGTTTTGGCTGCGCTGGAGGGTCAAATTCATGATTCCAATGTGGATGACGTAAAAGCGTCCATCATTGTGGAAGGCGCCAATGCCCCGATCACGGGCAACGCGGACGAAAAGCTGGCTGCCAAGGGAACTATCGTTATTCCCGATATTTTGGCTAATGCCGGCGGCGTTATCGTTTCCTATTTTGAATGGCTGCAAGGCCGGGAAACGCAGTTTTACAGCGAGGAGCAAATCTTCAAGCTGCTTTACGACAAAATGCAGCATACGATGAAGGGCATTCTTCCTGCTTATTTTGGTGAAAGCCAGACGCTCAGGCAAAATTGCTACATCCATGCCGTCATGAAGCTATCTTCCGTTTTGTTCAGACAAGGCAAGCTTTATTAAGGGGATGTGAATAAATGGAGGTTGAGCAAATCATTTTGACCCGCATCACCATCAGCAATGGGCATTGGGAGACGCTGGAGCTTGATTTTGCCGAGGCGAAGCTGCTTCTGGTTACGCAATACGGAGACAAGCTCTGGTATATCGACGCGGACGGCGTGGCGAACAGCGAGGTATTGGACTGGTTTGCCGCCAGCGAGGATATTTCCGTCAGCATGGAGGCCCTATCCAGTGAAGGCGAGCAGCTGCAGGGCAACGGTTATCTGCACCCTAATACGGCGCACAAGGCCGCAGCCATTCGAGGCTCGGGAGAATTAAAGCGAAGCTCGGTCTAGGACGTGTTCTCGAAGGTACTTCTTCGGGATCACCCAAATAAAGCCTCAAGTCCTGTTCAAGGGGCTTGAGGCTTTCGTCCTTATTTGCTGGATATTTCAGGAGTCGTCAGCTGATCGTAGAAATCAACAGCGTTGTCCTTCTTTTCTGAAGCGCGGAGCGCCATGGCGGAACGAGGATGCTCGTCCAGAATGCCGGTAATCATGTAAGGAATGATGTAGCCCCATTCTTCCTTTTCGCGAAGCGGAATCATAAATTTCTCAATCATATCCAGGACGGGACGTACGTTGTATTTCGTATTTTGCAGCTCAGATACAAGCAGCTCTGTATTACAATTGCCAGCCGCGCGGCCCATGCCGTATACGGATGCGTCAAGCAGCTCTACGCCTTTACCTGCCGCAAGCAGCGTATTGGCAAAAGCAAGCTGAAGGTTGTTATGGGCATGCACGCCAAGCCGTTTATTAGGCAAATGCTGGCGGAACTTGTCCACAAGGTAACCAACGTCACTTGGCTTCAGACTGCCGTAGGAATCAACGATGTAAACAACGTCTACAACGCTTTCGTTAATGCGCTCGAAGGCTTCAACAAGCTGATTTTCCATTACATTGGACAAGGCCATGATGTTCAGCGTTGTTTCGTAGCCGCGGTCGTGAAAGGTTTGAACCAGCTCTAGCGCCTTGTCCACGTCTTGAATATAACAAGCCACGCGAATAAGATCGATCATGCTTTCGCTGCGCGGCAAAATATCGTTTTCGTCCACGCGCCCGATATCAACGAGAGCGGATAGCTTGGTATTGCCTTTGTTCGGCAGCACCTTTCTAAGAAAATCGTCATTCAGAAACCGCCAAGGTCCCGCGCTATCGGCTCCTTTCAGAAGCTTTGGAGAGTTTTTGTAGCCGATTTCCATATAATCAACGCCGGCTTCGTTAAGGCTATTATACAAATGCTGCACAAATTCCACGCTGAAGTCCCAATTATTGACGAGGCCGCCGTCGCGGATGGTGCAATCGACGATTTTGCAATGGCTAGTTTTCGAATGCATACTGCTGCTCCTTTGATTTGAACATGAGTTCATTTTTCCTTACATCATACTTGAAAAAAACGGCGAACGCAAAGCTTTATTGGCTATTTTAATGTCGATATCCTCATAAGCAAGCCCGTGTCTAGCTATGTTCTATCCGATTTTTTCTATTTCTCCAAAAGCGCAGCCCATTCAATAACAACAAAACCACACAACGCTCCTCGCGGTGACTTACAGGCGGGTAACGGTATACCCCTTTTCTTTGAGCGAGTTTACGATCCCGTCTTCCCCGATCATATGAAAAGATCCGGCAATAACAAAATACGTTTCCTTGTTTTCGTCTCCCAGGTAACCTTCAATTTTTTCAATCATTCCAGCATTACGGTCAATAATCGTAGTTTTATAATATTCCGGTATTTCCTTCATTGCTTCCAGCATTCCTGCCAATGCAGCTTCGTCTCCGCTACGCCACAGATCGGCCAGTGTCTCCGGACCGTTATCCGGCTGATGGAATGTTTCAAGCATTTCCTTTAACATAGAATCAATAAGCTCGTCCGAGAAATGGTTAAATTGTGAATATTGGGAATCATGCGATTCCAGCTCCAGAATAGACTTTCCGGAAGCCGTTGCCTTCTGCGCGAAGTACATATCAATGCCAAGACCGGCTTCAAAGCCGTTTAGCCGGGATTTCATGTTATCCAAACTTATATAGACCATCCAAGGTTTAAATGTATCGAGGAAGGTTTCAGGCGCTCCGTTTTCCTTCAAAATGTTTTGAATCTTCATATACGTTTCAGCGTCAATATGGTCTGGCAATGTTGTGTTGTCATCGTACAACATATACTTTTTTTGAAGTTCCTTCATTGTTTGCTCGTCCATTGGAGCAGCCATGTTTACTTCCAGAACCAGATGATCGGAATTAGCATATGCCACATTCAGTTCAGGACGAATTGGGTACAAGTCGTCGTTGCCAACATGGATAGAACCAAGCAAATATAACTCCACGCCATCCTTTTCTACCTTCCAGAAAAAACCCTTGTTATCTTGCAACGCCAAAGCAGCAGCGCGGCTTTCAGCATCCCAGTCAATGCGGTAACCCGCATTTTCGGCCAAGAATCGAAGTGGGGCGTACAATGTTCCGTTAACGATTTTTGGAGCTACATTCAGTTGATACGCCTCATTATTGGCCATGGCCTCCGTTTTCCCAGTCTCGAGGACAAAAGAAAGCTTGCCTTTCGACGCATGAAGAGTCTTATTTGCTCTCTCCCAGCTTAGCTCATAATCCAGTCCTTCCAGGAAAGCTTCAGCCGGGACCAGTGTCGTTGCTTTTTCAATGAATGCTTGCCCGCTATTAAAGGTTAACTGCTCTTCATCAAGTAATACCGCTACAGGAGGCGCAACAGTTTGCGCTTGTACCCCAGTCGCAAAGACAAGCAGCATTACAACACTTAAAAATAATGACGTTAACTTCTTCATTTCTATCTTCAATCCTCTCAAACTATGTTTTTTTAATGTTAAAACTCCTTGTATCGATGGATGGCCGCAGAAATAAAATAGGATAGAATAAACAAAGCTAGCGAAATGGCCAAAGAGATATTCCCCACAACAGGAGAGGTTCTGAACGTAATCGTTTCGTCAGACAAATACAACAGATACCAGACCATAAATCTCAATCCAACGGATAGTCCAATTGCCGTAAACAGCAGCGTATCGCTTTTTTCGGCCCCCAGCTTCAATATAAGCGGATAAACGATGGCAACAGTTGAAAGGGACAACTGCAAACCAAAGTTGTAGCCCAGAATGAGTGTATTGAAGTCGATTTTTCCCCGCATGGCTTGAAGGGCCACCGTAACCAGACTTGCAGCAACTCCGATCAATATCAGCAGAATGAATGAAATGTATTTGGCGCTAATAAGTGTATTTCTAGCCACCGGCAAAGTAATTTCGAATTTATTCCATTTGGAGGCTTCATCCATCTTTAAGGAAACGGACATATTGGAGACAAGGACAAACGTCTGCATTGCAATGACGATACTGATAATGCTAGTTTCCTTTACAAATAGCGGTACAAACGCAAGCAGCAGCGCGATTATGAGCGACAGCTTGATATTGTCTCGACTCGTATAAAGATTGTTAACCACCAAACCCCTCATTTTATTGATCCCCCTTAACCAGCAAAACCATAATTTCATCAATGGTGCCCGTGTCTACCACAATTCCGCTATACTTCCGTTCAAATGCCCTTCTGTTCTCCACCAGCACATCGATTTGATAATCCCGTTTTTTAAAGGCCAGCATGTCCGCACGGTCAATGTGCTGAAACTGCTCGGCTTTGCAGCGGGCAATTCCATATTCATAAATTAAATGATCCTTTTTCTCTGTCAAAAGGATTGTGCCTTGATGAATAAATGTAATATAATCAGCGATCTTTTCCATATCGGTGGTAATATGGGAGGACATCAAAATGGAATGGCTTTCGTCTTCCACAAATTCCAGGAATACCTCCAAAATCTCATCTCTGACAATCGGGTCCAGCCCGGAGGTGGCTTCATCCAGAATGAGCAGCTTGGGCCGGTGCGAAAGCGCCACGGCAAGGGCCAGCTTCATTTTCATTCCACGCGAAATCTTTCCGATTTGTTTCCTCGTATCCAGATTAAATCTCGCAGTGGTGTCCAGAAAAAACGTATGGTCCCATTGCTTATATATCCCTGACATGACCTTCGACAGCTTGGCCGGTGTCAATACTTCCGGGAAGTTGGATGCATCGAAAACTACGCCTATTTGCTCGCGAATGTCTGTATCCCTGTCCCCCATTTCCCGGCCAAAGATTTTTATAGTGCCACTGTCCTTTTTGATGATGTTTAATACCGCGTTCATCGTTGTTGACTTTCCCGCTCCGTTCTCTCCAACAAAGCCCATAATCGTTCCCTTGGGAATGGAAAACGAAACGTTATCCAGACGAAAATCAGAATGAGGATAGGTTTTATTCAGATTTTGTATGTCCAAGCTGTAGCTCATCGTTACTCCTCCGTATAAAAAATAGTTAGCAATTCGATCAATTTAGGCAAGGGTATCCCGCCAGTCCGCGCCGTTTCCGCCGCCAGACTTAACTGTTCTTCTAATTTCTTCTGCAGCTCCTCGTGGATAAAATCCTTGTTTCTTGCCGCCACAAAGCTGCCTCGGCCAACCGTTGTTTCTATAAAGCCATTCCGCTGCAAATCTTCATAAGCCTTTTGCACCGTAATCACACTGACGTGAATGGATTTAGCCAGTGAGCGCATTGACGGGATGGGATCTCCTGTTTGCAGCTCCCCATTTCTAATCATGGCTTTAACTTGTGAAGTGATCTGCTCATATATGGGTTTGCTTGTATTGCTGCTAATAATTATGTCCACATGCAACCACCACCTCACTGACGTTTAGTGTACTTATTGTATAAGTACAATATCATACATTATAGTAGGTTTGTCAACAAAAAAATGGATACTGGATAGCAGCGATAAACTGAAGCATTTACAAAGCAGCCATTTGGAGATAAAATATTATGTAAACAACGCTGAATTTTTCCGAATGGAAAAAGCGGGGGAACCAACGCGGCCGAAATCCGCATACGCTTATGTATGCCGGTTTTATCGCAAGGGGTGAATCCGGGTTTACCCGGTAGGGCTTCCTCTCTAGCCCGAATCCGACAGCTAACCTCGCAAGCGAACAAAGGAGAGATGTATGATGCTTTGCTTATCGCTGCATGATTCCCTTTACCCAGAGCAAGATCCAGGGCAGCTGACCGTCTCCAGAATCGAAGTTTTTGTTATTCCTGCTCTAGCGATTGACAATGAAGGCTACCGTGTATGCCTTCGTTTAACAACGGAGCACGGATACGGCTGGAGCGAGGTTTTTCTGGCTAAACAGGATTACGTCTTTTTTGAGCCGGAATCCTGGGGGAAACAATTGCAAGGCTTTATCGGCCGCTTTCCGCTATCCTCTCTCACAACAAGGCTGACGGAGATGATTGCCGGAAAAGCTGATGCCGACAACCGCGCTTTTTCGCTTTTTGCCGCCGCGCTCGGCGCCATACAGCAGCAATACGCCTCGGGCGTTGCCGCCGTATCATCGGCCATACCCGCGGAAGAATCCGTTTTGCAGCTCAGGTCCATTTCGTACATCTCGTTAGATTAATGTATAAACAAGGCAAGCCCCCGTTACCGCGCTCCCAAGGAGCCGGCGACGGGGGCTTGCTTTTTGTTTAAAGCAACGTTTAAGAGCCGGTGGACCGGTAATGCCGAATGCCAAATTGCCAAATCAACAGACAGGGCAGCAGAAACAACGCTCCGCCAAAGGGAAGCAGAAGCAGCTCTGCCGTACTGCCCTCCCTTTTATCCAGCAGCAGCATAAGCGGCAAATAGCTGACGCTGGCAAACGGTATAATGTACGTAAAAAACTTACGTACCCAGGCTTCGTAAATGCCCAGCGGATATTGGGCCATCTCCCGGCCGCCGTCCGTAAAGACGTTAGCCAGCTCCAGCCCTTGAACGGACCAGAAGCACATCGTCGCCGCAAGAATAAATATGCCGGTAAATACAAACACACCGTTGACAACCATCAGCAGCACCGCCAACAGCTTGGGGAATGTCCAAAGCTCCGGCAGCTGGCTGATCGACCACGCCAATACCGCTCCGCCCTGGATGAGACGGCCAAACCGGGTAAATTCGAAAGCGGAGCCAAGTACCTGCACAACGGTTCCGCGCGGCCTCACCAGCAAACGATCAAAGTCCCCTCTTACTACAAGCCCGGAAAAGGAATCAAATCCGCGCGCAAAGCATTCGCTCAGCGAAAAAGCCAAATGGATGACAGCATAACAAAGCGTTACCTCAAAAAAGGTCCAGCCCTTTAATTGTCCAAATCGTTCAAACATAAAGTATACACCCGCAAAAACGGTAAACGGAATGAGAAATTGTCCCGCCGTCAGCATGAGGAACGACATCCGGTATTGCATTTGACTGCGAAAATGAATGCTTAAATAGTTGAAATACAGCTTCATGTCCTCATCCTCCCTGTACGATAACGCTGCGCAGCGCCCGGCGCATGAGCCACTGTCCCACCGCGGCTAACGCCAAAATCCAGAGCAGCTGCAGCCCGATACCGGTAATTGCTTCGTTAACGGGAATATGCCCGCTGTAAACCCGGAATGGAAAATCTGCCGTAAAACGGAACGGCAGAGCGTATACGATGCTTTGCAGCCACTCCGGCATAAGCGGTACGGGAATGATAAGTCCGGCAAAAAACTCGCCGATGACAGCAATCATTAAGGTTGAACCAACAGGCGACATCGTCCAAAATACCGAAATATAAATCAGCATGGATATGGCCACCACAACCAGCAGCCCCAGCATCAAAGCAACCAAAAACAGAACAAATGAGGCCGGGCTATCGGGCAGACTCATGCGGTAAGGCTCCGGCAAAAAGAACACAACCAGCATAATCGGTAAGCTGCGAAGCAAAGCGCTCGCCATGCGCTGCGCCAGCAGCTTGACGAACCAGAACAAATACATATTGACGGGACGGCATAACTCGTAAGCGATATTGCCACCCGTTATCATGGTGAACAGCTCGTTGTCCCGGTACCATAACATAATAAAGGCAACAAACATCTGCTGCAGCCACACATAGGTGACCAATTGCTGGATCGACAAATCCGGGGAAACTCCGCTATTTTCGTAATAGGCCATAAAAATCATCATAAATACAAAGCCGAAAAACAACTGAGTCGCTATCCCGGCAAGGGCCGCCGCACGGTATTGAAGCCCGTTGATGAAGCGTATGCGCCACAAGCTGGCGTAGGCTTTCAGATGGATGGCGCTCATATCCGGTGCTCCTCATACAACTCCAGTATCATTTCGTCGATATCCTTGGACTCCACTGTCACATCGCGCAATTGAACATTTTGCGACAGCTGAGCGATCACGTCGGCCATGCTGGTCTGGTCCGTGTCAAAGCCGTAGACCGCACGCTCCGGATACCATTCCAGTCTGGTTGCGCCTTTGATATCAACAGGCTCACGATGCTCCCGAAAATCCGCCTTCAGTATGCGGTTGCGTCCAAAACGAGTTCTCAGCTCCGTCAAGGAGCCGTCGTACAGCTTGGTTCCTTTGCCGATCATAATAATCCGGTTAGCCAGCGCTTCAATATCACTCATATCATGCGTGGTCAAAATGACCGTAACCGCTCGCTCCACATTAATGTCCTTAATAAACCGCCTGACCGCCAATTTGCTGACGGCATCCAGCCCGATCGTTGGTTCGTCCAGAAACAACAGCTTTGGGCTGTGCAGCAGGGAAGCCGCTATTTCGCATCGCATGCGCTGGCCCAGGCTTAGCTGCCTGACCGGCATGGACAACAACGGCCCAAGATCGAGCATATCGCTCAGCAAATCCAGTTCTCTTTTGTAAGACGGTTCGGGAATCCGGTAAATATCCCTTAACAGTTCAAAGGAATCCAACACTGGTACATCCCACCATAGCTGCGAGCGTTGACCAAAGACAACGCCGATATTCCGCACGTATTGGCTCCGTTCCTTCCATGGGGTGTACCCCATAATGGAACAGGTTCCTGCATCCGGCACGAGGATTCCGCTCATGACCTTGATCGTGGTTGATTTGCCCGCTCCGTTAGGACCTATGTAGCCTACGATTTCGCCCTCTCCAATCTCAAAGGAAATATCCTTCAAGGCTTCAACCGTCCGATGCTTGCGTACAATGAGCGACTTTACTGCCGCCTTCAATCCCGATGAGCGCTCGGCTACCTTAAACGTTTTACTGATGCCGTGTACCTGAATCATTCCGTTATTCATACTTAGCCTCCTCTCGCATTTCCAACAGAGAAAAAATATATCGTAAATTTCAAAAAAAGTATAGACTTATCTTTTCTGCTGTGTTATTCTATTATTATAGATGACGAGGAAATAATATTTTTATTGGTAGTTTGGCTTCCGAAATTCTATTTGAATACTTCATCAGTTTAACGGTTGTTTTGTGCATCCGTTTTTTTGTATTTTATTTGTGTTTTTAGGTTTTTTAGGGCAGTTTTTAGGGGAATGCGGTTAACCCCATTTGCGATCTAGCCGGGTGTTATCCGGGGATTTTCCGGAGAGAGTTGATTGGAAAAGGAACAGTGGATCGGAGTAAGGATTGGGGTAAGTGATTTTTGGTAGGGAATTGTGGTAAGAGTTTAGGGTGAGGGGATTGTGCGAAGCATCGTACACCCCTCTTTATTTTGCCCGGCGTAAGTCGTTTTGTATGTTTCTTCATACAAATGAGCGCATTTCTCTCTTGGCTTAAGCGCTTTTGTATTCCAATTAATCGCCAAAAGGCTGTGCGTTCGTCTGAAAGCAGACAAAACGCGCAGCCTTTTGAATACATATAAAACCTAAAGGAGTTTTTCTTACAATAAGCCGACATTCAGCCAGTCGGCGTCTATGCCCATACATCGACATTCAGCTATTCAACTACAGAATCTCCATGCTATAAGGTCATTATCTAACCAGCCATCCGCCGTCAACGGCAAGAATATGGCCGTTCATATAATCCGATGCAGCCGATGATAAGAAAACGGCAGGACCCACCAAATCCTCGGAAGTTCCCCATCTTCCTGCCGGGATACGCTGCAAAATTTGAACGCTGCGCACCGGATCGTCGCGCAGAGCCTCTGTGTTGTCCGTGCTCATATAGCCCGGAGCAATTGCGTTAACTTGAATCCCCTTGGATGCCCACTCATTCGCCAGCGCTTTGGTCAAGCCGGCAACGGCATGTTTGCTTGAGGTATAGCCGGGCACCGTAATGCCGCCTTGATAGGAAAGCATGGACGCCACGTTAATGATTTTGCCCGAGCCTTGCTCTATCATATGTCTGCCTGCAAGCTGGCAAAGCACAAACACAGAATTTAAATTGACGTCCATCACTTCCTGCCAGTCCTCGAAGCTATGTTCATGAGCAGGCGTACGCCGGATAATACCGGCGTTATTGACCAGAATATCAAGGCCTCCAAGCTCCTCCACCGTTCGCTCTACAATTGCCGGCAATGCAGCGCGGTTGCCCACGTCAGCCTGAATAGTAATCGTTTTACGCCCAAGCGCTCTGATTTTTCCCGCCGTTTCGTCAGCTGGAGTCCGGTTGGTTACCAGCGCAACATCCGCGCCTGCCTGAGCCAAGCCTATGGCAATGGCTTCGCCCAGCCCGCGACCGGCTCCGGTTACGATAGCTACTTTGCCAGTAAGATCAAACAAACCCATTTTAATCTACACCTTCCCTTTACCGCGCTTGCCGCTCCCTGGCAGCTCCGCTTTCATCAATGTAAGACCAGCTGCCTCATATCGTGCAGCAACTTCAGAATGAATGCCTTCATCCGTGATGATGGCGTCAACTTCATGCAGTCCCGCAAAAGTAATCAAGGCGCCTTTATCAAATTTGCTGTGATCCGCCAGACAATAAGTAGCCTTGGCATTGTCCAGATAAAGCCGCTTCTGCTTGCTTAGCTCCTCCGTAAAAATCGTCAGGCCATACTCCAGATGCACGCCAGTCGCCGACAGGAACAGCTTGTGAATATTCAGCCTGCTGATCCATTCCTGTGGTTCCGTTCCGATCAGCATATTGCGATGGCGGTAGCCGCCCGGCACAATTAGACGGACTTCCTCCTTGGCGGTCAGCTCGCGGATGATAAGCAAATCGCTGGTAATAACGGTTACCGGCATATTAGGAAGCTGGCGCGCAAGCTCAAGAGTCGAGCTGCCCGCATCCAGAACGATAATATCTCCGCACTCGATGCAGGTCAGCGCCATTGCCGCAATCGCCGCTTTTTCCCGCTGATGCCTAATGTTGGGATACTGAAGCGGCAGGAGACTGTTTTCTCCGTCCTGCGCCAATACGGCTCCGCCGTGCGTACGCTTTAACAGTCCCTTCTCCTCCAGCTTTTCCAAATCCTCGCGAACCGTCTTTTCCGTAACCATAAACTGTTCGCTAAGCTCCGATACCCTGACGGCGGCTTTTTCCTCAAGCCGCTCTATAATTTTCCGATGGCGTTCTGCCGCAAGCATGAAGCTCCTCCTCCGCTTTTCCTCTATGGAGTCATTCTACTTCAGTTCGCTTGCCTGTACAACGTCCATATCCGTAAAGGTATAGTTCTCGCCTGCCATTGACCAGCAGAACGTATAATTGCTTGTGCCGACGCCGGAATGAATCGACCATGGCGGCGACAGGATCGCTTGCTCGTTCGCCACTACCAAATGCCGGGTTTGCGAAGGCTCGCCCATCATATGGAACACTCTTGTTTCTTCAGCCATATCAAAATACAGATAAGCTTCCATTCTGCGATCATGCACATGAGAAGGCATCGTATTCCAGACGCTGCCTGTCTGAAGGCTGGTTACGCCAAGCATCAGCTGACAGCTTTGAATGCCGTCGGCATGAATATATTTGTACAATACGCGCTCATTGGACGTTTCTTGTGCGCCAAGATTAAGCGGATTGGCTTCTTCTCTGGTCATTTTGCGGGTTGGCAGCTCCTTGTGAGCCAGCGCGGAACAGAAATACAGCTTGGCAGGATTGGAGGAGTCCTTGCTTGACAGCTTCACCTCGCGCTTGCCTTTGCCTACGTACAGCACATCGAGCTTGTCTAGCTCGTATGCCTCGCCGTCCACCGTAATGGATGCAGGACCGCCGATATTCAAAAACCCGATTTCTCTGCGCTCCAGAAAATATTCCGTCCGCAGTCCGTCCCCGGCGTCCAGAAGCAATTCCTTGCTTACCGGCCAGGCGCCGCCCACGATCATGCGATCATAATGGGAATAAACCAGTCTCAGCTCATCTTTTTCATACAGATTTTCCATGAGGAATTCCTTGCGCAGACGCTCTGTATCATATTGCTTAACATCAGTTGGATTAGTGGTGTGACGAATTTCCATTGCCCTAACTGCCTCCTTTAAAATGAAGCCGGATGTTTATAAAGGTTGTACATCCGTCAAGTGTATTTTATGTTCGTTTATATAATAACACACATTTTCGAACATAAATAGAGATTTTTAAACATTTCAAAAAATCCGTTCACCTGCTGCAGGACAATCGGGAAAACAGCCCCTTACAGAAAAAACATTCGGGTGAGCAGCATCCTTGATACTCACCCGAATGTTTTTCATTACCTATCATCGCTTTCGTTACTTAGCATCACTTTCATTACCTAGCATTGCTTTCATTACCTATCTTCATTTTGTCTACTATTCACTTTTAACTTCCTGCTCCTATTTCTTGTTGTTTATGCTTAACGTACCGCCCGCTCATCCTGGCATATCAGGCCCGGCTATGACCAGTCGAACAAAACTCCGTTGAACTCATCCTTCCGATGCCTCAGGCCGTCATAAGCCAGCGCTGCCGTCTCCGGCTTCAAGGTATGGCTCATTTGAGGCTCGATCCGAAGCTTGCCACTGCTGATAAGCTCAAATGCTATTTTTGTATTGCGGACCAGTGAATGCTTGACAAAAGCGTCGGGCGTGAGCGGATACCGCCATTCATGAGCTCCTTTGAACGTAATGCAGCCTCGGCCAATCAAGTGGCTATAATTAAACACATCCGTGACATTGGTTTGGAACTCTCCGCGAGGGCTGCCAAGAAAGATGATCTCGCCAAAAGGCGCGATGCAGGGCAAGCCGTTTACAGCGACCTGCGGCACGCCGGTTGCTTCAATAAATGTAGAAACGCCCGCGCCTCCGCTCAGCTTTTTGATGGCGTTTGTCAAATCGCCCATTCCGGCCTGCAGCGTATGATCTACGCCGCATTCTTTGGCCAGCGAAAGCCTGCGCTCCGACAAATCAATGCCGATGACCCTCGCGCCTTGCAAAGCGGCCAGCTGGGCAGCCATATTGCCGATCAGCCCCATGCCCGTAATCGCCACCCGATCCCCAAGCTCGATAGAGGAAACCCGGATAGCTGTCATGGCGACCGTAACCATTCGGCAAAAAGGCGCCATTCGCATATCAAGCTCCGGCGGAATTTTCAGAAAAACGCCCGAGGCCGGAACAATTTCGTAACGGCTATGCTGCCCGTAATGAAAAACAAAGTCGCCCGCCTTGATGCCTTCATCATTAGGGCCAATCTCCACTACTTCGCTCACCGCGGCATAACCCGGCGTTCCCGGCATACTGAACCACGATTCGCCTCCTGACAGACACGCCAGCTCCGTGCCAGGGCTTATTAACGTAAAGCGCTTTCGAACAAGCGCAAAACCGGGTTGAAGATAGCCCGTCTCCAGCTGCTCCTGCCTCAGCTCAACTTGCCATGGCGCAGCAAATACAATTTTGTCGTTGTTCATCGCTATCTTCTCCTTTTGGTTAACGTCGCGGAATCCCGGCATTGCCAGCTTTAAAAGCCGTTGCCGTCGTTCCGGTCGTCGATTTGAAGATACGGCTAAAATGATGAATGCTTGAAAAACCGGACTTTTCAGCAATTGTCGTCAGGCTATTCCCTGTCTCCATAATCAAACGCTTGGCATGCTCGATGCGAACATGCGTCAAATAAGCGTGAACGGATATGCCCAGCTCCTTCTGGAACAAATACGACATATGACTTGCGGATACCCCCGCTCTCCTGCTGATCTCTTTATTGCCCAGCTTATAATCGGAAAATTGCTCCTGCATAATGGTAATGCACTTTTCGATAATCGGCCAGCCGCTGGAAACCGCCCCCCGCTCTTCATCGGGCTGAACTACCTGATTGCGAAGAAACAAAGCCATAATCTCCAGCGCTCCCGCCTTCAAAAGCAGCTGATGCGCCGGCCGCTTGCCTTCAAACTCCTTGAGCATGGCCAAAAAGGTTTTTTTGAGCTCGATTGCATCCGTGGCTCGAATACGGGAAACCGGGTATACCGCTTCCAGCAGGTCCTCGCCCTCCGGCACTTCATAAATCCTTTTGTGCTGCCAGCCGATTTCCGTCCACAGGCTCCGCTCCGCTGAATATTGGCAATCAAAATGAAAAATATACTGGATGAGCGGATCATCGCTTGTGGAGCGGATAATATGCGGCATTAGTGGATGAATGAGTACGGCATCGCCTTCTTTAAGCGGATGCGGAACGCCTCCAATAATAAAAAGAGCCTCCCCCTGCTCAATGTACGTAAACACATGATCGTAATCCAGCCATTCGCCAGCCAGACGTTGACTCTTTACTCTTTTCACAAAACGAACGAATGGAGATAGCGCATACAATTGTTCGGTATTCATTTGCCTCAACCTCCCGACGGGCTTGCTGACACTGCATCATTCCATTATGATGCCCGCCGGGCATGGGGGCAATCCCTGCTCCAATAGGCATGCCGCATCTTGATCTTATGACATTGCTACTCCCTTGTCTTTGATAAAATAACAGACCTTTTAACAAAAACAACGATTCTTAAAGATGGATGGATGATGATTGTATTTTTATACAATCTGTTGTATATTTATTCTTACGAATAGAAACCGGAGGGGTATATGATGAGCCAAACTGGAAATGAGGAGACAAAAAACTGGCTGAACGAAGCGGACAAATCGCTCCTGTTCACAGCCAATCGCCCTCCTGTCGTTATGGAGAGCGGCGAAGGTATGTATATGCGGGATACAGAGGGAAAATCCTATTTGGATTTTATCGGAGGATGGGCCGTAGCCAGTCTGGGGCATTCGCCGGCAGCGTTAAGCCGGGCGCTTGCGGAGCAATCCGCTACGCTAGTTCACGCCAGTCCCGGTTTTCTGAACAAACCGATGATTCAATTTGCTAAGCTGCTTTGCAATATCAGCGGCATGGATAAAGCATTTTTCGGGAGCAGCGGCGCCGAGGCGAATGAAAGTGCCATTAAGCTGGCGCGTAAGCATGGAGCCGTCAACCTGAACGGCGCTTATGAAATCATAACCGTTTCCGGCGGGTTCCACGGTCGCACGCTAGCTATGATGTCCGCCACGGGCAAGCCGCAGTGGAAGGAGCTTTTTGCGCCTAAGGTCGAAGGGTTCAAGCATGTTCCCCTTAATGATTTGGATGCTTGCTTCGCCGCTGTATCCAACAATACCTGCGCTATTATGCTGGAGCTGATTCAAGGAGAAGGCGGCGTACACGCCGTTCAGGAATCTTATTTGTTCGGCCTCCGCAAAATATGCGATATGTACGGTATTTTGCTCATTGTGGACGAAGTGCAGACCGGCATGGGACGCACGGGAAAGTTGTTTGCTTTTCAGCACTATGGCATTCAACCCGATGTTATAACATTGGCAAAGGGCATTGGCGGAGGGTTTCCGTTGTCGGCCATGCTGACCAGAGAAAAATACGATTTGTTTCAGCCCGGCGACCAAGGCGGCACCTATACGGGCGCTCCGTTGTCCATGGCTGCGGGACTCGCGGTCGTTCAGGAAATTCTGGATAGGGATTTGGCCGATAACGCGGCAGTGCAAGGGGCTTACATCAAAAAGGGACTGGAGCTGTTAGCCGCCAAACTCCCAATCAGCAACGTTCGCGGCCGCGGGCTTTTGATTGGTTTTGACGTGCCCGAAGGTACGGCGCAGCAGCTAGCTGCCGATTGCCTTGAAGCAGGGCTGCTCATTAACGCGGTGGGCGCCTCCACCATACGGCTTGTCCCCCCGCTCATCGTGACTCAGGCCCATGTTGATGATATGCTGCAGCTTTTGGGTGCCGTTCTTGGAAGGCAGAACGCATCAGCAACGCCCGCCTTCATTCAAGAAGAAAGCAAGGCTCCTCAAGGAGCCGGCATTGCCTGATCTTTAAAAACAGCATGGCAGCAAGCCGCTCCGGCCATAACAGCCAGAGCGGCTTGTTCGCAAAAGAGCGCATTTATCCGATAATGCGGCATGTTATATGAAAACATGTGATATGAAAAGAGGTTTTTTTTATGAAGCACGAAGAGCCAATTAGCGCCTATCTTCAAGAATCGGAATTTATAGACTACTCTAATCCTTTAATCCAGGAGCTCATTGCTTCATTTAACCAAGAAACAGAGCTAGATCGAATCAAAGCCGTTTATGAATTTGTCAGGGATCAGATTGACCACTCGTTTGATAGTAAAAGCAGTGAGGTGACAAGACGAGCTTCCGAGGTTTTGGAAAAAAAGCATGGAATCTGCTACGCTAAATCACATTTATTAGCAGCCATTTTGAGAGGAATGGGAATTCCGGCGGGTATATGTTATCAAAGGTTAACTTTATATGATAAACCGGAGGATGGGTATTGCATTCATGCCTTAAATACCATCTACCTAAGTGAGTTAGATAAATGGATAAGAGTAGACGCAAGAGGGAATAAGGAAGGCGTAAATGCTCAACTTTTGATTGATGAGGAAAAACTGGCATTTCCGATCCGGACAGAATACGGAGAGAAGGATTATTTCATCAATTATGCTCAGCCTCATCCGCAGATTATTAAAACATTAGTGAATCATTTCAATTGCATAGAGATGTGTCAAAACGGCCTGCCAGAACAATTGGACTAGCTGTACGCAATAGCCTTCATTTTGGCACGTGCAAGCCGGCACCTGGTAAGGGCAGGGTAACCAACTCCGGCGATAAAGCCCAAGAATGATGTAAAAAATCATTCTTGGGCCTTATCATTTTGAGGCCGCGCTTAAAATCTGCTGTTGGGCCAGCCCCTTATCTCTGTTAAAAACCAAAGTAAGCCTTGGCATTACGATAGGAAATATCCTGCACCATTCCGCCCAGCAGCTCCATGTCATTCGGTACTTCCCCATTTTCGGCCCACTCGCCCAAAAGATTGCAAAGGATGCGGCGGAAATATTCATGCCGGGTATAGGAAAGGAAGCTGCGCGAATCCGTCAGCATGCCGACAAAGCGGCTTAGCAGCCCCAAATTGGATAACGCGTTTAACTGATCCAGCATGCCAAGCTTTGTATCGTTAAACCACCAGGCCGACCCCAGCTGCATTTTGCCGGGAACGCCTCCGCCCTGATAACAGCCAATTAGCGCGCCAAGCACGTCATTGTCTCCGGCATTCAAGGAATACAGGATGGTTTTCGGAAGCTGGTCCTCTCCGTCAAGCTCATCCAGTAGACGTGCCAGAGGATAGGCTAGCGGGCTGTCATTGATGGCATCAAAGCCGGTATCCGGCCCAAGCTGACGGAACATGCGGCTGTTATTGTTTCGGGCCGCATTGATATGCAGCTGCATAATCCAGCCAAGACGGGCGTATTGCCGGCCCATGCTGAGAAACGTAAACGTTTTGTATTTTTTCTCATCAAGCAAGGACACTTTTTCTCCCTTAAGCGCCCGGGCAAAAATGTCTGCTGCCTCCTCCCTGGTTGCTTCCGCATAGGGCACATAATCCAGCGCGTGGTCTGATACGCGGCAGCCAGCCTCATGGAAAAACCGGATGCGGGATGAAAGCGCGTCAAGCAGGCCATTGTAATCCGTTATCGGGATTCCGGCTGCCGCGCCAAGGCTGCTAACCCAATCGCGGAATGCCGGCCTGTTGATTTCCAGCGCTTTATCCGGTCGGAAGGATGGCAAAACAGCCGTTTTGAAATCCTTCAGCTCCTTTATTTTCAGATGGTACTCCAGGGAGTCCGCCGGGTCGTCCGTTGTGCAAATAACCTCAACGTCCGACATGGTGATAAGATCGCGCGCGCGGAATTGCCCCGTCGCAAGCTTGGCGTTCACCTTTTCCCAAATGATTGGAGCATTGGCCTTATTAATAATCTCCTCTACGCCAAAAAAACGGCGCAGCTCCAAATGCGACCAATGATAAAGCGGATTGCCGACGGTATGGGGAACCGTTGCCGCCCACGCTTCGAAACGGTCGTAGTCGGTGACGCCCTCTCCGCCGGTAACCAGCTCCTCCTTCACTCCGTTTGTCCTTAGCGCTCTCCACTTGTAATGATCGCCGTACAGCCAGGCCTCCGTCAGATTGGAAAAAGCGGCGTTTTCGTAGATTTCTTTTGGGCTGAGATGGCAATGGTAATCAATAATAGGCATGCCTTTTGCATATTCATGATAAAGCTTGATAGCGGTTTCACTGTTTAGTAAAAAATGATCGTCCAGAAACGTCTTCATAACCTTTATCCACCCTTCCGAATTAAGGAGCTTGACCCAAGTGTAGCGCAACATTGGATTGTCCGCAATCGTCCTCAGCGATAAGCGCAAAATTATACGCGGAGAGCAAAAAACATCATTTTTTTACTTCCGCGCAAAAATAAAAGTAGTCTTCATCTTCGATGCAAAAGTCTGTAAAGCCATGCCGCAACGAAACCTCAAGCAATTCGGAGTCGCTTGGAATCGGCTTATGGGAACTGCTGTAGCTAATAGCCCTGTGATGTTCCGACAACGCAAGGCGCGTCCGGGCGTGGGCAATGACAAATTTCCCTCCAGGCTGCAAATTACGGCGGGCATTGGCAAAAACGGCATCCAGATTTTTAAAATGAGGAATGCTGTTATAAAGAATAACCAGGTCAAAGAGGCCAATCGCGTTCTGCTCCCTGTCAAAATCCAGATGAAGCGTTTCGGCTTCGGGGAATGCCTCCTTCAGTTCTTTTAACATATTGGAGGAAAGGTCAATCGCGACGTATCTATTCGGAAAAATACCTCTCTTCTTTAATATGGAGGGCAAAATGCCTGTACCCGCTCCAATATCCAACAGGGAATGCTCCAGTTGAACATCCAGCTTTAGAAGCAGATTTTCGGCGCAGCTTATCTCTCGTTCGGACAAACCTGAATGCCAACTGGCTGCCAATGCATCAAAAAGCTCCTCGTATGATTGTTCCTTTACTGTATTTACATCATGCCCTCTGCCGGAGGAGCTGCCAGAGGGGTTGCAAGAGGCATGGTCAGAGGGAAAGCCGGAATGGGTGCCGGATTGGCTGCCGGATGAGCTAACGGAAGGAAGGCTCAATGTCAGAAAAATAGCCTTTTTTATATCTCTCATATAATCAAAAACGGGATTGTTCTTTTGCTGCAGCTCCTCATCCCTTGCAAATCCAAACTTGGCATAATACCGCACATTGTCGGCGTTGCTTGTCATCAAACTAATCTTTTCTGCAGCGTGGTTTTCTCCATATTGCCTGATTGCTTGCAGCAGCTTTTCTCCAATTCCTTTGCCTCTATGCTGTTTGGCTACAAATAAATAATGAATGTAGATGTGGCCGGAGTCGACCTGATCGGTTAACGCAAGCACAAATCCGACCAGCTCGTTTTGCACATAAGCAACCCTGCACGTTTGCCGGAAAAAACGATAAAACAGAATATAGATGGAATCGCGTTCCTGCGGCAAAGGAGCGCAATCCATATCTTTTAGCTTCATTAGCCCGTCTTCATCCAAATCTTTGATCAAGATATGACTCATGCTTCTTCCCCTTTTTTTGTAATCTTTACGCCAAATCCGAGATGCACTCATTGCAATGTCACAATTATACATTATCGAGGTCGATAATTTATGAAAAAGGATTGCTATTATCCGCACTATTTCCGAAACACAGACCGAATAAGCCGCACAGCACTTAATAACTCTTCCCACAACGAATTCATGTCGTAATCTTATACATCAACCGTCGCTTATTCGCACTTATAATGGGGCTGAAAATATGGTAGATTTACTGTGATGTCACAAATTCAAAGATTGCGGCGTCCAAAGCACAAAAGATCAAGGAGGCTGATTCATGATTAAAATCGGCAAGATCAGCTATTGGCATGTACACGCATGGGATTATACCAAGCAGGCACAGGGGCATCCCGATACAGAAATTGTAGCGGTATGGGACGAAAACCCGGAACGCGGCAAAGAAGCCGCACAAAAGCTCGGAGCAGATTTCCACGAATCGCTGGATGACATGCTGGCGCGCAGCGACATCGAAGCCGTTATCGTAGATGCGCCAACCAACAGACATGAAGAAGTAATCGTGGCGGCGGCAAAAGCCGGCAAACATATTTTCACTGAAAAAGTTATCGCGCCAACTCTGCGCGAAGTCAATCATATTCTGGACGAGGTCAAAAAAGCAGGCGTCAAGCTGACGGTTTCGCTGCCGCGCCTGAATCATGGCTACACGCTGGCGATACGGAAATTGCTTGAAGCGGAAACGCTCGGCCAGATTACACTGGTGCGCTCAAGACTCTCCCATAACGGGGCTACGGCTGGCTGGCTGCCAGAGCATTTCTACAATCCGGAGCAAACGGGCGGAGGAGCGCTTATCGACCTTGGCTGTCACCCCATGTATCTGACCAGACTCTTTTTGGGTGCGCTTCCAAGCTCCGTATCAGCTACCTATGGTTTTGTGACGGGCAAGGAAGTCGAAGATAACGCGGTCGCTACCTTGACGGGGGCGGGCGGCGCCATCGGCATTGTGGAAGCGGGCTTTGTTAATCCGCAATCCCCGTTTGTCATCGAGGTGCACGGCACTAAAGGTACTCTGCTATATAGCACCCATGACGGCAAGCTGCTGCTTCGCACGACTGGAGAGGCATGGGAGGAAGTTGCTATTCCCGAGGATCGGGAAAGCGCCTTCGACCAGTGGGTTGGACATATTGTCAACAACACGGAAGCTGTGGAAAATGTGACATTGGCGACCGACCTGACCATGCTGATGGAGGCTGCAAGCCGTTCCGTCAAAGAAAGCCGTTCCGTTGCGATTGCCGACTTGGAAGGTTATGATAGAAAGTAGAAATCTGGCATGACCAGAGCTAACTTTCAGGAGGATGGAAAGATGGCTGCCCCCTTTGCTTATGACAAAATGCGAGAGCGTCCCGACGCCCTGGAGCGGCTTGATCTGCGTATCGGCTGGGGACCTTATGAAATCCATGTATTGCGGTTTCATTTGACGCAGTTCCCGCCAGGACGGATTGTTCCGTTTCATAAGCATGCGGAATTTGAATTTCATTATATTCCCCGTGGCAAAGGCAAAGTGATTTTGGGCGAGCAGGAATTCCCCCTCAAGCAAGGACAGCTCTATCTGACCGGCCCTGAAGTCATGCACTATCAGGAAGCGGACGCTTACGAATACATGGACGAGCTATGTCTTCATGTCGTTATTAAGGAAAAAAAGGAGTCGGCGTCCCACCTCTTGCCCGCTTCCGAGGATCAATGGGAATGGGAAGAAGCCCGGCAATGCGTAAGCAAGCTGGAGAATCTTCCGCTGTATCCGGCGCAGGATTTACATGGAGCAATGCCTTGTTTTCTCTCCGCATATGAGGCCATTACGTCTCCCTATGGAGGCAGCTACACCACGATCAAGCAAAGCGTCATTCAAATTTTGCTTCGCACGGCTCGCGCTTACGACGCTGCGACGGAAATTAACGATTTGCCTACCAAGGATATGAAAACCTATCGCTACCGGCTTGCGCTTGAATTTATGCAGTCCAATTACGGCGGCGCCTTGTCGCTGGACGATGTGGCGGAAAAGCTGAGGTTAAGCGGACGCCAGCTCCAGCGTTTGTTCAAGGAGCTGCATGGCGGGCATTCCTTCAGCCGCATACTGGAGGACATCCGGCTTGCCGCCGTATGCAGCAGGCTTGCCGACGAAGAGATATCCGTGGAGCAGATCGCCCGGGAAACCGGGTTTTCGAGCGGCAGCTATCTGCATGCCGTATTCCGCAAGCGTTACGGCATGACGCCATCCCAATACCGAAGCATCCATTATTTTTAATTCAAGATAAACATACAGGAGGTTTTTTAACATGTCCAAAACATTTAAAGTCGCCATCGTAGGTTGCGGCGGTATCGCCAATGGCAAACATCTGCCAAGCCTCAAAAATGTTCCCAATGTTGAAATGGTGGCATTCTGCGATATTATCGAGCATCGCGCCATCGAGGCTGCAGCCAAATACGGCGTCGACGGAGCAAAAGTGTACACCGATTATACAGAGCTTTTGAAAGATGAAAGCATCGATATCGTTCACGTTTGTACGCCTAACGACTCCCATGCGGACATTTCCATTGCCGCAATGGAAGCCGGCAAACATGTCATGAGCGAAAAGCCGATGGCTAAAACAGCAGCGGACGCACTGAGAATGCTGGAAGCCTCCAAACGGACCGGCAAAAAGCTGACGGTCGGCTACAACAACCGTTTCCGCGGCGACAGCCAAGCGTTGAAAGCCATTGTTGACGGCGGAGAGCTGGGCGATATCTACTATGCCAAGGCGCATGCCATCCGTCGCCGCGCCGTTCCAACATGGGGCGTATTCCTCGACGAAGAAAAACAAGGCGGCGGCCCGCTGATCGATATCGGTACGCACGCGCTTGATTTGACCCTTTGGATGATGAACAATTACAAGCCAAAGGTCGTTCTTGGCACAGCTTACCACAAGCTTTCGCAACGTCAAAACGCAGCAAACGCATGGGGACCGTGGGACCCGGCTCAATTTACGGTTGAAGACTCTGCATTTGGCATGATCGTGATGGAAAACGGCGCAACTATCGTTCTGGAGTCCAGCTGGGCGCTGAACACGCTTGAAGTGGACGAAGCCAAATGTACGCTGTCCGGCACGGAAGGCGGAGCCGACATGAAAGGCGGCTTGCGCATTAACGGCGAGCAAAACAGCCGTCTGTTCACCAAAGAAATCGAGCTGAATTCCGGCGGCGTTGCGTTCTACGACGGCAAAGCCGAAAATGCAGCGGATCTTGAAATGAAAATGTGGATCAAAGCCATCGAAGAGGACAAGGACCCTGTTGTTACTCCTGAGCAAGCCTACGTTGTGTCTCAAATTTTGGAGGCTATCTATGAATCCTCCAAAACCGGCAAAGCGATTTATTTGTAAGCTTTAAGCAGTAGGCTGTAGCTGTAGGCTGCAGCAATTGACTGTAAGCTTTAGCTGCAGCTCTAAGCTGTGAGCCTGCGCCTATAATGTTGAAGGCCGTCCCCAACGTCATAGTTGACGGGGGCGGCCTTTTGCAATGCCGAAACTATAATTCCAATCGCATTCCCAATCGGAAGTTTGAATACAACCTCTAGTCAGCCTAACGGTCAACGCTGACCGTCACACCCTTAAATAAGCAGTTTTCGCCCATGTAGCGGACATTCTCGTCCCTTAACGCTCAAAAGTCGTGTTTCGGAGGGTAAAAATGAGCTTTTACGGTCACGCGTGACCGTTAGAATGTGACTTTCCACAATAATTGGACTCTAACGGGCATAAATGTCCGCAACAAACTAGCCCGCTCTGAACATCCTGATCAACAATGAACAATTGAACGCAAAAAGGCCGCTTACGGTCATTCACCATAAGCAGCCTGGAAAGACTGGGAACAAATATAATTAATTGATCAAATAAATCAGGCAAAAAATTAATATTCTTTTTTCCGGCTAAGTTGAACTAGCTTTACCGTGGCAATTAACGAAATAACGCCCAACACCACTAAAATGACAGTTTGAATCACGTTGGTAAAGGCTAATGATATATACCAGTCCTGCAAAAATAGCTTTGCTCCATGAAACAGCAAATAATAAATAGATAAAAAAACAAAAAGATGAACCAGCCAGTCAGCGGTTTTTTGCATAACATCACCTCACTTCAAGCAAGCGCCCCGAACAGCGATTGCTGCCCGAGGCGAATGGTAAATCGGATTAAGCCTGCCTATTAATCTATCTGTTTGCCAGGCGGGCTTGGTTTATTTAACAAAATGTGCCGTCAAGAAAACGACAGGCGCGTTGTAATCAATTGCGTATTCGTTGCTGGAGTAGGAGCCCAGCACATCCAGATAAGCTTTGGCTGGAGCCAGCTTATCCTTCACCTCGTTCAGATCGGGATCGCCGCCTTCGCGGTTTGGTCCCCCCACTACCAAGCCAGGGAAAAGCACGCCTGATGCATGACCGGTGCGATGATGCGGGTTGTTGGGGTGTTTTTTGCCAACAGCCGTGACATAGCTGTACCCGGTCGCGGTTCTTCCGAACAAATAATGAAGATGCTCCAGCGCAACTTCCTCATAGGCAGGCGTAGGCTTAAGTTCATTAGCCAGCAAGAGCAAGGAGCCGTAAGCTCCGGCAACCTTGGCCGATGCCCAGTGATAATCCTGAAGACGGAGTCCGGTCAAATAACCGTCGGCAGCGGAGCGTTGAACGATGGCGTCGGCGCTGCGCGTCATCGCGTCCATTATTTTACCCTTGCGCTCCGGGTCTGCTCCTTCCGCATGGTAATAAGCCCATAGCCCAAGCAGACTGGCATCGGACCAGCTGACAACCTGGGCGTTTTTGCCAAGCAGATCGTCAAAAGCGTTTGCAGCATTCCGATAAGCATCCTTGCCCGTTGTCCGGAACAGCTCGGCGGCGGCCCACAGGCGCTCTTCTCTGTCGGAGCCTTTGCCATATGCGCCAGAACCGTCATCCTGGCCTTCATCCTGGCGGTAGCTGAAGGAAGGATTGGCGTCAAGATAACGCTGCGCCCGTTCAGCCGCTTCCAGCAAAGCAGCGGCAAACTCCTTGTCGTAAGGCTCGTAGATGCGCGCCGCCAGCGCGATGGCACCTGCAAATTGCGCCGTGCTGAATGTAGATAATCCGTACATATAGCGAGGCTGCGTATCCTGATGCGGCATTATAAAGCCAGGCCATGCCGCGCCGCTCATTTTGTGAAAGACTGCGCCATCCTCCCGCTGCATCTTCAGCATCCAATCCAGCTCGTAACGCACCTCCGCAAGCACATCGGGAAGCTCCGGCTGCGCTGATTCCAGGCCTGGCGGAAAGCTCATTTGCCCTTCCGGAAAAGCTCCCGGATTCAGCTCGAAGGCGAGCAGCAACTGCGCTACAGTCACTGCTGCAGGCGAAATATATTTTCCGAAATCGCCTGCGTCGTACCAGCCGCCGGAGGCGTCGATGATGTCGCCTTTTTTGGAAATGCCGTCGTCAAAGGAAACTATTGTTTCACGATCCTGCAAATGGCCTGCCGGAACCTTGACGCCGGATATGCTGTCATCAATGTCAACGCCTACGCGCTGGAGCGTATAAGAGCGAAGAAGCATCGTCAATTCCTTAGCGTATAATTCTTCGCCGATTTCAAAAGGAAACGAACGGCCCGCTCCCGCAACGGCGAGCTGATATACTCCAGGCTCGTTATAAGCTGAAAAATCGGCTTTGCTCACTTTTTCGCCTGCCGCGGCATCAAATACAGGCTCCGTTACCGTACCGCTAAACACAGGGTTCCCGCTTTCCACCTCGATAAGCTGAAAAGCGGCTCCGCCGTCCTCCCATTTTTCCCCGCCAACAATACCGATTTTGGCAGCTCCCACGGGGTATCCGACCTGGCTTACCTTAACGGCTTCGCCTTCCTTAAAATCGCCTCCATCAATAATGACTTCCTGAGTATCAGTACCGTCGCTGCTTTTCTCCCCATCCTTTGACTGCCCCTCTGGGGATGCCGCTGCACCAATAACATCTTCTTTTTCCTGATCCAGACCTCGTTCCATATTATCCGCTCCTCCTTTGAATAGCAGGAGCAATACAAACGCGGCCATAACAAGCGCGATCCCTCCTGCGATTGCGGCGATCCGGCGCCGCTTGCCCGACATCATTGGCTATTCTCCCAAAATATCTTCAATCGCAGACAGATGCTCAGCAGAAAGGCTAATTTCGCTAGCGCCGGCATTTTCGACAATCTGCTCCGGACGGCTAGCGCCTACAATAGCGCTGGCTACATTGTCCAGCCTGAGCACCCATGCAAGCGCCAATTGGCCCGTAGTGCAGCCAATTTCAGCGGCTAGCGCCGAAAGCTTCTCAACGCGCGACAAATGCCAGTCGCTCAAGAGCGAAGTAATCCAGCGATTAGCCGACGAATCCAGCGCGCGGCTGCCTTGCGGCACGCCATCTGCTCCGCGTTTGTATTTGCCGGTCAAAACGCCTTGAGCAAGCGGAGAAAAAACAACCTGGCCAATGCCATTTCGGCTGCTAAGGGGCACAATTTCTTTTTCAATACCCCGATTAAACATATGGTATTGAGGCTGGTTAACGACAATACGGTCCAGCAAATACCTGTCGGCTGCTCCCAACGCCTCCTGAATTTGCGCAGCCGTCCATTCGCTTACCCCAACATAAAGCACCTTCCCTGCCCTGACAAGATCATCAAGGGCGCGAAGCGTCTCCTCTACCGGTGTTTCCGTATCATAGCGATGGCAATAATAGATGTCGACATAATCCAGGCCCAGCCGCTTAAGGCTTGCGTTCGCCTGCTCCATCACATGCTTGCGGGACAATCCGCGGTCGTTTGGTCCTTCACCCATTGGCCAAAATACTTTTGTTGCCAATACATAGGATTCACGAGGATAGCGGCGCAGCGTTTCCCCTACCACTTCCTCCGCTTTTCCCTGCATGTACACATTGGCCGTATCAAAAAAATTAATGCCCAGCTCATAAGCCTGCTGAATTGTTTTTTCCGCTGTTACATCGCTTACGGAGTTGCCATAGGTCAGCCAGCTTCCCAAGCTGATTTCACTTACCTTTAATCCGGTTTTGCCCAATCTTCTGTACTTCAAGAGATCTCCTCCTCAACGTGTTGAAGCATCGGCTGCTTCTGTTTGCTAAGGCTTGCTCTCTGATTGGCTCTCTGATTAGCTTTCTGATTGTCGCGCTATGTCGGCAGTCTGCGGCTCTACAGCGCTCGCGGGCTGCCGTCGGCATTGATGAAAAATGCCCCTTCCGGCGGAATAACCTTGCGCTCGATCAAATCCAGAATGCCCTTTGCGGCTTCTCCCGCATCGCCTGGCGCTGAAGCGCCGCCCATATCGGTTTTGATCCAGCCGGGATGAACGGCGTAAACCGCATAGCCCTGCGGGGTAAACGCCTTATACAGCTGAGCCGTAAACATATTCAGCGCGCTTTTGCTCAACGCATAGCCATAATCCCCGTCATAGGCGCCCGCAAACCCTCCCGCTTCGGAGCTGATGTTGATGATAGCTTGCTGCTCGCCCTTGCGCAGCAGAGGCATTATGTATTTGGCAACCGCAATCGGGCCATACAAATTAACTCGAAACGATTGCTCAAGCTCCTCAAGACTTACCGATTCCAGCTTCTGATCCCGGCCCAGCAGCACCGCCGCATTGTTGATTACGCCATCCAGCACACCAGCCTGGTGGGTTAATTCCTGGGCAGCTTGCACGATGGATCCTTCGTCCTCCACATCCAGTGTCAACAGCCGGATGGCATCGCCGTGAATTTCCTGAAGCTCCTTCAGCTTTCCGGCTGAAGCCGGGCCGCGAACGCCTGCCCAAACCGTATGTCCGCGCTCCGCTGCTTCGCGGGTCAATTGCAGGCCTAAACCTCTGCCCGCTCCCGTAATTAACAAATTCATATTTGCTTTCCTCCTTAGCAGGATTTGCTCCGGCCAAGCTCCGCTTCTCCATTTGGATCATCTTGACGGCTTACCGGACGTAAGCCGAGAAAAAGTAACGAAGCATGGCGCGAAAAGGCGGCGATAGATGACCTTGAGCGAGTTTTCAGACACGCTCTGGCGCTACTTGTCGTTTTCAAGCAGCTCAAGCATAACCTTAAGCGGCCCAAACGTATCCAAATAAGCGTAACGGCCTCCTGTATATTCGCCCTTCTGAATTAGCTTCATGCCGCCTTTCTCCATTGCCGCAATCCGCTCCTTCATGCCCTCAACGCCGAAGGCGATATGATGAATTCCTTCTCCATGCTGATCCAGATGCTGGCGCCATGTGCTAGGGTTGTGATCAGGTTCAATCAGTTCCAGCTGCAGAGAGCCCATATCAAAAAAAGCCAGCTTGGCCCTTGCCTCGGTGGATTCGCCCAGAAACTCCGTTTGGGCTTTGTCTACCGTATCCGTCCAGAACCAATCCGGCTTTTCCACGCCAAAAAATTGGGCGTATGCCGCCGATACCGCTTCAATATCATGGACAACCAGCCCGATTTGCGTAATGGTGCGGTTGCCTAAAGTACCGTTGCCGCCAGCTTCCTTTTCCATTTTGCCCAGCTCCTTCGATTCCGTAATGACATAGCACAATAAAGCGCTTACACCTATTGCACAGGAACTTTCAAAAAAAAAACGATTAACACGTGTTCACGAGTTAATCGTAGCAATCGCCTATAGGATTGTCAACGTAGACAATTATGAAAAATAGCGCTTACATTTAATTCGGACGCTCCGGCGGCTTCTGCCTTATTTTTCAACAACAAGCGCATCCCGCTGGGCAATCAGACATAGCTCAGCCGCTTTGAAGGCATGCTCCTGCGTCATTGCGTTTTCCGTGCCGTTCAAGCAATCCAGAATCAATTGGCCAAAATAAGGAAAGCCCACCTTGCCGCCAACCTTCATATGAAACTCTCCTTCTCGGTTGACGAGATAGAGTTGATCGCCTTCGGCTTCCCTGCCGATATCGATATATTTGCGCAGCTCAATATATCCTTCCGTTCCCAAAATGGTCGTGCGGCCGTCGCCCCATGTGCCTAAACCGTCCGGCGTCAGCCAGTCCACTCGGAAATACCCCGTTGCTCCGTTTTCGCCAACCAGCGTCATATCGCCAAAATCCTCCAGCTCGGGATAATCTTTATTGGCGTAATTGGCCACCTTGCTGTTAACGACCTTGCCCTCTTTGTTTCCCGTAAAATACAGAAACTGCTCTACCTGATGCGAGCCGATATCACAAAGGATGCCGCCGTATTTTTCCTTTTCAAAAAACCAGTCCGGGCGCGAAGGCGCATTCAGCCGATGCGGACCAAAGCCGATAACCTGCACAACCCGCCCGATTGCCCCTTGCGAGATCAGATTTCCAGCGTGCACGGCGCTTTCCACATGCAGCCGCTCGCTGTAATAGACCGCATATTTTTTCCCCGTCTCGCGAGACGTTCTCCGCGCTTCCTCTAATTGCTCCAGCGTCGTAAACGGCGTTTTGTCCGTAAAATAATGCTTTCCGCTCCGCATGACGCGTACGCCAAGCGGTCCGCGCAAATTGGGCACAGCCGCGGCTGCAATCAGCGAAACCTTGGCATCATTCAAAAGCTGCTCCTCGCTTTCCGCAATTTCCGCTTCGGGATATTTTTGCCGGAATGCTTCCGCCTTGGCCCGATCATTGTCGTAAACCCATTTAAGCGTGGCGCCAGCCTCGATTAAACCATTGCACATGCCGTAAATATGCCCATGATCCAGATTCATCGCAGCAAACACAAATTGGCCAGGTTCAACAACCGATCTTACTTCGCCTGTCGGCGCATAATTCATGCCATCGCTTTTACTCATTATGAAACACCCTTTCCGTTCGTTTTGCGGGAGGCCGCAATTTGTTTTTGCAAATACGAATAATACAGCTCCTCGTCAATCGGCAAATCCACCCAATCATCCAGCCATGTCGAAAGCAGCATCGCATTGGACAGCATCAAACCCTTTATACCTTCTTCGCCGGGTGCGATCAACGGTTCATTGTAAAGGATGCTGTTGACCCAATTTTGCGTAATGCCCTTGTGATCGGGATTTTCGCCATGGATCGGAATTTCGCATTTCCAGCATTCCGGCTGGCCGAAGCTGCCCGTAAAGGAGGCGTTGAATTCCCGCTCCGGCGTTCTTAGCCTCCAAAAGGTTAATTGGCCGTCTTCAATGACCACTTTGCCGCGATCTCCGCTAATTTCCAGGCGATTGGTGCCAGGCGCTTCTCCCGTCGTCGTTACGAACACGCCGGTTGCACCATTTTCATATTCAACAAAAGCTGTTACGTCATCCTCAACCTCGATATTACGGTGTTTGCCAAAATAGCAAAAAGCGCGCACCCGTTTTGGCATCATATTAATGGTCCACTGCCACAGGTCCAGTTGATGCGGGTCCTGGTTCAACAGCACGCCGCCGCCCTCTCCGGCCCAGGTTGCCCGCCATGTCCCGGAGTCATAATAGGATTGCGAGCGATACCAATTGGTAATGATCCAGTTGGTGCGTCTGATTTCGCCAAGCTCTCCTCTATCGTTCAAGTCCTTTAGCTTCTGGTAAAGCGGATTGGTGCGCTGATTATACATCATGCTGAATTTGGCATTGCTGCGGGCGGCCGCATCATTCATTTCCCGCACCTGCTTCGTATAGACGCCAGCCGGTTTTTCACAAAGCACATGCAGCCCTTTTTCAAAGGCGGCAATCGCCAGCTCGGGATGAGAATAATGCGGGGTTGCAATCAAAACTCCATCCACAAGCCCGGATGCCATCAATTCATAAGGATCAGCAAACAAAGCCACCTGCTCGCCAACATGCTGCTTCGCCCACTCTAATCCCGCTGGATCGTAATCGCTTACAGCAGTGAGCAGCACATTTCTTACCTCACCTCTGTTCAAATAGCTAATATGACCTTTGCCCATGTTTCCAAGCCCGATAATGCCCAGCCTCACAGCTTCCATGCCTCAGCTCTCCCTTTTATTCCCATAATTTCACTAAAAGCATTCATTTCCTGCGCTGCATCAAAAAGTGAAAGATAGTCGTGCTGAATACGCCTAATGCGCCTGGCTCGCGCTAATAAACTATCCCATTCTTTTGCCTAGGTACACTGCTATAGTAACAAAACGGAATAGCTTCGGCTTCTACAGGATTAACGCATTCCTCTCTTTCATTTAACTCTGGTTGGTGTATAATTTGAGTAGCACAGGAGGGGATCCTATGAGTGTCATGTATTCGATTTCCACGCCATACAGCATCAGCACTAATGCTACCTATAATGCAATCATCTCCTATCACGCCCATCTGCATTATGAAATTTATTATTTTCATCATGGAAAAGCCAATTATTTAATTAATGACCGTGTCTATACGCTGGAGCCTGGCGATTTGCTGCTCATGCACGGCATGACGCTGCACAAAGCGCATAACGATCCAAAGGTAGAATACAAACGCACCATTATTCATTTTGATCCCCACTATTTCAGTCAATTGATACAGCCCGGATTTGCCGGCAATTTGCTTGAGCCTTTCCTGAAGCTACGCAACATTCGTCTTCAATTAAAAGGATCTGACAAGGATGAGATGGAGCAAACCCTGGCAAGGCTGGAGGAGTTGTACAAGCAAGGAACCCCTTACGCCCATCAGCGCTTTCAAGCCGGATTGCTGGATTTGCTGCTGGTCATCGGAGAATTATGCCAAAATCCGCTAAAGGATATACCAAGCTTTCCTTCCTCCAAGGAGCAGCATACACAAGCGATTATCAGCATTTTGGAGGCTCGGTTTAAAGAGGATATAAATCTGGACATGCTGCAGGATAGTTTGCATTTAAGCAAATATTATTTGGCCAAAACCTTTAAAGAAGTAACCGGCATGACCATTTTTCACTATTTGATGCATCGCCGGATATACGAAGCCAAGCTGATGCTCCTCCAGCAAAACGTCAGTATAACCGATATCGGCTATGAGGTTGGCTTCAAGCATCCCTCCCATTTTAGCCGCTCCTTCAAAAGCCACACCGGGCTGACAGCGGAGCACTACCGCAAGCAGCATCAGATAAACGGACACGGTTAAAGCGTGGAGGGTCAATGTATCATACAAACATTGCAACACCAGTTGTATTAACCAGCAGGTTGTATGAATTATCGTACAAACATGACATCACCAATCCTAATAAAGTACAGGTTGTACGAAATTTCATACAAAAACAAAGCAGCCGTTACCCCTATAGCAAAATTTTGTACGATTGATCATATAAAACAATCAAAATATCCATCAAAAGTGCAGCGTTTGTACGAATAAACATACAAAGTGCATAACCAGCCCACTCCTTCACTCTTCATGAAGATTCATCCGATAAAACAATTCTATTTTTTAAGAACCCAGGCACAGGCCATATGCAAAAAAACTCCCTGCATGCAGATTGAATATCTGCTTACAGGGAGTTTTGCATTTTTCAGGCGTTCAGACCATAACCATTTCTAGCCTTGCAGCAGAAGCTGCTCAGGGTCTTCCAGCAATTCCTTAACTGTTACGAGGAAACGAACTGCTTCGCTTCCGTCTACAATACGGTGGTCGTAAGAGAGGGCGATATACATCATCGGCCGGTTCTCCATCCGCTCTTCATCAATCGCAATAGGACGAAGCTGGATTTTGTGCATGCCCAGAATGCCTACCTGAGGCGTGTTCAAAATAGGCGTGGACAACAGAGAGCCAAAAACGCCGCCGTTTGTAATCGTAAAGCTGCCGCCTTGCAGATCGCTAAGCGCTAGCGTATTGGCGCGAGCTTTTTTCGCAAGATCGACGATATTTTTTTCGATTTCGCCAAAGCTCAGACGATCAGCGTCGCGGACGACAGGAACAACAAGTCCTTCCTTCGCCGATACCGCAATGCCGATGTCATAAAACTTCTTAACAACAACATCGTCGCCGTCGATTTCCGCGTTTAGCAGAGGGAACGCCTTCAGGGCGCCAACAACCGCTTTTGTAAAGAAGGACATAAAGCCCAAATTTACTTCGTTTTTCTCGAAGAAGGTTTGCTTGCGGCGCTTGCGCAAATCCAGAATCGCCGTCATGTCTACCTCGTTAAAGGTAGTCAGCATTGCAGCCGTACGCTGCGCTTCAACCAGACGTTTGGCGATTGTTGCCCGTCTGCGCGACATCCGCTGGCGCTCAACCGGCTTGCCGCCTTCAGCCGGAGCAGCTGACGAGCCTTGGGCTACCGGCGTGCTTGAAGCAGCAGACGCCGGTGCGGAGGCTGCTGGTGCAGCCGACTTGGCGCCATGCGAACGCACATCGTCCGGGTAAATCCGGCCAATGCCGTCTTTTCCCTGCACCTGGGCCAAATCAATGCCTTGCTCGCGAGCCAGCTTGCGTGCCGCCGGAGAAGCATTTACGCTTGCAGCGTTATTTCCTGCAGCAGGCGCAACTGCCGGAGCAGTGGACGAAGCCGATGTTGCGGCCGCTGGAGCGGAAGCTTCTGCTGCCTGCGAAGCAGGCTGCGATGCCGGTTCTGCGGCCGCTGCTGGCGCAGGAGCTCCGGATGAAGCCCCGATTGTGCCGATAGATTCGCCAACCAGAACAACGTCGCCGTCTTTTTTCGTAATGCCGGACACGGTGCCGCTGCTGTCCGCGCTAATTTCGATGTTGACCTTATCCGTTTCCAGCTCAAGGAGCACGTCGCCTTGATTGACGGTGTCGCCGTCCTTCACGAACCATTTTGAAATAGTGCCTTCCGAGATCGATTCTCCCAAATCAGGTACGATTATTTCTGCCATGTGTGGCTACCTCCCTACCAAGCTGGATTGTATTGGTTGACCATTAAGCGCTGAAGTGATGATAAACTGCTGCTCTGCAGTGTGAACCTCCTGATGTCCGCTTGCCGTGCTTGAACGATCCGGACGGCCAATGTAGCTTACCGTCGCCTTCGACGGAGCAAGCTCGCGCAGGCGGGATTCCATGTAATTCCACGAGCCCTGGTTTTTCGGCTCTTCCTGAACCCAGACAATTTCCGACAAGCGCGGATATTGCGCCAGAATGTTTTCAAGCTCAGCCTTCGGCAGCGGATAAAGCTGCTCCACGCGAGCTACGCGCAGCCATTCATATTCTTTTGCCTCAGAGGCGGACATAGCCTCTTCAATATCCACCATCACCTTGCCTGTACCCAGCAGCAGGCGTTTAACCTTGCTCTTGGCATCCTTGGATTCTCCGGCGTCGAACATTGGCAGCACCGGCTTGAAGGAGCCTTCGCTGAATTCCGTACCGCGAGAAGCTACGCGCGGATTGCGGATCAGGCTTTTCGGAGCCATCAGCACCAGCGGGCGAACATTGTCGCTGCCCAGCATAGCCGCTTGCTTCCGCAAGAGATGGAAATATTGGGCCGATGTCGTCAGGTTGGCTACGGTCCAGTTATTGTCGGCAGACAATTGAAGGAAACGCTCCAGGCGAGCGCTGGAATGCTCTGGTCCTTGACCTTCGTAACCATGCGGCAACAGGATAACCAAACCGGATTTTTGCAGCCATTTTGCGCGGCCGGCCGAGATAAACTGGTCAAAAATAACTTGCGCCACGTTGGCAAAGTCGCCATATTGCGCTTCCCAGATGACAAAGGTTTCCGGCGCAAACACGTTATAGCCGTATTCAAAAGCCAGTACAGCCGTTTCCGACAGCGGGCTGTTATGAACCGCAAAGGAAGCTTTCGCTTGCGGCAAAATATGAAGCGGCGAAAACTTCTCGGCCGTAGCATTATCATTCAGCATAATATGGCGGTGAGCAAACGTCCCACGCTCGGAATCCTGGCCGCTCAAGCGAACCGGCGTCCCGTCAGCCAGTATGGTAGCAAAGGCAAGCGACTCTGCATGCGCCCAATCCAGCTTTTCCCCGTCGTTCAGGCCGATGGAGCGGCGTTGGAGAATACGCTGCAGCTTTCCGTATTCCGTAAAGGACTCCGGACGATTAAGCAGCTCCAGGTTAATCTCCTTCAACGTTTCCATTGGTACAGCCGTCGCCACGTTTTCAGGTACGATTTTGCCGTTATCCTGAGGCGCTTGAGCATGCTTCTTGCTCTCCTGCTCCTTCATGGAATCATATGCCGTTTGAAGCTCGCCGAGCCTTTTTTGGCGCAGATGCTCCACCTGCTCCTCGCCGACAACGCCTTTGGCAACAAGCTTGTTGCCATAAATCGTGCTTACCGTAGGGTGATTGCGCACCTTGGCGTATACAAGCGGCTGGGTTACTTCGGGATCATCCATTTCGTTATGACCGTAACGGCGGTAGCCGATCAGATCGATAACGAAGCCTTTATTGAAAATCGAGCGATATTCGCAGGCCAGACGGATTGCCGCCAGACAAGCCTCGGGATCGTCGGCGTTAACGTGTACAATCGGAATGTCAAAGCCTTTTGCCAGATCGCTTGCATAATAAGTCGAACGCGAGTCCTGGCTGTTGGTCGTAAAGCCAAGACGGTTGTTGGCGATAATATGCAGCGTGCCGCCATTGCGGTAGCCTTGCAGATTGTTAAAGTTAAGCGTTTCCGCCACAATGCCTTCGCCGATAAAGGCCGCATCGCCATGGACGCAAACCGTAACGGCGCTTTGCACGTTTTGGACCGGGAAGCCGCGCTGCGAACGATCCTCCTGAGCCGCTCTTGTAAATCCTTCTACTACAGGATTAACAAACTCAAGGTGGCTCGGGTTATTCGCCAGCGTAAGGCGCGTGGACACCGTTTCGCTGCTTTGAACGGAACGATTGGCTCCCAAATGGTATTTTACATCGCCTGTCCAGCCGAAGTTGATGCCGATGGAGCCTTCGGACGGCACCAATTCCTTGTTGGGCGAATGATGGAATTCCGAAAAGATTTTTTCATATGGCTTGCCCAGCACATGCGTAAGCACATTAAGGCGGCCGCGGTGCGCCATGCCGATCAGGACATGCTCTGCGCCGCTTTGCGCAGAATTGCGGACGATTTCGTCCAGCACAGGAACAAGCATATCAAGGCCTTCGATGGAAAAACGCTTTTGTCCGACGAAGGTTTTATGAATAAAGTTTTCGAACAATTCAACCTGCATCAGCCGCTCCAGCAGAGCAATGCGCTCCTCGCCCGTCAGAGGGGCAGGGAACGAGCGCGACTCGGCCTGGCGATGCAGCCAGTTTCGTTCATTCTCGTCATGAATATGCGTAAATTCGTAAGCAGCCGAGCGGGTGTAAATCTTCCTGAGCTGCTGAATGGCTTCCCAGCCGCTTGCCAGCGACTCCGGAGCATTGTCCCAGATCAACGATGCCGGAATGCTGGCCAAATCCTCTTTGGTCAGTCCAAAGGTTTCCGGCTCCAGCAGTTTGGTGTCGGCGGGCTGGCTAATGCCAAGCGGATTAATATCCGCGCCTAAATGGCCGTACCTGCGAATATTCAGCATGAGCTGATGCGCGGCAACGACCTTCTTGAACATATTGCTGTCGATCGCGGAAGCTGGCGCTTGCTTTAAAGCGCTGTCAGCTCGTCCCGAAGAAACGGCATTGGCTGTCTCTGTAATCTCGGGAGGCGGGCCCCACTGTTCAAACATCTCGCGAACCGATGATTCAATGGCTTCCGGGTTTGTCAGGTAAAGCTCGTATTGCTCCTGAACATAACCAAGATTGGGACCATAATAGCTTTTCCAAGGCGAATGATTGACTTCATCATGGACGCTCATTGCAGAAATTTCCACCCTCTCTATTGATAACCATCTCATTATTGCCTGCTGCGGACCAAACCATGCGCGCCCGCTTGCGCTTCTAGAGATTGCTCAAATCGTTGACTTTCCATTGCGAAGCATGCCCCGCAACATTGTTTTCACAAAAAAAGAATTAAAATTGTGATTTTTGCTGTTGCTTGGCTTCTTCATATTTTAGTACAATAACGAGTTGCCTTCCATGATCAGATTGGCATCGGTTTCATCGTTTTACAGCATCAATAGAGATGCTTGCCTGAATTCATGAAAGAGCTTACAAAAGTTGGCGAAAAAGCCGGACTTACATCCGGCATTCTTCTATTTTTGGCATACAAGCTCCACTAATGTTCGGGTAATGGAGCCAGTAGCTCCCTTAGGCTCAAGCGCTTTATCTTCCTCCAGCCAGCTCGACCCGCCAATATCCAGATGCACCCAAGGCAAACCTTCAGCAAAATGCCCGATAAACAAGCCGCCCGTCGTGGCTGCCCCATAGCGTCCAGCGCCATTGCGCAAATCGGCGGCGACGCTTTTCAGCGGCTTCCTGAATTCGGGATACACAGGCAGCTCCCAGACACGTTCTCCGGCACGATCTGCGGCAGCCATAATTTCCTTTAGCAGCCCCGGGTTATTGGTGACGGCGCCAGTCGCTTCATAACCGAGCGTTTGCATGACGGCTCCCGTTAACGTGGCAACATCCACCAGGCGAGTCGCCCCCCTGCGTATAGCTGTCGTCAAGCCGTCAGCCAGCACAATGCGGCCCTCCGCATCCGTGTTGACCACTTCTATCGTATAACCGCTCATCGTAGTCAGAACATCGCCAGGCTTCAATGCACGGTCCGACGGCATGTTTTCGGCGGCAGGAATAACCGCCACGATATTGGCTTTTGCCTTCAATTCTGCAACCGCCCGCAATGCGCCAAGCACGGCTGCCGCGCCGCCCATATCGGAAATCATCTCCTCCATGCCGGGAGCGCTCTTGAGCGAAATGCCGCCGGTATCAAACGTAATGCCTTTGCCAATCCATCCCCAAACCTCGTCGCTATCTGGATCTCCTTTATAATGAAGCACGATCATGCGGGGCGGATTGACGCTGCCTTGCCCTACGCCAAGTAAGCCGCCCATGCCTTGCTCCGCTGCCGTCCATTCATCGATTATTTCAACATCCAGCTCATATTCATGAGCCAGTTCCTCGGCAAAAAAAGCCAGCCGCTCCGGAGTCAGATCATTGCCGGGCAGATTAGTAAGGTCGCGCGCATAAGCAACAGCCTCCACGATGACGAGTCCGCTCGCGATTCCTTGCTCCCACTCCCCTTGCGGAGCCAGCTGCTGCAATCCGGCATCCGGTACGAGGCCAACCTGCAGCGGCTGATAACGTACTGCCGGTTCCCTTTTGAGCGGAAGACGGTCGTGCAGCGAAAGCAGCAGCCCTTCTGTCAGTGCTTGCGACACGGCTGCGGCTCCCAATGCCTTTACTTCCTCCTGCAAAATGGAAGCCCGCAAATCGAAGGAAGCCGTCTCTGCCGCCAATGCTTTCAGCTCCTTCGCCGCTGCCGCTGCCGCAAGCCGCAAGCCCTCGCGGCCTTCTCCCGGCTTATAGCCTACAAATAGCACGTAAGGCATTTTGAACAAACCAAGCGTAGGCGCGCTAAACGCCTGCTCCGCCTTGCCCTTGAACAGCCCCCTGGACACCGCCCTCCTTAGCTCGGCGTCGATATGCTCCTGTACCAGAGGCGTTGTTCCTCCGGCTTCTTCCTCGGTTACAAAAAGAATATGAACCCCGGCTCCAGCCGCACCAGCGCTAGCTCCGCTTATGTCTGCGACCGGTTCGCCGTATGTCAATTTCGTTTTTATCATGCCGTTCCCCGCTTTCGTTTTTCCCCATAAAAAAGAATCGGAACTTATGCCCCGATTCGATTCTAATCCTTTATTCCGCCAATGGCAAATAAATGATAAATTCCGTGCCGCAGCCTTCGCGGGAGTCTACCCGAATGGTGCCGCCGTGATTGCGGATGATGCGATAGCTGACCGATAATCCAAGTCCCGTTCCAGCTTGCTTGGTGGTGAAGAAAGGATCAAACAGGCGGTTCATGACGGCCTTGTCCATTCCTTTGCCGTTATCCTTGATTTTGAATCCCACGTATTGACCGTCGCTAGAAAGCGAAATATGTATGTTGCCTCTTCTATCAGACCGGACCTCTTCCACCGCGTCCAGCGCGTTTTTGACCATATTCAGCATAACCTGCTTAACCTGCTTCACATCCACGGCAATAAATGCATCGGGCTCAAGCGATTCAAATGTGATTTCACAATTGCGGAGCAGCGCTTCGCTTTCCGTCAACATGATCACTTCGCGGATCAAACCGTCAACCGAGGTTGCTTTCTTCAATGGCGCGGATGGCTTGGAGGAATTCAGAAACTCATATATGATGTCGTTTGCGCGATCGATTTCTGTCAAAATAATACGAGCGTATTCTTCCTTCCCCACCTCTAGCAGATAGGGGCGAAGGAGCTGAATAAAACCTCTGATGCTGGTAAGCGGATTACGGATTTCGTGGGCAATCGCCGCGGCTATTTTGCCCAGCATGGCCAGCTTGTCGTTTTGCAGCGCGCTTTGCTCGATTTGCTTGTACTCCGAAACATCCTTGACGCTAATCAGGAAATCGCCGTTTAATTGATCGCCATAAGTAACGGTTGCCAGCAGATGTCTCCCGTCGCGATTCTGAAACTCGTAATACCGGTTTCGCTTGCGGAACATTTCCCGGTAAAGGCGCAGAATGATGCGTTTGGTGCCGATATGCAGGCCCGGGTGAAGCAGAATGCCCCTGATGTTATGGCCAACCAGCTCGTACCGGGATATATTAAGTTCCTTGGCCATTTGCACGTTAATAAACGTCAGGATGCCGTCATCGTCGAACAGCGCAATTCCGCTATCCATATGCTGCAGCACGTTTTCATACTTGTTTTTGACTCTTTCGGAATCCGTAGGGTATTGAACCGGCAGTAATCTCTGCACATCCAAAGTTGAGGTTCTGCGGCGCAAGTCGATAATTTCTCCACTGGCGTCAATGCCCACCTTTTCATGCTGGGCCGCGAGCAACTCTTTTAGAAAAGAAAAAGAGTCGTGATAAAGCTTTAACGCATCGTGCGATTCCATATTTGCGGCAAGTGTCCCCAGGCATTCTTCATGAACGGCAAAAATCGCTTCAGGATGAAAGTCGTAAAGTTGTTTGCCAAGCTCACTGGCATGAAACAGCGATGCTTCTCCGCCGCCACGAACAAATTCGGCAAGCGCCGGGAAATACCGCTTTCGAATGGCTTGCATCTACTACTCCTCCCCGGCAAAACTATGGATTATGGAATGTTCAAAACACCATACCTCATCATAGGTTTACTTTGCGAGGACTGTCAATCAGAAATTCTGTCGAATTTTGGTAAAAACAATCATCGACTTACATTTTTCAATGGCGGCCGCCGTTTCCGCGGCCGTTGTCTTTGCCGCCGCGATCGTCCTCTTCGCGGCCCTTGCCCTTGCCGCCGCGATCGTCTTCCTCGCGGCCTTGGCCTTTGCCGCCGCGATCGTCCTCCTCGCGGCCCTTGCCCTTGCCGCCGCGATCGTCCTCCTCGCGGCCTTTGCCCTTGCCGCCGCGATCGTCCTCCTCGCGGCCTTTGCCCTTGCCGCCGCGGTCGTCCTCCTCGCGGCCCTTGCTCTTGCCGCCGCGATCGTCTTCCTCGCGGCCCTTGCTCTTGCCGCCGCGATCGTCTTCCTCGCGGCCTTTATCGCCCCGGCCGCCCGGCTTGCCGGATGGCCCTGGCGCTGCGCCTGCGCCCGGCTTGGCCGTTGGGCCGCCGGGACGAGCCGTTTCCGGCTGCAAGACAGGCTTGGCTGCCGGAGATGGCTTCAGCGTAGCAGCGGGTTTAGCGCTAGCCGCAGCAGCACTTTGCTCCTGCTGCAAGAGCTCCTGCAGCCGCTGTCTTGTTTCGCCCTCGGACTCGCTGGCGACGAGACTTTTGACGCCGCCTATCGGTTCCGTGGCATCATGAATGGATTGGGAGCGCAGCTCATCCAGCCCTAGCTGGAAGCCTTCGCTTTTGGCCATCAAATAAACGGCCATTTTTCCCGCTGACAAGCCGTTTTCTTCGGCGGCAAGCCGCAGCTCCTCCGGCGCTAGCAAGGTAGTGATATGCACCATTTCGGAAGGCGTACCATGCTCAATCAGCCATTCCTGCAGCTTGTGATCCAGCTTACGTGCCAGCACAGTTTCAAAATCCAGCGCCGAAGAACTTGAACTGTCCACCATCATGCTTGTAATAAAAATATCCTTGTAAGGAGTATCCAGATAATGCGTGTCGCCTGCAACGTTCAGAATGGAGGCGGCTACGGATTCAATAGCCAGCCCGCGATATTTTATCCCTTCAATAACAATCTCTCCGTCGCTGTTCAGAGCGCGCAGTTCGCGCACTTTCTCCGCTTTGTCGATGCCGATTTCGATGCTGGGATTAATGTCAATTGTGACATAGGCAACGACGCTCCTTGCGCTGCTTGCCGCATAAACTAGCCATGAAGCCAGCAGCAAGCACAACACGGCAGCTGCTGCGCCGTACCGCACAAATCCGCCCCGCAGCGGGATGCGTAGCCGTTTTCTCTCCTCCTTGGAAGAAAGCTCCTCCTCAAATACCATCTCTTCTCCGATTTGGGGATTACCGCGAAGGGGAGCTTTCAGAAAGCGTCCGTCGCGCGTCATTACAACTGCATGCTTGGAATGAATACTCATGACTACGCCACGTTTCATCGGCTCGCCTCCTTCAAGGATTTACTGTCATTTTTTTCAACACGCAAATAATCGTTCATATAGGGATAATTGCCGGATTTAATGATAGCGATCGCAATGATATATTTTCGATTGCGTTCTATCGTTTTTCGGGATACGCCGCCTGCTTCCATCAGCTCTTTGACCGGCAGCTTGCCAGTCGCTTTCAATTGCCCCGCCAATTCCTTATTTTCCGCTAATTGGATAGCAATCGAAATTAATAGTTCTCTGGAATCGGAATGTTTGGGAGACAGCTCCACAAGCTCCTGAAAGGTAATGCCGAAGCGGTCCAGCTCGCCGCTTAGCTCTGCGATTTCCAAACGGCGAGCCGTTTCGGTTTTTCCCGCTTCATGGGCGGCGATTGATTGCCGCGTCTCCACTATATTATAAACCGCGCCGTCATCGCTTTCATAATCGAATACGCTGTAAGGCACATCCTGGCGATGCTTCTTCTCTTTTCGGGCATAGTCAATAAGCCTGCGCTGAATGACCGTTTTTGCGAAGCCGAGAAAAGATTTGCCTGCGCTGGCGTTGAAGCTGTCAATCGCTTCATTAAATGCCAGCAGCGCAATGCTGAATTCATCATCCTTCTTCGGATCGATATAACGTTTGCAGAATTTGCTTGTTAATTTGGCTATGTATGGCGAATAAGCTGCGATTAAGGCATCGCGTCTACTTTCATCGCCTTTTTTAATTTCGGAAACCGCCTCTTCCGGGCTCGGCGCCTGCTTGGCAGGCCCTTTTTTGGAGGAAGACGATTTCCGCAGAAAACGCTCCAACAGGATCAGCAACAATCGCTCCACCTCGCTACTATATGATTTCGCCTATCTTCTCCGGTTTGCGGGGGTGCAAATGAGAAAACCTTCATTTTTTTTGAAACATCCGCAACATCCTGCCGATTATACACCAATTGCCGGACCAGTCACATCCCTAATAACGCCGAAAGCGGCTAAATGAAACAATTCTAATCCGCGAAGACATCAAAAAGACCTCCTGTAAAAGGGAGGCCTTCCATGTTCTATATGTCGGAGCGTACAATATGGCAGAGACTACACGGAGGAGCGTCTTTGCATCAGCTTATTGCGGCGCTCATTTAATGAAGCAAGCCGCTTCATCAGCATCACTTGCCAGTCCCTGTCGTTAATGCCTTTGGCGAAGCTGAACAAATCTAGAGCCATATCAATTTGGCTTCGTACAACCTCCATCGGCTCTTCACTTTCATCGTTCACGCAGTTTTCAATCAAGTCCTGCTTCCTTTTTTCTACATAATCCGTGAAATCAACCTCGGCAGCCCCATCGCCAAAAGCATATTCCGCAAGAATGTCATATTCATGCTGGGCAAGATAATGAATGTCCACCCGATGGCATACCGGACAAAATGTAATCGGCACATTATGAACATGCGTACTGTGATGCTTCAACGTTCCTTTTGTTCCAATCATGCTGGCCCCGCAGCAAAAGCTCATCGGAAGACCTCCTTCATAATCTGTTGGATGTACTTTCGAAACTGAACTGCAAAACGCCGCTTTCTTCTTAACCTATTCGATATGCCTCCGGCAAATTCCTTCATCCTTCAAGGTTGCTTTTTGGTTTGTGGCCTTGCCGCTCCCCGTCTATTCCTTAACGGGCAGCTCTTCGGAATATGGAACAAGCTGGTACAGGGACCATATTTCATCGTTAAACATACGAGCCAGCCAAATATGTTCATTCATAATATAGAGACGAAAAAACGTTGGCTGGCCTTCAATCCGGTTCAGATCATACTGAAGACGGATTGGATAATCCTTAATGTCCGGAATGATGTTATCCGGCACGTTGCTTCCAAAGGCTTCAATAAAAGCCTCCGGCTCAATCTCTGATTTTTCATATCGGGCAGGCACCAGCGATTGCTCGCCATCTTGGCCCGTAATCGTTAAGCTATTTTTACTAAAGGTATAATATTCAACAAAGTCTGAGCCTGGATAAAAGGAGCTTAATAGATTTAAATATAACATTTTGTCAAAACGATACGATTCTCCAATAACGTTAGCTTCTGCCAGGTCAACATCGTCAATCGGATTCTCCAATGCAGCAGACGTACCAGAACTACCCGCGTTTCCACTGTCGGCTCGCAAACTCTTGCTGCCGCTTCCCGCTTCAGGATCAGCCTTACAAGCCACAATTGTCATTACAGTAAAAATGGCTGCCGCCACTAAAGCCAGCCTATTTGCCTTTTTGATAACAAAGCCTGCTGTAAGGTTAATTTTTTTAACCTTAATGAACCATTCTTTCATGACTATTCCTCCTTATGCTTGTCAGTCGGCCGCTTTAACTAGCCTCTTCCTTGCCTGGCAACGGACCTCAAAAACCTTTTTCCTCTAACTTTCAAAAAAAGAGCTCTATCTATCCCAAACGGATAAACAAAGCTCTCTCAACATTTTCCAAGACCTAATTCAACATCATATCAAACAGAATAAGATAAGTCTATATTTTTAATGCTGAAGCAGCTTGACTGGCAATTGCGGATTGGCGGTTTATGTTGGGTGATTAAGACATTGCGCTGGCTTGTTTATGGCGGTACAGACATTATTCCTGGCTCAGACTCCTGGATACCCGATCTGCTAAAGGATGTTGAGCATCTGTATCAGGAGGGTTTGTTCAGATGAGCGACAAAGGTAACTCCCATGTTGTAGTCTTCCATCTCATGCTCACTGCATGAATGGCTTATAGCGAAGCCGGAACAATGAAAAAAAGAGCTACAGTTATCCATTTGCAGATAACTGTAGCTCTCTTGATAGTTGTTTACGTTGTTTTCAATGATGTCTGTTCACTTATTTAGCAACCAGATTGCTTTGGCCAGGTTTCCAGTTGATGGGGCACAATCCGCCGGATTGAAGCGCCTGAAGCACGCGCAGCGTCTCGTCAACGCTGCGGCCTACATCATTGTGGTTAACGACCTGGTATTTGATCTCGCCTTCGGGATCGATAATAAACAATCCGCGCAGCGCAACGCCTTCTTCCTCAATCAACACGCCGTAATCGCGGGCAACGCTTTTGGTCAAATCCGAAGCAAGCGGGAAGTTCAGCTGGCCAAGGCCGTTGTCGCTAACCGGTGTATTAATCCAGGCGCGGTGGCTGTGCTTGCTGTCCACGCTAACGCCCAAAATTTCGGTATTCAATGCCTTGAATTGATCAGCCGCCAAGCTCAGCGCCGTAATTTCAGTTGGGCATACAAATGTGAAATCAAGCGGATAAAAGAAAAATACGAGCCATTTGCCTCTGTAATCGGCAAGCGAAGCCGTTCCGAAATCCCCGCCGTTGCCAGTTGCCGTTTCCATCGTAAAGTCTGGAGCTTTGCGTCCAACTAAACGTTCTGCCATCTGTAGCTCCTCCTATCGTTCTCTATTTATATAGATTATATCTTTAGTTTATTTAGTCATTGCTGCAACGATCAGATCGCCCATCGCGGTTGTGCCGATTGCTTTGGACTTGTCTACAGCGATGTCGCCGGTGCGATGGCCTGCATCCAATACATCCTTCACCGCTTTTTCAATGGAAGCCGCCGCTTCGTGATAGCCAAAAGTCAAACGGAACATCAAAGCTACGGACAGAATGGTAGCAATCGGATTGGAGATGCCTTGTCCGGCAATATCAGGCGCGGAACCGTGCACTGGCTCGTAAAGGCCAAAGCTGCCTTCGCCAAGCGATGCCGACGACAACATGCCGATGGAGCCCGTAAGCATAGCCGCTTCATCGCTAAGAATATCGCCAAACATGTTTTCTGTAACGATAACGTCAAAGCTGGATGGACGACGCAGCAGCTGCATCGCGCAGTTGTCGACCAATACATGCTCAAGCTCGACTTCCGGGTATTCAACCGCAATCCGGTTTACAACCTCGCGCCACAGACGCGATGTTTCCAGAACGTTGGCTTTGTCGACGGATGCCAGACGCTTGCCGCGTGTCATGGCAATATCGAACGCCTGGCGAACGATACGCTCAACCTCCTGCACATTATATACGCAAGTATCAACCGCTTCTTCGCCGCCTGCTCCCTCGCGGCGGAATTTCTCACCGAAATAGATGCCGCCAGTCAATTCGCGGACAACAATCAGATCCGTACCTTCCAATACTTCAGGCTTCAGCGTGGAAGCTTCCTTCAGACAGTCAAATACGGTTGCCGGACGAATATTCGAGAATAGTCCAAGCGCCTTGCGAATGCCAAGCAAGCCGGTTTCGGGACGAAGCTCTTTGGAGTTGTTGTCCCATTTAGGGCCGCCAACTGCGCCCAGCAGCACAGCGTCAGCCTTTTGGCAAATATCAAGCGTTTCCTGCGGCAGCGGAGTACCCTTTTCGTCGATGGCAATCCCGCCAAACAAGCCATGCTCCGTTTCAAACTGATAGCCGAATAGCTCTTCCGTTTTTTTCAATACTTTCAGAGCTTCGCCTACAACCTCCGGACCAATACCGTCTCCGCCCAAAACCGCAATTTTTTTAACTTCCGACATATACATTCAACTCTCCTCTTATCATTCTCATTCTATTATCATTTTTACCACAAATACGCTAACAAGACAAAGATATAAATTCTATGAGCTTTATAGTCAAAAGCTATAATCAAGCTAACAAAAAACTATCAACTGGTTAAAAAGTTAATCAATTAGAGCTAAAAATTAAGCCCCTTCACTGGCGGCGGCTTCTTCTCCATTTGGCGATGGAGATAACTTTTCCATCGGTTTTTTTGACTGAATTGCTGATCCACCCGCAATAGCATCTATGTACCCCTCAACCTTCCATCTCTCTTTTTCAGACAGCCGCTTTAGCTTGGCCAGCAATTCAATATCTTCAGGCGTAATGTTATCTCCGGGCATGGTCTGAGGCCAGCGCTTCATGTGGGGCGGTTGAAACTCTTGTCCATTGAGAATCCAATCAATGGAAACGGAAAAATAACTGGACAATGCGATGAGAGCATCCGCTCCCGGCTTTGCCCGGCCCCGCTCCCAATCGCCGACATTTCCGCGAGAAACCTTGATTTGGGCGGCCAGCTCCTCTTGGCTGATGTCATGCCTTTTTCTCAATTCTTTAATCCGTGTTCCAATTCCCGACATAAAAGCCTCCGTTGTATGGTTTTTCGTGTAAAATTCAGTAAATAATGACGAATAATCCGTCATTTTATTGACAACACTCGAATATACGTGTAACCTATAATTAGGCTAATATTTTTCATCATACCAGATATACAGATATACTAACAGAGCAGCATTAACGGGATCGGTCTGTCTTTTCGGCTTGGGCTGGATCTAGCACTTAAACCGGAAACCCGTTTCACAACACCTACATATATCTGGTTGTGAATAAGGAGTGAATTCGGTTGAAGAAAAGGAAACTAACCCCTCTTGGCATGCTCATTCGAAAACGTCTGCTTGATAAGGGACATAGCCAGGCCTGGCTTGCTGAGCATGTAGGAACGACAAAAGTATATTTAAATTACATTTTGCACGGCGAGCGTTCGGGAAAAAAGTATTTGCCCAAAATCCTTGAAACGCTGGAGATTGACCCTGAAAGCGTACAGAATATAGCTTCTTAACGTGCAGTATACCCGTAACAGCCTGCCAACAATCGGTCAAGCGAAAATTTGAAGGAGAGATCCGGTATGACTACAGGCATTACATCGGTCGATAACTCCCATTCCGATATTGAGCAAGACGAAATCGCAAGCTTGTGCCTGAAGCTTCTGAAACGGAAGAGTCCCTCGACTTACATTCACTGTATACGAGCCTCCATCATAGCCAAGCAGTTTGGTCGCGTTATGAATCTGGACGAACAGCATTTAACCCAGCTCATTCAAGGCTGCAGACTTCATGATATCGGCAAGCTGCTTGTTCCGAATAGTGTTCTGCACTGCAATTGCAAGCTGACGGAAAAAGATTGGGTTATTTTAAGGCTTCACCCCGTATGCGGCGGGCATTTGCTGGATTACAACGGATGCCGACTGAATGAGGCTGTGCGGAATATCGTTATGCATCATCACGAACGTTGGGACGGCTGCGGTTATCCCGATGGGCTATCTGGCTTCCAGATTCCTTATTTGGCCCGAATCTGCTCCGTCATCGACGCCTTTGACAGCATGACGTCAGATCGTGGTTATAGGAAAGGCCTCAGCTATATTACAGCCATTCATGAGCTGCAGCGAAACAGCGGAAGCCAGTTTGATCCGGAAATTGTTGAAGCTTTTTTCCATTTCACCAGAGACCCCGGATTTTTGCCTTTTATCCATAACCTCCCTGCCGCTATTTAAAAGAAACACCAGGCCTCTGCCTAAAGGACTGTACGATTAATCATACAACATGCATGAACTGCCCTGGGACGTCTTATACGACTAAGTGAAATATCGTACATACCCCCTCTTGGATATAAAAAAAGTTGGAACGGAAACTCATGTTTCCTTCCAACTTTTTTTGTCCGTATTTCTGACGCTTGAGACTATATCAAGCTGATGTTGTCGCGGCGGCCCGGCGTATTTCGTTTATCAAGCAGCCGATTAACGGCATCCAGATAAGCTCTGGCGCTTGCTTCCAATATATCGGTGCTGAGGCCGCGCCCCTGCGCCGATTGCTCATTCTGCTTCAGAACTACATGCACCTCACCCAAAGCATCCTTGCCTTGCGAAACCGACTTGATGGAATAATCTTCAAGCTCCACCGTTTCCCGTGTCGCTTTATCGATAGCATTATAAATGGCATCAACCGAGCCGTTTCCGTCCGCCGTTTCCTCGCGCATTTCGCCGTCCGCAGCACGAACCAGAACCGTTGCGCTTGGCGTGGAACGATTGCCGTAGCTGACCTGAATTGTTTCGAGCGCAAACACCTCCGGCGTATCAATGAGGCGCTCTTCGAGCATTGCACGAATATCCTCATCGCCAACCGTTTTTTTGCGATCTGCCAAATCCTTGAACTTGGCAAAAGCATTATTAACGGATTCATCATCGAGGTCGTAGCCCATATCAATCAGCTTTTCGCGGAAGGCATGACGGCCGGAATGTTTGCCAAGCACCAGCTTGGAATCCTTCAGACCGATCACATCCGGCGAAATGATCTCATAGGTCGTTTTTTCCTTCAGCATGCCGTCCTGGTGAATGCCGGATTCATGAGCGAATGCATTGGCGCCAACAATTGCTTTATTGCCCGGAACGGGCATGCCTGTCAGCTTGCTGACAAGACGGCTGGTTTTGGCAATTTCCTTCAGATTCAACGTTGTGTGAGCGTTAAAGTAATCCGGACGAGTTGCCAGCGCCATTGCGATTTCTTCAATAGCCGTGTTGCCTGCGCGTTCGCCAATCCCATTAATGGTACCTTCGATTTGATCAGCGCCATTCATGATCGCGGCAAGGGAATTAGCTGTCGCCATTCCTAAATCATCGTGACAATGGGCGCTTAGCTGAATTTTTTCGATACCCGGTACGTTATCCTTTAACGTTTTGAAGATATTGCCGAACTCCAGCGGGTTCAGATATCCTACCGTATCGGGAATATTGACCACGGTAGCGCCGGCTTTAATTGCCATTTCCGTTACCTGACACAGGAAGTCCAGTTCGGTACGGCCTGCATCCTCCGGCGAAAATTCAACCTTGTCAAAATAACGCCGGGCATAACGAATAGCACGGTCTGCCGCTTCCAGCACCTGCTCCTTCTCCATGCGCAGCTTATGCTTGCGATGAATGGGGCTTGTAGCCAGAAACAGGTGGATGCAAGGATCCTGAGCGCCAATAAGTGCTTCCCGCACAGCATCAATATCGCCTTCGCGAGAACGGGACAACCCGATAATGGATGCATTTTTGACTGCGCGCGCTACGGCGTTGACCGCAGCGGAATCTCCAGGAGATGCGGCAGGGAAGCCTGCTTCAATCCGGTCTACGCCAAGCTTTTCAAGCTGTAGCGCAATTTCGACCTTTTCTTTTGTATTCAGGTTGACGCCGGGAGATTGCTCTCCGTCGCGAAGCGAGGTATCAAAAATATAGATTTTACGCATTTCTCCATTGCACCTCCGTGAACAGAATTATCCCGATTGCATACGGAGCGGCCGCAGGCTGATTTATCATAATTCCTCCTGCGGCCGCCCCAATGAACCGGGATCGGTTTATCTATTTAGCCGATATTACTTCTTAATCCAGTGCATCAGCTCACGAAGCTGCTTGCCTGTTTGCTCGATTGGATGAGCGGCTTCGTTGCGGCGCGTAGCCGTCAGCATAGCGCGGCCGGATTGGTTCTCCAGGATGAAATCGCGAGCGAAACGGCCGGATTGGATGTCTTCCAGAACGCGCTTCATCTCTTTTTTCGTTTCTTCCGTCACAATACGAGGACCAGTTACATAGTCGCCGTATTCAGCTGTATTGGAGATGGAATCGCGCATAGTGGCAAGTCCGCCTTCATACATCAGGTCAACGATCAGCTTCAGCTCGTGAAGGCACTCGAAGTAAGCCATTTCCGGAGCGTAGCCTGCTTCAACCAACGTTTCAAAGCCTGCTTTAACCAGCGCGGAAGCGCCGCCGCACAATACGGCTTGCTCGCCGAACAGATCTGTTTCGGTCTCTTCTTTGAAGCTGGTTTCGATAACGCCCGCACGAGTACAGCCGATACCTTTGGCATAAGCCAAACCGATTGCTTTGGCATTGCCTGTTGCATCCTGGTGGATAGCGATCAGGCCTGGAACGCCAAAACCTTCCTGATACGTACGGCGAACCATGTGGCCCGGCGATTTGGGAGCAACCAGAAATACGTCCTTGTCCGCGCTTGGCACGATTTGACCATAATGTACGTTGAAGCCGTGGGAGAACATAATAGCCGCGCCTTGCTTCAGGTTAGGCTCGATTTCTTCTCTATATACTTGGGCTTGCGTTTCGTCCGGAAGCAAAATTTGAACAACGTCAGCAACTTTGGTTGCTTCAGCAACTGTCAAAACTTCAAAGCCGTCTTTTTTGGCAACGTCAGCGGATTTGCCGGGACGAAGGCCGATAACTACTTTCAGGCCGCTATCGCGAAGATTTTGCGCCTGCGCATGGCCTTGGCTGCCATAACCGATTACTGCGATTGTTTTGCCTTGAAGCACGCCTTGATCAGCGTCTTTTTCATAATACAATGTAACTGCCATTTTAATAATTGCCTCCTTTAATTTAACCCTTTTGAACGGGTGTTTAAGCGGAGAAGTCGGGCTTTCTGACGCCGGTTCCCCTCTTAAACGCCCGTTCAAAAGCGGCTGTGTGCTCTGTTTTTTATTGCAGCATAATTATTGTTTTACGTTACCGCGGTTAAGCGCAGTTACGCCAGTGCGGGAAAGCTCTCGGATGCCATAAGGCTTCAGCAATTCAATCATAGCATCTATTTTGCCGGAATCTCCAACAACCTGAACCATCAATGACTGAGTGCCGATATCGACGACGGATGCGCGGAAGGTTTCAACCACGCCCAATATTTCGGGACGGCTGGACGGCTCGGCGTATACTTTGATAAGCGCCAGCTCACGGCCCACCATAGCATTGGAGCTAAGATCAATGACTTTGATTACGTCGATCAGCTTATACAACTGCTTCGTAATTTGCTCCAGCGTATGATCATCGCCAGAGGTGACGATAACCATACGCGACAATCTCTGCTCTTCGCTCGCGCCAACTGTAATGCTTTCAATATTGAAGCCGCGGCGTCCAAACAATCCTGCGACACGCTGCAGAACGCCCGGCTGGTCATTAACGATTACTGCAATAGTATGTTTTTTCATTCCGCATCCCCCATGATCATTTGATCGATCGTGCTGCCTTGCGCGACCATCGGGAAGACATTTTCGTCTTTGCGTACGATAAATTCCACTACGGCCGGGCCTGGATGACGGAGCGCTTCCTCCCATACCGCCTTGGCGTCTTCTTTATTGGAGGCGCGGAACCCTTTGACTCCGTATGCCTCAGCGAGCTTCACAAAGTCCGGGCTGCCGGCAAGATCAATATAGCTGTAGCGATTGCCGTGAATGAGCTCCTGCCATTGACGAACCATGCCAAGAACCTGGTTGTTTAATATAACAACTTTAACCGGAATGTTGTTGATTGCGCAAATCGCCAGCTCCTGCGCGCACATCTGCATGCCACCGTCGCCATTAATGGATACAACCGTACGATCCGGCTGAGCCATCTGAGCCCCGATTGCCGAAGGGAAACCAAAACCCATTGTTCCAAGGCCGCCGGAGGTTACCCATGAACGCGGCTTGTTAAACGGATAATATTGGGCCGCCCACATTTGGTGCTGACCGACATCCGTCGTAACAACGGCATCCCCGCCTGTTGTTTCATGGATCAGCTCCACAACCCATTGCGGCTTCAGTTCCGTGTCGGAATCCTTGTAGCGGAACGGATATTGCGCTTTGGAGGCTTTCAGCTTAGCTCTCCACTCATCCGCCTTGTCCGCGCGAACCGCTGTTTTGTTGGCCAATCCCAGAACCGTCTTCACATCTCCGACGATCGGAATATCGGTTGGTACGTTTTTGCCGATTTCCGCAGGGTCGATATCAATGTGGACAACCTTTGCCAATGGAGCAAAGCCGGACAGCTTGCCCGTTACGCGGTCATCAAACCGCGCGCCGATGTTGATAAGCAAATCCGCGTTTTGGATGGATGTGTTAGCGGTGTAGGTTCCGTGCATGCCCGGCATGCCCAGCCACAGCTCATTGCCGCTTGGGAAGCCGCCGAGTCCAAGAAGCGTTGTCGTAATTGGAATTTCCGTTTTGGTTACGAATTCCAGAAGCTCCTCATGCGCTCCGGAATAAACAACGCCGCCGCCTGCCAGAATGAGCGGCCGCTCTGCTTCCGCAATCGCTTTGATCATTTTGTCCACTTGCAGCTTGTTGGGATTAATCGTTGGATTATAACCCCGAATGTTAACTCCGGTAACCGGTTGGAACAAGGTCTGCTGAGCGGACACATCCTTCGGAATATCAATTAGCACGGGCCCCTTGCGTCCCGTATTGGCAATGTGGAACGCTTCATGAATGGTGCGGGCCAAATCCTCGACATTGCGCACCAGATAACTGTGCTTCGTAATCGGCATCGTGATGCCGGTAATATCAGCTTCTTGAAAAGCGTCTGTGCCGATCAGAGTCGACATGACGTTGCCCGTAATGACAACCAGCGGAACGGAATCCATATAAGCGGTCGCGATCCCCGTTACCAGGTTGGTTGCTCCGGGGCCGGAAGTGGCGATACATACGCCAACCTTGCCGCTTGCGCGAGCGTAGCCGTCAGCAGCGTGTATGGCTCCTTGCTCGTGCCTGGTCAAAATATGGTTGAAATCGGTATTGCCATGCATAGCGTCATAAATATACAAAACCGCTCCGCCCGGATAACCGAAGACGCAATCCACACCCTCCAGCAATAAGCTGCGGAGTAGAATTTCGGAACCGGAAATTACTTCGGGCTTGGACAGTTTCTTCAACAACTCTTCTTTTGACTTTAATGTTGCGCTTTGTGTTGTCATTAGTGCTCCTCCTCTCAAAAAAGCAAAACAAAAAACCTTTCATCCCTCAGCTTAAACTGAAAGGGACGAAAGGTTGATCTTCCGTGGTACCACCCAAATTCGTTACATATCTCCCGATATATAACCTCTACAGGTCAGAACGCTGTGCACATATCGACGTTCTACCAGTGGCACGTTAACGCTTGCCCTGCGATGCTCCCTAATACGCGTTACCGCTTTTCAGGAGAATAGCTCCGAGGTGAGCTCGTAGAAAAGGGATTTTGGCGACGGTTGCAGCTGATCCGTCTGCTCTCTGAACAAAAGAGCCCTTAACACTTCGTCCTCATCATAGCTGATTGATATGACTTTTCATCATTATAGTCCGATTCATTCTGTTCGTCAAGAACAATAACCATTGAAAATTGCACCCTCTTTTTACGAACGTGCGAAAAACCTCTTTGAGGGACATTTTGGATATGGCATCATATCGTATTATAACCAGGGCATTAAGGCGTTATACAACATGAAATCATTCGTCTTTTTCACCCGCCACGATTGGAGGAACGACATGATCCGAATTCGCAAGCCAAGTGATGATACCGAGCTTGTCCGTTTAATTAAAGCAGAGCTGCTTCCCTATTCCCATAGTGTCAGGCCGCATGACGCCCATACCATACGAGAGCTTCCCAAACGGTTCCGCTGGGGCGTCACTTATGTAGCCGCAAAGGGCAAGACGGGCCCTCCTGTCGCTTTTGTCCACTGCAGCGCCTCTCGCGGCGAACTGCTGGTGGATATGCTGGTTACGCATCCGCAGCACCGGGGCTGCGGACACGGAACCTCATTGATGAGCTACGCCGAAGCCTATGGCCGCAAGCATCGCTGCGCCGTCAGCCGACTGTTTGTTGACCGAAGCAACGGACGCGCCATGGCCTATTATCATAAGCTTGGCTATTCCGTTTTTCGCTTCTGGCCGGATCTGCAATGTTATGAGCTGATCAAGCCGCTTTAATGGCTGCTCTAGAAGCCGCCGAATCCGTAACCTCCGCCTTTGCCGCCATAACCTCCATAGCCGCATCCGCCGCCGCAGCCTGGAACGCCGCATCCGCATCCGCCGCCCCAGCCACCGCCGTAGCCGCCGCCCCAGCCACCGCCCCAGCCGCCGCCCCAGAAGCCCAGTGTGCCGATAGCAAGCAGGTCAAATAAAACAAGCGGTAATAAGAAGGCTTTTGTTCTAACCTTTTTCCCTTTTGACGATTTGCCTGAGGACAGATAAAGACGGTTGCCGCTTATTCTAATCAAACGTCCCGTGACGACCGCTCCGTCTCTCTTGACCGCATAAATAGATTTGCCCAAAAGCTTTTTGGCTTGTTCCCTAGAAACTTTGCCACGCATGCCGTTTCCCCCCTTCCCTGTTATCCTATAGCTTATTCGCTGGAAGGAGGGAATGCCTGTATGTTTGTCCGCTCGAGAGCATTTCGGCGAAAAGGGCATTCAGTCAAGCGTTGTTGCAGTGATCTGGCCTGGAGTGCATCCGTATTGTTTTTTGAACGCTTTAATAAAATGGCTTACATTGCAGTAGCCTACCTGCCAAGCTACGTCCTTGACCTTTGACTTTCCGGAATCCAGCAGCATAACAGCTGCTTCCATTCGCTTGCAAACGGTATATCCGTATACCGTATGACCGAAACATTGCTTGAAGCCGGTCTTCAATTTGAATTCATTTAAACAAACCATCCTTGCCAGGCTGGAAATGGTCAGCTGTTCGGCATATTTTTGGCGAATGATTTCCTTTGGCAAGAACGCTTGACCGCAAGTTATCTCACGGCGCAGAGCTTGAGCTAGGCAAACAAGCGAATAACGGATAAACACAAAAAAAGCCTTTCGCCACAGGCAACAACCTGCGGACGAAATGGCTTTTTTAATTAAGCGTTAATTTTTTCTTTGGCGATGCCAGCCAGGGAGTTGAACGAACCGATGTCGTTAACAGCCAGGTCAGCCAGGATTTTACGGTTTACTTCAACGCCAGCAAGCTTCAGGCCATGCATGAATTTGCTGTAGGACAAGCCGTTGATACGAGCAGCCGCATTGATACGAACGATCCACAGTCTGCGGAAATCGCGTTTTTTGTTGCGACGGTCGCGGTATGCGTACATAAGCGACTTGCCAACTTGCTCCTTCGCTGTTTTAAACAGACGGTGTTTGGAACCGAAATAACCTTTTGCCAGCTTCAAAATTCTTTTGCGACGACGAGTGCGGACAAAGCCGCCTTTAACTCTTGCCATGAGTGGAAACCTCCTGTAGTTTGAATAAACTTTTTATATGGGAACTCACCTTATATGCCGTGCTATTATTTCAGGTTGGAAAGACCTTGTTGCAGACGACGAACGTCGCCAGCTGCCATCAAAGGCTGACCAGCCAAAACGCGCTTCTGGCGTCCGGATTTGTGCGAAAGCAAGTGGTTTCTGTAAGCTTTGTAGCGTTTCACTTTACCAGTACCGGTAATTTTGAAACGGTCTTTCAGACTGCTGTGTGTTTTCATCTTAGGCATGTCAGTATTTTCCTCCTTAAATTGTATCCAGCCTTTTATTGGGTGGTGTTTTTCGGTGCCAAAATCATAATCATGCTCCGGCCTTCCAGCTTGGGAGCGCGCTCGACATTGCATATTTCGGCAACTTCTTTGGATAGACGATCCAGAATTCGCTGCCCGATCGCTGCATGCGTAATTTCACGCCCCCGAAAACGAACGGAAGCCTTTACCTTGTCGCCTTCATTCAAGAACTTTACAACATTGCGGAACTTGACCTGATAGTCGTGCTCCTCGATGTTTGCGCGGAACCAAACTTCCTTAAGATCAACGACTTTCTGATTTTTGCGCGCTTCTTTTTCTTTCTTCTGTTGCTCGTAGCGGAATTTGCCGTAATCCATAATGCGGCAAACCGGCGGTTTGGCCGTTGGCGCAACGTTCACCAGATCCAGACTAGCATCAATTGCAAGCTGCAGCGCATCGCGAATCGACTTAATGCCGATTTGCTCTCCGTCAGCGCCTACCAAGCGAACTTCCCTGGCTCTGATTTCATCGTTGATTTGATGTTCTCTGCTAATAACGTGCCACCTCCAAAATAGTTTTACTTCTCAAAAAATAAAAAGATGCGGGTTCATAGAACCCGCATCACATCAACGTCCATTGAAATTCATTGCATGCCAGTAAAGGCAATGCAGTTATCATTCCATGATCGCGAACCTGTCAGCCTTCGCCGAAGAGGTGAGAAGCGGGTGCTTCTGCTTTTGCGTATGTTTCAAAACAGTACTAAATCAATATAACCCACTCTCTAACCCCTGTCAAGCGACTTTTGCAAAAAGCTCTATTTGCCCTGTACCTCTTCAATGCGCACCACTCGGGTATGCTGCGTATGGCTCCAGGTTTTGTTGTTTTGCGTAAAGAAGGCATAGAAGGTAATCGGCCACCAGGAAATCAGGAAAAACGGCAGCGTAAGCAGATGGGCGTACATCTTTTTACTTTTGACCTTCTCCATCATCATGGCTGCCGGAAATTGTAGCAGAGTCGCAGTAGCGGCGACCACCACCAGCCATTTCGGGAGGTAGTCATAAACGGAATGAAAGACGTTAAACGCCGGAATGGCCATATCCGCCCAGAGAAGCACGATCAGGAGAAAGCCCAGCAATGTGTTGTATACCGAAATACTGTAGATAGCGGCGTCAAACTTGGTCAGATTGCGCTCCTTGATGCCTGCCCACAGCAGCGGGAAAAAATATTTGCGCGCCACATTAAAGTGCCCTTGCATCCAGCGAAGGCGCTGGCGGGCGGATGCCTTGAACGTAACCGGCTTTTCGTCAAATACTTTGGCGTCGTAATTCAGAACGGGGTAGATATTTCGCTTGACACAGCGCATGGAAAACTCCAGATCCTCTACCAGGCTCGTAGCTCCCCATCCCATATCCTTGAGCAAGGCAGAATCAAAGCACATGCCCGTACCGCCCAGAAAATTGCTCATGTTCAGGTTTGTTCTGGACAGCTGCCACAAACGGTTGCAATACCAGTAAGTGATGGCATAAGCCGCTGTCACCCATGAATCGCCAGGATTTTTGGTATCCAGATAACCCTGAATTACTTTGTGTCCTGCGCACAAATCATCGTTCATAAGCTTCAGGAAGTCGGGATTGACCAGATTGTCGGCATCGAACATAACCACTGCATCGTATTGGCGCGGCATGCTCCAAAGCTCCTTCAGCATCCATTCAATGGCATGACCCTTGCCGCGCAGATGGTAATTGCTGCGGACACAAGCCTTCACGCCCATGCTGCGGACGATTTGCACGGTGTTGTCGGTACAGTTGTCGCAAATGACAAAAATATCGTACATTTCTTTGGGATAATCGAGATTTTTTAAATTTTCAATGAGCGCCCCTACCACCTGCTCCTCGTTATGCGCGGCGACCAGCACGGCAAACGACTTCTGCGGTTCGTGCCGCTTGCGGGCCTTGTGCTTCATAAAGCCGAATAACGAAAGACCAAACTGGTAAACGGCGATGCAGGCCAGCGTGACCTGTAGTGCGATAAAAGCAATTGTAAAACCCATATGGAATTGCCCCCTTGAAACCCCTATTTTTGACCCCTTGCTTCTATCCCCTGTCAATGAAGTTCAAAAAGCCCGCTTCCCATTACGAAGCATGCCTGTTGAAACCGAACTTTTTGAAACCTGATTAATTGGGGCGCAAGTTTATTCAGTGCATAGTGTGCCCTGTTTGATTTACTGATTTTCCTCTGAAACCACTACTTTGTCAAAATGGGAATTCGACTGCTTTTCACTCTTTTGAGTCAGAAAAAGGCATTGTGGAAGACCAGGGCTCTATTCCCCGCTCTTTGCTTCGTGTCTGTCTTATTCTCAACCATTTTCTGCATTTTTAGCACAAATGTCCTTGATAAATGGCGTTGAATTAAAATTAATTAATCTATACTCGTCCAGGAGCCCCTTCATTGAAGCCGTCCCATGATCTGGATTTGCTGTAGGAAAGTGATTCCTGCCCCGTTTTTCTAGTTTGCCCCTGGTCGTTTCGGAAGGCACAAAATAGCTTGACAATCACGATGAAACCAATCCATATATCTCCATAATAGCCTTTCCATTCCGCCCAGATTGTAAAACGGCAAATAATGATCGAAATTGGTATGATTAAGAAGCGACAAGGGGAATTCCGTGTTTTTTTGCGTAATGTATACCGCATAGGCCAAGATTAAAGGGAGTGGCGACATGGATCAGCGTGGGGCGAAATTGCTTCAAAATAAACAATCCGTGAAGCATTGGTTAATGCAGATTTTTCAAAACCAGAGCTTTCTTCTAACAATTCAATGCTACAATAGAAAAAAACCGCGTCCAGACATGCAAAGGAGTGAATGACTCGTGAATAAACTGTTACGCTGGATTAAAAATAACGAGCGTCGGGTGCTTCTGTGGGCCAACAGCCGGACGGGCAGCAGCATGCGCCATCGTTTCGCGCGCGGCTGGTTCAGCCGCGTTACTCATATGGGCGGAGCTACCTTTACGCTTGCTACAGCACTGCTGTTCGCCCTCTTGGCCCCCTCTCCCTGGAGCTCCACGGGCTGGAAATGCCTGCTGGCGGTCGTCATTAGCCATATACCTGTCGCCATAGTCAAACGAGCATACCGGCGGCTGCGGCCTTATCAGTCCATGTCAAACGTCACAACCGTTTCCAGACCGCTGCAGGACCCTTCGTTTCCATCCGGCCATACTACCGCCATTTTTGCCTGGACTGTTCCCATTATGCTGACCGCAAGCGGCGCCTGGAATCTGTTAATCATTCCGTTAGGACTCATTCTGGCCTGCTCGGTCGGCTGGTCCCGTATGTATTTAGGGCTTCATTATCCTACAGATGTAGCTGCGGGAGCATTTGTGGGCACCTTGTCCGCCATGGCCGTTCATTATTTCTGGGTTGCTCCTGTTGCCATTTGATGCGGGCCCATGCGCAAAAAAATCCTCCTGTTCCACTGAAGCCTTGCTGTGGAATGGAGGATTTTTTCGATGAATTCTAGGAATTCGCTTCGTCTTGAGGCGATGAGGCTTGGCCTTCTCCGTTTTCTTCGCCAGGAATGGATGGAAAACGGACAGACTGCGCTTCGCGTTTCCGCGTTTCCCTCTTCTCTTTCCGATAGTGGCGCAACGCCTCTTTGCCGATGACGGCTTCCAGCCGGTAAATATTTTGACCTTTGTTCATGAACTTGCTTTCGTATTCGGTAAACACAAGATCCTCGCGCGGGCCATCCCGATGCAGATCCAGCGAGATGTTGCGCAGCACAAGCTCCATTTCGGCAAAGCTGTTTAAGGAAAACTCGAACAAGGTCAACGAATCCGTTTTAAAATGAATTTCTCCGCGCTCGTTCAGGATCTCTTTGTATTTCTCTACGAAGCGATAATGCGTCAGCCTGCGGCGGGCATGCTTGCTTTTTGGCCACGGATCGCTGAAATTCAAGTAGATGCGCTCCAGCTCTCCATGCGCAAACATGTCCTCGATCCCTTCGATATTAGCTCTTAGTAAGGCCAGGTTGGGCGGGGACGCCTCGCCTTTTTCGCTCCAGGCTAAACGGGCCTTTTCGCTGGCTCTGCGCAGCAGCTCGTCGTACATATCGACGCCGATGTAATTAATGTCGGGATTGCGAACGCTCATCTGGCTGATAAATCGCCCTTTTCCCATGCCAAGCTCAACATGAATGGGATTGTCATTGCCGAAAAAGTCACGCCATTTGCCCTTATGCGGCGCAGCGTCCAGCACAACAAGCTCGGGCTGTGCCTCCAAATTTTCGCGAATGCCTTTTCTTCCTCTTAAACGCATCGGTTACAGCTCCTCTTACATATGGATAGTCCCTATTTTGACGAACATTTCCCGTCTTGTAAAGCCTCTCACTGCCAGTCAGCAGTACTCCACCCTTTTACAAGTCAAAACCAATAAAAAAGCAGCGGTATTCCTCATTGAAACATAATCCCCGCACACCTTGCTCCGTACCTTGCGCTCCCAACCATCATAAGCTATAATACAAAAAACTGAATTGCACATTATGCCTGTGAAGAGCATCCAACTCGGAGGCGTTTTCGTCAAGTGGACAGCCGTGTTATTCGGCCGTCTCTCCTAAGTTAACCGGACCCGCCCGTTACCGCGGAACAAAGAGGATCAAGCCGTTACACAGCTTGGTCAACTTGGGTGGCACCGCGAGAGAAGCGCTCCTCGTCCCATGTGGGATAAGGGCGCTTTTTATATTTCTCTCGAAAAGGAGTGCGGCAGACATGTTGGATTTGAAATGGATCAGGGAAAATGCGGAAGAGGTGCAGCGGACGGCGGATCGAAAAGGAATTGCGCTGTCGGTCGACGAGCTGCTCCGCCGGGATGAGACGAGGCGGAAG
>PJUA01000116.1_pt1 | contig 80756 bp, 69 predicted proteins | sample 1512151 | NCBI WGS metagenome assembly PJUA01 (sample SAMN08177678, study PRJNA422409) | Soil metagenome, whole genome shotgun sequencing project. | isolation source: Soil enriched on filter paper: beechwood xylan treatment | place: USA: Madison | collected 2015-01-15 | reverse complement strand
GCGCCCGCGAACCCGCGGCGCGTCCCCGCGAACGTCACGGTCGTCTTGTGCGCGTGCACCGCGACCGGCCCGCACGACTCGACGAGCGCGACCACCTCGCGCCACAGCGCCACGTGCGCGGGGTCGGCGTCGCGGAGGTGGTCGTCGACGGTCCAGGTGCGCTGCTCGTCGTCGGTCATCGGACGATGGTCGCCGCTGCGGACGGTCCCCGCAGCACCGGCGGTGACGTACGGGGCTTTTCGCCCGGTATCGCCCTGTCATGAACGCCGTGACTTTGCGAGGATCGCGGGAGAGGTGCCGGCGACGGGGGCTGCCCGGCACCCAGGGGGGTCCGGGGGGCTCGATGTCGCGAGGGCGCGATGCCGTCGCCGACCCGGTGGTGGACGTGAGCGTCCCGACCGCCGGGCGTGGCGTGGTGCGGCGAGCGCTGCTGCACCAGCTCGACGAGGTGCTCGCGAGCCGGTGCGGCCTCGTCGTGGGCCCGCGCGGGTCCGGCAAGACGACCGTCATGCGGCAGTGGGCGCGCACCAGCCGGCTGCCCGTCGTGTGGGGGCGGTGCACGCCCGCGGGGATCGCCGTGCGGTCCGGTGCGCGGACCCTCGTGCTCACGCCCGACGAGCTCGGGCAGGCGGTGCTCGCACGGCGGTCGCCGACGCTGCTGGTCCTCGACGACGCGCACGAGCTGCTGGTCCGGCGCGTCGAGGACGACCTGGAGCAGCTGCTCGTGTCGTCCAGCCCCGACGTGCACGTGCTGCTCGGGTCGGTGCGGCGGCCCGTGTTCAGCCTCGCGCGCTCGGAGTTCCCGCCGCCGACCGTCGTGACGCCCGCCGACCTGCGGCTGCGCGTGTGGGAGGTCGACCGGCTGTTCCGCGACGTGTACGGGCACCCGCTCGCGCTCGACGACGTCGACGTCCTCACCGACGAGACCGAGGGCTGGGCGGCCGCCGTCCACCTGTTCCACCGCTCGACGTCGGGCCTGCTGCCCGCCGACCGTCGACGCGCGATCCGCTCGCTGGGTTCCGACACGTCCTACGTGCGGGACTACCTGGTGGACGAGGTCCTGGCGCCCGTCGACCGGCCGACGCTCGACCTGCTGCACTGGGGCTCGGCGTTCGAGGAGCTCACGGCCCGGCGGTACGAGGAGCTCGTCGAGGGGACGGCCCGACCGCCGCTGCTGGGCCTGGGCCGCGAGGGCACCGCCGGAGGAGCCACGGCCGGAGCGGGCACGGCTGGAGTGGGCACACTCGGCGAGGGCACGGTCGGCGAGCGCGCGGCAGGCGAGGGCACGGGGGGCTCGAGCGCCGTCGGCGGGGCAGCGGTGGGTGTGGGTGCAGGGCGCGAGGGCACCGCGGCCCGTGCGGCCGCTCAGCTCCGGTCGCTCGACCGCCGCTGGTCGCTCGCCTGGAGCGAGGACGGGGTGCGGTTCCGGCTGCCCCGCGTGCTGCGCCGCCACCTGCAGGTCGCGCACGCCGAGCACCTCGGGCCGACCGCCGCCCGTGCGTGGCGGCAGCGGGCTGAGACGGTCCTGCGGCGCGACACCGCGGCGGGCAGCGACCTGGCGGGGGAGTCGGGCCGCGACGCCCGGGCCGACGGCGGCGGCGACGGCCGGACCGGCTCGGCTGGTGCCACGCGGGACCAGACCTGGGTCGCGGTCGTGCAGGCCGCCACCCGGCGCGACCCGCTGACGCACGCGCGGGCGGCCCGGGACCTGCCCGGTGCGGCGGGGGCGTTCGCCGAGGGGCTGTGCCTGCTGCTCGCGGGCGACCAGCGCACCGCGCGCGACGCCCTGCGCAGGGCCGCGGCCGACCCCGACGCACCGCCTGCGGTCGCGCTCGGTGCCGCGCTCGCGGACGCGGCCCTCACACGCGGCCCGGCGGGTCGTGCGCTCACGACGTTCGACCGCGTGCACACCGCGGCCCGGCGCGAGGACCTGCCGTGGCTGGCCCGGCTCGCGCACGGGCTGGTCGTCGGCAGCGACGGGACGCGCACCGCCCGGGCGGAGGCGGCCGCGCTGGCGGCGCGTGCCGACCGCGAGGGCGACGTGTGGGGCGCGGCGCTGGTGCTGTCGTGGGCGGCGCTCGCCGCGATGGCCGCGGGCTCGGCCGAGCCCGACACGTGGGACGACCTGGAGCGGCGCTGGCGGGCGCTCGACGCGGCCGTCCCCGCGGGGTGGGCGCGCGCGTGCCGGGCGCTCGCCGCCGCCGCGCTGCAGCTTCCCGACGCCCGCCAGGAGGCGCAGAGCGCGGAGGCCGTCGCGCGGGCCGCGGGGTCGCCGGGGGCGCTCGCCTACGCGTACGCGGCGCTGGCCGCGACCGACCCCGACGGTGGTGCGGAGCTGCGGGCGTTCGCGGTCGCGACGGCCGACGAGCACGGCGTCGACGTCCGGCCCTGGGCGGCGCTGGCCGCCGCGACCCCGGAGTCGCCGGTGCGACGTCCGCGGGCCGTCGACGACCCCGTGTGGGGCGGTGTGCCGCTCGTCGACGTGCGGTGCCTCGGGGAGTTCCGGCTGCGGGTCGACGGCGTCGACGCGGACCTGTCGGGCGTGCGTCCCCGGGCGCGCGCCGCGCTGCGGGTGCTGGCCCTGCACGCGGGGCGCCCGGTGCACCGCGAGCTTCTCGCCGAGGCCCTGTGGGGCGACCTCGACCCCCGGGCGGCGCTGCACAACCTGCACGTGAGCCTGTCGGCGGTGCGCCGCGCGCTCGAGCCGGGCGTGCCGACGCGCAGCAGCCGGCTGCTGGTCCGCGACGGCGAGACGTACACGCTGGTCCTGCGGCCGGGCTCGACGAGCGACGTCGCCGCGCTGGACCGGGCGGTGCGGGAGGCGGCACGGCTGCGGGCCGTGGGCGACGACGCGGGCGCGCGCGCCGAGCTGACCGGCGCCGTCGACCTGTACCGGGGCGACCTGCTGCCCGAGGACGGTCCGGCCGAGTGGGTGGTCTCCGAACGCGAGCGCTTGCGCCTGACCGCCGCCGACGCGGCCGTCGCGCTCGCCGAGCTGGAGCTCGCGCACGGTCGGTACGACCAGGCGGTCGCGGCCGCGACGCGGGGCATCCGGCTCGACGAGTGCCGCGACCACGCCTGGCGGGTGCTCGTCGCGGCGTTCACGGCCGCGGGCGACGCGGCCGCCGCGCACCGGGCGACCCAGGGGTACCGCGCGATGCTCGACACGCTCGGCGTGGCGGTCGGGGGCACGCCCGGCGTCGGGGCCGCGCGCGGCGGTACCCCGGTCGTCCCGACGCCGATCCGCCGGGCGCACCCCACGGACGTCGGACCGGCGCCCGACGGCGTCAGTCGCGCCCGCGGAACTCCACCTCCGCGATCGCCACGTGGGTCTCCGGCGTCGCCCGGAACGTGGAGCTGATCGTCAGCCGGATCGCGACGACGTCGTCGATCGCGGGGCTCGCGCTCTGCAGGCCGACGCGGTCGTCGAGCGGGATCTCGACGGTCTGCTGCGTGCCGGCCGAGGTCGTCGCGGTGAGCGTGAGGACCTCCGGGCTGGACCCTTCGAGGAAGTCCTTCTCGACGTCCGACGCCCCGGGGATGACGAGCACCCGGGTCAGCCGGAACGGCTGACCGAACGCGAAGTCGACGAACTGGCCGACCCCGTCGCCGGGGGTGGCGGGGGACCAGGCGAGGTTCGTCGCGCCGTCGCGGATCTGCGCGGCGGGCCGGTCGGGCAGCTCGCTCGACGCCGTGATCGCGACGGGGTTCACGGCGGTGTTGCCCTGCACCCGGTCGACGAGCGCGATGCGGGCCCTCTCGATCTCCGGGCGGAACGCGAGGACGACCGCGACGAGCGCGCCGATGACGAGGATCGCGACGACCGGCCGGGTCGGGAACCGCCGACGGCGCGGCGGCCGGTACCCGGCGGCCCGGGCGACCCGCGGGTCCGGGCGCCACAGCCGGCTCCACCACGACCGGCGCTGTGCGACGGGGGCGTCGGCGAGGCTCGTCCCGCAGGCGCGGCAGAACCTGCGCGTCGGGGTGTTGCCCGCGCCGCACCGGCCGCACACGAGGTCGCCGGGCTGCGGCGGGGTGTCGTCGGCCTTCGGGGCGGGACGCTGCGGGCGCGGTGCCTGGGGGGTACCGGGCTTGACCGGTGCGGGCTGGGAGGGTGCGACGGCCGCGGGGGCGGGCTTGGGGCGCGGGGGAGGGGCGAGCATCGCGGCCGCGGTGGCGCTGCGGGCGGCGGCCTGCTCGGCGGCCTTCCGCTCGGCGGCCTCCTGCTCGGCCTTCCGCTCGGCGGCCTCCTGATCGGCCCTTCGCTCCGCGGCCTCACGCTCGGCGTCGCGCTCGGCGACCTCGTCCTCGGCGGCCCGTCGTGCGGCCGCCTCCTGGTCGGCGGCGGCGCGTGCCGCCGTCTCGCGCTCGGCGGCCTCCCGCGCAGGCGTGCCCGACGGCCCGGGCTGCCGGTCGGGGAGCGTCGGCCCGTCGTCCGACCCGGTCGCGGCGGGTGCGGAGGACGTCCCCGGCCGGCCCGGCGTCGCGGCTGCGCGCCGCCCCGACGGCGGAGCGACCGGGGTATCGGGGGTGACGGTCGTGGCGGGGACGGACGTCGTCGTCGCCTCGGCACCCGCGACGGCCGCGCCGGTGGTCGTCGTGCCCGCGGCACCGGCCGCGGCCGTCAGGTCGTCGGTGCCCGGCGCCGTCGGCGGCTCGGGGCGCGGCAGGACCGCGGTCGTCGCTGGCGCGTCGCCCCCGGTCGACCCCGTCGACCCCGTCGACCCCGTCGTCCCGCTCGTCCCGGACAGCCCGACGGCCCCGGCCGACGCGTGGTCGTCGGCGGCGGCCGCGGCGGCGGGCTCCTCGGCGACGGCAGGCTCGTCCCACTCCAGGTACGAGCCGCACCCGCCGCAGAACTGCTCGTCGTCCTCGTTCCGGGTGCCGCACGACGGGCACACGATCATGGCGTCTCCTCCTCGATGTCGAGCGTGAAGGGCACGTGGGCGGCGGTGACGGCGGCGACGACCCGTTCGACGCGTCGCCGGTCGACGGGCCCGTGCGCCCGCACGTGGACGCGCACCGCGGGCACGGGGTCGCCGGGCAGGGTGCCGCCGGGGGCGGCGGACCAGGCGGCGCCGCCGCTGTCGGTCACCTCGACGTCGCCGTCGACGACGAGCCGGACGGCCTCGGCGACGCCGCGGGCGGTGCCGCGCCAGCGGTGCACGGCGGAGGCGTGCGCGACGACCTCGCGGCGGCGTTCGGTCGTCCAGGTCTGGTCGGGCTCGATGCCGACCCAGCCGCACAGCCACTCGAGGAAGTCGGCGGGCGCGAGGTGCGGGTCGACGTAGCAGGCGAGCGCGTCGAGGCTCAGGTAGACGGGCGCGAACGTGTCGTCGATCGCGGCGGCGAACCGCAGCAGGAAGTCGTCCTCCTGGAGCACGGCGGGGAGCCGGGTGCCGATGGGCACCGGGCTCGCGAGGCCGTCGACCATGCCGCGCACGTCAGCGCCTCGTGACCCGGACCTGGTGCCGGAAGGAGAACACCAGCGCGTGCTTGTCGATGTCGATGCGCTGGACGGCCTCGCCGCGGCGGCCGGTGATGGGGTCGGCGGCGAAGAGCTTGACGTCCTCGACGATCTCGGTGCCCGCGAGCTGCTGCAGGACGGCGTACACCTCGCCGGCCTGGACGGGCCGCCCGAAGGGCCAGCCGTCGCCGTCCGGCCCGCCCTGCAGGGGCTCGAAGTAGCGGTGCAGGGCGCGCTCGGCGTCGGTCGCGAGCTGGGCGACGTCCGCGCGGGGGCGGGGCGAGAGGCGCGCGACGACGGTGACGCCCTGGTAGAACGGCGGCTCGACGAGGACCCGGACGCCGACGGGGCGGCGCTCGTCGAGGTGCTCGGCGATGGCCTGCAGGGTGTCGGCCTGCGGCACGAGGTCCTCGAACCGCAGGACGCCCGCGGCGTCGGGCACGGCGGTCGGGACGACGAGGACACGCACGGCCCCCGCGTCGGCGCCGTCGCCCGCGGCGACGCACCGCACCCGGGCGACGCCGGTCGTCGCGGCGCGGGCGAGCTCCTCGTAGTCCTCGGTGGTGACGGCCCGGTCGCGGACGCGCAGCGCGAGCGGGCCGCGCTCCTTGGCCTCGTCGACGCTCTCCGCGGCGACCCCGCCGACGGCGGCCCGCCGGTTGGAGACGCGGTCGACGAACGGCACCGCGCCCCGCAGGACCTGCACGGTGCCGGGGGCGACGTTGCCGTCGGGGCCGCCGCCGGTGCGGTAGCGGGGGACGCGCAGCGGGGCGCCCTTGGGTGGGACGGCGCCGTACCCGCGCAGCGTCCCGTCGGGCTCCCGGACGGCGGGCGCGAGCTGCAGCTCGCCAGCGGCGCGGTCGACGACGAACACCCGGTCGTCGGGCTCGTGGCCGGCGAACGACCCGACCTCGGTCCACGTGTCCCAGCCGGGCCCGGCGGCGACGTCGAGCGTGAGGGGCGGGCCGGCGACGACGGGCCGGTGCTCCAGGGGGAAGACCTGCCCGGGGACGCCCTCGGACAGCCCGACGACCTCGTCGAGGACGGTCGACGCGTGCACGGCGGCGACCGTCCCGCCGATGGTGAACGCGCTCGCCTCGCGGACCGTCGGGGACGCCGAGTAGCCGGTGTAGTCGGTGTCGGGCGGCACGACGCGGCACCGCAGCCAGCCCGCGCGCCGGTCGGCCAGGACCGACGCGGTGTGGGTCGCCGGGACGTGCAGCACGACGTCGCCGGGCCGGTTGAGGCCGCCCGTGCCGTCGGAGTCGACGTCGCACGACACCCACGCGCGCCCGTCCCACGCCTCCCAGACGATCGGCGGGTGCCGCGGGTCGACGCCGACGCCCTGCACGTCCGAGTCGAAGCGCAGGACCACGACGCACGACGGCGCGGCGTCGTCGAGGCCGAGCAGCAGCACGTCGTCGAGCTGCGGGACGTCGGCGAACACGGGGAACGGGTCGCGGAACGAGAGCTGCTCGTCGTGCGGGACGGCGTCGCCGCCGGGGCGCTGCGTGAGGACGTGCACGAGCCGGCGGGGCGGGACGCGCAGCGTCGCGGTGGTCGTGAAGACGACGGCCTCGTCGCCCTCGGCGCGTGCGGTCGCGGCCTCGGTGCCCTCGGGGACGACGACCGTGTCGTCCTGCGGGGCGGACAGCCACATCGTCACGTCGACGGTCGCGGCCCCGGCGGGGTGCAGGCGCACGCCGAGCAGGTCGAGGAACGAGACGTAGAGCCGGTCGGGCACGCGGTTGAGCCGGTAGAACAGCTCGTCGGCCATGAACGCGACGGTCTCGATGAGCGTCACGCCCGGGTCGGACACGTTGTGGTCGGTCCACTCGGGGCAGCGGCGCTGCACCATGCGCTTGGCGTCGTCGACGAGGTCCTGGAACCGGCGGTCGTCGAGGTTCGGGGTGGGCAGCACGTCAGGCGCCTCCGCTCGTCGGCCCGGAGCCGCCCGTGCCCGCGGGGGTGCCGGGACGCTCGTCGGGGATCGTGTAGAAGGGGAAGACGAGGTTGCGCGGGTCGTTCGTGCCGCGCAGCGCGTAGACGACGTCGATGTAGAGCAGCCCGCGCTCGACCTGGTCGTAGCGCACCAGCACGTCCTGCAGGTCGATGCGCGGCTCCCACCGGTCGAGCGCGACGCGCACGGCGTCGGCGATGGACCCGGCGGTCGACGCGTCGGCGGGCGCGAACACGTAGTCGTGCACCGCGCACCCGAACTCGGGGCGCATGGGCCGCTCGCCGGGGGAGGTCGCGAGGATCAGCCGGATGCTCTCCTCGATCTCCCGGCCCTCGCGGGACAGCGCGATGCGGCCCGTCGGGTCCGTCCGGACGGGGAAGGCCCACCCGGCGCCGATGAACTCCTGACCCACGTCGCGCCTCCCGTCAGTTGATCTTCACGAGCGAGCCGCGGACGGTCGTCATGCCGGTCGAGGACAGCTCGGCCTGCCCCTGCGCGGCGACCTTGACGGACGCCCCCTTGAGCTCGGCGGTCGCGGTGCCCTCGAGCGTGAGCTTGGGGCTCTTCACGACGACCGACTTCGAGCCCTCGAGGGTCACGTCGGCGCCCTTCACGGTGACCGCGCCGGTCTGCGTCGTCACCGACACGTCCTGCTGCGCGGTGACCGTGACGGCCTTCTTCGCGGTGACCGTGACGGGACCCTCAGAGATGATCTCGATCGCGGCGTCGGGCTTCTGGACGAGGCGGACCTTCTGCTTGCCGGCGTTCGTCGAGATCGTCAGCTCCTCGCCGTTGGGCGACTCCAGGTGCTCGACGCGCATGCCGGTGCGGGACACGAACACCCGCTTCTCGATCTTGCCGTCGGACCCGCCGACCTGGCCGGCCTCGGGCTTGTCCTTGCCGTTGTAGAGCCCGCCGAGGACGAACGGCTGCGCGAGGTCGCCCTCCGCGAACGCGACCAGCACCTCGTCCCCGACCTCGGGCAGCAGGTACGTGCCGCGCGCCGCGCCCGCGCCCTGCTGCAGCACGCGCGCCCAGCCCGACTCGTAGGTGTCGGACAGCACGGGGATCGTGACCCGCACGCGCGCCAGGTCCAACGGGTCCTTCGCGTCGGTGACGATCGCCGTGAGCACGCCCAGCGTCGGGGCGCGTCCCGCGGTCCCGCCCGCGCCCCCGCCGCCGCCCGTGCCGGACGTCCCGGCCGACCCGACGACCGTGCCGAGCAGCGACCGCTCCGATGCGCCCGCGACGGTGAACGACGTGACGTACCCCTGCTCCGCGTCGAAGTCGTGCCGCACGGCCGTGAGCACGTAGCGCCCGTCGAACGGGCTGCCCAGCCCGCGCACCGCGACCGCCTCGCCCGCGAGCATCGCCGGGTTGCCGTGCGCGGCGCCCTCGAGCTCCGCGAACCCGCCCGCGACCCGGTCCGCGAGCGCGACCGCCCGCAGGCGCACGTCCTGCATGAGCGAGAGGCCCGGTGCCGACTGGACGAGCGTCGGGCTGCCGAACGTCTTCGCGAGCTTCGCGGGGTCCGCGTCGGCGAGCTGCGCACCGGTCGTCTTGCCGGGCACCGTCGCGACGACGGCCTTCTTCTGCTGCACGTCCCAGCCGCGGACCTCGACCTCCGGCACCTGACCGGCGGCCGTCACGGTCGCGCGCAGCCACTGCAGGTTGACGCCCTTCTCCAGGACCAGCGGGTTCTTGCGGGCCTCGTCGCCCGTCGTCGGCGCCTCCGTCGCCTGGACCGGCTCGGTGAGGTGCAGCGCGCCCGCGACGACCCGCAGCACCCAGCCGCGCTGCGCGGCGAGCGACGACAGGAACGTCCAGTCGTCGACGTCGTCCTGCACCGCGTGCTCGATCTGCGGGCCCGTCGAGACGACCTCCGCGACCCGCAGCCCCGCGCGCTGCCCGACCTTCTGGGTGATCTCCCCGACCGTCATCTCCCGGTACGCCTCCATGCGGCGGCCTCGGAACAGGCGGTGCGACGCGTCGAACCCGCGCACCACGGTGTGGAAGCCCTCCGGGTCGAGCTCCGCCTCGACGGCAGTGACCTCGCCCTCCAGCAGCGGCGTCGGACCGCCCGGACCGCTCGCCTGCACCTGCAGCTTCACCTTCGCGCCGATCGTGAAGCCGCCCTTCGCGAGGACCGTGCCGTGCTCGTCGCTGAACCGCAGCACGAACAGGTCCGGCACGCTGCGCGCGCTGTCCACGTACCCCGAGACCATGAGGGGCGCGACGTCCGCGGGCAGCGGCGCGCCGTCGACCTCGACGAGCAGGGTCGCGGAGTGCTCCTCACCGAACGGCACCGGCGACCACCTCCCGGCGTGCGGGCGCGGCACCCTGCGGGCGCGGACGGGGCCGTGTCGTCGGAGCCGCGGTGCGCTGCAGCTCGTCGGCCGTGGGCAGCAGCAGCCGCCGCCCCGGCCGCAGCCGCGTCGGGTCGTCGATGCCGTTGACGTCCGCGACCGCCCGCCACAGCGCCGCGTCGCCGTACTCCGCGTACGCGACCCCCGGCAGGCTGTCGCCCTGCACGACGACGTGCTCGCGGTGCGGCACCCGGCCGCCCGACGTCGGGTTCGTCCCCGGCGGCTCGCCCGCGAGCTCCTGCAGCGTCACCGTCGCGACCGCCCGCACCGGCAGTCCCGCAGGCGTGAACAGCGTGTACTTCACCGAGACCGACTCGATGTACGCGAGGAACCCCGTCAGGCCGCCCCACGCGAACTTGACCCACGGCGGTGAGTCCTTCTTCTGCCCGTGCGACGCGTCCGTCGGGATGCAGCAGCTGAACAGCTTCTCGACCGTCTTCACGACGTAGCCGTCCTGCTTCTTGCTCGGGTCGAAGAACACCGACTCGTCGAGGAACATCTCCAGCGTCAGCTTCGACGGCTGCGGCCCCTGGTACTGCGGCGGGCTCGACTTCGTGCTGCCGCGCGTCGTCGGGCGGGTCCACTTCGCCGACTTCGCGAGCGTCAGCTCCTTCGGGTTGAACTGGAAGTCGATCGACCCGATCACCGGCCCCGGCTTGTCGAGCGCGCCGTCGAGCGACGGCTCGTGCAGCTCGAGCTTCGCGTGCGTCAGCGTCGCCGCACCGCTCGGCGCGGCCGTCGCGGCGCTCGCGTTGAACCCCGTCGCGGACGTCCCCATCGGTCAGCCCCCCTTCCCGAAGCCGTGGTGCGCGAGCTCGAGGGTCTCCGTGACGACCTTCGTCGTGTCCGGCGTCAGCGAGGGCCCCGTCCAGCGGACCGGGACGACGCCCTGCAGCGTCCACCGCACGACCTTCGTGCCGTCCGTCGTGCGGGCCTCGATGCTCGCCGTCGTCGCGCGCAGCCCCTGGCTCACCGTCGACAGCCACGCCATGACGGCCTCGGTCTCCTTGCCGAGCGGCCGCGTGAGCTTGACGTTCGGGTACTTGACGCGGGTCGGCAGCTGCCAGATCCCCGTGTTGAACCCGCCCTCCTCGCGGCTCTCCATGACGACCTCGACGCCCAGGCCCTCGCACGACGCGAACGTGCCGAGGTCGTGGTCGTCGACGGCCACGTGGTACTGCAGGCCGACCGCGGTGGCGGTGTCCTCGAGCATCGTCATCGTCGCCTCCTTCCGGACGTCGGGCGGGTGGTCGGGCGGGTGGTCGGGCGGGTCGGGCGGGTCGGGCGGGTCATCGGTCGGTCCGGATGCCGCGGCGCTCGCGGTCCACGAGGAGCTGGCCGCGCACGCGGCGCATGAGCGGCGGCATGAGCTTGCGGGCGAGCTCGTCGAGGTCCGCCGGCGACGCCGCCGCGAACATCGACGCCGACGCGCCCGCCGCCGCCGCACCGGACGCGGCGTCGAGCGCCACGGGCGGGGCCGACGCGATCGGGGCGCCGTCCTCGGCGCGCTGCACCGGTGCCGTCGGGACGTCGGGCGGCGCGGGAGGCTGCGGCGCGACGACCGGTTCCGTGCGGCGCTGCACGACGGGGAGGGTCGCGAGGGCTCCGGGGCCCGACGTCAGCAGCGCCGGTCCCGCGGGGTCGAGCGACGTCGGGGTCGTCGCGTCGAGCGTCGGCAGGTCGGCCGCCGGGGCGAGGGTGAGGGGCGTGTGCCCGGCCGCGGCGCGCGGGGCGGAGAGGGCGACGGGCGGTGTGCCGGGCGCGTGGGCGCCGAGCGCGTGGACGGGCGGGACGGTCGCGCCGGCGGGCGGGTGGGTGCTGCGGGACACGGTGACGAGGGACGGCGCGGCGCCGGTCGGGAGGCCGGGCCACGAGGCAGACGACGGGCCGGACGACAGACCCGCCGCCGAGCCGGTCGCGCGGGCGCCCGCGTCGGCCGACGACCCGGAGCCGCCGCTGCTCGCGGGGACGGTCGTGGGACGCGCGGCCAAGTCGAGGCCGGGCGACGGTGGGGTGTCGCCGGGTCCGGTCGTCGGCACGGTCGTCGCCACAGTCATCGGCACAGTCGACGACGACGTCGGGTCGAGCGCGGCGTGCGCGACGGCGGAGTCGTCCGCGGTCGACCACGGTCCGCGGCCGCCCGCGCTGCCCGGACCCGCGTCCGTGCTGGCGGGCCCTGCGTCCGTGCTGCCCGGACCCGCGTCGGTGGTGCCTGAGCTCGCCGGACCGTCCTGGCGAACGGTGCGCTGGACGACGTCCGCCCCGCCACCCGCCCCGCCGGCCGGTCCGCCGTCGGCGCCCGCGCGGCCGACGCCCGCGCGGCCGGACCCCACCGCGCTCGCGGACCCGCGGCCGTCGAGCGGTCGCGTCGAGACCGTGGCCGTCGGCGCCCCGGGCACCGTGACGGTCGGGGCGTCGAGCGCGGCCCGCTGCAGGGCGACCGCCCGGCGCGCGGGCCTGCCGGCGAGCAGCACCGGGGCGACGGGCGACGCGACGGGGACGGTCGGCCGCGGACCCGTGAGCAGCGGCCCCTCGTGCAGCGTCGCGGGCACGACGGCCACCGGCGGTCCGGAGGGCCCGTCGCTCCCGCCCGAGTGCGCGCGCGCACCCGAGGTGCCGGACGTCGGGCCGAGGTCGGTCGTCGTGCCGACCGCCGCCGCCGCCCCGGACGCACCGGGCCGGTCGTCGGACCCGCCCGTCGACGTCGCGTCGGGGGAGGACGTCGTGCGCGACACGACCGGCATCGGCGCGGACGGCGTCGTGAGGTCCGGCCCGCCCGGCAGGCCGACGACGGGCAGGTCGGCACCGGCGCGGGCCGCGAGGGGCGACGCGGCGTCCGACGGCCCGGGACCGGTCGGCCCGGGACCGGTCGGCCCGGCACCGGTCGGTTCGGCGGCGCCCGGGGTCGTGGGGGCTGTGCCGCCCAGCGTGCCGGTCGTCCGCAGCGCGTCCGCCCCACCGTGGTCCTGCCCGTCCACGTCCCGCTGGACCGGGTCCGCGCCCGTGTCGCCCGCGGACCCGCTCGACGCTGTCCCCGCGCGACTGCCCGACCGGCCGGGCGTGGTCGTGCTGCGCTGCGCGAGCGGCAGGTCGCTCGCCGACGACCCGGCCCGTTGCGCGGTAGTGGACGGGTGGCCGGGCGTGGTCGTCGTCCGCTGGACGGCGGTTCCGCCGGCCTCGGGAGCACCCGATGCCGTCGGACCACCGGTGGCTGCGCCGGCGGGCGGCACCGACGTCGGTCCGCCGACCGCTGCCGTCGACCCGGACCCGGCGGGCGTGCTCCCGGTGGAGGAGCCGAGCGTCGGCGCCGAGGCGGAGGGACGGGACGACCCGGCATCGGTCGCGCTGCCGGACGCCGCGCCACCGGACGCCGCGCTGCCCGACGCCGCGCTGCCCGACGAGGCCCCTTGGACGGTGGGTGCGCGGCCGGACGCCGCGCGCTGGACGGCGGACGGCGGGGGATCCGCGACCGCGCCGGACGACGACGGTGTGCCCCGGGACGAGCCGTCGCCCGACCCCGCACCAGGCCCCGAGGGAGCCGCAGAGCCGGGCGCCCGGTCGTCCACGTCGCCACGCCGGTCGGCGCGACCGCCGGTCGTCGGCCCACCGACGCGCAGGTCGAGCGGGCTCGACCCGAGCGGCCCGGGCGGGGTGACCGGCACGGCTTCGGCGAGGTCGGCGCTCGCGGCGCGCTGGACGGATGCGCCCGTCGTTCCGCCTGGCCCGCCGGTGAGCAGGGGTGCGTCGCCCTCGGTCGTCGCGACGTCCGTCCCTGCGCCCGACGCGCCTTCGGGCGCACCGCTGTCCGACGCTGCCCCCGGCGCGCCACCGCCCGTCGACGACGTCGCTGCGCCCGTGCCCGCGCGGTCGCCGCGCGACGCCTCACCGGTGACCTCCGCGCGGGCAGACCCGGCGTCGCCGCCGGTCGAGGCAGTCCCGTTCACGTCGGTCTCGGACGGTGCCGTCGTGGAGCGCGAGCCGGTCGTCGCCGAGGCGTCCCGCTGGACGACCGGGAGGTCCGGGGTGGACGGCGGCGGGGAGGGCGGGGCAGGCCGAGGGGTGGACGGTCGGGTGTCGAGCGGCCCGGTGAGCGGTGCGCCGAGCCCGACGCGTCGCTGCACCGACGCGGCGCCGGTGGGCCCGTCGGAGGGGCCGGAAGAGGCCGGGGGAGTCGCGGTCGGCCCCACGGGGCTGATCGGGACGTGCGTCGCCCCGCCGTCGCTCCACGGGCCGTCGCCCCCCGACGCGGACGTCCCACCGGCGGACCAGCCGTCCGCGGACCACCCGCCGGCGCCTGCGCCGACCGGCCCGTCGGGCGCGGCGGACGTGGCGGGTGCCTCGGCAGCCCGCCGCCCGCCCGCCCCCGGTCCCGCCGGGTCGGGCGTCGCGGCGGGAGCGCGGAGGGTCAGGTCGGGCCCCGCCGACCCGGCGGTCGGGAGGGGCGCGACGGGCTCGGGCGCTGCCGGGAGCTCTCCCGGCGCCGGCGGACCCACGGGCACCGCCCGCAGTCGTGGCGTGCCCGCCGGCGCCGAGTCGAGGCCTGCCAGCCCGCCGGTCGCGCGCCGCTGCACGGGAGCGGGGCGGGGCGTGGGCGGCAGGAGCGTGAGGTCGACGTCGGCCGACCGCTGCACGGTGGGGGGTGCGCCGCCGTCGACGACGCCGGACGGGGCGCGGGAGTCGACGACGTGGGACATCGCTCCGGTGAACCGCATCCCGGCGCGGGTGGGCAGGTCCGAGAGGAAGGCGACGGGCCGGGTCGTGAGCTCGACAGGTGCGACGGTGCGCTGCAGGGGCGGCAGGAAGGCCCAGCCGGAGGTCGACTCGGCCGCGGCGGGCGGTCGGGCGTCGTCGCTGCCCCCGCGGTGGCCGTCGTCGTCGGCGGCAGCACGGGGACCGGGCCCGGGGTCGGCGACCGGCGGGACGTCGCGGTCCCGCTGCCACGGCCAGCGCACGTCAGCGCTCCTCGCTCATGCGGCGGTTGATCGCCGCGATCTCCTGGACGTACGCGAGTCGCTGCGGGTGCTCCAGGTCGAGGATCTCGTCGTGCGACCAGTGGAAGTGGTAGGCGACGTACGCGACCTCCTCGCGGATGCGGGCGGGCGCGTACGTCACGATTCCCCCAGGCGCCCGCCGGAGATGTCGACGTCGAAGTGGTGCTGGCACGACGGGCAGGTCACCGCCGCGCGCGTGTGCCCCTCGGCGTTGATGCGCCGGTAGAGGTCCTGCAGGAACGCGACGTCGGACGCGAACATGTTCTCGACGACGCTCTGCGTGACGGCGCCGAGCGTGCCGAGCGCGGTGATGACGCGGCTGAGCAGGACGACCGTCGTGTAGGCGGGGTTCTCCTGGACGCGCGCGTCGTACAGGGGGAGCAGCTCGTCGCGGGCCGTCGCGAGCCGCATGGTGCCGTGCCGGTGCAGCACACCGTCGCCGTCCAGGTACCCGCGGGGCAGCTGGAAGTCGAACTCGGTGCGCAGCGCGTCCCGCCGGACGGCCCGCGCCGGCGCCGCGCCCTCGGGCACGTCGTCGACGTCGGGCTCGTCCAGCTGGACCGGCAGGGAGCGTCGCATCACGCGAACTCCATCTCGTCCCAGCACACCGTGAACGTCTCGGACAGCGGCTCGGTGGACCCGGCCTTGAGGGTGCCGCCGAGCTCGACGTCCTTGACCCACACGTTGCGGAAGTTCATCCGCTTGAGGAGCTGGTTGTCGGAGGTGTAGATCGCGACCTCGGCCGTCTTGCGGGCGTCGGCGAGCTTGCCCTCGAAGACGGCCTTGAGCCAGTCGGTCACGGTCGTCGAGTCGGTGAGGCCGCGCTTGACCTTGAACTCGCCGGCCTTCTGGCGGCCCATCATCTGACGGGTCACGAACTTCCCGTCGGACGCCTGCTGCTGGTAGGTGACCTTGTCGACCTCGGCCTTGAGCCCGCTGACCTCCATGACGTGCGGGACCTGGATGCCGTCGATCTTCACCGAGAACGAGTACGCGGTGGCGAGGTCGAAGGTGTCGGGAAGTGCCATGGTTCACCGTTCCTGTGGTCGTCGGGGCCCGGTCACTCGGCCACGAGGCTCGTGCCGCCGGAGAACTGCGAGAGCTGGAAGATCACGAACTCGGCCGGCTTGACCGGGGCGACCCCGATGCGGCAGACGACCTGCCCGGCGTCGATGCCCTCGGCGGGGTTCGTCTCCCGGTCGCACTGGACGAAGAACGCCTCCTCGGGGCTGAGCCCGAACAGGGCGCCCTTGCGCCACTCGTTGACGAGGAACGCCGCGATGGTGCGCCGGATGCGGGCCCACAGCGCGTCGTCGTTCGGCTCGAACACGACCCACTGGGTGCCGATGAGGATCGACTCCTCCAGGTAGTTGAAGAGCCGCCGCACGTTGACGTACCGCCAGGCCGGGTCGGACGACAGGGTCCGGGCGCCCCAGACCCGCACGCCGCGCCCCGGGAAGGTCCGGATGGCGTTGACGCCGACCGGGTTGAGCAGGTTGTGCTCGGCGCGGGTGATCTGCGTGGCGAGGGTGATGGCACCGCGGACGACCTCGTTGGCGGGCGCCTTGTGCACGCCGCGGGTGTCGTCGTTGCGGGCCCAGATGCCGGCCATGTGGCCGGACGGCGGCACGAACCGGTTGGTGCCGGACGCGGGGTCGAACACCTTGATGTACGGCCAGTAGAGCGTCGCGTACTTGGAGTCGTACCCGGCGCCGTCGACGCGCCAGTCCTTGATCTGCTGCGGGCCGAGGCCGGGCGGCGGGTCGAGGATCGCCATGCGGTCACCCATGAGCTCGCAGTGCGCGATCATCGCGAGCTGCACGGCCTGGAACGTCTCGAGGTCGATCGCGCCCTGCTCGAGCGCGGCCACGAGGTCCGGGACGGCGACGATCGTCACCTCGTCGATCGCCTCCAGGCCGGAGAAGCCGGTGCGGTCGGCGGCGTCGCCGATGTAGTCGTCGGCGCCCAGGTCGCCCGTCGCGGGCGGCTCCGGCTCCGGCTCGGGCTCGACGAGGTCCGCGACGCCCTTGTCGGGCTTGACCAGGCCGCTGCCGCTCGACAGCTCCTCGATCGTCACGAGCTTCGACTGCTGGTTGACCTTGGTCGCGACGTTGTCGTCGCCGCGCTTGGTCGTGACGTTGTCGTAGGTCTCGGCGGCCTTGCCGTCGAGCAGGATGACGAGCTTGAACTGGTCGTCGGGCGCGTTCTCGCCGCCCGCCTCGGCGACCTCGACGCTGAGCTTCTTCGTCTTGGGCGCCTTCTCCCCGGCGGAGACCTTGTACGCGCCGAGCACGGCCTGCGGGACGGCCGGCAGGGCCTTGGGCGACGTGCTGGTGCGCGGCTGGCTCTCGGCCTCGTCGGCGGCCTGCTCGTTGCCGATCCGCACGACGTAGGCGTTGGAGCCGCCGTTGAGGAAGTACCCGTACACGGAGTGCGCGAGGTACGAGCCGGGCAGGAAGTCCCCGAAGGTCTCGGAGTACTGGGTCCAGTTCGAGACGAGCGTCGGCGTGTTGAACGGGCCCTTGGCGGCCATGCCGACGAACGCGGCGACGGACGTCCCGACGCCCTCGATGGGCCGGGTGCCCGCCTCCACCTCCTCGACGTAGACGCCGGGTGACAGGTAGGTCGGCATGTCCCCTCCTTCGGGCACAGGGAGTCGTACTGGTCAGCGTGCTGTCGTGGTCGTGCCGGGTGCGTGTCCGGCCGGACGCCCCTGAGGGCGGTGCGGTGTGCCCGATCGGGCGGCCGCGGGAGCCGGACGGTGCGACGGGGTCAGGCTTCGCCCTCCATCTCCTCCTCGGCCTCCTCCTGCCGCTGGACGAAGTCGCCCTGCACGGGCTCCTCCTCCTCGGGGACCTCCTCGCGCTGGACGACGGCGGCGCCGGCGGAGGCCCGGGCGGCGTCGGCGCTCGCGGGTGCGGGACCGGCCATGACGCGCTCGGCGTTGTCCGCGGCGGCGGTCTCGAACCGGTCGCCCGGGTCGGACACGCTGATGCCGCCGCCCGTCGGGGTGCCGTCGACCGCGCCGCTGCGCTGCTGGACGACGTGCGTCAGCTCGTGCGCGAGGGTCGTGCGGCCCGCGGCCGAGCCGGGGTCGTAGGCGTCGCGCTGGAAGACGATGTCGGAGCCCACGGTGTACGCGTGCGCGCCGACGGACCGGGCCGAGTCGGACGCGGCGCCGTCGGTGTGGACGCGCACGTCGCCGAAGTCGGCGCCGAGGCGGCCCTCCATGTCGGTGCGGACCTCGGGGTCGAGCGCCTGCCCGCCGCCGGAGCCGACGACGTCGAGGACGGGGGAGCGTTCGTCCTCGACGAGCCCCGCGGTCGACGCGTTCCCGGCGGTGCGCTGCAGGTACGCGAGACCGCCGGGGTCGAGCCGGTCGGGCCGCCCCTCGGTCAGCGCCCGCGACACGACGGGTGCCGCCTGCCGCTCGTCGACCCGGGCGGGCTTGGGTCGCAGGGCGTCGACCCGTTCCTGCTGGTCGTGGCTGTGCATCGTCGGCCCCTCTCGACGCTGGTCCCCCTCGACCCCGCCACGCTGCCACCGTCGGCCGCGGGCGGGCAGCCTCGTCGGGCCGCCCGTGGGGGCACCCCGCCCCGCCCGATCGGGCACGCCCCGCCCGCGAGGTCGGCGTCAGGCCAGGAGGTCCCAGTAGCGGCCGAACTCGCTCGGGAGGGTGAGGCGGCCGAGCTTGCGGTACTCGCGGTAGACGGCCGCGACGACGTGCCGCATCCCGACGGTGCCGCCGTCGTGCGCGGCGAGGTACGCGGCGGTGACGGCGGCCGAGCGGATCGCCCCGCCGGCGAGCTCGAACGCGTCGGCGCAGAACGCCAGGTCGATGTCGTCGGCGCGCGGCACCCGGCGGCCCAGGCTCGCGTCCCACAGCGAGACCCGCTGGGTCGCGTCGGGCAGGGGGAAGTCGACGACGACGTCGAGACGCCGGATGAACGCCTCGTCGATGTTGGCGCGCAGGTTGGTCGCGAGGATCGCGAGGCCGTCGAACGTCTCCATGCGCTGCAGCAGGTAGGCGCTCTCGATGTTGGCGTACCGGTCGTGGGCGTCCTTCACCTCGCTGCGCCGCCCGAACACCGCGTCGGCCTCGTCGAACAGCAGGACCGCGTTGACGCCCGCCGCGCCCGCGAAGATCCGTTCGAGGTTCTTCTCGGTCTCGCCGATGTACTTGTCGACGACGGTCGCGAGGTCCACGACGTACAGGTCGAGCCCGAGCTCGTGCGCGACGACCTCGGCGGACATCGTCTTGCCCGTGCCGGAGTCGCCCGCGAACAGGGCCGCGACGCCGTGCCCACGCCCGCCGCCGGGTCGCATCCGCCAGTCCCCGAGGACCTGCTCGCGGTACCGGGCGCGCGTCGCGACCTCCCGCAGCGACCCGAGGACGTCGGTGGGCAGGACGAGGTCGCCCCAGCCGACGGCGGGCTCGATGCGGCGCGCGAGGCGTTCGAGGGCCGTGCCGTTCTCGGCGCGCGCGCCGACGCGCACGTGCTCGAGCGTGAGGCCGCCGTCGAGGGTCGCCTGCTGCCGGGCGGCGCGGGCGGCGCGCGCGACCTGCTCGGGGCGGAGCTGGTAGGGGGCCGTCGCGCGTGCGGTGTCGGGCGCGCTCTCCCCGAGGGACTCGCGCCACAGGCTCGTCCGCTCGGCGACGGTCGACGGCGGCACGTCGAGCAGCAGCGGCGGCCAGTCGCTCCATGCGGGGTCCCACGTCGCGCGCCCGACGACGAGCACGGGCGACGCGGCGAGCAGGGCGCGCCCGGCGCGCGGGTGCGACGTCAGCAGCTCGACGCCCGTGACGACCAGTCCCGCCCCGGTGAGCAGCGCCTCGCGCGCGGCGGTCCGGGCGACGTGCTCGGCGTCGGGCGCGGCCGCGAGCGCCGGCCCGTCGACGACCAGCGCACCCCGGCCGGTGGCACGCAGTGCGCGCACCGCGAGCACCCGCCCGGAGCCGGTGGGCGGCTCGCGCAGGTACACCAGGGGTGCGCCCGCCGACAGGGCCGCGACGAGCCGCGTCGGGTCGCCCCACGCGACGTCCTCGGTCTCGGCGAGCACCGCGACGAGCGCCGGGTCGGGCGCGTCGTCGCCGAGCAGGTGCCCGACGACCCGGTCCGGCACCCGCAGCGGCCGGCCCGGCAGGGGACGGTCGGGGTCCTCGACCTCCAGCAGCCCGCCCGTGACGAGCGGCCCGTGCTCCAGCCGGTGCCGGCCCGCGGCCGACGCGAGCGGCACGCCGCACAGGGCGAGGGCGACCGCCGCCGACGGCCGCCGCCGCGTGACGTCGTCGTTGAGGTACCCGAAGAGCTGCTCGAACCGCGCGTCGACCTCGCACGCCAGGGCGACGAGCAGCAGCTCGACGTCGACGTCGTCGAGCCCGAACGCGCGCACCAGGTCCCGCAGCCGCAGCGGGAGGCCCTGCGCCTCGGCGGCGTCCGCGGCCTGCTCGGCGAGGCGGGTGCGCTCGTCGACGGCCGGGGACAGCGGCTCGGGAGCGCGCCCCGCGAGGAGGCGGTCGACGGTCTCGTCGCTGAGGTACAGCCCGCGGAACGGGTCGTCGGGCTGCGGGTCGCCGACGCGTCGTCGCGCGACGAGCGCCCGCACGCGCTCCTCGACCGCGGCGAGCCGCGCCAGGACGTGCGCGGTGCTCGCGTCCGTGCCGACGCCGACGCTCACCGTCGTCTCCGGGCGCGCGCGACGGGTCGCCGCGTGCCGGCCTTGGTCCCGTCGTGGCCGTCGCCGTCGCCGCCCGCACCGCCCGACGGGGGCGGTGCCTCGTGCCGTCGCACGCCGCTGTCCGACGCCCCGCCGTCGGTGTCGGCGAGGTCGATCGCGAGCGGCTCGCGCACCGGCGGTGCGACGACGTCACCGGGCACGGGCGTGAGGACCGGCACGTCGACGACGACGTCGATCGACGGCTTGAGCTCCCCGCCCAGCGCGGACCAGACGTCGGCGAAGCCGCGGTCCTCGGGCGGCGGCAGGCCGACGAACAGCGGCACGCGCGCCCCGGCCTCCGCGAGCCGGTCCTCCAGGACGCGCGCGGGCAGCGCGTCGAACCGCAGCAGGTGCACGAGCACGGCGTCGAGCAGCCGGTGCTCGTCCTCCGGGCGCTGCGTCCACGCCGTGACCAGGTACGACAGCCGGAAGTGCCGCGGCGGCTGGAAGCGGGCCCGCACCTCGCCCTCGACCCGGTTCTCCAGGAACCCCCGCGACCGGCGGCGCATGTCCTCGCGCAGGTCGTACAGGTACATGTCGACGGTGGGCGCGTTGCGCCGCGCCGCCCAGTCCTTCGTGGGCGCGTCCAGCACGACCTCGACGGACGAGCTGTCGACGGCCTCCCGCACGAGCGCCCGCAGCGCCTCGTCGACCGAGCCGATCACGTCGCCACCCCCTCAGTCCCGGAACAGGAAGCTCGGGGCCGCGACCGAGTTCGGCGTGACGAGCAGGTCGGCGCCGACCTCGCCGAACAGGGGCCCGGGGGTCGTCCCGGTCACGGCCAGCCGGCGAGGCCCGAGCTGCGTGTCGGCGACGACCGGCAGCGACGCCTGGAACGTGCCGTCGTCGGCGACGGGGTACGGCCCGGGGGCGCCCATGATCCCGGGCGTCCACGACACCAGGACCGGCTCGCCGGGCGGGAACCACTGGCCGGTGACGAACGCGACGCCGCCCGGGCGGACGACCACGGGCGACACGACGATCGTCGGCTGGCGCACCTCCAGCGGGGCGCTCGCGGTGTCGTCGGCGGGGGTCGGGTCGGGCGTGGTGCGCGTGACCGTGCCGGTGACCAGGCCGGTCTGCGGCGGGCCGGTGAACGGTGCGACGACCAGCGGTGCGGTGAGGACGCGCGTCGCGTCGGCGCCGAGCGTGCCGAGCGCGCACGTGCCCGCGGCCTGGAGGCACGGCTCGGTGCCGGGCTCGGTGCCGGCGGGGACGACGCCCGCGGGGTAGGCCGTCGTGAGGGTCACGTCGGTCGCGGGCTGCGGGTCGAGGTTGCGGATCGTGAACGTCGCGACGGCCGGCAGGCCGCCGACCCACACGAGGCCGGGCGTGACGTCGACGGTCACGGAGATGCCCCGCAGCGACGCGACGAGCGTCGGGACGAGGGTCGCGGTGTTGTCCGTGACGTCCTGCTCGGGGCTCGTGCTCGTGACGACGGCGGTCACGGGGCCGGACGTGCCGGTCACACCCTGCAGGGGGATCGCGAAGACCACGGGCGGTGCGCCGCCCCGCAGCGGCGTCGGCAGGGTGCAGGTGAGCTGCGACGCGGCCGACGGGACGCACCCGGGGACGGCCGTCGCGGTCAGGCCGGGCGGCAGCTCGACGTCGACCTGGCCCTGCACGACGAGCGCGGGCCCCTGGTTGGTGACGGTCACCGTGAGCGTCGAGGTGCCGTCCGCGGACGGCGTCGCCGCGAGCGTCACCACGAGGTCGGTCCACGGCCGGAACGCGGGCTCGTCCTGCTGCCCGGGGGTGTCGGTGACGACGCGCAGGCCCTCGCCGTCCGCCGCGGACACGGCCCAGATGCCGCGCTGCTGCGGCTGCCCGGTGCGGTGCGCGGAGAACGCGACCTCGGTGCCGTCGGGCGACCACGCGGGGTGGTCGGTGCCGTCGACGGTCGCCCGCGCCGGGGTCGCGGTGAGGTCGCCGCGCAGGCCCGTGAGGGTCCGGGCCCGCGTCACCGTGGGCGGGGTCGTCGTCGTGTCGACCGTGAGGACGCCGATGCCGCCGTACGCCGTCACCGGCTCGTCGACGACGCCGTCGTCAGTCGCGTCGGCCACGTTCGTCAGGTCGACGACGGCGAGCTGCGTGCCGTCGGACGACAGGGCGGGAGAGCGGCCCAGCACCGTGTTGTCGCACGTCTCGCCGCAGTCGTACTGCTGCCGCAGCTCGGTCGCCGTGCCGCCCACGACGTCGACCCACCAGATCTCGGTCGAGTCGACGGCGTACCGCTCGCCGCCCGTCAGGCCGCGGTCGTCGAGGAACCAGCGGCTGAACAGCAGCCGCGACCCGTCCGGCGTCCACACCGGGTCGTGGTCCTCGGACAGCATCTCCTCGCCCTCGGTCGTCACCTGCACGACCGTGCCCGCGACCAGGTCGGCGACCCACAGCCGCGTCGGCGCGTTCCCCTGCGGGTCGGGCGACCGCGCGAACGCGACGCGCGTCCCGTCGGGCGACCAGGCGGGCTCGGCGTCGAACGGCCCGTGGTCGTAGGGCGTGCCGTCGTCGTTCGCGAGGACCTCGCCCGCGTTCTGGTCGGCGGGCGTGCTGCGGACCACCTGCGACAGGTCCCACGTGAAGTCCGCGAGCTCGGCGTGCTCGGACGCGTACGCGAGCCGGTCGCCCGCCGGGTGGTACGCGGGGGACAGCTCGTGCAACGGCTCGGGCCCCGGGGTGCCGGTGGACCCGCCGGGAGGCGCCTCGACCCGGTTCGCCAGCACCCGCTCGTCCCCCGAGCCGTCCGCCAGGACGTCGTGGATGTCGATCATGCTCGGGCCGTCGGTGATCGTCAGCCACGCCGTCGGGCGGTCGAGCGCGTCGGGCTCGAACGGCGACCGCCACGACGGGTGCGACTCCGACCGGCCCAGGACGGCCGCGACCGGCTCCTGGAAGTCGACCTCCATGAGGCCGTCCGAGGTGTCCACGTGCGCGAGCCACACGTCGCCCGCCGGGTCCTGGTCGCGGCTCGTGAACGCGACCCACGCGTCGTCGAAGCTCTCGCCCCACGCCGGCTCCGACCCCTGCACCGACCCGACCTCGCCCACGTACGGGTCCTGCACGTCCGTCGACGCCTCGCCGTCGTCGCTCAGGTCGACGAACGCGACCGAGCCGTCGCCGCGGAACCGGGTCGTCGTGAACGCCACGACCGTGCGGGCGCCGTCGGCGACGTCCGCGACGGCCGGCTGCGTGTCGGCCTCCGGCCCGGACGTCACCTGCACCAGGTCGCCGTCGCCCGTCGACGGGACCGACCACAGGTCGCCCAGCGGGTCGTCGGCCGTCCCGCTGAACACGAGCCGCTCGTCGTCGGGGGTCCACGCGGGCCACGTCTCGTCGGCCGCGTCGTCCGTCAGCAGCGTCGAGGCGGCACCCACCTCGTCGCACCAGTCGAGGTCGGCCGGCGGGTCCTGCACCACGAGGCCGCCCTCGCCGAGGTCGTCGACCGGCAGGTCCGCGACGGCGACCGACCACGTGCCGTCGCGCTGGGTCGCCCACGCCACCCGCAGCCCGTCGTGCGACAGGACCGGGTGCGACTCGACCGCACCGTCGCACGTCAGCCGGACGACCGACGGCGGGACCGAGCCGAACGGCTCGAACCGCAGGTACACGTCACCCGCCGGGTCGTGCCGCGCGCTGACGAACACCGACGAGACCGGGATGTCCAGGGGGATCGGCCCCGACCCGAACTTCTGCGTCGACGCCTCGGCGTCGTAGCGGTGCCCCTGCTCGACGGGGTACCAGTACGAGGTCAGCTCGCCGAGCGCGGGCAGCACCGGCCCCGCCGCGAGACCGTCGGCCGCGCCGCCGCCGCCCGGGCCGGCCGCGAGCTCGACGTCCCCGCCGCCGAACGGGTCGCCCCAGACCGCGAGCTGCGCGACGCGCTGCTCCGCGTCCGCGTACGCGAGCCGCGCGGGCGTCACGAGCGGCGTCGGCAGGACGGACGGGCGCGGCGCGCCCATCGCGGCGAGGACGGCCGTGGGCAGCACGACGGCAGCGACCAGCCCGGCCGTCAGCGCTCGACGCACGTCGCCTCCTCCTGCGCTCGGGTGCCCGGCCCACGCTGCCGCGCACCCGGCACCGGTGAGCACCGCCCGCGGTCAGCCGATGAGGCAGCCGGTCCGGGCCGAAAGGGCAGGGCTCAGATGAGCCCCTCGCGCAGCGCGTACGCGACCGCGTGCGACCGGTTGCGCAGCTGCAGGCGCGTCGTGACGTCGTGCAGGACGTTCTTCACGGTGCGCTCCGAGTACGCGAGGTGCTGGGCGATCTCGGCGGTGTCGTACCCGTCGGCGACGAGCTTGAGCACCTCGATCTCCCGCGACGCGAGCCCCGTGAACGTCAGCCCCCGGGGTCGCAGCACCTGACGTTGCAGCGTCCCGACCTGGTCGAGCAGGCGTCCCAGCAGGTCGGGCGGCACGCTGCCCTCACCGGTCGCCGCCCCGCAGATGACCCGGACCAGGCGGTCCGGGGTGGCCTCCGCGCGGCGCACCAGCCCGAGCACCCCCGCCTCGACCGCCGTCACGACGTCACCGTCCTCGAGCCGGCCCGCGACGAGCACCGCCTGCGCGACCGACTGCCGGCGCACCATCCGCACCAGCCGCAGGGCGTCGTCGTCCACGGAGTCCGCGACCACGACCGCGACCTGCGCCTGCACCGCCTCCTCGACGGGGACGACCCGCACCTCCGGACGCGGCCGCAACGCGCTCACGACCCCCGCCTCGGAGATCGGGTCCCGCGCGCTCACCCACACCGCCACCCTGTCCATCGTCGCCCCCCGGCTGCGTGGCACCCGCTCCTCGGGTGCGAGGCAGCCAGCCTGCCCGGGCGCACTGATCGTGCAGTCAACAACGACTCAACGGGCAGGGAGCAGTGCCCGGACGGCCGGGCCGGTCGCCGTACCGACGGACGCGCGCGGCTCCTAGCGTCCGCAGCATGACGACGACCGCGAAGCTCGACTCGGCGCGCGTGGAGCTCAGCCCCGGCACCGAGGCGGTCGTGCCGCTGCAGATCCGCAACACCGGCGACGTGGTCGAGGGCTACCGCATCGAGGTGCTGGGCGTGCCGGCCGCCTGGACGACCGTCGAGCCCGCCGTCATCGAGGGCCTCTACCCGGGCACGTCGACCACCGCGACCGTGCGGTTCGCGCCGCCCCGGTCGGCCGCCGTCCCCGCGGGGCAGCTCGACTTCGGGGTCCGCGTCGTGCCGTTCGAGCACACCGACGAGACCGTCACGCCCGAAGGAGTCGTCGAGGTCCTGCCGTTCCTCGACACCACCGCCGAGCTGCTGCCCCGCACGTCGCACGGGCGCGGCGCCGCGAAGCACCGGGTCGCGCTCGACAACCGCGGCAACGTGCCCGTGACGGTGTCGCTCACCGCGACCGACGACAACGGCGCCCTCGCGTTCCGGGTGCAGCCGCAGATCGTGTCCGTCAACCCCGGGACCGTCGAGTTCGCCGACGTGCGCGTCAAGCCCGAGGACCGCCTGTGGCGCGGGCCCGACGTGACGATGCCGTTCACCGTCACCGCCGCCGCGGAGAACACCACGCCCGTCCTGCTCGACGGCGCGCACGTGCAGACCGCGACGATCCCCAAGTGGCTCGGCAAGGCCCTGCTGGCCCTCCTGCTGCTGCTCGCCCTGCTCGCGCTGCTGTGGTTCACGCTCCTCAAGCCCGTCATCCAGTCCGCCGCGAAGTCGTCCGTCGAGGACGAGGTCGCCCAGGCGCAGGAGGCCGCCGCCGCCGCGCAGGAGGCCGCGGCCGCCGCCGGCCAGGCGTCGACCGGGGCCGGGCAGGCCGCCGCCGCCGCGCAGGAGCAGGTCGCGCAGATGGAGGAGCTCACGCAGAGCCTCCTGCCGCCCACCGAGATCCTCACGCCGACCGTGCAGCGCATGAGCATCCAGACGCCGCCGTCCACGAGCGCCGTCGAGGCCGACCCGTTCGTCGTGCCCGACGGCGGCACGTTCCGCCTCACCGACCTCGTGCTCAACAACCCGCAGGGCGACTTCGGCCGGCTGCTCCTCACGCAGACGCCCGCCGGCGGCGACCCTGTCGTGCTGTTCGACGTCGCGCTCGAGAACTTCCGCGACAACGACTTCCACTTCCAGACGCCGATCGTCCTGCCCGCCGGGACGAGCCTCACGATGTCCGTCGTGTGCCGCCAGCCCGGCGCACCGCTCAACCTCACCCCGCCGCCCACCGAGTGCGACGACGCCCTGGTCTTCAGCGGCACGCTCGCCGCCCCCGCCCCGCCCCCGGCGCCCTGATGCCCACCGGTCCGGCGCTGCGGGTCGGCGACACCGCCCTGTGCCCGCTGTTCGACGGCCCGAAGCCGCACGTCGGGGGCCCGATCACCCCCGCCGCGGGCGTCATGACGGTCCTCATCGGCGGGCAGCCCGCCGCGGTCGCCAACGCGATGCCCGGCGGCATCCCGTGCGTGTCGCCCGCCCCGAACGGCATCGCGATGGGGTCGCTGACGGTCCTCATCGGCAACTTCCCCGCCGCCCGCCTGGCCGACCAGAGCATGCACGGCACCCCGGTCGTCCCGGGCCCGGGCTGCCCGACGGTCATCATCGGCGGCTGACCCAGCCCCCCTCACCCCACCTGCCCCCACCCCACCCACCCCACCCGCCCCCCACCTGAACCCCGGCGTCGAGTTCGCTGGTCGTGGTCGACTTCGCCGGCTGCGGATGACGAACTCGGCCGGGACCGGCGAACTCGGGGGCCGGGCCTGGCCGGGCCTGGCCGGGCCCGGCCCGGGGTCGGGGCGGCGGCTCGGCCGACCGGTGGCGCGGCGGCGTGCGAGAGTGGGCGGGCCGCCCGTCGTCGCGGGCGCCGCCGCCCCGAAGGAGCCCCCGTTGCGCGTGCCCGACCAGTCCGGACGCAGCGTCGTCGTCACCGGCGGCAACAGCGGGATCGGACGGGAGGCCGCCGAGCGGCTCGCCGCGGCCGGTGCGCGCGTCGTCCTGACCGCACGCGACGAGGCCAAGGGTGCGGCCGCCGTCGAGGAGATCCGGTCCGCCCACCCGAGGGCCGACGTCGAGCTGCGGCTGCTCGACCTCGCCGACCTCGCGTCGGTCGCCGCGTTCGCCGACGGGCTCGCGCGGGACCTGCCGCACCTCGACGCGCTGCTCAACAACGCGGGCGTCATGGCCCCGCCGACGCGGTTCGAGACCGTCGACGGGTTCGAGCTCCAGATGGGCACCAACGTGCTCGGCCCGCTCGCGCTCACCAACCGCCTGCTGCCCCTGCTGCTCGCCGCGTCCGCGCCGCGCGTCGTGTGGACCAGCAGCGGCGTCGCGCACCTGGGCCGCATCCGGTTCGACGACCTGCAGGCCCGGCGCCACTACCGCCCGTGGGCCGCGTACGCGCAGTCCAAGCTCGCCGACCTGCTGCTCGGACGGCACCTCGCGCACGTCGCCGACGAGCGCGGCTGGCCGCTGCTCAGCGTCGTGACGCACCCCGGCTTCACGCGGACGAACCTGCAGACCGCGGGCGCGTCGCTCGGCGGCGGGACGCCGCGCCGCTCGCCGTTCGGGTCGCGCTCGCCCATCCCGTCGATGGCCCCCGCCGAGGGGGCGCTGTCGCTGCTGCTCGCCGCGACCGGCCCCGACGTGGCCCAGGGCGGGTACCTCGGCCCGACGGGGACGCTCGGGATCGTCGGGCCGCCCGGGCCCGTGCGGCTGAGCCGCCGGATGCGCGACGACGCGACCGCGGCGCGGCTGTGGCACGTCGCCGAGGACCTGACGGGGACGTCGCTGCCGCCGGCCTGACGACGCCGCGAGAACGGTGCTGCCGTCGGCCTGACGGCGCGCGGCGCTCGCGTGGGACGACCCGTCATGACGGCCGACCGGGGCGGGGTGTCGGTGGTCGGTGGGACGGTGGACCGTCCCGCCTGCTGCCGTCGCCCGAGCCGGCGGCGGGCACCTGCGTCGAGGAGGCCGCCGCATGTCCCGCACGCTCGCCGACACCCTGTCCGCCCAGGTCACCGGTCCCGTCCTCGTGCCGGGCGACGACGGCTACGACGACGAGGTCGCCGCGTTCAACCTCGCGACGACGCTCCGGCCCGACGTGGCCGTGGGCGCGACGTCGACGCAGGACGTCGTCGCCGCCGTCCGGGCCGCGCGGGCGCACGGGGTGCCGCTCGTCGTGCACGCGACGGGGCACGGCGCGGAGCACCCGGTCACGTCGGGCCTGCTCGTCTCGACGCGGCGCCTCGACGCCGTGCACGTCGACCCCGCGGCCCGCACGGCGACCGTCGGCGCGGGCGTCCGGTGGGCGGCGGTCGCGGCGGCGGCCGCCGAGCACGGGCTCGCACCCGTCGCGGGGTCGTCCCCGACGGTCGGCGTCGTCGGCTACCTGCTCGGCGGCGGGGTCGGTCCGTTCGCGCGCAGCCACGGGTTCAGCTCCGACCGGCTGCTGGGCGCGACGGTCGTCACCGGCACCGGTGAGGTCGTCGAGGTGAGCGCGGCGGCGCACCCGGACCTGCTGTGGGCGCTGCGGGGCGGCAAGCACGGTCTCGGGGTCGTCTCGCAGGTCACCGTCGGGCTGGTCGCGATGCCCGAGCTGTACGCCGGGTCGTGGACGTTCGCCGCGGAGCACGTCGAGGCGGTCGTGCGCGGCTGGCTCGCGTGGACGGCGACCGCCGACCCCGACACCACGACGAGCCTCGCGGTCGCGCGGTTCCCCGACCTGCCCGTCGTCCCGGAGCCGCTGCGCGGACGGACGGTGCTGCACCTGCGGTTCGCGCGGCCCGGCGACGCGGCGACGGGGGAGGCGGTGGCGGCCCCGCTGCGCGCCCTGGCTCCGGTCGTCGCCGACGAGGTCGGGGTGCTGCCGGTGAGCGAGACCGCGCGCATCTTCGCCGACCCGACGGAGCCCGCCGCGAGCTGGGTCGGCGGTGCCCTCCTCACGCATGCCGAGGACGACCTCGCGTCGGCGTGGCTCGCGGCGCTCGGCCCGGACGCGGACCACCCCTTCCTGGCCGTCGAGCTGCGGCACCTCGCGGGTGCGACGTCGCTCGACGTCGACGGCGGGTCGGCGGTCTCCGGGCGGTCGGCGGCGTTCTCGCTCGGGGTGCTCGCCGTGGACCCGCGGGCGTTCGCTGCGGCGCCCGACGCGACGGCCCGCGCGCTCGACGCCCTGCGGCCGTGGCTCGCCGACGAGTCGAACCCGAACCTGTGCGGGGCGCTCGCGCCCCGGTGGCACCAGTGGACGCAACAGCGGCTCGACGACGTGCGGCACCGGTACGACCCGGACGGCGTGCTGCGGGCGACGGGCCCGACGAACCCGACGAACCCGCTGGCCGGTGGGGAGGAAGGGTGAAGGGTTCCGTGTTCCGCAGCGTCGGCGCGGCACCCGGTGCCAGGCTGCGGGCGGGGTGACGTCCCGCGTCCCGAACTCGCTGGCCGACCGGCCTGCCGACGGGCCAGGATGACCGCTCGACGACACCCGCAGCGTGGACGGGACGGCGCCGCCGCCGCCCGACGACCTGGACGACGCCGCCGCCCGCCCGGCCCGGACGGCGCGCCGCCCGCCCGACCTGGACGGCACCGCCGCCCGCCCGACCTGGACGGCACCGCCGCCCGACGACCCGGATGGCACCGCCGCCCGACGACAGGGAGAACCGATGACGCTCGACAGCGTGCGCGACACCGCGCCGCTCGCCCCTGTGCCCGTCCGCCGGCCCGACGGCCTGCCTGCCCCTGTGCCGGCCGGGCGACCGCGGTCGGGACCGCGGCGGCTGTGGGCGGCGGGTGCGGCCGTGCTGTTCGCCGTCGCGGGCCTGACGGCGTGCTCGCCGACCCCCGCGACGCCGGACGCGGCGGCGAAGGCGCTGGCCGAGGCGGTCCAGTCGGGCGACTTCTCGAAGATCGTCTTCACGTCCGAGTCCGGGGAGACCGGCCCCGCGGAGCAGCTGAGGGCGTCGGTCGTCGAGAGCCTTGCGCCGTGGGAGCCGCAGGTCGAGCTCGAGTCCGTCGCGTCGCCCGACGACGACCCCGACGTCGCGACCGCGACCCTCGCGTTCACCTGGGACGTCGACGAGCGGGACACCGACTGGACGTACACGACGCGCGCCGGCATGACGCGTGACGCGGAGGACCCCGACGTGTGGCGCGTCGCGTGGGCCCCGAGCATGCTCGTCCCCGACCTCACGGCCGTCGAGACGCTGCGCGTGACCCGGGACGCGGCGGCGCGGGGCCGGGTGCTCGGTCAGGGCGGCTTCGTGCTGGTCGAGCCGCGCACGGTGCACCGCGTCGGCGTGGACAAGACGCTCGTCGACGCCGCCGGTCAGGACGCGGCGGCCCGTGCCCTGGCCGCGGCGCTCGAGATGGACGCCGACGCGTACGCGCAGCGCGTCGCGGCCGCGGGCCCGAAGGCGTTCGTCGAGGCGATCGTCGTGCGCGACGGCGACGCGTCGTTCGACCTGGGGGCGCTCACGGCGACGCCCGGCGTGCGGTCGGTCGGCGACCTCATCCCGCTGGCCCCGACGCGCCGGTTCGCGCGCCCCATCCTCGGCACGGTCGGCCCGGCGACGGCGGAGATCGTCGAGAAGTCGCAGGGCGCGATCGCCGCGGGCGACCTCACGGGCCTCAGCGGCCTGCAGCGGCAGTACGACGCGCTGCTGCGCGGCAACCCGGGCCTGACCGTCGAGGCGGTCTCGGGCGACGGTGCCGCGGTCCGCCAGCTCTTCCGGGCCGAGCCGACGACGGGCGCGGACCTGGTGACGACGTTCGACGAGCGCCTGCAGGACGGCGCGGAGGAGATCCTCGCGGACGTCGGCCCGGCGAGCGCGATCGTCGCGATCCGCCCGTCGACGGGCGACGTCGTGGCGGCCGCGAGCGGGCCGGGCGGCGAGGGGATGTCCACGGCGACGCTCGGGCAGTACGCGCCGGGGTCGACGTTCAAGGTCGCGAGCGCGCTCGCGCTGCTGCGCTCGGGCCTGACGCCCGACTCGACGGTGTCGTGCCCGCCGACGACGAACGTCGACGGCCGCGAGTTCAAGAACTTCCCCGACTACCCGTCGTCGGCGCTCGGCGAGGTGCCGCTGAGCACCGCGTTCGCGCAGTCGTGCAACACGGCCTTCATCTCGCAGCGCGACGCCGCCCCGCAGGACGCGCTCGTGGACGCCGCAGGGTCGCTCGGCCTGGTGCCGGACGCCGACCTCGGCTTCGCCGGGTTCCTCGGCGCGGTGCCGTCGGACTCGGACGGCACGGACCACGCGGCGTCGATGATCGGTCAGGGCCGCGTCCTCGCGTCCCCGCTCGGCATGGCGACGGTCGCGGCGTCGGTCGCGGCGGGCTCGACGGTGACGCCGCGCCTGGTCGTCGTCGCCGACGGCGGTGACGCGGGTGCGGCCGACGCGACGGCGACGGCGGAGGCGACGACCGGGTCGTCGGACGCGGCGGCGCAGCAGTCGGCCCGCCCGCACGTGCCGCTGACGACCGCGGAGGCGCAGGCGCTGCGGACCCTCATGCTCGGGGTCGTCCAGCAGGGCGGCGCGACGTTCCTCCAGGACGTCCCGGGCGGCGAGGTGCTCGCCAAGACGGGCACCGCGCAGTTCGGCGAGGCCGCCAACCTGCAGAACCACGTGTGGATGATCGCGGTGCAGGGCGACCTGGCCGTGTCGGTGTTCGTCGACGTCGGCGAGTACGGTTCGACGACGGCCGGTCCGCTGCTGGAGGAGTTCCTCCGGCTCGCTGCGGGCTGACCGGGGACGTCCTCGGTCATCGCTCGCGCGTCGGGCCGCACGATCGACACGACGGAGGACCGATGACGGACCGCTCGCTGGCTGTGCTGCTGCCCCGCGACCTGCCCGCAGGACGGGTGCGGGAGTTCGTGCTCCGCGCGGAGGAGCTGGGCTTCGACGAGCTGTGGGTCGTCGAGGACTGCTTCTTCCGCGGCGGCGTCGCGCAGGCGGCGGCGGTGCTCGCGTGGACCGAGCGGATCCGTGTCGGCATCGGCATCCTGCCGGCGGCCGTGCGGGACGCGGCGTTCACGGCGATGGAGGCGGCGACCCTCGCGGAGCTGTTCCCGGGCCGCGTCGACGTCGGCATCGGGCACGGCATGCCCATGTGGATGCGGCAGGTCGGCCGGTGGCCGTCGAGCCCGCTGACGATGCTCGAGGAGCACCTCACGGCGGTGCGCGCGATCGTGCACGGCGAGCGCGTCGACGTCGACGGCCGCTACGTCCACCTGGACGCGGTCCAGCTCGAGGCACCGCCCGCGCACCCCCCGCGCATCCTGGCGGGCGTGCGCGGGCCGAAGTCGCTCGCGGTGTCGGGCCGGGTCGCCGACGGCACGGTCCTCGCCGAGCCGGTCACCCCCGAGTACCTGCGGCAGGCGCTGGAGCACGTCGCGCCGACGCGCGAGCACCGGGTCGTCGCGTACTGCGTCGCGGCGGTCGACGACGACGCGGACGCCGCCCGTCGTCTGGCACGCCCCGCGCTGGCGTGGGTGGGGGAGCCCGACTGGGTGCCGCACATCGCGCCGCTGCCGTACGCGGACGAGTTCGCGGCGCTGCGGGCGACGGTCGGCTCGCCGGACGAGTTCGCGGAGGTCCTGCCCGATGCGTGGGTCGACGACCTGGCGATCGTCGGTCCGCCCGCGGCCGCGCGTGCCCGCCTGGACGCCCTGTTCGACGCGGGGCTGTCGTCGGCGGTGCTGTTCCCGATCGGCCCGGACCCCGTGGCCGCGCTGGACTCGCTCGCGCGCCTGCGCTGACCGTCGTGGTGGAATGACGAGGCGGTCGCCCGGCCCTCCCGGGGGTCGGCGCCGCACCTCGACCGTGCCGTGCCGTGGACCGGCCCGCGCCCGGAAACCGCCGTGCCCGAACCCGCCGTGCCCCGCACCTGCCGTGCCCCCGAACCGTGAGGATCGACCGCGATGACGCCGTCCGCCGCCCCCGCCGCCCCGGGCTGGATCCGCCCCCTCGGCCGCACCGGCCTGCAGGTGTCCGCCGTGTGCCTGGGCGGCGGACCGCTCGGCAGCATGCCGGACCTGTTCGGGCGCGACGTGCCCGCGGACGAGGGCGTCGAGACGGTCCTCGCGGCGCTCGACAGCCCCATCCGGTTCGTCGACACGTCGAACGGGTACAGCGACGGGGAGAGCGAGCGCCGGATCGGCGAGGCGCTGCGCCGCGTCGGCGGCCTGCCGGCGGGCGTCACGGTGGCGACGAAGGTCGACCCGCGCGACGACGACTACTCGGGCGACCGGGTGCGTGCGTCGGTCGCGGAGAGCCGTGAGCGCCTCGGCCTGGACGTCCTGCCCCTCGTCCACCTGCACGACCCGGAGTTCTGGTCGTTCGACGAGCTCAGCGCACCGGGCGGCGCGGTCGACGCGCTGGTCGCGCTGCGCGAGCAGGGCGAGGTCGGCGCGATCGGCCTCGCGGGCGGCCGCACGCAGGAGATCGCGCGGTACCTCGCGCTCGGTGTGTTCGACGTCCTGCTGGTCCACAACCGCTGGACGCTGCTCGACCGCTCGGCGGGCGCGCTGCTCGACGAGGCGGAGCGGCAGGGCATGGGCATCCTCAACGCGGCCGTGCACGGCGGCGGGATCCTCGCGAAGCAGGAGGGCGGCCCCACGACGTACGGGTACCGGCCCGCGCCGCCGGAGGTGCTGGACGCCGCCGAGGCGATGCGCCGGGTGTGCGCCGAGCACGGCACGGACATCGCGACGGCCGCCCTGCAGTTCTCCGTCCGCGACCCGCGGATCGGGGCGACGATCGTCGGGATGAGCCGGCCGCAGCGCGTCGCGCAGACCGTCGTGGCGGCGCAGGCGGACCTGCCCGAGGAGATCTGGCCCGCGCTCGAGGCGCTGCTGCCGCCCGCCCGGACCTGGCTCGACGCCGAGTGAGCGACGCCGACGCCGCCGCGGGCGGTCCGGGGTTCGACCTGCTCGGTGCCCTGGAGGTGGGCCTGTCCGCGCGGGGCTTCACGCGCGGCGGCCCGGTGTTCCGCGGGCGGTCGGGCGACGTCGCGATGGTCGTGCGGTGCGAGCCGCAGTCGCGGGTCGACCGGATCCGGACGATCACCGTCGAGTGCACGCCCGCCGAGGGGGAGTCGACCGCGGCCGACCGGTTCGTGCACCAGTACAGCCAGGCCGCGGCGGCGCTCGGGTGGCGCGGCGGGTACACCGCGCAGACCCCGGGCTGGCCGCAGGTGCTGGTCGACGACTTCGAGCGCCTGACGCTGCCGTTCGTCGACCGCGCCACGTCGGTCCGGGCCGTCTGCGAGCTCGTCCTCGACGGCGAGATCCCGCCGTCGGACGGCCGCGACGCGCTGCTGGCCCGCGTCACCGACCCGTACGCGGCCGCGCAGCGGTTCGGCTGGCCGGACGTCGCGTCCCGGGCCGTCGAGGTGGCCGAGGGGCTCGACCTCGACTGGCACGGGTACGAGGCGTTCCGGAAGTGGGCCGACTACTACGCGGTCGACGTCCGGCTGCGGCGCCCCCCGTTCAGCCTGCGGCACTCGATCGACCGCTTCCTGCCCCTGTCGCAGCGCCGGTACGCCTGACGGCGGCGTCGGGCGCGCGTCGCGCGGGTTACGGTCGACGCATGAGCAGGGTCGTGGTCACGGGTGGCAGCGGGAAGCTGGGTCGGGCGGTCGTCGAGGACCTCGCCGCCCACGGGTACGACGTCGTCAACGTCGACGTGGCGCCGCCCCCACCGGGTCAGCCGGCGCTGTTCACGCGCGTCGACCTCACCGACCTGGGCCAGGTCACCGAGGCGCTGACGGGCATCGACGACCGCTACCAGGGGGTCGACGCCGTCGTGCACCTGGCGGCGATCCCGGCCCCGGGCCTGATCCCGAGCGGCGCGACGTTCGCGAACAACGTCGTGAGCACCCACCACGTCTTCGCGGCAGCCCGTCGCGCGGGGATCCGCAACGTCGTCTGGGCGTCGAGCGAGACGGTCCTCGGCCTGCCGTTCGACACCCCGCCGCCGTACGCGCCGGTCGACGAGGAGTACCCGGTCCGCCCGGAGAGCACGTACTCGCTCGGCAAGGCCGTCGAGGAGGAGATGGCACGCCACTTCACGCGCTGGGACCCGGCGGCCAAGCTGATCGGGCTGCGGTTCTCGAACGTCATGGTCGACGAGGACTACCGGGCGTTCCCGCGGTTCACGGCGCAGGAGCGGCGCTGGAACCTGTGGGGCTACATCGACGCCCGCGACGGTGCGCAGGCCGTGCGGCTCGCCCTGGAGAGCGACCTGACGGGCTTCGAGGCGTTCATCATCGCCGCCCCCGACACGGTGCTCGACACCCCGTCCGCGGACCTCCTGGCCGACCAGTTCCCGGACGTCCCGCTGCGCCGCCCGGTCGAGGGCCGCGAGACGCTGCTGTCGATCGACAAGGCCCGCCGCCTCCTCGGCTACGCCCCGACCCACACGTGGCGCTCCCGCCTCCCGGGCGCGGAGGCCTGACGCCCCTCTCAGCCGGACCGCCCACCGAGGTCGTCAGCTCGTGCCGAGTTCGCTGGTTGGAGCTGACGACCTCGACCGCGGGTGACGACCTCGGCAGGGCGAAGGGGTCACGGGCGGGAGCGGCGGCCGTACGTGAGGCGGCGGAGGAGGACCTCGAACGGGCCTCGGCGGCCGGTGCGGTCCAGGGCGACGGCGATCATGACCGTCACGAGCCACACGCCGACTGCCAGCGCGGCCGCCTGCGCGGTGCCGATCCGGCCGCCCAGGCCGAGCCCCCACGCGCTGAGCAGCGGCGCGAACATGAGGGACTGCAGCAGGTAGCTCGTGAGCGACCGCTCGCCGACGGCGGTCACGGCACGGACCGCCGGGTGGACGTCGCGGCGGTCGTGCCAGACGGCGGCCAGCCAGCCGAACAGGCAGACGTAGCCGAGGCCGACGACGACGCCGGACAGGACGTGGACGAGCTCCAGCACCGTGGCGGCGGTCGGTGACGGGTGCCAGACCTGGGCGACGGCGAGCGCGAACGGGAGGTTGGCGACGACGTTGACGACGGCGCCGACGACCGCGACCTGCCCGAGGCGCCGGCGGTGATCCCACGGCCGGGACAGCCACCCGGCGCGGGCGAGCAGGATGCCGAGGACGACCTGCGGGACGAAGAACAGCAGGACGACGGAGACGGTCATGGCGAGCCCGGACGACATGAGCCGCTCGGCGACGGACGCGAGGTAGGACGTCGGCGGCGCACCGCCGGCCATGAGCTCGGGGTCGACGAGCAGCAGCGCGGCGGTGCCGCCGGCGGTCGCGAGCAGGCTCGCGACGGTGAACCAGATCCACAGGGTGACCCGTGACCGGTGCAGGAACGCGAGCGCGACGAGCCCGGTCACGCCGTACGCGGCGAGGATGTCGCCGCCGAACAGCAGGGCCGCGTGCAGCACGCCGAGCGCGACGAGCCACGCGCTGCGCCGCGCGAGGACGCGGCGGACGCGGCGGCGGTCGGCGCCGCGGGCGGCGAGCCGGGCGGCCATGGTCGCGAGCCCGAAGCCGTAGAGGATCGCGAACATGGGCCGTGAGCGGTCGTCGACGAAGAACGCGGTGAGGCCGTCGACCGCGTGGTCGAGGGCGGTCCCGTCGACGGCCCGGCCGCCGACCTCCTCGAAGCCGCCCGTCGCCCACAGGTAGCCCCACACGTTCGCGAGGGCGATGAACAGCAGGAGCATGCCGCGCGCGAGGTCGGGGGCGAGCGACCGCGCCTCGGGGCGGATCGGGCCGACGGGGCCGGGTGCGGCGACCGGCGTCGGGGTCGTCAGGGTGCCGGTGGCGTCGGTCGTCATGTCGTCGAACCTCGGGACGGCGCGGGAGCGGCGGACATCCGGCAGTCCCCCGAGATCTCCCTGAGGACGACCCCCGAGCGGGACCGTCCGGAGGTAGGACGCGGTCGTCGGTCCATGGGTGGACCCCCTCAGTCCTCGTGGCGCCAGCGCAGCGCCGCGTAGCCGACGAGGAACCCGGTGGTGCCGATCTCCAGGACGGAGAACCACAGGTAGAACCACGTGGGGCCGCCGCCGACGAACAGCGAGCCGACCTGCACGACGGTCATGATCGTGCCGGCGACGACCGTGCCCCAGCGGGCGACGGGGTGGGGTGCGACGCGGGACAGCAGGACCATCGTGATCGGGACGGTCATGAGCAGCGCGGCGCCGAGCAGGAACGTCGGGGTGATGGCGATGCCGTTGATCTGGCCGGTGAGGATCGCTGCGAGGTCCTCGGTGTGGAAGAGCCCGAGGACGTCGCAGTACAGGTAGCACAGGATCGCGAAGAGCCAGAGGGACGACACGAGGGTGCGCGGGCTGACGCGCGGGGCAGGTGTGCCCGTGGTCGTCGGGGGTGTGGCGAGGGCGGTCATGGGGTCCTCCGGGTGCGGGTGCGGACGCCGCCGGGAATCAGCCTTACGGTGTAAGACTTACGGCGTAAGGGGACCGTACAGCGTAAGATCGCCACGTCACAAGGGGGTCCGATGTCCGCGCAGCCCGTCCGTGAGGCCCTGAGCCTCGACCGCGTCGTCCGTGCCGCGGTCGCGATCGCCGACCAGGACGGCCTCGGCGCCGTCACGATGCGCCGCGTCGCGACCGACCTGCAGTGCGAGGCGATGTCGCTCTACCACCACGTCCCGAGCAAGGACGCGCTGCTCGCCGCCCTCGCCGACGAGGCCACCCGCCGCGTCATCGAGGCGACCGCGGACCTCGACGCCGACACCTGGCGCGACGCCGTCCGCCGCCGCTGCCTCGCCGCGCGCGACGTGATGCTCCGCCACCCCTGGGCCCCCGGGCTGCTCGCCGCCCAGACCACCACGCCGCCGTCCGCCTGGCGCGTCTTCGAGCAGCTCGTCGGCACGCTCCACGACGCCGGCTTCGACGACGACCTCGCGCACCGCACGATCCACGCCCTCGGCTCGATGGTCCTCGGGTTCAGCACCGAGCTCTTCGAGCCCGACGCCACCGACACCACCGCCTCCGCGATGCCCGACGCCGACGCCCTCGCCGTCATGGCCGAGCACATGCCGCACCTCGCGCGGATGGCCGCGAGCGTCGTGCACGAGGTCGACGGCGCCCTCAGCGTGTGCGACACCCAGGCCGAGTTCGAGTTCACGCTCGGCCTGGTCCTCGACGGACTCGAACGGCAGCGCCTGGCCCGCGCCGGCGCCTGACGGGTCGCCCGGAGCGGGGCGAGGACGGCGACGCGGTCCAGCGGCCGCCGGGCCCGCGCTCCCGTCCGCAGATCAGCGGGAACGCGGGCGCACGCCGGACCGGAGGTATCAGGGACGACCGCGCGCGGCCCCTCTGGGAGATGCGGCACCCGCCGCACCCCCGGCCCGGGCACCCGCCCGCCGCGTCCCCTGGAGAGCCCCGCCATGGCCGCCGTCCCGTTCGCGTTCCTCGTCCACCCGCGTGCGCGGGTCTCCGACGACCTGGCCCGCGTGTGGCGGCCCCTCGGGCGGATCCCCGAGCGCACCGCCGACCGTGCGGTGCGCCGCCTGCCGCTGCGGCCGTTCACCATGGCGCGCGTCCACCTGCCCGACGTCGCCCCCGACCCCGTCGGCCGGGTCGTCCTCGTGCCGTTCGGCGCGCGGCACATGCTCGAGGCGCCGCACGCCGCGCGTGCCCGCGTCGAGCAGGCCGTCGACCACGCGGCCCGCCGCGGTGCGGGGATCGTCGGGCTCGGCGCGCTCACCGCGACCGTGACGACCGGGGGCTCGACGCTCGTCGGGCGCACCGACATCGGCGTGACCAACGGCAACGCCTACACCGCGGCCGTCGTCGAGGACCAGCTCCGCGACGTCCTGGCCGCCGCCCCGCACCGTGCGCGGCGCGTCGCGGTCGTCGGGGCGACCGGCAGCGTCGGGACGACCCTGGTCCGCCTGCTCGCCCGGGACCGCGCGGTCGAGCACCTCACGCTCGTCGCGCGCGCCGGTGGCCGGCTGGGCGCGCTCGCCGGGGAGGTCTGCCGCCGCGTCCCGACGACCGTGTCGACCGACCTGCGCGACGTCCGGGAGTGCGACGTCGTCGTGCTGCTGACCGCGTCGGCGGACGCCCTGCTGCGCGCCGAGCACCTCGCGCCGGGCGCGGTCGTCGTCGACGCGACGCAGCCGCGCAACACCTCGCCCGACCTGCTCGTCGAGCGTCCCGACGTGACCGTCCTGGACGGCGGCGTCGTGGCGGTGCCGGGCCTGCGGCTGCGCGGCGGCGACATCGGCCAGCCCCCGGGACGCACCTACGGCTGCTTCGCCGAGACCGCCCTGCTGGCCCTGTCCGGCCACACGGGCCACTTCTCGATCGGCGTCCCGACGCTCGACCAGGTGGACCACCTGCGCTCGCTCGCCCGCCGCTTCGCCGCGCTCGGGTTCCGGGCGGCGGCGCCGACCAGCTTCGGCCGCCCGGTCGACGTGGACGGCGCGCAGGACGCGGTCACCACGCACGACGCCGTCACGCACGCCGTCACGCACGACGCCGTCACGCACGCCGTCACGCACGACGCCGTCACGTCGACGGGCGTCCTGACCTCCGGCGCGACCTCGCACGCCGCCGCTCCCGCGCGCGACGAGGCGCTCGTGGCCGCCGGGGTCGCGGCGTGACCGCGGCCCGTCCCCGTCGGGTCGTCCTGCTCGGCGGCGGGTACGTGACGCTGCACGCGTACGGCGCGCTGGTCCGCCGGGTGCGCGGGATGCTGCGGGACGGCGCGGTCGAGATCGTCGTCGTGTCGGACAACCCGGTGCACAACTTCCACGGCTTCACGGGCGAGGTCGTGTCGGGCCTGCTGCCCGCGACGCTCACGCAGACGCCGCTCGCGGAGGCGATGCCGCTCGCGACGGTCGTGCACGCCCGGGTCGAGCACGTCGACCTCGGCGCCCGCACGGTGACGTACCGCCCGGCCGACGGGACGGGGACGGTGTCGACGACGTACGACGCGCTGGTCCTCGGCACGGGTGCGGGCGAGCCGGTGGGCGACGTCGACGGGCTCCCGGGCCGCGGTCTGACGCTGCGGCACCCGGGTGGTCTGGAGGCGCTCGCCGCTCGGGCGTCGGCGGCGGACGCCGACCCGGACCCGGTGGTGGTCGTCGGCGGTGGCCTGGCGGGTGTGGAGCTCGCGGCGGCGCTCGCCGACCGCAGCGGCGGCCGGCCGGGTCGCGTCGTGCTGGTGCACCGGGGCGAGCGCGTGGTGCCCGCGCTGCACGCCCGCAGCCCGCGGCTGGCCCGGCGCTGCGAGCGGGAGCTCGCCCGGCTCGGCGTCGACGTGCGGACGGGGGTCGGGGCAGTCGCCGTGGACGATGACGGGGTCGACCTGTCCGACGGCACGCGGGTCCGCACCCGGACGGTGCTTGCGACGACGGGCCAGCGCCCGGTCCGGATCCCGGGCACCGAGCCGCTGGCCCGTGACGAGCGGGGCCGGCTGCGCACCCTGCCCGACCTGACGGTCCGCGACGGCGTGTGGGCCGCGGGCGACGCGGCGCGCGTCGTCCACCCGCGCACGCTCGAGCCGGTCCCGGCGAACGCGCTGTGGGCGATCAAGGCCGGTGACCAGGTCGGCCGGAACGTCGCGCTCGCCCTGCAGAGCAGGCCCGGGTCGTCGTTCCGGTACCTGGGTCTCGGTCAGGGGGCGGCGTTCGGCGTGGGCCACGGTGTCGCGGAGGTCTGGGGCGTCGGGCTGACGGGCGTCGTGGCGTGGGTGCTGCGGCTCGGCTTCTTCCTGCGCTTCATGCCGTCGCGCCGCCGTGCGCTGGCGATCCCGCGCGAGCTGGTCCGGCGACACGCGGAACGCCGTGGCCGGGTGCCCGAGCCTGTCTACAACGTTGCACGAACGCCGATCTGACGCTACGGTCACGGGACCCCTCTACAACGTTGGAGAACGTCGTGACGAGCGCCATCCCGAACCCGATCGTCCTGCAGCGCGCCGACCCCTGCGTGCTCCGCCACGACGGCCGCTACTACTTCACCGGCTCGCACCCCGCGTACGACCGGATCGTCCTGCGCTCCGCCGAGCGTCTCGAGGACCTGCAGACCGCCGACGAGGCCGTCATCTGGGAGCGGCACGCCGACGGCCCGCAGTCGCACCTCATCTGGGCGCCCGAGCTCCACCGCGTCGACGGCGCCTGGTACGTCTACTACGCCGCAGCGCCCGACGCGACGGGCCGCGCCGACGCCCCCGGTGCCGCCGCGACGTTCAACCACCGCGTCTTCGTCCTGGAGAACACCAGCGACGACCCGTTCGCCCCCACCTGGGTCGAGCGCGGTCAGGTCGACACCGGGTGGGAGTCGTTCGCGCTCGACGCGACGTCGTTCGTGCACGACGGCACGCAGTACCTCGTCTGGGCGCAGCAGGACGTGACGATCCGCGGGCACTCCAACCTGTACATCGCGCCCATGGCGAACCCCTGGACCCTCGCCGGCCCGGCCGTGCTGCTGACCCGTCCCGAGCACGACTGGGAGGTCGCCGGGTTCTGGGTCAACGAGGGCCCGTCCGTCCTCGTGCACGACGGCCGCGTGCTGCTCACCTACTCCGGCGCGGCGACCGGCCCCGAGTACGCGATGGGCCTGCTCACCGCGTCCGCCGACGCCGACCTGCTCGACCCCGCGTCGTGGACCAAGAGCACCGACCCCGTGTTCGTCAGCCACCCCGAGCACGGGCAGTACGGACCGGGCCACAACTCGTTCACGACCACGCCCGACGGCGACGTCGTGCTCGTCTACCACGCCCGCACGTACACCGAGATCGTCGGCGACCCGCTCTGGGACCCGAACCGGCACGCGCGCGCGCAGGTGCTGCCGTTCGACGCCGACGGCAACCCTGTCTGGGGCGTCCCCGTCCCCGACGAGCGCCCCGTGCCGACGTCGACCGAGGTGCTCGACCCCGCGGGCCTGCCCCGAGTGCCGGAGGCCGCGCCGGTCGCCTGACCTGCGCCCACGAACGACCCGCGCCCACGAACGACGACGGGACCGGGAGGCGTCGAACGCTCCCGGTCCCGTCGTGGTTCGTGCGGCGGGCCCTCCCGGGCCCGGAGGTCTCAGAGGACCTGCGAGACCGCCGGGATCATGTCCTTGATCGTGCGCCCGTTCGTCCGGCCGCCGATCGCCGTCATGCTCCAGCCCGAGCCGACGCGCGACACCTTCGCCATGATCTGCGCGGTGTGCGGGCCCGACCCCGACAGGTCGTAGCGGGCGACCTCCTGGCCGGTGGTCTCGTCGATCAGGCGGCAGAACGCGTTCTCGATCGAGGAGAACGACTCGCCCGAGTAGCTGTTCACGACGAACACGAGGGTCTGCACGGCCGGGCTCACCGCCGCGAGCGCCACACGGATCGACTCGTCGTCGCCGTCGCCCGCCCCCGTGCGGTTGTCGCCCGTGTGCTGCACGGAGCCGTCCTTGCTGGTCAGCTGCCGGAACCACACCTGGTCGACGAGCGTGCCCGACGCGTCGAACAGCAGCGCCGAGGCGTCGAGGTCGACCGCCTTCTCCTTCGCGCGGCCGAACAGCCCCTTGACCTTGATGGCGTCCCAGCCGAGGCCCATGCGGACCTGCGTGAGCGTGCCGCCGTCCGACTTCGTGAGGGAGACGGACTGGCCCTTGGTGAGGTTCACGGACACGAGGTGGCGCCTTTCGTCGGGGTCGTTCGGGTGGATCAGGTCGAGCGGGTCCGGCCGGCCGGGCCGGTCGGACCCGTCAGGCCCGGGTGGTTCAGGAGCCCGAGGACGTCAGCGCCGGCTCTCGGTCGCCCTCCGACGACGTGCCGGCGCGGGAGCCCTCACGGCGGTTGCGGATGACCGACGCGGCGAACGCGGCGCCGATGAACGCGACGCCCACGAGGCCGGTGATGATCTCGTCGACGTGCGTGCCGATGCTGATGAGCAGGATCGCGGCCAGCGCACCGATGGCCCAGTGCGCGCCGTGCTCCAGGTACACGTACTCGTTGAGCGTGCCCTTGCGGACCAGGAAGACCGTGATGGACCGCACGAACATCGCGCCGATGAAGCCGAGGCCCAGGGCGATGATGATCGGGTCGGGCGTGATCGCGAACGCGCCGATGACGCCGTCGAACGAGAACGACGCGTCGAGGACCTCGAGGTAGAGGAACAGGAAGAAGCCCGCCTTGCCGGTGGCCTTCGCGAGCTCCGTCGGGCCGCCGGACGTCGCCTTCTCGGCGACGGCGTCCGCGTCGGCCGCGGCGTCCTCGCTCTCCTCGGGCAGGTTGAACAGCGAGCCGAGGCCGTTGACGGCGATGTACGTGATCATGCCGAGCACGCCGGAGACCATGACGATCGCCGGGTCGTCGGCCAGCAGCTCGGCGGCGAGGACCAGGGCGATGCCACCGACGACGACCGGGAGCTGGTCGAGCTTGCCGATGCGGGCGAGCGGCTTCTCCAGCCACGACAGCCACGTGATCTCGCGGTCCTCGAACACGAAGTCGAGGAACAGCATGAGCAGGAACATGCCGCCGAACGCCGCGATCTGCGGGTGCGCCTCGTTGAGGAGGTACCCGTAGGTGCCCGGGTCGTGCGGGTCGCCCTTCTCCATCGCGAGCGAGATCGCCTCGACCGGGTTGAGGTTCGCCGTGATCCCCACGATGAGCAGCGGGAACACCAGGCGCATGCCGAAGACGGCGATCGCGATGCCGACGGTGAGGAAGATCCGCTGCCAGAACGGGCTCATCCTCTCCAGGACCTTCGCGTTGACGACCGCGTTGTCGAAGGAGAGCGACACCTCGAGCACGCCGAGGATCAGGCAGAGGACGAACGCCGACCAGCCGCCGTAGAAGAAGGCGACGACGAGCGACACGATCGTGACGGCGATCGACCAGCCGAAGATGCGGAAGAACACGGGACTCTCGATCTCGTGAAGAGGGTCGCGCCGGGACGGGCGCGGGTGACGGGAAGGCCGACCGCAGTCTAGGAGCGACCGCGGCCGGCCGTGACCCGGATCAACCGATCTGGACGCCGTAGTCGCGCGCGATGCCCGCCAGCCCGGAGTCGTACCCCTGGCCGACGGCACGGAACTTCCACTCGGCGCCGTACCGGTAGACCTCGCCGAAGATCATCGCCGTCTCGGTCGACGCGTCCTCCGACAGGTCGTAGCGGGCGATCTCCTCGTTGTCGGAGGCGTTGACCACCCGGATGAACGCGTTGCGGACCTGGCCGAAGCTCTGCCGCCGCGCCTCCGCGTCGTAGATCGAGACGGGGAAGACGATCTTGTCGACCTGGGCGGGGACCGCCGGAAGGTCGAGCAGGAGCGCCTCGTCGTCACCGTCGCCCTCACCGGTGCGGTTGTCGCCGGTGTGCGTGACGGACCCGTCGGGGCTGGTGAGGTTGTTGTAGAAGACGAAGTGCGCGTCGGACAGCACGCGGCCGCCCGCGTCGACGAGCAGCGCGCTGGCGTCGAGGTCGAAGCCCTGCCCGCTCGTCGTCCGGGCGTCCCACCCGAGGCCGATCAGCGCCTTCGTCAGGTTCGGCGCCTCCTTCGTCAGGGAGACGTTGCCGCCCTTGGCGAGGGAGACACCCATCAGATGTTGACGCCGAAGTCGCGCGCGATGCCCGCGAGACCCGACGCGTAGCCCTGGCCGACCGCGCGGAACTTCCACTCGGCGCCGTTGCGGTACAGCTCGCCGAAGACCATCGCGGTCTCCGTCGAGGCGTCCTCGGACAGGTCGTAGCGGGCGAGCTCGACGCCGTCGGCCTGGTTGACGACGCGGATGAACGCGTTGCGCACCTGGCCGAACGTCTGCCCGCGGCTGTCGGCGTCGTAGATCGAGACGGGGAAGACGATCTTGTCGGCCTCGGCGGGGACCGCCGCGAGGTCGACCTTGACCTGCTCGTCGTCGCCGTCGCCGGCACCCGTGAGGTTGTCGCCCAGGTGCTGGACCGAGCCGTCGGCGCTCGTCAGGTTGTTGAAGAAGACGAAGTGCTTGTCCGTCAGGACCTTGCCGTCGGTGCCGACGACGATGGCGGACGCGTCGAGGTCGAAGTCGTCGCCCGTCGTCGTCCGCAGGTCCCAGCCGAGACCGACGACCACGGCCGTCAGTCCGGGCGCTGCCTTCGTCAGGCTGACGTTCCCGCCCTTGCTGAGGCTGACTGCCACGTGCTCCTCCTTCGCGGACCGGGCAGGAGCCGTTCTCCCGCCCGTCGGACGACCCAACGGCCGGGGCCCGGCCTTGGTTCCGGTCGATGCTATCCACGGCCCGCGCCCGGGGGCGTCCGGCTGGGGGCGGACGTACGCCCACGGGGGAAGGTTCCCCCGGACGGGCACACCGCGGCCGTGCGCGCTCTACAGTCGTCACGTGCCCGGCGGCGCCGGTGCACACGCCCGACACGCCCCGCTGGAGGTCTTCCCATGTCCGAGCTCGACCTGGGGGCGACGCCGACCGCCGCTCCCGCCGCCGCCGCGGCGCCCGCGTCCGGTGCGCTCGTCCTCACGCCGCCCGCCCCGGTGGTCGTGGTCAAGGAGGAGCAGGCGGCGTCGGCCGTGCCCCTGGAGGACGGCAAGCAGGTCGAGCTGCGCGCGAAGGCGAACGCGTTCGTCGCGGAGCTCACGGCCATCGACGCGAAGTCGCCCGCGTTCAGCCAGAAGGTCGCGTCGATCACGTCGATGGGCGAGCAGGACATGCGGGCCGCCGCGTCGGTGTCGAGCCGCATGCTCGACCGTCCCGCCGCGATCGCCAAGGGCAAGAACACCGGCGACGCGCAGACGCGGGTCGCGAACACCCTCGTCGACCTGCGCACCACGGTCACCGACCTCGACCCGAACCGCGCCGACCTCACGGGTGCCAAGAAGGTCCTCAAGTGGCTGCCGGGCGGCTCGAAGATCGACGCCTACTTCGCGCGGTACCAGTCCGCGCAGTCGCACCTCGACGCGATCATCAAGGCCCTCGGCTCCGGCCAGGACGAGCTCCGCAAGGACAACGCCGCGATCGAGACCGAGAAGGCGAACCTGTGGGCCGCGATGGGCCGCCTCGCCGAGTACAACACGCTCGCGTCCGCCCTCGACGACGCGCTCGTCGAGAAGATCGCGCAGCTCGAGGCCGCCGGGCGGCAGGAGGACGCCGACGCGGTCCGCGCCGACGCGCTGTTCCCCGTGCGCCAGCGCCGGCAGGACTTCATGACCCAGATGGCCGTGTCCGTGCAGGGCTACATGGCGCTCGACCTGGTCCGCCGCAACAACATCGAGCTCATCAAGGGCGTCGACCGCGCCCAGACGACGACCGTCGCCGCGCTGCGGACCGCCGTCATCGTCGCGCAGGCGCTGTCCCGGCAGAAGCTCGTGCTCGACCAGATCACCGCGCTCAACACCGTCACGTCGAACCTCATCGAGTCGACGTCCGAGCAGCTGAAGATCCAGGGCGCCGCGATCAACCAGCAGGCGTCCGAGGCCACGCTCGACGTCGCGAAGCTGCAGGCCGCGTTCGACAACGTCTTCCAGACGATGGACGCGCTCGACACCTTCCGCGCGCAGGCCGTCGACTCCATGGCGCAGACCGTCACCGCCCTCGAGGGCCAGATCCAGCGCGCCCAGCCCTACCTGGAGCGCACCCGCCAGCGTGAGCTCAACGGCTGACACCGGCGGTCGCGCCCGAGGGTTCTGGCGACGGCTGCGGGACCGGGACGAGCCGTCCCCGGCCGCGCAGCCGTCGCCGCCCGCCGCGAGCGGCGACAGCCCCGAGGAGCTGCGGCGCGCCGTCGCCGAGCTCGTCCGGTTCGTCAACGCCCGCTCCGGGGACCTGCCGCCCGCGGCCGTCGTCAACGCCCGCCGGCTCACCGACCTGCTGCGGGAGGTCGTCGACACGTCCGAGGTCCGCCCGCTCGACGTGTACGCCGTGATGTCCGTCCAGGGCACCGCGACGGACTACCTGCCGACGACCCTGCGCGGCTACCTCGCCGTCGACGAGGCCCTGCGCGACGTGCCCCGCGGCTCCGGGCACACCCCGACCCAGGCGCTCCTGATCCAGATCGACACGCTCACGACCTCGGTCGAGGCCACCCTCGACGCCGTGCAGCACCAGGACGCCGACGCCCTCATGACGCAGGGCGCGTTCCTCCGCACGAAGTTCGCCCGCTCCGACCTGGACCTGTGATGCCCGCCCGACCCATGACCCGCGGCTCCAACGTCGCCCTCACCCGCGAGATCCCCGGCCTGAAGGGCGTCGTGCTCGGCGTCGTCCTCGCGTCGCCCGAGCGCGTGCTCAACGACAACCTCGTCGTCGCGACGCTCCTGTGCGACGCGTCGAGCCAGGTCCTGTCGCGTGAGCACGTCGTGTTCTTCAACCAGCTCACGTCGCCCGACACGGCCGTCGCGCAGCTCGAGCGCGCCCGGGCCAGCGGGGACCTGGAGCAGGTCGAGGTCGACCTCGGGGGCGTGCCCGACGACGTCGTGCGGATCGTCGTCGTCGCCTACATCAACGACGGCCTCGGGCACCGGCGCAGCCTCGGCCAGCTCCGCGACGCGCGCGTCCGGGTCCTCGACCTGGCCGACGACACCGAGCTCGTGACGTCCGAGAACCTCGCGCCCGCGCTGTCCGCCGAGACCGGGCTCGTCCTCGCCGAGCTGTACCGGCACGGCGGCGACTGGAAGTTCAAGGTCGTCGGGCAGGGGTACGCGGACGGCATCCTCGGCATCCTGCGCGACCACGGGCTGGCGCCGTGAGCGCTGGCGTCCCGTCGCCCGTGGGGGCGCGGCCGCGGCACGACCTGCCGTGGCTGCGGCGTCGTGCGCTGCGGCCGGCGGCACCCGCCGCCCCGGCCGGACCCGCGGCGCGGGCGTCGTCGCCGGACCGGTCCGCCTCCGCGTCGGCGGGCTCGACGTCGCTCGACCTGTCAGCACCGGCGGCTGCGGGGTCGACGTCGCTGGACCTGTCGGCCCCGGCGTCGCGTCCTTCGGCGGCGTCGTCGCCGGACCTCGCGCGCCCGGCGTCCCCGGCGCCGACGACCTCGACGTCGTTGGACCTGTCCGCGCCTGCCGTCCCGACCGCCCCCGCCGCCCCTGCGGCCCGTCCGGCTGCCTCCACGTCGCTCGACCTCTCGACGCCCGCACCCGCCCCGACGACTGCGCGGGCCGGGTCGACGTCGCTCGACCTGTCGACGTCGGGGACCGCCGCGGCGCCGGCGGTCGCGAGCCCGGCAGCCCGCCGCCGCCCCTCCGCGGCCGCGGGCGACCTGGTCCTCGGGTACACCCCGGACCGTCTCCCGCCCGGCGGCCGGGTCGCGCTCACCGACGACCGGCCGACCCTGGCCCTGGACCGCCTGCAGTCGGGCGTCGGCGCGCTGACGTTCCGCGCGGCGGTGTCGGAGCACGTCGGCGACCTGCGCCTCGCGGCGGCGTACCGGCTGACGTCGGGGGAGTCGTCCGTGCTGGACCACGGGCGCGGGCTGTCCACGGCGCCGGTGCGCTCGAACCGTCCGGTCGTCCTCGCGGCGCGAGAGGCCACGGACGTGCTGCGCGTCGACCTGCGCCAGGTCGGGCTGCTCGAACGGCTCGTCGTCCTCGCGTTCTCCCCGTCGGGGGCGGTGCTGCCGTGGGGCGGGGCGCTGCTCGTCGAGACGGCCGGGGGTGGCCGCGTCGACGTCGCGCTCGACCGCGAGCCCGACACGGGCGTGCTCGTCGCGCTGTCCGTCACGAACGTGGCGGGTGAGCTGGTGCTCCGGTCGGAGGACGAGCTCGTGCACGGCACCTTCCGGGACGCGTGCCTTGCCTACGGGTTCACGCAGGTCACGTGGGTCGACCCCTGGACGCCGCTCACCTGACCCGCCACCGAGCCGTCCACAGCCCCCGTGGGAACGGCCCGGCTCCACCGGACGTTCACCTGGACGCGACGCCCCCGTCGTCGCGCTGGGCTACCGTGTGCGCGGCGCCCAGGCCCCGGAGCGCCGCCACACGGACGGAGACCGACATGCAGGTCGAGGCGACCCCCACGCCGGGCGCGGCGTGACCGCGCGGCACTTCTCGCACCTGCCCGACGACGACGTCGAGCGCCTGTTCTCCCGGCCACCCGAGCCGCTCGGACGCGACTGCCCGCCCGCGCTGCTCGCGGCGGCACTCGGGGCGACCCTCTACATGCCCGGCACCCGTCCGCAGCTCGCGCGCGACCTCGTCAAGCAGGCCGCCAAGGGCGTCGTGAGCTCCGTGGTGTGCCTCGAGGACTCCGTCGCCGACGCCGACCTCGCCGCCGCCGAGCTCAACGTCGTCGCGCAGCTCCGCGAGCTCGCGCGCTCGGGCGACGAGTCGCCGTTCGTGTTCGTCCGGGTCCGGCGGCCCGAGCAGATCCCGCAGATCGTGTCCGGTCTCGGCGACGACGCCCGCATCCTGTCCGGCTTCGTGCTGCCGAAGTTCTCGGAGTCGTACGGGGCCGCCTTCCTCGACGCCCTCGACGACGCGTCCGCAGCGGCGGGCCTGCGCCTGCTCGCGATGCCGGTCATCGAGTCGCCCGAGATCATCCACCGCGAGACCCGCGAGGACGCCCTGCTCGGCGTCCAGCGGCTGCTCGACAAGCACCGCCCGTCCGTCCTCGCGGTCCGCACCGGCGCGACCGACCTGTGCGGCGTGTACGGCATCCGCCGCGGGCGCGACCTCACCATCTGGGACGTGCGTCTCGTCGCGGGCGTCCTCACGGACGTCGTCAACGTCCTGGGTCGCACCGACGGCACCGGGTTCGTCGTGACCGGGCCCGTCTGGGAGTACTTCAGCGGCGACGAGCGGCTGTTCAAGCCCCAGCTCCGGCACACGCCGTTCGACCAGCACGACGCCAACACCCTGCGCGCCGACCTCATCACGCGCGACCTCGACGGCCTCATCCGCGAGGTCGTGCTCGACAAGGTCAACGGGCTCACCGGCAAGACGGTCATCCACCCGAGCCACGTGCCCGTCGTGCACTCGCTGTCCGTCGTCACGCACGAGGAGTACGCCGACGCGACCGACGTGCTCGACGCCGCGGGCCGGGCGGGCGCGTCGGCGTCGCGGTACGGCAACAAGATGAACGAGTCGAAGCCGCACCTGTCCTGGGCGGAGCGCACGATGCTGCGCGCGCAGGCGTTCGGCGTCGCGGCGGAGGACGTCGGGCTCGTGGACCTGCTCGCGGCGACGGCGGGGCGCCCGTGACGGCCCCGACGGTGGCCGCGGGCCGCGCGCACGGTGCGAGCGGTCCGACGGGTGCGAGCGCTGCCGGCGACGGTCGAGCGAGCGACGCGGTGTGGTCCGGGACGTGGGTGTCCGAGCGGCTCGACCTGACGCTGCGGACGACGGGCAGCGCGGTCGGCCTCGACCTCACCGACCTCGTCGGGCTCGCGGTCCGGCGCAACCCGCGCCGCGCGCACCTGCTCGTGTCGCGCGTCCTCGGCAAGCACGTCCCGACGGACCCGCGCGTCGTGCGCGGCGCAGGGCTCCTGCTCGGCGCGCTCGTCCGGGAGGCGCTGGCTGACGACCGGACCGACCTCGACGGCACGCGCGGCGACGGCTCGCCCGCACCGGACGCCGCGCACGCCCTCGGGGCGCTGCTGCGGGACGCGCTCGACGGCGACGGGACCGCAGCGGACCGCCTCGTCGGCGCGCTCCGCGACGCGGTCCCCGCCGACCCGGTCCCGGCCGTGGTGCTCGGCTACGCGGAGACCGCGACCGCGCTCGGGCACGGCGTCGGCGACGCGCTCGGCGGGGCACCCACCCTGCACTCCACCCGGCGTCCCGTCGTAGGCGTGCCCTCGGTCGGCGCGTTCGAGGAGGAGCACTCCCACGCGACGACCCACCTGCTGTTGCCCGCCGACCCCGCGCTCCTCACGTCGGGCGCCCCGCTGGTCCTCGTCGACGACGAGCTGAGCACGGGCACGACGGCCCTGCACACCATCGAGGCCGTGCACAGGCTCGCCGCGCGCGACCGGTACCTCGTCGCCACGCTCGTCGACCTGCGGACCGACGCCGACCGGGCCCGGGCCGCCGCGCTCGCGGAGCGCCTGGGCACGCGGATCGACGTCGTCGCGCTCGCCGCGGGCGAGGTCGCCGCACCGCACGACGTCGTCGCGCAGGGCGCGGCGGTCGTCGTCGAGGTCGACGGCCAGGACGTGCCCGTGACGGGCGACGACGTGCGCGGTCCGGTCCGGCGCGTGGACGTCGGCTGGCCGCAGGACGTGCCCGAGACGGGACGTCACGGCGTCGTGGCCGTCGATCGGCGTGCGGTCGCCGACGCGGTCGCGACCGGGGTGGCGGCGCTGCGCGACGCGCTCGGGGTGGCGGCACCGCGCGACGCGCTCGGCGTGGCGGCACCGGGCGACGCGCTCGGCGGACCTGCGGGCCGGCGCGTCCTCGTGCTCGGCACCGAGGAGCTCATGGACGTGCCGCTGCTGCTCGCCGAGGGCCTCGCGACCGCGCTCGACGAGACGGACGTGCGCTTCTCGACGACGACGCGGTCCCCGGTGCTCGCGCTCGACGACCCGGGGTACGCGATCCGGTCGGCCCTGACCTTCCCCGCGCACGACGCGCCGGACGACGCGGCGCCCGGCGACCCGGGCCACCGCCGGTTTGCCTACAACGTGGACGGTGCCGGGGTGCCGTTCGACGTGGTCGTCGTCGTCACCGACGAGCCCGGCGACACCGCCGCCCTGACAGCACCGCACGGCCTGCTCGACGCCGTCGGGACCCGCACGCGGGACGTGCTGCTCGTCGTCCTGCCGGACGCTGCGGCCCGCCGCGCGCGCTCGGAGCCGGCGCACCGCGCCGGCCACCCCTCCGCGGGCACCTCGACCGGGACGGACGCGCACGGGCTGCCGTCGCCACTGCTCGGGCCCGCGTTCGGCTCGTACGCGCCCGACGAGGTCGCGTGGCTGCTCACCGACCTGTCGGGGGTCGCGCTCGAGGCCCCGGTCGAGGAGCGCGAGGAGGCCATCCAGTCGGGCGGCGCCCACTACGCGGAGTCGCTGCCCGTCGAGTACCAGCCCAGCGAGTCGTACCGGCGGCTGTTCGAGGACGCGCTCGACGAGGGCGCGCAGCGCATGGCGCACGCGGTCGGTGTCGTCGCGGAGCAGCTCGTCGCGGCGCGCGGCGGCGACGTGACCCTGGTGTCGCTCGCGCGGGCGGGGACCCCGGTCGGCATCCTCGTGCGGCGGTGGGCGCAGCTCGTGCACGGCGTCGACCTGCCGCACTACGCGGCGTCGATCGTGCGCGGTCGCGGCATCGACGACGTCGCCCTGCGGTACGTCGCGGCGCACCACGACCCGGCGTCGGTCGTGTTCGTCGACGGCTGGACGGGCAAGGGCGCGATCGCCCGCGAGCTCGCCGCGGCCCTCGCGGAGCACGAGGAGCGGACGGGCACCGCGTTCCCGCGGGACCTCGCGGTCCTCGCCGACCCGGGCCGCTGCGTGCGGCTCGCCGGGACGCGCGACGACTTCCTCGTCCCCTCGGCGTGCCTCAACTCGACGGTCTCGGGCCTCGTCTCACGGACGGTGCTCAACCGGGACCTCATCGCGCCGGGGCAGTTCCACGGCGCGAAGTTCTACGCGGAGCTCGCCGACGTCGACGTGTCCGCGCGGTTCCTCGACGCGGTGTCGGAGCGGTTCGAGGACGTCCGGGCGGACGTCGAGCGGGACTGGCGGCGACTGGCGGACGAGCACGCGACGGTGGACTGGGCGGGGTGGGCAGCGGTGGAACGGATCGTCGAGCGGTACGGGATCGGGGACGTCAACCTCGTGAAGCCGGGGGTGGGGGAGACGACGCGCGTCCTGCTGCGGCGGGTGCCGTGGCGCGTCCTCGTCCGGCCCGACGCCGCCCCCGCGGACGTCGCGCACGTGCGGCACCTGGCCGCCGAGCGTGGGGTCCCGGTCGAGACGGTCGACGACCTGCCGTACAGCGTCGTGGGCCTCATCCACCCGAAGTTCACCGCCGGCGCCACCGGTGCCGACGGGCGGACCGTCGGGCAGACCCCCGGTCAGGCCGCCGGGCACGGGTCGGAGCGAGCCGACGGGCGAGCGGCGCCGCCGGTCCCGCAGCACGCCGGACCGGGCGTCGGGGCTGACGCGTGAGCGCCGGGGTGGTCGTCGCGTGCGACCTGGACCGCACGCTCATCTACTCGTCCGCCGCGCTGCGGCTCGGCGGTGACGACGAGCAGGCGCCCGCGATGACCGTCGCGGAGGTGCTCGACGGTGCGCCCCTGTCGTTCTGGACCCGGGACGCGGAGGAGATGCTGGGCGACCTCGTCGCGGAGTCGACGTTCGTCCCCACCACCACGCGCACCCGTAAGCAGTACCGCCGCGTCCGGTTCCCCGAGCCGGGCCCGCGGTACGCCGTGACGTCGAACGGGGGGCACATCCTCGTCGACGGTGCGCCGTGCCCCGACTGGTCGCAGACCGTGCGCGGCCGCCTGCAGGAGTGCGCGCCGCTCGCGGAGGTCGTCGCGCACCTCGACGCCGTCGCCGACGACTCGTGGGTCCGCAAGCGCCGCGTCGCCGAGGACCTGTTCACCTACCTGGTCGTGCAGCGCGAGGACCTGCCGCCGTCGTTCGTCGACGACCTCACCCGGTGGTGCGCCGAGCGCGGGTGGACGGTGTCCCTGCAGGGGCGCAAGGTGTACTGCGTGCCCGCACCCGTGACGAAGTCGGCCGCCGTGGCGGAGGTCGCGCTGCGCGTCGGGGCCGACCGGACGTTCGCGGCGGGCGACTCGCTGCTCGACGCCGACCTGCTGGAGCACGCCGACGTGGGCTTCCGCCCCGCGCACGGCGAGCTGCACGAGGCCGGGTGGCAGGCGCCGCACGTCACGGTCACGGACCGGGCCGGTGTCGCGGGCGGCGAGGAGATCGTCGCGCGCCTGCTCGCGGCGGTCCGCGCCGAGGCCGGCGGCACCGAGGTCGGCGGCACCGAGGTCGGCGGCACCACGGTCGGCGGCACCGAGGTCGAGGGCGAGTCGCCGTGAGCGTCCGGCAGCGCGTCGCGCGCGTGTACTGGCGGTTCAGCCGCTGGACGCTGACCGGCCAGCGCCTCCCCGCCGACGGCACGGGCATCCTCATCGGCGCCCCGCACACGTCCAACTGGGACTTCATCCTCATGCTGGCGATCGGCGGCGACCAGGACCTGTCGTTCCGCTGGCTCGGCAAGCACACGCTGTTCCGCGGCCCGGCCGGTCCGCTGATGCGGGGGCTCGGCGGCATCCCCGTCGACCGCCGCGACCCCGCGGGCCTCGTCGACGAGCTCGTCGCACGGATCAACGGGGGCGAGCGGTTCTACCTGGTCGTGACGCCCGAGGGCACGCGCCGCGGGTCCGGCTGGAAGTCGGGCTTCTACCGGATCTCCCGCGCCACGGGCCTGCCGGTGACGCTGGGCTTCGTCGACCGGACGACGATGACGACGGGCCTCGGCCCGACGATCGAGCTCACGGGCGACCTGTCCGCCGACATGGACGTCGTCCGCGCGTTCTACGCCGACAAGGCGGGTCACACGCCGGGCCGCAAGACCGAGCCCCGCCTCCACGACGAGACCCCCACGACCTGACGCGGGCGCACGCCGCCGCTCCTCGGGCCCGATCGAGCGCGTCGACGAGGCCGAGGTCGACACGTAGTGCCCGGGTCGCCACCCGTAGCCGGCACCGTCGCCCGACGTGGTCGCGCGTCGTCTGCAGCCCGGCGCCCGGCGCTCGTCGCCGACTCCGTCGCCCGCAGCCGGCCATGTCACCCGCCGCCGACTCCCGGTCGCCCGTCGCCGACCCCCGTAGCCGAGATCGTCCGTCCGTGCCGAGGTCGTCAGCTGGAGCCGGCGAGCTCGGCGCGAGGTGACGACCTCGGCGCACGGGGAGGCGCGGTGCGGGTGAAGCCGGGCAATTCGGGCACGGGGCGTGCGGCGGGGCTGTCAGGATCGTCCGCATGACTGCGGCCGTCGAGACCACCGACGGCGTCGACGACCTCGACGCCGTCGCCGTCCGGCCGCCGCTCGCGCCCTGGTGGCGGCGTGCGGTCGCGGCGCTGCTGGACGCGACGGTGGTCGGCGCGGCGACGTTCGTCGCGGTCGGGCCGGGCGGCTGGCCGTGGGAGTGGTCCGTGGTGCTCGGCGGGTCGAGCGGGTCGACCGCGCTGCCGCACGCGGGGGTCCTCGTGGCCGTCGTCGCGGGCGTCGTCGTCCTGCTGGCGCTGCAGGCGTGGACGGGGGCGACCCCGGGCAAGCGGGTCGTGGGCGTGGTCGTCGTGCGCGAGTCGGACGGCCGACCCGCGGGTCCGGTCCGGACGGCGGCGCGGACGGCCGCGCACGCGCTCGACCTGGTGCTGCTCGTCGGCTTCCTGCGACCGGTGTGGGACGAGCGGCGCCGGACGTTCGCGGACAGCCTGTGCGCGACGGACGTGCGCGTCGCCCGCCAGGTGCCCGGTCGGCGTGACGCGCACGGGCGACGACGCGGCGACGCCCCGCAGGGTCGCCGACGGCGTGGTGTCGCGACGACGGCTGTCGCGGCGCTCGTCTGCGGGGGATCGGTGGCGCTCGCGGCGGTGTCGTCGACGTCGTCGACGCCCGAGGTCGCGCAGGCGTGCGGCCTGGACGACAGGCCGATGGGGGAGGACCCTCCGATCGCGACCGTCGAGGTGCGCGTCCCCGCGACCGTGCGGCAGACGCGCCTGGGGCTGTCGCGGCACGTGTCGCCCCCGGCGGTCGCGACCGTGACGTGGGTCGTCGCGGACCAGGAGGTGGCGGCGGACGGGACCCGGTTGAGCGTGCGGCTCCTCACGGCGGCCGGCGACGAGGTCGCGGAGCTCGGCGGCACGGTCGAGGGCGGGACCCTGGTGCCCGACGAGGGCGCGGTGCTCGGCGGGCTCACGCTCCCGGTGCCGTGGTCGGCGCTGCGCGCCGCCGGGCCGGACGGGACGTGGGACGCCGGCGTCGGGACACCCTCGGTCCGCGCTGCGCTGTGCGGGGGACCGCTCGCCCCGTCGTGACGACGGCCGGCCCCGCGTCCGTCGTGCACCGGCAGCGGGGCCGGTGGTCGTCCGTCGTGAGCCGATGGCAAGAGCGGTGGGCGTCGGTCGGGTGTGGGCGGCGAGAGCGGTGGGCGTCGGTCGGGTGTGGGCGGCGAGAGCGGTGGGCGTCGGTCGGGTGTGGGCGGCGAGAGCGGTGGGCGTCGGTCGGGCGCGGGCGGCGGGGCGGTCGTAGCCTTCGCGCATGGAGCGTCGTCGCGCGGAGCCCGTGATCGTGGACCGCCCCGAGGTGCACTACGTCGCGATCCGCGAGCGCGTGACGATGACGACGTTCGGGCGGATCGCGGACCGGTTCGACGAGGTGTTCGACTGGGTCGAGGCGCACTCGCTCGCGGCAGCGGGCCCGCCGTTCTTCCGGTACCGGGTGATCGACATGGAGCGCGAGCTGCTGGTCGAGGCGGGCGTGCCGTTGTTCGAGCCGGTGGCGGAGGTGGACGGCGACGTCGTCCCGGGGGTGCTGCCGGCGGGGCGGTACGCGGTGACGACGCACGTGGGGCATCCCGACGAGCTGGTGCAGGTGACGGCGGACCTGCTGGCGTCGGGGGCGGCGCACGGGTGGGTGTGGGACCGACACGAGTCACCCGACGGGGACGTCTGGGGGTGCCGTCTGGAGCTCATGCTGACGGACCCGCGGGTCGAGCCCGACATGAGCCGGTGGGAGACGCAGCTCGCGTTCCGGCTCGCCGACACGCCGTGACAGTCCGCAGATCCGCGTGATCCTGCGGCACAGCGGGGTGCTGAGCCGACCGGGTGAATTGGGCGCCTGTCCGAAACTGGTCGTTGTGAGCGCTTCCCCAAAGTCTCACGGTGCTCTAATGTCGGACTTGTCAGCGAAACGGCAAACCCTCCGCAAGGGGGGGACGCAAAGCCACGGGACCCACGAGGTCAGCCGGGCTACCGAACAGACAGGAAGCCACCATGGACCAGCGCGGGTTCTCCGTCGACCCCTCCGAGGCCGCCACCCCCTTCATCCTGCCGGCCACGCGCCTGCAGGCCTGGGCGGCGCTCGCGGAGCGGCGTTCGCACACCCTCGAGCTCATCCCGGCGCAGCGCGACCACCTGGCCGCCTGACGCTCGCAGTTCCCCCTCGTTCACCGGTCCCGGGCATCCCGGGGCCGGTGTTCGTGCTTCCCGGGAACGCTCCCGCGCCCGACACTTTCGCCCGCATCGCCCGGGTTGGTCCGGAACGCGTTGAGACGCGCGCGCGGCGGGCGGGTCAGAGCTCGCCGTGGCGTTGCAGGTAACGCATCGCGGCCCAGCCGAACGGGATCCGCAGCCAGTAGGTCAGCGCGCGGAACAGCACGGCGATGGACGTCGCGACACCCGCGTTGATGCCGGCGATCGTGGTGAGCGAGAAGGCGAGCGAGAGCTCGACCGTGCCCATCCCCCCGGGGGTCGGGACGAGCGCACCGGCGGTGTTGCCCGCGAGGTAGACGAGCGCGACCTGGATCAGCGTCGCCTCCTGGCCGAGGGCCTGCAGGCACGCGTCGAACGCGAGGATGTAGCCGAGGGTCATCGCGAGGTTGGCGCTGATGGCGAGCGCGAGCCGCCAGGGCTGGCCGAGCACCTCGATGAGCCGCGGCCAGGTGCGGCGCAGCGTCGGCATCGACTTGGCGAGCACCCACTGGCGCACGGGCGGCACGAGCAGGGACGCGCCGACGAGGGCGGCGACGATCGCGACGGCGATGAGCACGGCGGGCGAGATGGGCAGCGCGGACTCGTCGCGGCCGGACAGGACCGTGAGCACCAGCAGCAGCACGAGCGTGACGACGAACTGGCTGACCTGCACGAGCGCGACCGTGGCGGCGCTGAGCGGTGCCGAGACGCCGCGCTTGGTGAGCATCCGCAGGTTGAGCGCGGCCGGGCCGATGCCGGCGGGAGCGGCGAGGGCGACGAAGGTCGCGGCGGTCTGGACGAGCGTCGCGCGCCACACCGGGAGCTTGACCGGCGAGAACGCGACGAACGCGAGCGCCGCGGTGACGAGCGTGCTCATGCCGAGGCCGAACGCGAGCACCGACCAGCGCCAGTCGCTCTCGGAGAGCGCCTCGCCGATCACCTCGACGTTGATCGTCGTGAGGATCGCGAAGATCGCGACGACCGTGAGCAGGATCGTCACGACGGTACGGGCGCCGAACCGCACGAGCTGCTCGGGCTCGACGCTGGCCTCGGGCAGCCGGGCGACGAGCGCGGTGCGCAGGTCGGCGAGCACCTGCTTGTGCGCGCGCATCTCGACGCGGGTCTCGCGCGGGAGCGTGATCGTCTGGAACAGGGGGCCGATCGCGGCGATGTCGGAGTCGGGCAGCACCGCCGACGCGGACTCGAGAGCGCGTGCGGCACCGACCCGCAGCGCGAGGAGGGCGACGAGCTGCGTGACGTCCATGCGCCGCGCCAGGTCGGACGACGCGACGTCGCCCTGCTCCCACCCGGTGATCCAGACCATGGGCCGGCCGAGCAGGTCGTCGACGAGGACGACGTCGCTGGTCAGGGCGCGGTGCGCGACGCCGGCGTCGTGCGCGAGCTGCAGCTGCGCCCAGATCTCGTGGAGCAGGTCGTCGGTGAGGCGCTCGGGCGGCAGGTCGGCCAGCGGCACGGCGGACCCGGGCCGCTCCTGCACGAGGAGCATCGAGTCCTCGGCCTCGGCGATGGACAGCAGGTTGGGGGTGCGGACGCCCGCGGCGCGCGCGGCGTAGGCGAGGAGCGCGGCGCGGCTGGTCGCCTGCCGCAGAGAGACGACGGAGCGACCTTCGATGCCGCGCATCCGGATCGAGCGCCACAGGCGGGCGAGGCCGCCGACGACCTGCCGGTCGCCGTCGATGACGACGACGTCGAGCTCCTCGCCCTGCCGTGTCGTCAGCTGGTAGACGCGGTGGCCCGTGGACCGGGTGAGCGCGCGGGCGGCGGGGGAGCCGTCGAGCTCGACGGGCGGGGTGCCCTCGCGCTCCGCGAGGCGGGCGGCGTCGGCGTCGGTCGTGTCGTCGGCGACGCGGCTCAGCAGGGCCGGGTCGAACCCGGCGCGGCGGATCCCCGCGAGCAGGGCGGGGCCGTACGCGCGCTCGGACCGCACGCCGGACAGGTAGCGCACGCCCATGCCGGCGACGCGGCCGACCAGCAGCGAGATGAGCAGGCCCGGCAGGGAGACGCGCGCGGTGATGAGCAGCACCCCGGCGGTGACCCACAGGACGCTCCACGACCAGTCGACGGTCCGGCGCCGGCCGCGCGGTCCGGCGACCGTCAGGAGGGCCGTGACCAGGGCGAACGCGGGCGGGAGGGTGAGGACCCACTCGCCGCGCAGGCGGATCGAGAGCGACACCGCGAGGTCGGTCGTGGCCCAGTGCACGACGGCGAAGCGGATCGCCTCGTTGAGCAGCACCGCGAGCAGCGCGGCGACGGTGCCCTCGAGCACCTGCCGGCCGAGGCGGCGGATCGCGAGCTCGGCCAGCACGGCGAGCGGAACGACGAGCACGAGCACGGCCTCGAGCGCCGAGACGGGCACGAAGAGGATGTTCTGCAGGATGGTCGCGAAGCCCTGCACGTCCTCCGCGACGCCCGTCGTGGTGTTCGGCGCGTAGATCGCGAGGACGAGCACGCCGACGATGCCGAGCGCGTAGAGCACGGTGCCCAGCAGGTCGCTCGGGTGGTGGACCCGGACCGCGGGGACGTCCTCGACGACGACCTGCGTGTCGTCCGCCGACGGCGTCCCGCCCGGGGTGCGCGCGACGGCCGCACGGTCCGCGTCGACGGCGGCCGCACGGCCGGCGGGCGTCGGCGTCGCGGGCATACCGGCGAGTCTAGGCAGGGCGGCCCGGCCTGGCCGGGACCTGCGCCGATGTGGACTCCCCGGGCTGGCGTGTTCGTCGCGCTTGGTCCGGATCGTCGGGTCTAGCGTGGCGACGAGGGTCACCGTGGCGAGCGGGTGCGGTCCCGCGAGGTGCCCCGTGGGCTGGTGCCCGCTGGAGGTCACGTGGTCGACGAGGTGGGGGCGGACGTCGAGACGACGCTCCGCAAGATCTGGTGGCTGCCCGTCCTGCGCGGAGCCGTGCTGCTGGTGCTGGGGCTGCTCATGCTCATCCAGCCCCTCGGCACGGTGAAGGCGCTCGTCTGGGTGTACGGCCTGTTCGCGATCATCGACGGTGTGATCGCGCTCGGGCAGTGGCTCGGCAACCGCAAGGAGAAGGGGGCGGGCTGGTGGGCCGTGGCCGGGCTCGTCGGCATCGCGTTCGGCGTGATCGCGCTCGTGTGGCCGGGCCCGACGATCGCGGTGATCTTCTACCTCATCTCCTTGTGGGTGCTGGTGCTGGGCGTGCTCGCGGTCATCGCCTCGGTGGTGCTGTACCGGGCGCGCGACATCGGCTGGTACTGGGTGCTGACGTTCGGCCTCGTCGCGTTCCTGTTCGGGCTGCTGCTCGTCATCAACCCGCAGGAGTCGCTCACGGTCGTCGTCGTGCTGCTGGGCCTGTACGCGTTCGTCGGCGGGGTCGTGCTGGTGATCAGCGGCTTCGCGACGCGGTCGTTCGCGCAGCAGGTCGGCCGGGGCTCGGCCGTCGTGTGAGGGGCGGGGGCGGGACGCGCGTCACGACAGGTGGAGCGCGTCCCGCCACTCGGCCGGCACGAGCGCGTACCCCACGAACACGACGAGGTCCATGATCGTGTGGGCGACGACGAGCGGCATGACGCGTCGTCGTCGGCGGTAGTACTCGGCGAACACGAGCCCCATGACGACGTTGCCGAAGAACGGGCCCCACCCCTGGTACAGGTGGTACGACCCGCGCAGCAGCGCGCTGGTGACGACGATCGCGGGGGCGCGCCACCGCAGGTCGCGCAGGCGCTCCATGAGGTAGCCGACGGCGACGACCTCCTCGAGCAGCGCGTTCTGGATCGCGGCGAGGAGCAGGACGGGGATCGTCCACCACGCGGCATCGAGCGCGGACGCCTGCACCTCGACGGTGATGCCGAGGGCCCGGCCGACCGCGTAGAGGCCGAGGCCGGGGATGCCGATGAGGGCCGCGAGCCCCGCGCCGACTCCGAGGTCGCGCCAGGGTCGCGTGGCGTCGAGGCCGATGCGGCGGACCGCCGACCGCCCGTTGGCCGACAGCAGGTAGAGCGCGAGCGCGACGGGCACGAGCGCGAGCCCGAGCTGCAGGAGCTGGTAGGTGAGGTCCAGCCAGGGGCGTGGAGAGCGGCTCGGGTTGAGCGTCGCGGTCTGGTCGCCGAGGGGCGGTCCGGCCGTCAGCCGGTCGATGATCGCGACGACCGCGTAGAGGCCGGAGCGGCCGAGGGACAGGCCGAGGACGATCCAGATCTCGGTCGTGAGGCGGCGGCGGACCGCGCGCTCGCCGGTGAGCGCGGCGTACGGGGGCGGGTCGTCGGACCGGTCGGTCCGGGTCGTGTCGAGGGCGGCGGACGTCGCCCCGGGCGTCGACCCGGACGGCGACGGGGGCGTGGCGTCGTCGGGCGCCGTCGTCGTCATGCGTCCGAGCGTAGGCGCGGAGCCTGGACGGGTGCTGGAAACCCCTTGTGCCCGGCGTGCGTCACAAAGTAGTTTGTGACGCAAAGTTCGATGCAAGGTCCGACGCTGGACCCAGGGGAGCCACGATGGACGACCGGCGCACCGACCCGGCCGACGAGCCGACGCTCGACCCGACCGTGCGACCGCTCGACCCGGGCGACGAGCCGCCCGCCGACGCCGCCGACGCGCTCGCGATCATCGCCGCCGCCAGCGGCCGAGCCCGGACCACGTACCCGTCGGGCGCGTTCCTCTTCCTGCTGTGGGGGACCGTCTGGCTCGTCGGCTACGGCGCCCTCTGGCTGTCCACGGCGGCCGGCGCGGGACGCGACACCCCGAGCCTGCCCGCCGCGGTCGTCGCGATCGGGCTCGGCGTCGCCGGGCTCGGCCTCACCCTCTGGCACGTCCTGCGGCGCAGCCGCGGCGTCACCGGCACCAGCGCCCGCACCGGCGCCCTGTACGGCTGGTCCTGGCCCGTGGGCTTCCTCGCGCAGGCGCTCATCGTCACCTCCCTCGCACAGGCCGGGGCGTCGTCGCAGGTGACGTCGCTCGCCAGCAACGCGCTCGCCGCGCTCGTCGTCGGGCTGCTCTACCTCGCGGGCGGCGCGCTGTGGGACGACCTGACGATGTACCTGCTCGGCGCCTGGATCACCCTCGTCGGTGCGGCCAGCGCCCTCGTGGGGATGCCCGGCACCTACCTCGCGATGTCGCTCGCGGGGGGCGGAGGCATGGTCGTCGCCGGCACCGTCGTCTGGGTCCGCTGCCGGGTCCGTCGTGACTGACACCGAGCTCGACCCCGTCATCCACGCGCAGGCACGCCTGCGGGTGGTCGCCGCGCTCGCCGCGCTCTCCCGCGGCGACCGCATCAGCTTCCCGCGGCTCCAGCAGCTGCTCGGCATGACCGCGGGCAACCTCTCCACCCACCTGCGCCGACTCGAGGAGGCGGACTACGTGCGCATCACGAAGACCCACGAGGGCCGGACCCCGGCCACCTACGTCGACCTGACCGAGACCGGCCGGGCCGCGTTCCACCGCTACACCCGCACCCTGCGGGCCCTGCTCGGGGAGACGTCATGACCACCACCACCGGACCCGTCCTCGAGCTCGAGGGCGTCACCCGCACCTTCGGGTCCGTCACCGCCCTCGACGACGTGTCGCTGCGCGTCGAGCACGGCGAGCTCGTCGGCCTGCTCGGCCCCAACGGCGCCGGCAAGACGACCCTGCTCAGCCTTATCAGCGGCCTGCGCAAGGCCGACAGCGGGACCGTCCGCCTCTTCGGGGGCGACCCCCGCGACGCGGCGTCGCGCATCTGGCTCGGCACGACCCCGCAGGAGACCGGCCTGCCCCCGACGCTCACCGTCGGGGAGGTCGTCGACCTCGTCGCCGGGCACTACCCGGCGCCCATGCCGCGCGCCGAGGTGCTCGCCCGGTTCGGGCTCGAGGACCTCGCGAAGCGGCAGACCGGCGGGCTGTCGGGTGGGCAGAAGCGGCGCCTCGCCGTCGCCCTCGCGCTCGTCGGCCGGCCGCGCCTCGTGCTGCTCGACGAGCCCACGACCGGCCTCGACGTCGAGGCCCGGCACATCCTGTGGCAGGCGCTGCGCGACTACCACGCCGACGGCGCGACCGTCGTGCTCACCAGCCACTACCTGGAGGAGATCGAGGCGCTCGCCGAGCGCGTCGTCGTCGTCGGCGGCGGTCGCGTCCTCGCCGACGACTCCCTGCAGGCCGTGCTCGGCCTCGTCGGGCTGCGGCGCGTGCTGCTCACGCTGCCCGCGTCGTCGACGCTCGACCCGTCGACCCTGCCGGGCGCGCACCTCGCCGAGGTCACCGACACCGCCGACGGCCGGCGCTGGACGGTGCTGGCCGCCGACGCCGACGCGCTCGTCCGCGCGCTCGTCCACCACGACGTGCCGTTCTCCGACCTCGAGCTGCGCGGCGCGTCGCTCGAGGAGGCGTTCCTCGCCCTCACCGCCCGCGCCGACGCGGGCGACACCGACCCCGCACCGACCGGCCGCAACGCCGGCCCGGGCACCGCCCCGGCCGCCGACCGCGACGTGGACCGAGACGCCGAGGAGGCCGTCCGATGAGCACCGCGACCACCACCGCACCCACCGCGCGCGCCGACCGGCCCGCGCGCCCGGACCGGCCGCGGCCGTTCTGGCCGCTCGCGTTCCTGCACGCCCGGCTCGGGTTCCTCGAGACCGTCCGCATCCCCATCGCGGTCCTCGGCAACCTGCTGTTCCCGGCGCTCGCGCTGCTGTTCTTCGTCGTGCCGCAGCAGGGCGTCGCGCAGGACCCGCTCATGGCGACCGCCGCCGTCGCGCAGCTCGGCACGTTCGCCGTGATGTCGACGTGCCTGTTCTCCTTCGGGGTCGGCGTCGCCGAGGACCGGGCGCAGCCGTTCGACCCGTACCTGCGGACGCTGCCCGCGGGCGCCGGGCCGCGGCTCGCCGGACGCGTCCTCAACGGCGTCCTGTGGTCGTACCTCGCGCTCGTCCCGCTCGTCGTCATCGGCTGGCTGCTCACCGCGGCGACCCTGACCGCCGGGCGCGCGCTCGCGGCCGTCGTCATGGTGCCCGTCGTCGCCGTGCCGTTCCTGCTGCTCGGGCTCGCCGTCGGCTACCGGCTGTCGTCGAAGGCCGCGATCGCGGTCGTCCAGGCGACCCTGTTCCCGCTCGCGTTCGCCGGCGGGCTGTTCATGCCGCCCGAGGCCTTCCCGTCGTGGCTCGACGCCCTGTCGAAGCTCCTGCCGTCCCGCGCGGCCCGCGACCTCGCCGTGCAGGCGACCACCGGGTACGAGGCCTACGCCTGGGCGATCCCCGTCATCCTCGCGTGGACCGCCGTGTTCGCGGTCCTCGCGGTGCTCGCGTACCGCAGCGACGAGGGCCGCCGCTTCCGCTGACGAGCCACCCCGCGACGCGTGCCCCGGACCCACGGCGCGCGTCGCGGGCGGGCGTGCCGGGTGCCGGTGGCGGGCGACGACACCGCTCAGCGCGGGTCGCCCCACGCCGCCCGGATCGCCTCGGCCTGGGAGTCGAGCAGGTCACGCCCGGGGTCCGAGCCCCAGCGCGCGCCGATCGTGAAGCCGTCGTCCGGGTAGCGCGGGAAGACGTGCAGGTGGGCGTGCGGCACCTCCTGGAACGCGGCCTCGCCGTCCGCGTAGAACAGGTTGACGCCGTCGCTGCGCAGTGTGCTGCGGCGCAGGGCGGCCGCCACCTGACGGGCGACCGCGAACACCTCGGCCGCGGTGTCGTCGGGGAGGTCGGCGAGCGCGGGCAGGTGCGCCTTCGGCACCACGAGGACGTGGCCCGGGGTCACGGGGTCGACGTCCATGAACGCGAGCACCACGTCCGACTCGGCGACGCGGCTCGACGGGAGGTCGCCGCGCACGATCCGGCAGAACACGCAGGGGTCGGGGCTCGTCATGGCCGGATGCTCGCAGGTCCGGGGGCGGGCGCGCAGGCGGATTCCTCCCGACCCGGCGGGCGTGCGCCGGGTCGGGAGGGCCCGGTCAGGAGAAGGTGCGCAGGCGCAGGGAGTTGCCGACGACCAGCACCGACGAGAACGCCATGGCCGCACCCGCGATCATCGGGTTGAGCAGGCCGAACGCCGCGAGCGGGATCGCCGCGACGTTGTACGCGAACGCCCAGAACAGGTTCTGCTGGATGACGCGCAGCGTCCGGCGGGACAGGCGCACGGCCTGCCCGGCGGTCCGCAGGTCGCCGCGGACGAGCGTGAGGTCCGCGGCCTCGATCGCGACGTCGGTGCCGGTGCCCATCGCCAGGCCCAGGTCGGCCGTCGCGAGGGCGGCGGCGTCGTTCACGCCGTCACCGACCATCGCGACGCGTCGGCCCTCGGCCTGCAGGCGCTCGACCACGGCGACCTTGTCGGCAGGCAGGACCTGCGCGACGACGTCCTCCTCGGCGATGCCCACGGTGCGCGCGGCCGCGCGGGCGGCGCCCGCGTTGTCGCCGGTGAGCAGCACGGGCCGCAGCCCCAGCGCCCGCAGCTCGGCGACGGCCTGCGCCGACGTCGGCTTCACGGGGTCGCGCAGGACCAGGACGCCGCGGGCGACGCCGTCCCACGCGACCGCGACCGCCGTCGCGCCGTCGTCCTCCGCGGCGCGGACCTGCGACTCGACGGTGCCGGTGTCGACGCCCTCGTCCGCGAGCCAGCCGAGGCGGCCGACGAGCACGCGGCGGGACAGCGCGACGCCCGCGTGGGCCACGCGGACCACGCCCGAGACGCCGTGACCGGCGTGCGCGCGGAAGTCGTGCACCTGGTCGGAGCCGATGACGACGCCGTCCGCGCCGACGGCGACCGGGGTCGCGTCGGCTGCGGGGCGGGCGGACGGGTCGACCGCCGTGCCCTCCTGGGCGTCTGCCGCGCCGTCGTCCGGGGTGCCGTGCGCCGCGGACGCGATCGCCCGGGCGACCGGGTGCTCCGCGAGCTGCTCGACCGCACCCGCGAACCGCAGGACGTCCTCGCGGGTCGTGCCGTCGACGGGCACGACGTCGACGAGCGCCATGCGGCCCTGCGTGACCGTGCCGGTCTTGTCGAGCACGACGGTGTCGACCGCGCGGGTCTGCTCGAGGATCTCGGGACCCTTGATGAGGATGCCGAGCTGCGCGCCGCGGCCGGTGCCGACGAGCAGCGCGGTCGGCGTCGCCAGCCCGAGGGCGCAGGGGCACGCGATGATGAGGACCGCGACGGCGGCGGTGAACGCGGACTGCACCGAGCCGCCCGCGAGGAGCCAGCCGACGAGCGTGCCCAGCGCGAGCACCAGCACGACGGGCACGAACACCGCGGAGATGCGGTCCGCGAGCCGCTGCACCGGGGCCTTGCCGGTCTGCGCGGCGGCGACGAGCCGCCCGATCTGGGCGAGCCGCGTCTCCTCGCCGACCCGCGTCGCCCGCACGACGAGCGCGCCCGAGGTGTTGACGGTCGCCCCCGTGACGTCGTCGCCGGGACCGACGTCGACCGGGACGGGCTCGCCCGTGAGCAGCGACGTGTCGAGCGCGCTCGTGCCGGACACCACGACGCCGTCGGTCGCGACCTTCTCGCCCGGGCGGACGGCGAACTCGTCGCCCACGGCCAGGCGGTCGACCGGGACGCGCCGCTCGGTGCGGCGCCCGTCCGGGCCCGTGACCAGCAGGGCGACGTCCTTCGCGCCGAGGTCGAGCAGCGCGCGCAGCGCGTCGCCCGCGCGGCGGCGGGACCGGTGCTCGGCGTAGCGGCCGGCCAGCAGGAACGTCGTGACGACGGCCGCGACCTCGAAGTACAGCTCGGGCATCGCGTCGCCGTGGCCGGCGTCGGCCGCGGGCCACAGGGTCGGCGTCATCGTCATGCCGAGCATCCCCGCACCGCCGAGCAGCAGCGCCCACAGCGACCAGCCGGTCGCGGCGACGATGCCGATCGAGACGAGGGTGTCCATGGTCGACGCGCGGTGCCGGGCGGCCCGGGCGGCGGCCTTGTGGAACGGCCACGCGGCCCACGTGGCGACGGGCAGCGCGAGCGCGGCGACGACCCACTGCCAGCCGCGGAACTGCAGCGCGGGCAGCATCGACAGGACGAGGACCGGGACGGTGAGGACGGTCGCGACCCGCAGCCGGCGGCGCAGGTCGGAGCCGCGCGCGTCGGTGGGGGCCGAGGTGTCCTCGTCGGGCTGCATCTCGTGGCCGGGTGCCATCGAGTGGCCGGACAGCGCGTGCTCGACGGGGTCCATGCCGGCCATGTCGTGGCCGTGCGCCGTGCCCGCGTGCGGGACGGCGTCGGCGTGCGTGCCGCCGCCCGTGTGCCCGCCGGCGTCGTGCCCGGCGTCGTGCCCGGGGTGGTGCGCCGGGACGTCGGACGGCGTGGCGGGCGCGGTGCCCTCGCCGCGGCGCGCGGTGACGCGCCCGTCGTACCCGGCCCGCCGGACGGCGGCGAGCAGCGCGTCGTCGTCCGCCACGCCGCCGTCGTCGCCCGCCCGGAGCTCGACGTGCGCGGTCTCCAGCGCGAGGTTGACGGTCGCGCTGGCGCCGGGCACCTGGTTGAGGCGCCGCTCCACGCGGGCGACGCACGACGCGCACGTCATGCCCTCGACGTCGAGGTCGACGAGTGCGACGGGTGCGCCCGTCGTGGGGCGCTCGTCGGGGGTGCTCACAGCAGGGACCTCCGCGGGGTGACGGCGTAGCCCGCCTCGACGACGGCGTCGGAGACGGCCTCGTCGGCGAGGGGGGCGTCGGACGTGACGCTGACCTTGGAGGACCCGCCGACGACGAGGTCGACGGCGACGTCGGTGACGCCGGGCAGCGCGGTGAGCTCGGTGGTGACGGCGTGCACGCAGTGGCCGCAGGTCATGCCGTCGACGCCGAACGTGGTGGTCTGGGACATCGGTCTTCTCCTGGGTGGTGGGGGTTCTTCAGCTGCGGACGAGGCGGGCGATGGCGTCCGCGGCCTCGCGGACCTTGGCGGCGCCCTCCTCGGGGGACTGCCGGGCGGCGTCGACGACGCAGTGGCCGAGGTGGTCCTCGACGAGGCCGATGCTCACGGCCTGCAGCGCCTTGGTGACGGCGGCGATCTGGGTGAGGACGTCGATGCAGTAGACGTCCTCGTCGACCATGCGGGCGATGCCGCGGACCTGCCCCTCGATGCGGCGCAGGCGCTTGAGGTAGTCGTCCTTGGCGTCGGTGTAGCCGTGCACGGTGTCCTCCTGCGGCGGTCCGGGTCGGGGTGGCGGGCCTGCGGCCGGTCCCGACCGCTCACCTCACCCGAACACCATACCCCCCTGGGGTATTCCAACCGCCGGGACGAACGTCCGGGCAGGGGACAATCGGTCGCATGCGGGTCTCGGCGAAGGCGGACTATGCGGTGCGGGCGTGCGCGGAGCTGGCGGCGAGCCCGCACGGGGACCCGGTGCCGGCCGACGTCCTGGCGGCCGGCCAGGACATCCCGACGAGCTTCCTGGAGCGGATCCTCGGCGACCTGCGCCGCGCGGGCATCGTCACGTCGGTCCGTGGCCGGTCCGGGGGCTACCGCCTCGCGCGGCCCGCGGACCAGGTGACGCTCGCCGAGGTGATCCGGGCGGTCGACGGCCCGCTCGTCACCGTGCGCGACGAGCGCCCGCCGAGCCTGACCTACGAGGGCTCGGCCGCGGCGCTGCTCGACGTGTGGGTCGCGCTGCGCACGAGCGTCCGCCAGGTCCTCGACGAGGTGACCCTCGCGAGCCTCGTCGCACGCGAGCTGCCCGCGCCGGTGCAGGCGCTCGCGGACACGCAGGGGGCGTGGGACAACCCCTGACGTCCTGTCGGGCGGGCGTCCGGATGGCGAACACCGCTGTCCACGATGCGGATGGTGGTTGTTAGGCCACCAAGACGGTCGGAATTATCTGCGAAAGCACCGATGTCCGCACCGTCCGCAGCGCCTCTGTCCCCCTAGGTGGTCCCCGTGCCCAGCCTGATCCTCCTGGCCCTCGTCGGCCTCGCAGCCCAGCTAGTCGACGGCAGCCTCGGCATGGCGTACGGGGTGACCTCGTCGACGCTGCTCCTCGCGATCGGCACCAACCCGGCCGCCGCGTCCGCGACCGTCCACCTCGCCGAGATCGGCACGACGCTCGCCTCCGGCATCTCGCACTGGCGGTTCAAGAACGTCGACTGGAAGGTCGTCCTCAAGATCGGCGTCCCCGGTGCGGTCGGTGCCTTCCTCGGCGCGACGGTCCTGTCGAACCTCTCGACCGAGGCCGCGACGCCCGTCATGTCGCTCATCCTGCTCGGCCTCGGCGTCTACCTCCTCGTGCGGTTCACGCTCTTCGGCCTGCGGACCGACCGCCAGCACCTCCCGCTGCGCAAGCGCTTCCTCGCCCCGCTCGGCGTGTTCGCCGGCTTCGTCGACGCGACCGGCGGCGGCGGCTGGGGCCCCGTCGGCACGCCCGCCCTGCTCGCGAGCGGCCGCCTCGAGCCCCGCAAGGTCATCGGCTCGATCGACACCTCCGAGTTCCTCGTGTCGCTCGCCGCGAGCCTCGGCTTCATCCTCGCGATCGGCTCGCAGGGCATCGACTTCGCGTGGGTGCTCGCCCTGCTCATCGGTGGCGTCATCGCCGCCCCGTTCGCCGCGTGGCTCGTCCGGCACGTGCCGCCGCGCGTCCTCGGCTCGGCCGTCGGCGGCGTCATCGTCCTCACGAACGTCCGCACGCTCATCCGCAGCGACTGGATCGGCCTGAAGAACACCCCGGCCGAGGGTCTGATCCTCGCGGTCATCGCCGTGATCTGGGTCGGGGCGATCGTCTGGTCGGTCCGCGCCTACCGCGCCGACCAGGCCGCCGCCCGCGCCGAGGCCGTCCCGGCCGTCGACGACGAGCAGAAGACCGCCGCGCCCGCCGTCTGACGCCTCTCCGCGCGCCGCACCCCTGCGACGCACCGTCGCACCCCGGACCCCCGTCACGCCCTGCCGCGACGGGGGTCCGGCGCGTCGACGGCGTGGCGTCCGATCCGTGGTCCGATATGTCGCATTGACGTGCGATGTCGGCGATACTCGACGTCCAGCAGCGACGAGAGGCGACACCCACGTGACGACGAGCGACCTGCCGGAGCGCCGCGACGACGCGGCCCCCCGGACGGCGGGACTCACCCCGCGACCGCACGCCGGCACCTGGAACACGCGCACGGAACCGGTCTCGGCCGCTCCCGCCCACCGGTACGACCCGTTCGCCGCGCTCGGCCACGAGGCCAGCCGGCACGGGCACACCGCGCACGGCACGGCCACCGGCCGTGACGGCGGACCCGCGCACAGCCTCTGGCCGCACGCCGACGAGCACCCCGAGGGCTACGCCGACGGCCATGCCGACGGCCGCGCGGAGGTGACCGACGAGCGCCGCACCGCCTGGAGCCCCCACGCCACGTGGCGGCCCACGCCCAGCGTCCCGTTCCCGCGGCCCGCCCCGTCGACGGAGACCGACCCGCCCGCGTGGGCGTGACGCCGACCAGGTTCATCCGCAGGGCGGAAGATCCGTTCCGCGCGTCCTCTCACAGACGACGCACAGCAGCCGAACGGTAGGGCGACGGCGTCGGGAGCCCGACGTCGTGCCAGGGGTCGTCGCACCCGGACCAGCGGTCCGCAGCGGGGACCCCTCAGCCCGAGCGAGAGGCCCGCACCGATGAGCACGACCCCCTCCCAGTCGTCACGCCGTCGTGGTGGCTGGTTCGCCCGCCGTGGCATCCAGACCAAGATCCTCGCGACCCTCGCGCTGTCGGGCGTCGTCCTGCTGGGCGCCTCGACCTACGCGGTCCTGACCCTCAAGCAGGCGAACGCGGACTTCGCGACGATCGCCGACGGCCAGGCCAACGTCCTCGACGTGCGGAACTGGGTGCACCAGAACCAGCTCAAGGGCCGCATGATCGTCGCGCAGATCGCCGCGTCGGACGAGTCCGGCGACAAGCAGGAGTGGCTCACCCGCCTCGACGAGAACGACTCCGAGATCAACGCCCAGATCGAGGACTACACCGCGTCCATGGCCGGCGGCGAGCAGTCCTGGCAGGACTTCCTCACGCACTACGACGCGTTCCTCGAGATCCGCGACAACCAGCTCGTCCCCGCCGCGATGGAGGAGGACCTCGCCGAGTACGCCCGGGTACGCGACGTCGTCGCGCAGCCTGCCATCGAGACGTACGTGGCGGACCTCGACCTCGTCGCCGAGCAGAGCACCGCCTACATCACGGCCCTCACGGAGGGGGCGCAGGACCGCGCCTCGACCGCCATGGTCGTCCTCATCAACAGCCTCGTGGCCGCCTTCGTCCTCGCCGCCGTGCTCACCTGGCTCGTCGTCCGCGGCGTCCGCCGCTCCGTCGAGGAGGTCCGGCGCGCGCTGCAGGCCATGGCCGAGGGCGACTTCACCGTCGCCGTCCCCGTCCGGGCGCAGGACGAGATCGGCCAGACCGCCGCGGCGCTCGCCACCGCGCAGGCCTCCGTCCGCTCGACCCTCGCCGGCGTCGTCGAGACGGCCGAGACCGTCGCCGCCGCCGCCGAGCAGCTCTCCGCCGCGTCGCAGCAGGTCGGCTCCGTGCAGGAGGAGACCAGCGCGCAGGCCGGCGTCGTCGCGCTCGCGGCCGAGCAGGTGTCCCGCAACGTGCAGTCCGTCGCCGCCGGGTCCGAGCAGATGGGCGCGTCGATCCGGGAGATCGCGCAGAGCGCGTCGGAGGCCGCCAAGGTCGCCCACCACGCCACCGAGATGGCCGCCGTCACCAACGAGCGCGTCGCCCGGCTCGGGTCGTCCAGCCAGGAGATCGGGAACGTCGTCAAGGTCATCACGTCGATCGCGGAGCAGACGAACCTGCTCGCGCTCAACGCGACGATCGAGGCCGCGCGCGCCGGGGAGGCCGGCAAGGGCTTCGCGGTCGTCGCCGGCGAGGTCAAGGAGCTCGCGTCCGAGACGGCCAAGGCCACCGAGGACATCGCCCGCCGGGTCGAGGCCATCCAGGCCGACACCACGGGCGCCGTCGCCGCCATCGGCGAGATCTCCTCGATCATCGAGTCGATCAACGACTACCAGCTCACCATCGCGTCCGCGATCGAGGAGCAGACCGCCACGACCAACGAGATGGCGCGCGGGGTCACCGACGCCGCGACGGGGTCCGGCGAGATCGCGACGAACATCACCGGCGTCGCGACGTCCGCCGCGACGAGCTCCGACGTGCTCACGCAGATGGGCGGGTCCGTCGAGGAGCTCGCCCGGATGTCGGCCGACCTGCGCGCCCGCGTCGCCGCCTTCACCTACTGACCGGCAGGCGCGGCCGGCCTCCGCAGCCCGGACGCGCACCGACGCCCGCGGCTCCCCGTCGAGGACGGGGGCCGCGGGCGTCGTTCGTGCTCGTGCCGCATGGCCGGGGGTGACGTCCCGGCGCCGGGGTCAGGCGGTCGGGGCGCTCGCGTGCGCGGCCGCGTGGGCCGCCGCGGGCAGTGCCGCCAGGACGCGGTCGACCGCGGCGTCGTCGTGCGCGGCGCTGACGAACCACGCCTCGAACGGCGACGGCGGGGCGTACACGCCCTGCTCCAGCAGCGAGCGGTGGAACGGCGCGTACCGCCACGACTCGGTGGCCTGCACCGCCGCGTAGTCGCGGACGCCGTCCTGCGCGGCACCAGGGCCGAACATCGTGCTGAACAGGCTGCCCGCCCACTGCACGCTGTGCGGCACGCTCTCCTCGCCCAGCGCCGACGACAGCGCGGTGCGCAGCGTCGCCGCGACCGCGTCGATCCGCGCGTACACCGAGGAGTCGGCCAGGCGCAGCGTCGTCAGGCCCGCGGCCGTCGCCACGGGGTTCCCCGACAGCGTGCCCGCCTGGTAGACGGGACCCACGGGCGCGAGCTGACGCATGACGTCCCGGCGACCGCCGACCGCCGCGACGGGCAGACCGCCGCCGATGACCTTGCCGAACGTGAACAGGTCCGCGGCCCAGCCCTCACGCAGGCCCTCCAGGCCCCACCAGCCGGAGAACCCGACCCGGAAGCCCGTGAGCACCTCGTCCTGGATGAGCAGCGCGCCGTGCTCCAGCGTCAGGCGGCGCAGCTCGGCGTTGAAGCCCGGTCCGGGCGGCACGACGCCCATGTTGGCGGGCGCGGCCTCCGTGATGACCGCGGCGATGCGGTCGCCGTGCGTCGCGAAGACCTCGCCGAGCGCGTCGAGGTCGTTGTAGGGCACGACGACCGTCTCGGCCGCGACGGCGGTGGACACGCCCGCCGAGTCGGGCAGCGCGAGCGTCGCGACGCCCGAGCCTGCGGATGCCAGCAGCGCGTCGACGTGGCCGTGGTAGCAGCCCGCGAACTTCACGACGAGGTCCCGGCCCGTGTAGGCGCGCGCGAGGCGCAGCGCCGTCATCGTGGCCTCGGTGCCGGTCGACACAAGCCGCACCATCTCCGCGGCGGGGACGCGCGAGCGGATCTCGTCGACGAGGTCGACCTCGGTGACGGTCGGCGCGCCGAAGCCGAGCCCGCGGGCGGCCGCGGCCTGCACGGCCTCGACGACCTCCGGGTGCGCGTGGCCGAGCAGCGCCGGGCCCCACGAGCCGACGAGGTCGACGTACTCGTGACCGTCGACGTCCGTCACGTACGGGCCGCTGCCCGACGCCACGAACGGCGGCGTGCCGCCGACGGCGCCGAACGCGCGCACCGGGGAGTTCACCCCGCCGGGGATGACCACCTGCGCGTGCGCGAACGTCTCCGCGCTCGTGCGTCCGCCGACGACCGGCGCCTCGCTGCTGCCGTACCGGCTCATCACTTCTCCTCCGCCAGCCACCCGGCCAGCTCCGTCGCGAAGTACGTGAGCACGTGATCGGCACCCGCACGACGGATGCTGAGCACGGACTCCAGGATCGCCCGTTCGCGCTGGATCCATCCCTGCGCGGCGGCGGCCTCGATCATCGCGTATTCGCCCGACACCTGGTAGGCGCTGACCGGAACCGTCGACGTCGCCGCCACGTCCGCGAGCACGTCCAGGTACGACATCGCGGGCTTCACCATGACGACGTCCGCGCCCTCGGCGATGTCGATCGCGACCTCGCGGGCCGCCTCCCGACGGTTCGCCGGGTCCATCTGGTAGGTCCGCCGGTCACCCTCGAGCTGCGACTCGACGGCGTCCCGGAACGGCCCGTAGAACGCCGACGCGTACTTCGCGGCGTACGCGAGCACGGCGACCTGGTCGTGCCCGGCCGTGTCCAGGGCGTCCCGCACGACGCCGACCTGGCCGTCCATCATGCCGCTGAGGCCGACCAGGTGAGCCCCCGCCGCCGCCTGCGCGAGCGCCATCTCCGCGTACCGGACGAGCGTCGCGTCGTTGTCGACCTCGCCCGTGGGCGTGAGGACCCCACAGTGGCCGTGGTCGGTGAACTCGTCGAGGCACAGGTCGGCCTGCACGACGAGCGCGTCGCCGACCTCCGCGACCGCGTCGGCGATCGCCAGGTTGAGGATCCCGTCGGGGGCCGTCGCCTGCGTGCCCGTCGCGTCGCGGACCTCCGGGACGGCGAACAGCATGACGCCGCCCAGGCCGGCCGCGGCGGCCTCGCTCACCGCGCCCTTGAGCGAGTCCCGCGTGTGCTGCCGGACGCCCGGCATCGACGCGATGGGCCGCGACTCGGTCAGGCCCTCGCGGACGAACAGCGGCAGCACGAGCTCGGCCGGGTGCAGGCGCGTCTCGGCGGTCAGGCGGCGCATCGCGGGGGTCGCGCGCAGGCGGCGCGGGCGGACGCGGCCGGGGTGGGGCGGGGGGACGGCGGTCACGCGGACTCCTCGGGGGCGGGGGGCGAGGTGGGGGTCGGGGCGTCCGCGGCGGCGGACGTGAGCGCGGCGACCAGGCCGGCCATCGTCTGCTCGGTCGCGACCGCGGCGAGCGGCAGGTCGAGCCGGTGCGCCTCGGCGGCCGTCGTCGGGCCGATCGCCACGAGGAGGGTCGTCGGCGGGGGCGGGCCGAGCTGCGCGACGAGCTCGCGCACGGTGCTCGCCGAGGTCAGGAGCGCGGCGTGCACCGACCCGTCGGCCCAGGCGGCCCGGACCTCGTCGGACGGCGGGGATGCGGGGACCGTGCGGTACGTGACGACGTCGTCGACCTGCCACCCGCGGACGCGCAGGCCGTCGGCGAGGGCCGTCGCGGCGAGGTCGCCGCGCGGGAACAGGACGCGCGTCGCGGCGGCTGCGTGCCCGTCGCCGGACGGGTCGGGCCGCTCGGCGGTTCCGGCGCCCGCGCCGGCGGGGGGCCGCGTGGTCCGGGGGACGGCGGGCCAGGCCGCCACGAGCGCCCGGGCCGTCGACTCGCCGCGCGGCACGAGGGTCGGCACGACCCCGGCGTCGCGCAGTGCGCGGGCAGTGCCCGGCCCGACGGCCGCGACCTGGACGTGCGCGTCGGCGACGATCCCCGCGAGCGTGCGTCCGGCGTGCGCCGCGCGTGCCTCCAGGACGGGGACCGCGGCCTGGCTCGTGACGACCAGCCACCGGTACCAGCCCGCGCCGAGCGCCAGCAGGACGTCGTCCAGCGGCCCCAGGTCCTCGGGCGGGACGGTCTCGACGAGCGGCACGACGACGGCCTCCGCGCCCGCGGCGGCCAGGGCGATCGCGGCCGGGCTGACCCCGGCGGCGGGGCGGGGGACGAGGACGCGCCAGCCCGTGAGCGGCAGGCCGACGGCGTCAGGGGCGCTCATCGCGTGCTCCGCGGGTCGGCGAGGTCGGGGGCGCTCACCGGGTGCTCCCGCGGCTCGGCGAGGTCGGGGGTGCTCACCGTGTGCTCCGCAGGTCGGCGAGGTCGCCCGCGCCCGCGGCCAGCAGGTCGTCGGCGAGGGCGACGCCGAGCGCGTGGGCCGCGGTGGCGTCGGCGGCGCTCGTGCCCTCGTCGGACGCGCTGCCGACGTCGTGGCCGCCGGTCGGGCCGTCGGGACCGGACGCGGGGGTCAGGACGACCTGGCCGGAGCGGCGCAGCGACGCCGTGCCGTCGGTCCGCACGACGACGGCCTCGAGGGTGAGCGTCCCGTCGTCGGCGAGCACGGCGAGCGTGCCGACCGGGGCGGCGCAGCCGGCCTCCAGCCGCGCGAGCAGCGCGCGCTCGGCGAGCACCGCGAGGCGGGTCGGCCGGTGGTCGAGCGCCCGCAGCGCGGCGGCGAGCGGCGCGACGACGTCGGTCGTCAGGCCGCCCGCGCGGGTCTCGACGGCCAGCGCGCCCTGCCCGGGGGCGGGGAGCATGACGTCGGGCCCGAAGAGCTCGGTCACGGCCTCCAGGCGGCCGATCCGGGCGAGACCGGCCCGCGCCAGCACGACGGCGTCGAGGTCGCCGGGTCCGGTCGTGGAGCCAGCGACGCGGCCGAGGCGGGTGTCGACGTTGCCGCGGATGTCGACGACGTCGAGGTCGGGACGGGCGGCAAGGAGCTGGGCGGCCCGGCGCGGCGAGCCGGTGCCGACGCGCGAGCCCTCGGGCAGCCCGGCGAGCGTGAGCCCGTCGCGCGCGCACAGGGCGTCGCGGGGGTCCTCGCGGGGCGGGACGGCGGCGAGCACGAGGCCCGGGGCGTCGGCCGTCGGCAGGTCCTTGAGGGAGTGCACGGCGACGTCGCACCGGCCGTCGAGCAGGGCGTCGCGCAGGGCCGTGACGAACACGCCCGCGCCGCCGAGGCTCGCGAGCGAGCCCGTGAACCGGTCGCCGTCGGTGCGGACGCGGACCGTCTCGAGGTCGAGCCCGCCGTGCGCGGCGAGCGCGTCGGCGACGTGCCCGGTCTGGGTGAGGGCGAGGGTGCTCGCGCGCGTGCCGATGCGGACCTGCTGGGGCATGCCGCCCAGTGTCCAACGCGGTGCGGGTCCGTGTCGAAGCGTGCCGGACGACCCCGGGAATGCGTCCCGTCGGGCGGCGCGACGGCGACCTGACAATCCGTCAGAAAATATCGGGGAACCGCTGGTCGAACGACACCCGGAATGGTGCCGGTCACATTCTTCGCGACGATCCGGCGAACTGTCAGAAAAGAATCGCGAGGAAATGTGACCGACGACTCCCGACCCGGCGCGAGGGTCAGAGGAGGGTGCGGGCCGCCGCCTGCGCGTCCGGGACGACGGACGCCAGCCCGTTGCCCGCCGCCCACGCCCCGCACACCGCGACCCCCGGCAGCGCCGCCGCGGCCGACCGGACCTCGGTGACCGCCGCCTGGTGCGCCGCGCTCGGCCGGGGGAGGGCCTGCGTCCAGCGGACGACCGCGGTGCCCTCGACGGCGTCGGCGGGCAGCGGGACACCGAGCAGCACCGCCGCGTCGCGCAGCGCCAGGTCGACGAGCGCGTCCTTGTCGGCCGGCACCGCGGAGGCGTCGTCGCCCGCGCGCCCGTACGACAGCCGGACCACGTGACGGCCCGGCCCGGCGGCACGCGCCAGCCACGGCCACTTCGCGGTCCCGTGCGTGAGGGCCTTGGCGGTGACGTCCGTGGCCTCCTGCGCGACGAGCACGCCCGTGCCGCGCGGGGCGGCGTCGAGCGCGGTGCTGCGCAGCACGAGCGTGACGAGCGTGACGACGGCCCCCTCGTCGAGCCCGTCGGTCGGGTCGGCGGGCGTGCCGGGCACGTCGTCCGGGCCGTCCGACGCCGCCGACGTCGCGGCGAGCAGCGGGCGCAGCAGGTCGCCGGTCGTGGGCGTGGCGAGCACCAGCCGGGACGCCCGGAGCACCGCGCCGTCCGCGAGGACGACCTCGTAGCCGGTGGGGTCGTCGCCGGCGGGACGGACCTCGGTCACGCGGGTGCGGGTCCGCACCTCGCCGCCGTGCGCCTCGACGTCCGCGACGAGCGCGTCCACGAGCAGGTGCAGGCCGCCGTCGACGCCCTGGACGGCCGACCCCGCGGGCGCGGCGGCGCGCAGCGACCGCACGGCCCGCGCGAGCGAGCCCTTCGCGTCGCGCAGTGCGGCGGGGAGCCCGGGGGAGACGGCGCCGACGGCCAGGTCGTCGGGGTCGGCCGCGTGCACGCCGCCCACGACGGGACGCACCAGCCGGTCGAGCACGCGCGAGCCGAGCCGGGCCCGCACGAGCGCGCCGAGCGTCGTCGCACCGGAACCGACGCGGGCCGGCAGGACGAGGTCGAGCGACGCGCGCAGGGCCCCGACCAGGCCGATCGTGCGGCGGACGTCCGGCGCCCACGGGTCCGCGGGGATGCCCAGCAGCCCGGTCCGGGGCAGCGGCCCGTCGCCCGACGGCAGGTGCACCCACGAGCCGTGCCCGGCGGGTCCGCACACCCGGTCGGCGAGGCCCAGGTCCGCGAGGTACGCGGCGACGGTGCCGCCGCGGGTCGCGAACGACTCGGCGCCCGCGTCGAGGCGCAGCCCGGCGACGGTGTGCCCGCGGACCGCCCCGCCGGGGGCGTCGCGCCCCTCGAGGACGACCGTGCGGAGCCCGGCGCGCGCGAGCTCACGAGCGGCCACGAGGCCCGCGACACCGCCCCCGACGACCACGGCGTCTCGGGCGTGCGGCACGGCGGACGAGGTGCCGTCCGCGTCCGGTGCGGTGTCGCTGCGCGGCGACGTCACCCTCGCCCCGGAACCTGCGTCTGGCCGCCGCACGCCGTGCCCCGCACCCGGCTCAGAGCGAGTGGACGAGCGTGACCACGCGGGTCAGGACGTCGGGATCCGTCTCCGGCGGGACGCCGTGGCCGAGGTTGACGACGTGGCCGGGGGCCTGCGCGCCGCGCTCGACGACGTCGCGCACGTGCGCCTCCAGCACCGGCCACGGTGCGGCGAGCAGTGCCGGGTCGATGTTGCCCTGCAGCGGCGTGGAACCGCCCAGCCGGCGGTTCGCCTCGTCCAGCGGCAGGCGGTAGTCGACCCCCACGACGTCGGCGCCGACGTCCCGCATCGCGGCGAGGATCTCGCTCGTGCCGGTCCCGAAGTGCACCTTGCGCACGTCGAGGTCGGCCACGGCGGACAGGGCACGGGCCGACGCGGGCGCGACGTGCGCGGTGTAGTCCGCGAGGCCGAGCGACCCCGCCCACGAGTCGAAGAGCTGCGCGGCGCTCGCCCCCGCGAGCACCTGGGCCCGCAGGAACGCACCCGTGACCTCCGCCGCCCACGACGTGAGGTCCGTCCAGGTCTGCGGGTCGGCGTGCATGAGCGTGCGCGCGGCCAGGTGGTCGCGCGACGGCCCGCCCTCGACCAGGTACGCGGCGAGCGTGAACGGCGCACCCGCGAAGCCGATGAGCGGCGTGCTGCCGAGCGCCGCGACCGTGCGGGCGACACCCTCGCTGACCGGGGCGAGCCGCTCCGGCGTCAGGGGGCCCAGGTCGCGCAGCCGGGCGACGTCCGCCGCCGTGCGCACGGGCGCGCCCATGACCGGGCCGACGCCCGGCTTGATCTCGACGTCGACCCCGGCGAGGCGCAGCGGCACCACGATGTCGGAGAAGAAGATCGCGGCGTCCACGTCGTGCCGGCGCACCGGCTGCAGCGTGATCTCGCTCGCCATCTCCGGGTCGAGGCACGCGTCGAGCATCGCGGTGCCCGCTCGCAGCGCGCGGTACTCGGGCAGGGACCGTCCGGCCTGGCGCATGAACCACACGGGGCGCCGCGACGGGCGCTCCCCGGAATACGCGCGCACCAGCGGAGAATTCGCGGTACGGCCGTCGACGAGCGGATGTGTGACGGGAAGAGGCACCCGTCGATTGTGCCCGACAAATGTCGGGATGATTCAATCGGGACCGTGGTGCTGCTGTCCCTGGTCGCCAGTCACCACGACCTCGACCTCGCCGTGCTCGAGCGTCTCTCGTCGGACGTGCACGCCGTGGGTCGTGAGCTCGTGCGCGCGTCCTCCCCCGTCACCGGTGCCGTCGTTCTCGCGACGTGCAACCGGTTCGAGCTGTACCTGGAGGTCGACGACGCCGACCAGACGCCCGCCGCGCTCGCGGCCGCGTCGCAGGCCGTCGCCACCCGGTCCGGGTACGCCCCCGACGAGGTCATGACGCACCTGCGACCCCTCACGGGCAACGCCGCCGGCGAGCACCTGTTCGCCGTCGCGAGCGGCCTGGAGTCGATGGTCGTGGGGGAGCGGGAGATCGCCGGGCAGGTCCGCCGGGCGCTGACGACCGCACGCCGCGACGGCACGACGACGTCGGCCCTGGAGTCGCTGTTCCAGGCGGCGTCGCGCGTGTCCCGCGCGGTCGAGGCCGAGACCGGTCTGGGGTCCGCCGGGCGGTCCGTCGTCGGGGTCGCGCTCGACATCGCCGAGCGCGGCCTCGTGCCGTGGTCCGAGGTGAGCTGCGTGCTCGTCGGCACCGGCTCGTACGCGGGCGCGTCGCTCGCGGCGCTCAAGGCCCGCGGCTGCACCGACGTCCGCGTCTTCTCCCCGAGCGGGCGGGCCGGGCAGTTCGCCGCCGCGCGCGGGGTGCGCGCCCTGCCGGCGTCCGCCGACCTCGC
>PJUA01000114.1_pt1 | contig 81070 bp, 69 predicted proteins | sample 1512151 | NCBI WGS metagenome assembly PJUA01 (sample SAMN08177678, study PRJNA422409) | Soil metagenome, whole genome shotgun sequencing project. | isolation source: Soil enriched on filter paper: beechwood xylan treatment | place: USA: Madison | collected 2015-01-15 | reverse complement strand
CCGGCGCCGTCCATGCGCGCCGCCTCATACAGCTGCGGATCAACGGAAGCGATAGCCGCCAGATAAATAATCGTTCCCCATCCCGCTTCCCTCCAGATGACTTGAAGGATATAAGTGGGCCTGAACCATTCCGTGCTCAGCAAAAAATTGATTTTTTCAAAACCGAAATAAACGAGAAGCTCGTTAATAATTCCGCCGTCCGAGGTCAGCATAACAAAGCTGATGGATACAATAATGACCCACGACATAAAATGCGGCAAATAAACCAAGGTCTGAAACGTCCGTTTGAAAAAAGAAATCCGAACCTCGTTCAACATCAAAGCCAATATAATAGGGATTGGAAAATAAAACACCAGATTCATCCCGAACAGCAGCAGCGTATTGGTTAGAATGTTCAAAAAATCCGGCTCGGTAAACAATCGCTCGAAATGCTTCAGTCCAACCCAATCGCTGCCGGTAATGCCCTTGAACGGCCGGTAATCCTGAAGGGCAATGACCAGGCCCCCCATCGGGATATATTTGAAAATAATAAAGTAAAAAATACCGGGCAATATCATGAGATATAGGTATTTGTTGCGCCACAGTCTTTTCTTAAGCTCGCTGCTTCGAGGCCGGGGAGCCTTGGGGCTCCGAATGACGATATCATCCATGCTGAATCTTCCTTTCTGCGGAAGGCTGGCTGCCTGGCCCCGTCCGTCCGGCCGGAATGGACGGAGCCTGCTGCAGCGACTGTACCATACTTGAGTTTATTTCTATTGCTTTCAGGCAATGGAGTATCCGCCTGCTGACTGTTTGTTTTAAGACTGCTTGCTATTGCTATTTGCTATTACTTCTTGCTGCTACCGCTTGCTATTACTGCTTGCTATAGGCTGCGTTAAATTCCTCTATGATGGCGTCGCCGCCGCGTTTTTTCCAATCGGCTACCGCTTTCTCAAAGCCGGCTTTGTCAATGGAGCCGTAAATATATTTGTAGGTAGCATCCTTGATCAGCTCCTGGAGCTCCGTGCCCTTCTGGGTGAACGTTGCGGAATCAAGCGCCGAGGTCGGATCGTGCACCGCAATTTTTTCATTTTCCACAATGAGCTGCTCGGCGTGAATGCGCGCCGGCAAATCATGGTAGCCTTCATACATTCCGTTTGTTTCGGGCTCTCCGATGACGCTGTCCTTGAAGCCTTTGACCTCGCGCTCCGTAAGCTCCTGATTTTCCGTTGCTTTGGCTTTGTTATCCTGCACCGTGTAATGCACGCCATCTTGTCCCCAATACATCATATTGGCTACCTCGGGCGTCATCATTTTATCGAAAAAGGCCAAAATGCTTTTAAGCTCGGCTTCATCCTTTATTGCCGATTTCGGGAAAAGCGCCACGTTGTTATAGCCCGGAATCGCCCATGCGGCGAATTTGCCATCCGGCCCCGCTACCATGCTATGCACATCGACGACGGCATCCGGCACGTTTTTGACCAGATCCTTCACCAGCGAGTTGACGTCCTGCATGGAGCCGATATAGACGCCCGCCTTGCCGCTAGTAAACAGACTAACCTGATCCGTTTTGCTTGTTGCCGCAAAATCGACGTTCATCCATTTGTTTTCCCGTACTTTTTTCATAAAATCCATCGTGTCCATATATTGAGGAAATACAAATTCCGGCTGCAGCTGGCCGTCCAGCTCACCCCAGCTGTTTGGCGTGCCGAACCAGGCTGCTACTGTCTTGAACGCTCCGTACACCAGATCATTGCGATCCGCAAGTCCAATCGTGTCCTGCTGACTGTTGCCGTCCGGGTCGCCGGTTGTAAACTTCTCCAGCATGTTGTAAAGCTCGTCAACATTGGCCGGCGCCTGCAGTTCGAGCTTGTCGGCCCAATCCTTGCGGTAGATCATTCCCTGACGGGCCAACGGCCGGCCGATATATAGCGAATAAAGCTTGCCGTCCACCTTCGTATTGTTCAAAATCTCTTCCTTCAGCTTGCTCAGGTTGGGGAATTCACTGAGGAAAGGACCGATTTCCCAGAACTGCCCTTCCCGGATAGCTTCCTTCATCTGAACGAAGGTCGCCTGGTTTTTCAAATAAGTAACCTGGGGCAAGGAGCCTGTTGCAAAGGACGTATTCAGCTTCTCCTCATAGGTGTCGGCAGGAAAAAACTGATACGTCAGCTTGGTGTTCGTAAGCTTTTCCACTTCGTTTTTAATCGTGTCGGGCGGCGTCTCCGCGATATTGAGCGGAAGCATGATCGTAATTTCTGTTGGTTTCTCCGGTTGATTTTCTCCCTGTTCGGCCGCCGCTGACGGGTTAGCCGAACTTTCGCCTCCATTGTTCCCGCCATTGCTGCCTTTGCCTGAATTGCCGCTTGAGCAAGCTGTCAGCACAAGAGTAAATGCAAGCACAATGCTGACCATCATGTAAAAGGATTTTGTCTTCATTAACCGTGACCCCTCCATTTAAACGTTGTGGTTGCTGCTCCATCAGGCTAACACCGTTTATCGGGGTACCGAAACAATCATTTTGGACGTTGCCGCGCTTAAATCCCCTTTTGACGCAGCATCTGAGCTAATGATTATTCTGTTGAATGGGGACACCATCGGGACAGAAAACGGCCCGATGGGCAGGTCGGATTATGTTGGCGGGATTAACTCATATGACACGACGAATTAAGTAAGAGGAATTGGCTCATGCGAACGACAAATTAAATTGGAGGGATTAGCTCATACGATGCGAGGGATTAAGTGGTCGGAAATAGCTTCAAATTGTCTCGGCAGATTATGCAGATGGCAATAGCACCTATACGACATGGCAGAGTAGATAGATGGGTAGCGGTAGCAATGAGAGGGTTCGAGGGGGGAGGTTACTGGATGTAACGGACCTTAATGTCCGTAAAAACGCTAAATTGCAGCATCTGGGCTTTTTAACAGTCACGCATGACCGTTACAGAGCAAAAAAGCTAATTATTAATGTAAATCTGACGCGTAGCGGAAATGGATGACCGTTACAATTTATATTTATTCAAAAAGTCGCTTCTGACGGTCATAAATGTCCGTCACGCCACAACAATGAAACAATCATGCGCTCCCCTGTATCTCCGATCCGTTTGTCACGGTCGCCCGAAGAGGAGCGCAGCACATTATTTGCTTCAAACCTCTATTATGCAAGAGCTTCATTTAAGCAAGACCTGTTGCTGACTGAATTAATCCTGGCCAAAATAAGCCTCGCTGTATTCCTTCATCATGTCTTCTCCCCCGCTGCGCTTCCAGCGGGCTACCTCTGCATCGAAGCCTTCGGGACTGAGCTGTCCCAGCATATATTTATAGGTAGCGTCCCTGATGATTTTATACAGCTCGGGGCTTTTTTCATCATAGGTTCTTGAATCCAGCCCCAAGGTGGGGTCGTTCACAATAAACTTTTCATTATCCGCGCTAAGCCGCTCCGCCTGCTCCAGCATATATTCCTGCTTTTCCACCTTCATAATATTGGGGTTGCTTACATCCGCAATCATAAGCGCATAAAGCGCATTAACCTCGTTTACGCGGAGCTGGGTCGTTTCCTCCGTCAATCGAACCAAGCCGTTTATTTGCTTGTAATGGACGTCCTCAATGCCAAAACGCAGCAAATTCGCAATTTCCTTATCCATCGTCCGGTCAAAAAAAGCAAGATGCTGGAGCAGCTCTTCCTCGGTCTTAATCGCTTTTTTGGAAAACAGGTACAGCCCGTTGTAATTGGGGATCGACCAGACGCGGAAGCCGTCGGGGCCTGCAATCCGGTTCACGAGAGTAAATCGGGCCGAAGGATTAAGCTCCCTGGCTTCATCCTGAATGCGCTGCACGTCGGTCATGCTCCCGATATAGGCTCCAGCCGCTCCCGTAATAATCTGGTAACGTTGAATATCCTTGCTCGCTACGGCAAAATCCGCATTCATTAATCCTTCGTCATATAGCCTTTTCATAAAATCCATCGTATTCCGGTATGCCACCGTATCAAATTCGGGAAAAACCCCGTTTTCTCCGACTCCCCAATTATTTGGCGCGCCGAAGTAAGAGCTTAACGTTTTGAATGCGCCGTATACGAGATCATTTCGATCCGTCAAGCCGATAGTATCGTCCAGTCCATTATCGTCAGGGTCCATCGTTGTAAATTGCCGAAACGTTTCGTATAGCTCATCCAGCGTTGATGGTTTTGGCAGTCCCAGCTTGTCCAGCCAGTCCTCGCGCAGAATGATGCCTTGCCTTGAAGACGGCCTTTCCGTGTAAAGGCCATATATTTTCCCGTCAACGGCGGCTTGATTCAAAATCCGGTCGTCCAAATGTCTCAAATTCGGAAAACGCTCCAGATAAGGACCGATTTCCCAAAAGGCTTCGTCGCGGATAGCATTTTTCACCATCATATAATCCGTATGCTTGATAAATGTCACATTTTTAAGTGATCCCGTTGAAAGAGCCGTATACATTTTGTCCGTGTAAATGCCGTCTCCTACCCACGTTATATCCAATTGAACGCCAGTAAGACCCTCCAGCTTGTTCATCACTTCCTTGCTCGGCGCATTCGGAAAATGCAGCGGCGCCATGATGGATATAACTGGCTTCTGACGAGGGGAACGGTCGGCAGCAATACTTGCTTGTGAAGTGCAGGCGGCCAGCATTACCGTCGCCAGCGTCACGGCTATCGACAGAAACAGTCTCCGCAAGGCGCCGTCGTACAAGGACTTGATCATTCGCAATCCCCCTTCTATAAGACTCTCAAAACAGGACCAGAGATAATGATTATCCGATGGCAAAGATGATTGTTGCCCAAAATGTATGCGTTTACTAAAATGATTATAGCGGAATGATTTCGTGTTAGGAAGGGTATGGTGATGATCCTGAAGCCATTAAGTTTTTTGAGCAAGCTGACTATATTTGGTTTTCTTCTAGCTTCCATTCCCGTCCTTTTCATTGGCGCTTATGCCTACGTTACCACAACGAAAGAAATCCATAAAAATGTAAATGCAGGAAAAATGCAGCTGCTCATGCAAATCAACTCCAATGTAGAGCAGAAATTGACAACTGTCAACCACACCTTGAATCAGGTGGTTCATTCCACTGTGATGAAAACCGCATTGGCACAGCCGCTGACACCAGCCGATTTCGTCATTTACGATAATTTGCGCAGTGAAATCCGCTATATGCAAACTTTCGAGACGAGGCTTTCCGATGTTGTGCTGATAAACCAGCGGCATAACTGGCTGGTCAAAAATTCGGGGCTGTACGCCCTTGAGCAATATCCTTATGTAAACGAGCTTAACCGTCTTGCGGAGGACAAGGGCGGAAGCGGCTGGATGCTGACGCCGGCGGAATGGTTTTACAGCGAGGAAGCCGCGGGAACTGCGGGCTGCGCCTATAATATAAGCCTGGTCAAAAAGCTGCCGGCAACGGGCAGCGATCAATTCGGGCTGGCGCTTGCCAATATTCCAGCCTGCAGTCTGCTGGAACTGCTTGTGCAGGATGCGGGCGTCGATTCCGGCATGATGATCCTTGACGAGCAATACCGGATTTTACTGCATTCCGACCAAGCGCTTATAGGCAAACCCGCTTCGGAAGCCGGCATTTATCCCTCCAGTTTGGACGGAGCAGAGGGGCATTTTACGGCCATGATCGGCAAAGCGAATTATTCCGTATCCTATTACCGCTCGGGCCTGAACGACTGGACCTACCTGTCGGCCACATCGGTCGCAAGCATGACGAAGCAAGCCGATTCCATCGGCAGCTACGCTCTTTACATTTGTCTGGTCCTGCTTGCGCTTTCCTTGTTGTTTGCCTGGGCGGGCTCACGCCGCATGTATTCCCCCATCCGCCGGCTGCTGCTTCAGCTGGGCGAACGCGGAGACCAATTGAACAAGCCTCAAACCAATGAGTTTCAGGCAATCGCGGACCGCGTATCCCATTTGTTTCAATCGCAAACGGCGCTGGAGTCGGAGCTTCGCCAGCATGTGCCGCAGGTACGCGCCTTTTTTCTGATTCGTGCTTTCCAAGGCAGCATCAAGCCACATGAAATTAAAGAAAAGCTGGAGCAGTTCGGATACGGCGCGCAGCTTGACCAATGGAAGTCGATGGCAACCGTAGCGCTCCAGATTGATTACTCCGAGGATAGCCGCTATTCCAGGGGGGACCAGGAGCTGCTTCTATTCGCCGTGCACAATATGCTGGAGGAGCTGATTCCGGAGCATCTCGGCCTTCATCCAGTCATTATGGATCAAATGATCGTGGTTGTCATCGGAAGCGATGTTCAGGAGAATGAAGACTTCGGCAATATGACCTACGAGCTGACCGAGCGCATGCAGGGACAAATCGACAGCTTCCTCGGCGTTGAAGTCAGTATCGGCATCAGCCTGCCCTTTGCCTCGCTATCATTGCTTGCGGCTTCGTATCGCGAAGCATGCGAGGCGTTGAAGCAGCGCATCAAGCTGGGAGGCGGCATCATTATTCCTTACGCCAATATCAATGCGGGCAAGCCTTACCTCAGCCCGGGCTATCCGCTGCATATCGAAAGCGAGCTAATAGATGCAATACGGCTTGCCGACAAGGAAAAAGCGAAGGAATTGGTGCGAGCCTTCATGCAAGCCGTATTTGCGGCAGAGCTTGCGCCGCATGAATATCAGATTCCTCTTGCCCGGCTGTTGAACAATCTGCTGATTGTTATGCAGGAATCCGGCATTAGCTTGTCGCAAATCCATCCTCCCGGCGTTTCGCTGCTGGAGGAATTGCTGGAAATCCGCACAGCTGCGGAAATCGAGGATTGGTTCTGGACAATGGCGGTTTACCCGCTTGTCCGCATTTTCAAGGATCGTCAGGCGGAGCAATACCATAATTTGTCCGAACAAATCATCGACCTGATCCAGCGCTGCTACGATACGGATTTGACACTAGAGGAATGTGCGCAGCGTCTTCATTACAACGCCAACTATTTAAGCAGCGTTTTTCGCAAAGAAACGGGCCATTCCTTCAGCGAATACTTGACGATGTACCGCTTCCAGATGGCCCGCAAATGGCTGGAAACCAGCGAAATCCCGATCAAGGATATCGCCGCGAAACTATGCTACACCAATCCGCAAAATTTCATTCGTTCCTTTCGCAAGCAGGAAGGCATCACGCCCGGCCAATATCGGGAAAAGCGACGGACGGGGTGAACGGTTTCTATTAACTAGTTGCTAAGCCAGTTCAACAAACGGAGGTCTTGTCCGCGTCCCGCAATAATAGACAAACCAACCGGAAGCCCACCAGAGCCGGCGACCGGAACCGTGACCTGAGGCAATCCCGCCAGTCCGGCGGGACAGCTCAGTTGCAGCGTGCGTGCCCGATTTTGCTCCACAGCTTCGCCTCCCAATCCGCAAAGCGGGGCCGCGCCGGGTACGGTCGGCACAACCAATATGGCATCGTCAGCCAGCATTTCTTTCATTCGCTCGGCAATGGCCTGGCGCTTGGCAAAAAATCCGTCACATTCCGTTCTGGACAAAGTCGAAGCCCATTGGAAACGTTCCGCGATACCCGGCCCAAAGGAAGGCTTAGCCGCAGATATCCAATCCCCATGCTGCTCCCACGCTTCGATAGCTTGAATATGGCGGAATGTATCCATCCAGGCCGGAAGCCCTTCCTCCGCCACAATGATTTTTCTTTTTTTATTAGCTATTCTGAATGAGGGCGGCCAGCTTTCCAGAAAGTCCGTTAGGACGCGCTGCGTCTCCGGCTCGCACAGCTCCCAGAGGTCAACGCCTAGCAGCATGCTTTGAAACGGCTTGTCTGAGGATAAGCTTCGTGGTCCAAGCAGCGCCTCGCCAACCTTTTGCAGCGTGGCAGCGTCCCGCGCTATCCATCCGATTGTATCAAAGCTTGGCGCAAGCGGAATCAGACCTGTTGTGTCCACCATACCGTGGGTAGGCCGGATGCCGTACAAGCCGCAAAGGGCGGACGGCACGCGCACCGAACCTCCGGTATCCGTACCAAGCGCAAAGTCGGCCAAGCAGGAGGCCACGGCGGAGGCTGAACCGCTGGAGGAGCCGCCGGGTATGCGTCCAGGGGCTGCAGGATTGAGGGGTGTTCCGTAATGCGCATTTTCACCATTAATGCTGTACATCAGCTCATCGGTTATCGTTACGCCTTCCATGGCAGCTCCGTTTCCAAGCAATTTCTCGATCGCGGGTGCGGTTGCTTCCGGCGCTTTATGCGTATCCAGCCAATCGGGATTGCCTGCCGATGCGGCATGCCCCGTTATAGCGAAAACATCCTTGACGGCAAATACAAGGCCATCCAGGATTCCGCTTTCCGTCGGCTCCAGCCGGACGGATTGATCGATATACGGATTGCCTTCCTTCATTGGAATCTCCCCCTTCTGTTTTTGCATTTACCATATCATGGCCGCAATAAACAGGCAAACCTCGAAAGCTTCTCTTTTTTAAAGCCATATGGTTGTGTACGGTGAGCAATATGATACAAGAATTCCCGCCCGGAATAAGGTACACTTATCGTCAGGAGAACGGAAGGGAATGAAGATTGACCGGATGGCGAATGAATCAAGAACCGTTGTGTACGACGCAGATATTAAAGTTGAAGCTTATCATTTTCAAGGCATCATGCAAAAATTCCCCAATCACTTTCACGATTATTATGTTATTGGCTTTGTAGAAAGCGGCAGCCGCTATTTGACTTGCCTGAACAAGGAGTATACGATTCATCCCGGCGATTTGATGCTTTTTAATCCGCGGGATAACCATGCCTGCGAGCAAATCGACGGCTCGCCGCTTGATTACCGCAGCTTGAACATACAGCCAGAGGCCATGATGGCGGCAGTACGGGAAATTACGGGCGAAGCCTATCTGCCGGTGTTTGCTCCGCAGGTTGCTTTTCGCAACGAGCTGGTTCCAGCCTTGAAGGAGCTGCATCAGATCGTTATGGCGGAAGAGCGGGATTTTCGCAAAGAGGAGCTGTATTTGCTGCTGCTGGAGCAGCTGCTTCAAGAGTATTCCGAGCCTCGCGAAGCTCTCCCCCCTTCGCCGTGCAGCGCGGAAATCGAAAGGGTATGCAGCTATCTGGAAATGCATTATGCAGAAACCATTGCACTGGATGACTTGAGCGCGTTGAGCGGGCTTAGCAAATTTTATTTGATTCGCCAGTTCTCCAAGCAAAAAGGCATTTCCCCGTACAGCTATCTGGAAACCATTCGTGTGGACAAGGCCAAAAAGCTGCTGGAGAAGGGCGTGGGGCCTATGGAAGCAGCCATGCTGACCGGCTTTTCCGATCAAAGCCATTTCTCCAACTTTTTCAAAAAGCTTATTGGCCTTACGCCAAAGCAATATATGAACGTTTTTAGCGATCGGAGATAGCGGCGGCATGAACAATAAAACAATAACAGCGGGACATGCCGCGGCTATCCTCACGATTTTGATCTGGGGAACAACCTTTGTTTCAACCAAGGTTCTGCTGGATTATTTAGGCCCGGTGGAAATATTGGCGGCACGGTTTGCATTAGGCTGGCTCGCCCTATACCTTGTACTGCCCCGGAGGCTAAAGGTCGGTGACCGCAAGAAGGAGCTTTATTTTGCCGCTGCCGGATTATGCGGAGTAACATTGTATTTTTTATTGGAAAATATCGCCCTGACCTACTCCTACACCTCCAACATTAGCGTTATTCTTTCCACATCGCCTTTTACAACCGCGCTTCTTTCTTATTGGGTCGGAGACGGCGAAAAACCGGGACGTCGCTTTTTTATCGGCTTTGCCATCGCTATTATCGGCGTTTTTCTGATCAGCTTCAGCGGGAACTCGGAAATGCGTATTAATCCCGTCGGGGATTTATTGGCGGTACTGGCGGCGCTAGTATGGTCGGTTTATTCAGTTCTTGTCAAAAAAATAAACGGCTTTGGCTTCCACGCCTTTCAGTCCACTCGGCGCATCTTCATGTACGGCCTGCTATTTATGACTCCGATTCCGTTATGGTCGGGCTTTTATTGGAACAGCGGCAATCTGCTTCAGCCGATTCCTCTGGGTAATCTGCTGTTTCTGGGCCTGGGAGCCTCCGCTCTGTGCTTTGTGACCTGGGGTAAGGCCGTCCAGCTGCTTGGCGTCGTTCGAACAAGCGCTTATATTTACACGGTGCCCGTCATCGCGATTATAACAGCCTTGTTGATTTTGGGTGAAAAGATCACGGTTATGAGCGGATTAGGCGCCGCGTTGGCGATCGGAGGACTGCTGGTTTCGCAGTTGAAATGGCGTCGTGCGGCGGATGGTCAAAGAAAAGCTGCTATAAAACCGGAGACGGGGTTGGGATAAAAGGAAAGCAAAAAGCGTCGTACCGGCTTCATAATGAAGCAAGGTACGACGCTTTTGCTGGTTTGCTAATGCTGGTTTGCTAGTGCTGTTATACCATAACGTTAGTGGTAAATATTACAGCAGTAGCCCATGCATTCACAACTATACATTTATTTTTGCAACGTTTGACTTATCGCTTTCGGGTCCAAGGCGTGCCTAACAGCGGAAGCGCCCAGCGGTCAAGGCCATACCAGCCTGCCACCTTCCAGCCCAATACGAGCCATGTCGCCAAAATAAATAACAGCGGGTTTGTGCTGAGCGTGCCCGCAAACAGGAAGCTTGCGTTCATGAAGGCGCCAAAAAACGCTGCGACGCCAGTCAGCAGGCCCAAAATCAGGCCAAGTCCTACCAGAAGCTCGCCAAATGCAACCATATACGAAAAAACCTTGGCGTTGGGCAGCACCATATTTTCAAGGAAAGAAGCATACCAGCCCGACACATCCTTTCCGTCAGCTGCTTTGCCGATTGCTCCGTTTATAAACCCCGTCAAGCCTGTTCCCGCCTCTGCTCCAACCCACTTTGGATTTGTCACTTTCCCCCAACCTGCCGTCAGCCACGCATATCCGAGGTACAACCGTACAACAAGCCAAATAAGACCGGATCTGGTGTTGTTGAACAGGAAATTTGACACCGGATTTTCGGGAATAACGATGTTTTTCCCTCTTAATTCCTCTTTGATGCTCACAAACATCATCTCCTTTTCAATTTTCATGCCTATTTACTTCTAATCATACCTAATAAATCGGCAAACATATACTAAAAAGTGAGCATGCAAGCATTTCTCCGACTAAAGTCCCGAATATTCCTGTAGCTACAGGTTGTCCTGATTAACGCCGCTTTAACATAGACGAGAACCCTTTTTGAATGAGAGAGCAACAATTCAAACATTGCCCTGAACTATAATTGACCTGGAAATCCATACAAGGAGATGAAGTCATGAACAGATTAAGCGGTAAGGTCGCTTTGGTGACAGGAGCAAGCAGAGGAATCGGTCGTGGTATTGCGTTGCGGCTGGCACAGGAGGGAGCCATAGTTGCTGTTCATTTTGGCAGTAGGAAAAATGAAGCGGAGATGGTTGTTAAACAAATAGAGCAGCAAGGCGGCACTGCATTTGCAGTCGGGGCCGATTTAAGCAGCGGAAGCGGCATTCAGCAATTTTTTGCGGGGTTGGATGAAGCCCTTAAGCAGCGTACAGGCGATAACCGGTTCGATATCCTTGTCAATAATGCCGGCATCGGACAAATGACAACCATTGAAGAGGCGACTGAGGAATCCTTCGATGAGGTTATGAATATTAATGTGAAAGCGCCGTTTTTTGTGACACGGCAAGCCTTGTCCCGTCTGCGAGATGGAGGCCGTATTATTAACATCTCTTCATTTGTGACACGGGTAGCTTCCCCAAGTGTTTTTGCCTACAGCATGTCGAAGGGGGCCATCGACACGTTTACGCATGTTCTGGCTCAGCAGCTTGGCAGCCGCCAGATTACGGTTAACGCTATCCAGCCAGGCATTATTAATACGGAAATGAATGCCGAAACCTTGCAAAATACCAGCGGGCAACAAGCTGCAGCTGCCCTTTCGACCTTTAAACGATGGGGAGAACCTGAAGATGTGGCAGACATTGCCGCCTTCCTGGCCTCGTCGGACAGCCGCTGGATAACGGGACAATGTATTGATGCAAGCGGCGGCTCTCGTCTATAGGGAGTGAAGTGCTACTATTAATCTACTGCTCATGAGGAAAAGCCTGAGTAGCTGCTGACGCGGCTCACTCAGGCTTTTCCTGTGCCCGGACAGTTTAATCCCGTTGTTCTCTAAAGCCAAGTAGCCTTTGATTCAACCACTCCGCAGATTGCTTCATATAGCGTGATTGATCTACGGAATCGAAGTGTTCAATGGCATAAGTACCTGGATAGCCGCTCTCCTTAAACCTGTCTACAAGGTCCGCAAGCGGAATACATCCATCGCCAACCGGGGACGGGTACAGCTTCGTCCCGTCAACGCAAAGCTTGGGTGTTCCGCCGTTCCTTGCATCCAAAGAGCGGTCCTTGCAATGAACATGTACGACGTGCTCCCTAAGCTTGCCATAAGCCTCAAGGGCATCCTCGCCGCGATAAATAAAATTTCCGGTATCAAAGGTTATTCGGAGATCCGGCACAGCCTCCAGAAACCATAACAGCTCATCGCTGGTGGAGAACGGAGCGCTGGCATCGTCGAAATCCTCCATCGTCACCGTGATGCCTTGTTTTGCGCCATGCTGGCACATGTCCTTCAACGCAGCAGCCATGCCTTGCAGTGAATGGCTTCTCTCCTCCTGCGAAGCATCCCCGCCGATAAAGCCGGGAATCACAAGCACCTTGTCAGCCCCAAGGACAGCAGCCGCATCCAGAAAGGCAAGGCCGGGAGCGGAATCCCTCTTTTCGCCAAACCGGAAAAAGCCGTATACGCAGGCAACTCCCATGCCCGCATCCTCCAGCATGCTCTTTAAACCTGCCGGGTCCTGCGACGCTGCGGCATAATCCACTTCAACCGCATCAATACCATAGCTGCGGGTCTCTTTTACCATTTCCGGCAACGGTATTCCCCTTTGCTTTGCAGCCGTTTCAATGTGATGAAAAAAGACGGAAAGCTTCACGCTACACTCACCTTCTTGATTTTTTTCCATAAGTATACGCTGTAGGCCAGCATCAGCACAGTCTGAATGATCACGGAGATCAAAGCGGGCGTCGTTATTTCGCCAACGGTCACATAACCGATACAATCATGAATGAAGTGCCACAGAATAACGGGAATTAAGCTTTTGGTCAAAATAACCAGCTCGGCGCATACAAAGCCAAACAGCGCGGCAAAAACAATTTGCAGGCCCGTATAGATCAAATTTGCGCCGCCAACTACGTTGACAAGATGGACGACGCCAAACAGCACAGACGAAACGATTGCGGCATAACGGATGCCTTTTTCACCAAGCCGCTTCAGTATCAATCCACGGAAATAAACCTCTTCATTAATGCCCACTAATAAAGTGAACAGCACAACCGCAAGGAAGTAACTTGTATTCACATTTTCACGGAAGCCCGGCAGGAAGCTAAAGGCCTCAACCGCCAAGAGAGGAAGAAACCAGGCTGCGTTGACCTTGGCTTGCCTGGTCATTCCCGTAAAACCGTATTCTTTGAGGGAATAGGAGGATTTGGCCATCAGGGCGATGCCAACCGCCGCCGACAGGAAGGTAAAGCCCGCCTGAATCAAAATCGTTTGCGTCTCCCCTGTTTCCATAATGGTAGAGATTGTCCCTGCGGCTACCGGAAATACCATAATCAAAAACGCATAAAAGATGGAAATGGGCAAAACGCGTCTCTTTTTCCCTGCGGAAGCCGCTGTTTTCACGGCTGTTTTGGTGTCTGTTGTGTTGAAGCCAATGTTGGCCGGGTTGGCGTTGTCAGATGTGTTGTTTGGGTTGGTTGTGCTGGTTGGGTTAGTGGACATGGTTGGTGCTCCTCAATGTGTAATGTGACGACATTTTATCATCTGCTCGAATCTAGCTAATTGAACTGTTTGTAGTCGATTGTAGTCGTTTCTCATCCCAGCGGTCATGGATGTCCTTTAGCGGTATAAAATTAGGAATTTTTCCAATGTAAAGGACATTTATGTCCACTAGCGACTAAAATTCACTGTATTTGAGCAAAAAAACAGCTATGACGGAAATCAGTGTCCGCTACAAATCAAAATCTCGTAAAAAACCATGTCTGGCGGTCATTTATTTCCGTTAGAGACACGCTGCCCAACATTATGTTTCTGCTAATCTCTATGCTTACGTCCTTTTTGCTTCTATTAACCTCTAATGCTCCTACAAGCCTTTCCGTGTTCTACAAACCTTTAGTGCTACTATCCAGCTTTCATGCTTTTACAAAGCTTTCATGCTTCTCTACCAACTGTTGTTCTTCTACTCATCCGCTTTGGGAGGCTGCTTGCTTTTCAAGTACATATTCAAGCTTAAAAATGTATCCTTCAAAATGTTCTCCGTTTCGGCCTTGTCGAGATCAAACGTATTGGTGGCGCTCAAAGATGCAATACCGTGTGTAATAAGCCAGGTGTTCACAAACAGCCGTCGGGCGGATTCCATGTCAAGCCCGCTTTGCGCCGCTATCATGCCTACAACCGCATCATTGTCATCGCCTTGGACCATATCAAACACGCTTTTCACCTCGTAATGCTCGGACATAAAAAGCAGCTTGAACAAATTTTTCTCCCTTTGCGCAAAATCAATGTAGGCAAGCCCAATGCCAAGGAAAGGAATGGGATGGTTCATCCCATCATTCAAGTGCCCCTCATATGCGGCTTCCGCTCGCCGGTAAAGCTCTTGCTTAAGCTGCTCCATATTCTCATAAACGCGAAAAATCGGTTGCGTCGAGCAGCCTAGCCGCTTGGCCAATTCGCGCGCATTAACGGCCTGAATGCCGCTTTCACGCGTTAACTGAAAGGCCGATTCCGAAATAGCTTCTTTTGTTATTTTGATAGCAGGCGGCATCGGTTATATCCCCCTTTTCTTTTAAATAACACTTGTTATGTAACTTATGAAATTTAATATATACTATTTTCCCCCTCGTGTCAACATTAAAAAATAACGGTCATCAGGACGGAATTTGTTACTGAGGTAACAGTCCAGAGGTCTTAGAGAGCGGTATAAATTTATGAAAAAAGCACCTTGAGGCGGCTTTGAGGACATGATAGGGTAAAAAAACGAGGGGAAATTTTCCTTTTGTGCAACAGTAACAACATGGAGCAGGAGTGATTCCAATGAAAAAAAACACAACGCATTTACTGAGCACAACAGCATTGGCTTTGATTTGTCTGGCCTTGATGCTGAGCGCTTGCAGCGGCAAAGGAAGTGAGCCGGCAGCTTCCACGCCAGCTTCAGAGGCGACAGCCCAGCCTACAGCCCCTTCTGCCAATGACGATTTGCAGGAGCAAAACAGTAAGGACGCCAAGCTTCCCGAGCATCTTCCTTCAGACTTTCCGATTCCGTCTGACGCCGTAATCGACACTTCACATTCATCGCAGATTGACGGCAAAAAAAACGCCATGCTGATAATCAAATCGGAACAGGACATGGACAGTATCGTGAAGTTGTACAAGGACTATTTTGAAGGCCTACAAATTAACATTGACAGCGAAATCATTGACGAGCGAAATATCATTATTCAATGCGAGGATGAAGCCAGAGGGCATTCCTGGTCGATCATTGGAGGAAAAACAGCAGCGTCGGATGACAAAATCATCGATTTAACGATCACCTGGAGCGAAATATAGTCGCGTGAAAAAAGCCGCTTATCCTATCGGACGTATTGACTAAATGTCCAGGTGGATAAGCGGCTCTTTTAAAACCCTTCGTTATTTGTTTCCATGCTTTATTTTCGTTTTTCAATAATAAGCAGGCAGGTGCTATCCGGCAAAGGCGTCTCTTTCCCATCGCCATCGTACAAACGCACCTTTCCCTGCAGCGCCTCCATATAACCCTCCTGCAAATAAGCGCGGCTTTCCAAAATAACGGCATCCCCGCCAAAAAGCTCCTGAATCAGCGCCTTATATTGGCTTAAGGTCAAATAGCCAAATTGCTCCTGCACTTCATGCACATAGGCCTCTTCCCCCCATGTATAGGTATACAGAAACTCCATAGCGTCGTTCACTGGCATTAATGCTTCATTAGGCGCCACCTTGGTGTATTGAATAGCTCTGCCTTTAAAATCCCGGCTATACCTCTCCAGCCAGGACATGCCGTCTTCCTGCAAAAAAACAATTTTCCGCGTGCCGTCCGGCTCGCTCATAACGCCATCGCGTATAAGTATGCGGCCGCCGGGAGCCAACGCCCGGAATGCGCTTTGCAGCGCGGCCTCCACTGTGCGCAGGTTGAATTTTGCCCCCTCGTAGGGAATATAGGAATACAGCTCATGCAGAATGGATGAAAAGATAACCGTATCCGCCCCGCCTTCTCCCAGCAGTTCGTCCAGCTTTAGCGCATCGCCTTGCCGCACCTCCCAGCGTCTTCCCTCCAGCTGTTTTTTTCGGATTAGCGCGTCTACGACATTGGCGGCAATATCGATGCCCAGAGGTTGAACGCTGGGTAGCTCCTCCTCTAGCAGATCCAGCAGCACGCCTCCGCCAGGACCAATATCTACTACTCTTTGGCCTGCCACATAGTTCAAAAGCACCCTTTTGTAATCCACCGAGCTGTTCATGTCGGACAAATACGTTTCTTCATTATGAAAACGGTCATAGGCGTCCCTGCGCAAGCCAAACAAGTCAAACAGCATCAGGACAGCCTGCTCGTACAGCGGCGATTTTTCCGCTTCCATGCAAAATTGGATCAGCTTATCCGCAGCCGGGGAAAAAACAAACTCGAAAAACAGCGTATCCGGCGCTCCATCCTGCCGCTCCAGCTTGACGGAGAGATGCCGTCCTTGCGATTCGGAGTCTTCTCCGTTCAAATAATGCTCGATCATTCTAAGCTTGTAGACATTGATTTTTTTGGCTCCGCGATAGTCGTAATACATGGAAGCCATCGTTTTTTCCAGACTGATATGCCTGATATCGCCAAGCCCTGGCTCCGCTGCAATAGAGGTCATGATTTTCAGAAAATGGCCTAGAGAAAAATGCTGAAGAGCGGGTTCCGCATACCAGAACGTTTTGTTCTGCAACGGAGCAAGCTTGCTGCTCAAGCTCTCCCCCTGCTCCAGCTTATCGTATATAGCGTCAAAATTTTCCCCTTTGCTTATTGCGCCGTGACGCATCCGTTTGAAGCGCTCCCGAAGATCATCCGGCACGTCACAGCCATGACGCGCGATTGATGCAATGATGGCATAAGCCTCCGGTTTTGCCGCCTCCCATAACTCGCCAGAAACAGCGCCGATCACGCAATAAGTCAGGTTATCCAAAACATGGGCCAACTCGCCTGGCGTAAGCATGCCCGTATGAGCAAGCCGGGACAGCATAAGCCCATCCGAAGGAGGCACCTCGCCGCGTATTTGCTGCCCAACAAGACCATGCCCTTCAATAAGCGCGGCGACGATTTCCGCACGGGGGGAGCCGTCCCCTTTTATCCTGCGATACAACTGGGCGGAGCCAATATTGTGTACACGGCAATTGATGCCCTCCTGCTGCCAGAGTATCCGTTCTCGCAACGTTCCGCCTATAGCCGTTTCACACCAGATCAAAACCTCCTCCAACAGCTCCTTAATCCAGAAGGATAGAGGGAGCTGGTCAAGCAGGGTCAAGGTTCGCTCCACATAATCCAGTACATGATTGCCTTCGGCAAGCTCGTGCAGCGATTTGATTCGCTCCACGTTGACGATTCGTTCCTCTGCGCTTATCAAATACCGGAGCCAAGGATGATTATCGGCATCCCCCGAGGATAAGCCGCTGTTGCGGTAGCGCTGAATGGCTTCTAATGATTTCAGCATAATTTTTGCCTCCCTGATGGTGAGTTTCAGCTTGGGACATACGTCAGGCCGAGCAACGCTTCAACACATTCCGAAACCGTCAGCTCTGCGGTTTTGAGTACCAGCTCGGGAAACTCCGGGGACTCGTAAGGATCTGATATGCCTGTAAAAGAGGCAATTTCGCCACGGCGCGCTTTGGCATACAAACCTTTGACGTCGCGCCGCTCGCACTCCTCCAGCGGGCAATCCACATATACCTCCACAAAACCCGGCAGCGCTTGCCTGGCATATTGCCTCATTTCCCGGTAAGGACTGATAAGCGAAGCGATAACCGTTACGCCATGCCGGTTCAGCATGTCCGCCAGGTAGACGGCTCGGGCGATATTTTCAAAGCGGTCAGCCCGGCTAAATCCCAATCCGGAGCCTAATCTTTTCCTTAGCTGATCGCCATCCAGCCACTCCACGGCAGTTCCTTTGCCCCGAAGCGCTTCGGCCAAAGCGGAAGCAATCGTGCTTTTTCCCGCGCCGGACAAGCCGGTTAGCCAAATGGTTTGTCCGCGCTCTGGGCTTGCTGTGCTGCTGCCTGTGCTGCTGCTCGCGCCGCTGTCTGCGCTGGTGCCCGCGCTGGTGCCGGCGCTACTGCCCGCGCCGCTGCCTGCGCTGGTGCCGGTTGTGGTTGGTCCGTTCTTTTGAGACATCATATTTATACTCCTTTTATACACCTTTTGGGTTAGCTGCCCCTTGACCGCAATTTTGTACGATTCATCGTATAAATCAACAGCTCGCTGCCTCTATTTTGGAGCTTTGTACGATTCATCGTACAAAAATGCTAGAAAGCCAACCTTTTCCAGGGCTTTGTAAGCTTTGGACCTTTTTTCGTTACATCGAATATCATGAGGATTGAGAATCTTCGGAATAGCGCCGTATCGCCGCTTTGTCATGGCTAAAACCAACGGGATTACGCTCCAGCAAACCCGCTCCGTATACTCCCTCAAGCTCAAGCTCCGGCATATGAATATAGCCGATATAACAATCGCAGGCTTTCATCCCGCAAGACCTGTCGGCTGACAAACCCTCCAGTCCGTCCCGGTACAAGTTGCCGATGACCCGTCTATCCTTGTAGCAGCGCTTGACCTGACCCGCCCCTTGTACATAAAAAACGCTCCGGCCCGCATGGCATGACCTGCCGTAGCTTTCATAATCCGCAACGTTCAAGCTGAATAAAGGATCGATGGAACGGAAAGCCGCCAGATCCTCTTCGTTGTAATAATTGCGTTTGTCCTTGTACGCATTAACCCAGAGATAGACATCCTCGGGCAGCTTTTGGCGAAGGGAAGCAATAGCGGGATAGGCGCTGTTAAGCCCGACGCTGCCTACGCTAAAGGGCATTCCAAGTCCATGCGCTTTAAGGCATTGGGCCAAAAACCGCTCCTCGCTCACCTGTCCGGGGTGATAAGTTGCCCATAATGCCGCTTTCCCGACATTAAGCTCCTTCACAAAGTCCAGATTGCAGGATAAATTCGTTTGAATCGCAACCTTGTCCACATGCTCCATATGGGATAGCTCAATCATAGCCTCGCGGTACCAGCGGTGAATGAGACCTTCTCCGTACGGGTTAAAAAAAATGGAGAGCCTGTGTCCCTTGCCGCCCTGCTCTCCTGCCCAATCTACAAATGTAGCAAGCTGCTTCTTATCCTTTGCCAACGTCTCCGCGCTGTCTCTTGTTTTGCCGAAGGGACAATATGGGCAATCATAGTTGCAGGAGGAGAGTGAGCCGCGATAATACACTACCGCATTCATGGCAGCACAAACTCCTCCATTCGTTTTCTGATTTCCCCGGAAATAAACCAGTCGCCGATAGAATCAGAATATCCTAGTCCTTCAGCCGTCAGCAGCAGCGTGTCCTCCTCCACTCCAGCCAAACCCGATTCCACAAGAAGCCGCAGCTCTGGAAAATCGTCCAGCGGCGAAGAGTCAAACCGGTCCCTGTAATGGCTTAAGGCAAGACCTTCCACATGCAAAATGGCCTTCAAAATAAAACGCCGCTTCTGCTCCTCAAGCCCAAGCCTAATTCCGTAATCGGCATGCTCGTAGGATTTCGCCGCCACATAGTCGGCTATGATGCTTTCCGTCGCTTTGCGGCTGACGCCATAACGGGAGGAATAATGCACGCCTCGGGTATAGGAGCGGGCCCCGCAGCCGAGGCCGACCATTCCCTCCTCCTGGCAGCTATAGTCCAGCAGTTGCTTTCCGCTGCCCGGCGCTGCTATTTTGGCAAAACGCCGCATGGAATATTGATGGTAGCCGCTTCTGAGCAAAAGCTCTCTTGCCGCCGTATAACAAGCCAGCCGGATATCGGACTGCTTTGCGATTTCACCCGGCTTCACGATGGTATGCTCCCGCGTATAGAGCGGGTACAAAAAAATCTCCTCCGGCTCATACCGAAGCGCTTCGCCGAGCGAATAAAGCCAGCTCTCCAGGCTCTGCCCTGGCAGTCCGTAAATCAAATCCAGATTCAGTATCGGAAAGCGATACCTTTTGAGCAGCTCCAGCGCCTTATAGACAATTTCCGGCTTCTGAGGCCGGTATATCGCTTCGGATTCCGCCGCAACAAAGCTTTGAATGCCCATGCTGACCCGGTCCGTTCCGTTTTTCTTCAACACGTCCAGCTTTTCCTCGTCAATCGTTTCAGGGGATACCTCGACGGAGATAGATACCGTCTGAAGATCAACGCCCATTCTGTCCACCGCAATGCGGAATAGCCGCTCTAGCAGCTCCGCGGAGAGCAGCGTCGGCGTGCCGCCGCCAATGGCAAAACGGGCATAAGGCTTGCCAGTTATCAGGCTTGCCCACTGCTCCGCCTGGCGCTCCAGCGCATCCACGTAGCGAACATGGACATCATCGCGCTTGTCGGGCAGCGTAAACAGATTGCAGAAGCCGCAGCGCGCTCCGCAAAAAGGAATATGCATATACAGGAACAAGGATTCTGCCGGCTCGTCTCTCCACAGCTCATGAAGGGAAAGCGGCGGCTCTATGGCCTGATAGGAGGTTTTATGAGGATAGGAATATAGATAGGAGCGGTACGGATTAGCCGCGATATAGTCCCTTAGTTCAACATGTGTTTGTGTCATCATGGCCTTTTTCCCCTCCAAAATTGGTATGTCTTGTCTGTTGTATATGAAAGCCTCTATCGAAGTATCCCGAAAAGCCTCTTGGAAAGCCTCTCGGGAAGGAGCGCCCTCGATTAGCGGCGGATTTATTGCATTAACTCGCATAAGCATGATTTAAACATGATTTCGTATTACTTATAATTAGTTAGCAGTCATTCATATGCATTCGTATTTATTAAGCAGTCATTTATATGCATTCGTATTAATTACCATTAATTCGCATTGGAATGCGTCCTGTGCTTTTTACAGAAAAAACTCCCGGTAAGGTACGTCCCATACCGTCTCGTGCGCCAGCCGATGCCCGTGGTAGCCATCCTCGCCGAAGGCCTCTCCATGGTCTGAGAAAGCAAGGCAAAACACCGGATTGCCCCGCTCGCGGAAGGCCTGGAACAGGCGTCCCAGCTCCCCGTCCACATAACGCAGCGCCGCCCGCTGGGTTTCCACGGAATCCTTGCGCGCTCCTTCCACATAGATATGGCTGGGGCCATGAATGGCGGATACATTTATAAACATAAAAAGCCGCTGGTCAAGCGGAGTATCATTCAGCAGTTTGATGCCGTGGTTGACCTGATTTTCCGTGGAGCGTGCGTTCGTTACGCCAAAGTTCATGCGCCAATAGCTATGCTGAAAATAACCCGGCAGCACCCTTGCCAGCGGCACTTTTTTGCTGAAAAAAATAACGCCGCCGATACACACCGTCTTATACCCCTCCGCAGCCAAGCCCGAAACAACGTCGGGTGTATCGAACAGCCAGGTATGGGGATGCGTCTTCAGCCCTGTTCGGCTGGAGTGGAACAGCCGGATATGCTGCGACTTGTCCGTTGTGGCGGGCGTCGGCAAAAAACCGCCGAAAAAAGCATGATGCGCCGCATAAGTAAAGCTGCCCGGCGTATGACGCTTTTCCCATGGGCCGCTGCCGCACAAATGGGGGCAATTGGCCTCCTCCAGCACGGCGGCATCGTAGCGCAGCGTATCCAATGTAATCATCAAAATGTCATGCGTGCCTACAACGGCATTCATATCCGTCATCGTATTTATCCACCTCTAGAGGGTATTCAAATAGTCAGGAAAAAAAGCGAAAAAAGGCGGCGGCTTTAAGCTCCGCCGCTTCACCCGAACAACAACGACATTTCCCATTCGTAAGGCGTTAACCCTTCATGCCGGACGCCATAGAGCAAATCGCCAAACGGATTCACATCCGCCACGTAGCAGCGCTGCGCGCCCTCCGATACAAGCACGTCGATTCCCATGGAAAAAGAGTACGGAAAAACCGCAGCTGTTTGCAGAGCGATACGCCGCACCTGCTCCTGAACCTCAGGCGACAAGCCCGCTTCGCCGGCATCCATCCGTTGGCTTCGCAGATGAAGATTGGTAACCGGCGTTTTGCTGGCGCGCACAACGGCATGGCCTGCTTTTCCCCCTGCTACTAGTTGGCGAATATCGGAGGCCAAGCCCCCTACGCGGCGTTTTGCAATCCATTGCTCCGCATGAGCGCCATGCTTGTACAGCCAATTTACAATAGCGGCGATTTCGCCGCTTTCCGTATAACGCTTCAGCTTGCCGCTGTTGTAATAAACGGGAGGGCGCGTCACATAACGCTCCACGCCGATGGTTGTCATGGCAATTTCCGCGCCGGTCGCAGGGTTAACCTGATAGGCTATGACGCCGGAGGCCGCAGAGCCGGAGGCCAGCTTCAGGAACACGCGATAAATCCCTGCCGCTGCCATCGCCTCGCGCAAGGACTCATAATCCGTAGGCGCCGCTATCCCGCCGATTATTCGCGGCACGGCAACGCCCGCCCTGGATAGCGCTTCCTGAGTACGGCGTTTGTCCGTCATCAGGGCAATGTCCTTGGGATCGTTTAGCCATTTGGCTCCCGGCAACGCCGTCTCCGCTTCGCGCCGCAGCTTTGCCAGCAGTCTGCAATACCCCTTGAACCATTGCCCGGGGTGATGCAGCACGCCTGGCAGCTCGGGCAGCCGGAGCGCGGATGACGCGCTTAACGGACAGGAGCCGGGATGATCGGGATAAGGATGCAGCGCATCATCTCCCTCCCCCGCCGCATCCGGCGCACCCAGCGCTATTAGCGCCTTTTCCGTTTGAAAGCTGCCGCCGGGCGATTCCAATCGCAATAGCGGCGGCGCCTCCAAGGGCTGCGCCGCTCTCACCAGCGCTCCTTCTCCCTGCAGCACATCGGCATATGAAACCACAACGGCGGGCGGTATGGCAAGATTTTCCAGCGCCGATTGTATCCCCTCCGTGCGTTTATCCCCCGGTTGACCGATTACGATAAGAGGTTGAAACTGCTGTGCCCGCCCTTCACCTAGAACGCTTCGCCCCCCGGATGCAGCGACGGCCCCGGCGTTTCCGTTATTCCGTGATGGAAGGATACCGCCAGTCCTCCTCTTCGTCCAGATCCTGTTGATCGCTGACATCAACCGGAAGTCCGCTTGACTCAAAACGGCTAACCATCTCATCCGACATGAAATGATAGTTCAAATCCAGCTTTTTCAAGCTCTTAATGCGAGGACTGCCCAGCAGCGCCTCGCCGCCTTTGTCGCTAAGCGTGCCAAGCGACAGATCCAGCGTCTCCAACTGCTCCAAAATATCATGATCGCACAATGCTATCGCAATTTCATCCTGCAGCTCGCTGTTTTTCAAGCCCAAATAGGTCAGCTTGGGGAATTTGCCTGGCGGGATAACGCTCATCACATCCTCCAAACCTCCGTCAAAGCCGTAATCTTCAACGCCAAGAAACAGCTCCAGCTTCCGCAGATTGGGCAAATTCGCGCCGGCTATACTATTAAGCACGCTTTTGGGCAAGCCGCCTGTTATAATGATAAGCTCCTCTAATTTATCGTGCTCAAGACGGCTTAATTCCAGCTCGTTGCCGCCTTGTATCGTAAGAGATTGCAGCTCGGGATAAGCGGAGAGCAGCGGAGACAAATCGGATTGAACGATCCAGGAAATCTCGCATTCCTCGGAGCTCATATCTCCGATGAACAGCTTGCGAAGCGATGGAAAACGTGCGCTGTGCTTAACCAGCGCTTCTACGGTTTCCTTTGAGCTGTTTTCGTAGGATTGGCCCCACTCTCCGATAATAAGACTGGACAATGCAGCGCTTTCCGGGGATCCCGCCAGCTTTTCGATTTCGTTCTCCATCCGTTTTCCATTTTCAAATTCATCATAATCTACTGATAGCTTTAATTCCGTCATGACTTTCCCTCCCGAAAAAATATACTTCCATAATCTACCCTATCATCTGAGCCGAGACAGAGTCAAATGGCTTTCTTGTAGACTTTAAATGCCGAAAGACGCTTCCTGTCCCCTCCTTATAGGGAAGCAGAAAGCGTCTCAAATGACAATCCGGTCATAGACTTATTTTTCAGCTTGCAGGACTTCCTCCCGGACTTTGTCCCACAGGAGTACTTGAGCTGCCCGCTCGTCTGCAAAGTTCCGCAAGACTCCACTAGACGTAACGACTCCTCGTCCGCGCGCTTCTTGCCGTTGATCAAAAATCTAGGCTTTCCGGCCTATTTCTCTAATCTCCCTGTATTCTTCCTCCAGAATGCTCATTAGAATGGAATCGTGGTAGGCATGATTGTAATACAGAGCTTCGCGCTGGATGCCTTCTTCCTTAAAACCAAGCTTAGCGTATACATGAGCCGCCCGTTTGTTGAAGTCATATACATTCAGTTCGATCCGATGCAGGTTCAAGATGCCAAAGCCATAATCCAGAAGCAGCTCCAACGCCTCCGTTCCATACCCTTTTCCCTGGTTTGTGCTATTAAATAATGCAATTCGAATATTGGCATTGCGGTTTAAGGGATCAATATCCTGAAGCGCAATATCTCCGACAAGCGCGTCATCCTCGCTTCGCGCAATGAGGAGCAGCACCGAAGAGGAGTCCTCCCTCTTTCCTTCCATATAAGAAGCAATCTGCTCTTTTGTAAAATGCTTTTGCGTTCCTGTTAGTCTTCGTGTTTCGGGATCTTGCAGGGAATCGAAGTACCAGTCAAGATCCTCCGCCTCAAAGGGACGCAAATATACAGATGCTCCTTCCAAAAATCGTACAGGCTTTTTCATGACGTTTCCTACCTTCTTGTTTCATTTTGTGCAATCCAAACTTAACCATCGCCTCCCTAAAGGGGCAGCGGCTTTATTGAGCTTGTACTTCATGCTATCATCAAACTGTCTATTGATAAATGTACAGTTTGTTAAAAATATTGACGACAGATTATTATACAGGAGTGACCTGCCATGAATTATGAGCCTTATTTGAATATGGAGAACACTTCCGGTCCCCTGTATCTTGCGCTTTATCAGGCCATAGCGGCTGATTTGAAAAAAGGAAAGCTGCGCAAGGGAGAACGCATGCCGTCCATAAGAGCCATGGCCCGCCAACTCGATCTCAGCATTACGCCTGTGGAAAGCGCCTATCAGCAGCTCTGCGCGGAAGGTTATCTGATTGCCAAGGCCAAAAGCGGGTACATTGTTGCGGACATGCCGGACATGCAAATGCAGCATATTGACATGGCCAATGCGATGGAGAAACAATTGCCTCATGCTGCCCTTGGCAAAGCAATGGAGGGACAGTTGCAACAGCAGACGGTATCCCGTAAAGAGGCGGGATCTCATAAACAGCCGCTTGACGATTTTACGCGAACCTCGGTCTATCTCTATGATTTCCATATTGCCAAAAATGATTTTTCCTTTTTCCCGTTTCCGGTGTGGAGACGCATGCTAAATGCCGTTATGAGGGATGATGGGGATTCTTTGTTATTTTACGGCGATCGGCAAGGGGAATGGGGGTTACGTACGGAGATAAGCTCCTATCTATTACGCTCCCGCGGAGTTATCTGCGAACCGGAGCAGGTGGTCATTGGGGCAGAGCAGCATTTGCTTCTGCATTATTTAACGCTGATGCTGAACAATGGCAGTCGTATATTAGCTGCCGAAAATCCCTGTTACCCGCTCATCCCGCAAGCGTTTCGCTCGGCAGGTTATACCGTTGTGCCGCTGGATATCCCGGGAGGCGGCATTGCAGGCAGGAGTGTTGCAGCTTCAAGCAGCGAAGAGCAAGCTGACGCCAGCTCCGGCATAGCCGAGACTGGTCCGCTGGAACTCACAGCCGACATCCTTTCGGTTGCCCCGTCCCATCAGTTCCCGAGCGGCCGGGCGATGAGCGCCGCCGAAAAGCTGCGGCTGCTGGAATGGTCAGCTTCCACGGGCGGCTGCATTATCGAAGATGATTACGGCGGCGAATTGAGGTATAGAGGCCAGCCCATTTCTGCCTTACAGGGAATGGCGCCGGCTGCCAATGTCGTTTATCTGGGCGGCATGCCTCAGGTGCTCGCGCCGGAGCTGTGCATTCATTATATGGTGCTTCCAAAAGGCATGCTGCCCGCCTTCCGCGAGCTAGGCCAGCAATTGATGTTTGAGCCCTCTTCCCCGCGAATCTATCAACGAACGTTGGAGCATTTTATTCGCGAAGGCCATTTTGAACGGCATATCCGGCGGATGAGAAATGTTTACCGGCGTAAAATGAATGTGCTAAGGGACTCCCTTAAGCTCTCCTTTGGCGAAAAATGCTCCGTCGAACCTGCCGTAACTGGTCTTCATCTTGTGATGAGCGTTACGTCCAGCAATTGTGAAGAGACATTGACAGAAGCGGCCAAGCAGGCCGGTGTTCGAATTGCTCCGGCATATCCCTACACCATCGGGCGCCAGACAAACGGCTTGAAGCGGGAGCTGCTTATTGGCTTTGGAGGCATTCCGGAGGAACAGATTGAAGCAGGCGCCTCGGCGTTGGCCCAAGCTCTTATGCCGCTTCTGCTATAGCCCCTATTTTGCGATCTTGCTTTTCCATTTGAAAATAAACACGGATGGCATTCAGGAGGTTATACTGTTTGCAAGGAGGCGGCACTATGGAAGATAACAATAAACGTGTTGGAGAACTACTTTCGGATGAGCAATGGCATGCCGTTTCGGATAACGATAAACGCTATGACGGAGCTTTCATATACGCCGTCAAAACGACCGGAATTTTTTGCAGGCCCTCCTGCAAATCAAAGGTGCCCAAGCGCGAAAATGTTATGGCGTTTAACGATGCGTCGCAAGCCGCTGCCGCCGGGTTTCGGCCATGCAAGCGCTGCAAGCCGACAGGCATGGCAATGCCTGATGAAGAATGGATCTCCATTGCGGCGGATTACGTAGAGCGCCATTATAAGGAGCCGTTGACACTGCAGGAGCTGGCGGACGCTTGTCACGGGACACCCTACCATTTTCACCGCACATTCAAAAAAATCAAAGGAGTAACGCCTTTGGCTTATATGCAAGACCTTCGGATTTCCCGCGCTAAACATCTGCTTGCTACAACAGCCGATTCGGCGGCGCGAATCGGCCAGGAGGTCGGCTGGCCCAATGCGCCTTATTTTATAACCGTATTCAAAAGGCTGACGGGTCTGACGCCGGAAGCTTACCGCAGCAAACATAAAAGAAACGAGGAGTACAAACATGAACCGTTCTAAACCCGAAACAAAAAGGATTAATTGGTCGCTGCTGCAGCATGGGGAATGGAATCTCCATCTTGCCGTTCATGAGGAAGGATTATGCTTCATCGGTTCGCAAAACGCTCCCCTGGAGGAGCTGGAGCAGTGGCTGTCCTCGCGTTATCCCCAATGGGAGCTGGAGAGAAACGACAGCGCGCTGCAGCCGTATGCCAGTGCGCTCATTCCTTATTTAAGCGGCGGCAGCGCACCCTTTGACTTCAAGCTGCATCTGCAAGGAACACCATTTCAGGAGTCTGTCTGGCAAGCGCTTTGCGACATCCCTTACGGCCAAACCCGCTCCTATTCCGAGATTGCGGAGAGCATCGGCAAGCCTAAAGCGGTGCGCGCCGTCGGATCGGCAATTGGCGCCAATCCGCTGCTGATCATTGTCCCATGTCATCGCGTCATCGGCAAAAACGGGGCGTTAACCGGTTATCGCGGCGGAATGGATATGAAAACGAAGCTGCTGGAGCTTGAACGGAGAGCAACTTAAGCAGCCTTTAAGCGGCGTTGTCAAGTCGACAGCGCCCACAGATAGAGAGAAGCGACAGTGCCATACGGCGAATAGTTTGCCCGATAGCTCTGGAAGGTTGCTTCATCAAGCTCGGACAAGCCGTACAGACGCATCATTCCTCGCCGTATAGCAGCATCGCCAAAGCTGACGATATCCTGGCGCTCCAATCCGTGAATCAGCACCATTTCTGCCGTCCATCGTCCTACCCCTTTAATCCCCGTCAATCGCGCCATCACTTCCTGGTCTGGCAATTGCTTCAGCTCCTCCATGGAAAAGCTGCCGTCTTCAATCCGGGTTGATAGGTGATGAATCGTTTGTGCTTTTTTCATTGTCAGCCCGCAGCTCTTAATGGTTTCCACATCATAGCCGGCCAGATTGGCCGATGTGATATCGCCTAACAGTTGCACCATTCGGCCCCAGATGGCATCCGCCGCTTTTACGGATATGAGCTGGCCCACAATGGCATAGACAAACGCTTGAAAAGCATCCGGCATAATGACTCGCTGAATGCTGCCAAGCTGCTCGATAGCCGCTCCAAGCGTGCGGTCATTTGCTTTCAAATGATTGATTTCCGTCATCCCGTAACGAAACACCTTATCTTGCAGCATGCTTCATCCCTCCTTTTATCTCTACCATTATACGCCAAGCATCCTGCTCGCATAGAAGCAGAGAATGAAAGGGCAAGAATGCAAAATATGACTGCAAATCAACAACGTTGTGCCCTTCACGTTGCGGCTGCAACCGCAATGCTTTCTTTTTTCTAGTATAATAGCGTTACATAAACAAGCCAGACTGGAAAGGAGCATTCAAATGAATCTTGAAATCATTATTCCATTTCTTCGCAAAACTAACCTGTTTCACGACCTCAGCGAGCAAGAGCTGGAGCGGGTAGCAGAAATAGCCATCTCTCGCCGTATACCACGGCGTTCCATCCTATTTACAGAAGGCAGCGAGAAGGAATGTGTTTATTTTATACAAAAAGGGCTGATCAAAACCTTCAAAACGGACGAAAACGGCCATGATCAAATTGTCTCCTTTTTGTCCACCGGCGACATGTTTCCGCATATCGGCTTTTTTCACCCCCATCCTTATCCTGCAACCGCGGAAGCCATTGTGGATTCAAGATTGCTCGCCATACCGGTATCCCAGTTCGAGACGCTAATGCTAAACTACCCGTCCATCGGCATTAAAATGATGACTGTTCTCGGCGATAAAATACGGGAGCTTCAGGAAAAAATTCAAGGTTTGACCGGACAGGATGTCAAACACCGCGTCATTACGCTGCTGCTTCAGCTTGCGGATCAGCTAGGCAAGTTCAAGGACAACATATGCGTCATTGATTTGCCCATGACCCATCAGGAGTTCGCCAATTCCGTCGGTACAACCCGCGAAACGGTAAACCGTCTGCTAAGCCAGTTAAACAAGGAGGAGCTGCTGGAGGTGAGCCGGAATCAAATCATTATTTTTGACCTTCGCGGCTTAAAGTCCCAGATTGGCTCCGGCTAGACCTACGGTCAAGCGATTGGCCAAGTTGAAAAATATGTGACACGGCTCACAAGGCCCTCCCTGCTCCTGTCTTATAATGAGGGGGCAAAACAAACCTAACACCGGGAGGAATAAACAATGAGCCAATTTGCAGCTACCGTCAATGCGACTGAATATCCGCCTCAGCTCAAGCATAAAGTGATTTTCGAAACCTTCAACAACCTGGAGCCGGGTGAAGCCATGCTTCTGATCAACGACCATGATCCTGTGCCGCTTCGCTTCCAGTTCCAATCCATGCATCCTGAGAAGTTTACATGGGAGTACATCGAGCAAGGACCTGAATGGTTCCGCGTCAACATCGGCAAGCTTTAAGAGGTTGAACCATGGCAAATGTTACGATTATCGACCCAAAGACGATTCGGATCAAGGTTGACGTTGAGGACGCCATTGATATGGTGAAGGAAGCCTCGCGCAGCGTAGTGGATTATGCCGACGAAATTGTGACCATCTATGAAAAAATGCCGGAATTTCAGTTCGTACATTTCTGCTTCTACGCCTACGACAGCGCCAGATTATTCGAAGGCATGCTAAAGACGGACCCTAAACAATACACCTCATTTTCTCTGGATGCGCCGGACTCCTTTTTCTACGCGCTATACGGCGGAATGGCGGGATTGTATGACGAAGCCAAGCAAGTCAAAGCTTAACGCTAATAGACGCCAAAATAAAGCCTCATTCATTTCACTAATTCCAGTGTAAATGGATGGGGCTTTTCCCGTTGGCCGGTGGAAAGCTTCTTTTTGATCTGGTAGAGTAAAATAGTGCATTTCCGTCAGTCCGCTATTTCGGACAGTCCACTATTCCCGAAACGGAGGGTTTTATTTGAGCCTCGGCAAAATTATTCAATCTGCCCCGTTTAGAAATGGCGTATTGGTTCTTATTTTGATTAACGCCATATTGGTTGGCCTTGAAACCTACCCCGCCGTATACGATGCCTATCTTCCATGGATTAATGGGGTGGATCGTCTGCTGCTATGGCTGTTTACGGTAGAAATCGTGTTAAGAATTGCCGCAAACAAAGCCTCCTATTTCAAGGACGGCTGGAATGTGTTCGATTTTGCTATCGTGTTAAGCGGTCATCTGTTTACCGGAGGTTCGTTTGTAACGGTTCTGAGGATTTTGAGGGTGCTGCGTCTGCTTAGAAGCATTTCCGTGATGCCTTCCCTGCGGAGATTGGTTAACGCGCTGCTTATGACTTTGCCTTCGCTGTGGAATATTTCCTTGCTGCTATCCATCCTTCTATACATCTTTGCCGTAGCCGGCACCATGCTGTTTGGACAGGCCATGCCGCAACTGTTTGGCTCCCTTCATGCCTCGCTGCTGACGCTGTTTCAGATCATAACGCTGGATTCCTGGTCAAGCGGCATGATGAGGCCGCTTATGGACATATACCCTTGGGCCTGGCTTTATTTTGTATCCTTTGTTTTGTTCGGCACGTTTATCGTTATGAATTTAATTGTAGGCGTTATTGTAACCAATCTGGACAAAGCCAATGCGGCGGATGAGCAGGTTAATGCTAATGCCGCTAAGAAGCCGATCATTTCTAATGAAGCCCCTACCAATGAAGACCATTACAAAATAAGCGAGTTAAGCGAGACCTCCGGCGACCAGACCGAACTGGCTGCACTGAGAGCGGAAATAGCGGAATTAAAGGAGCTTGTTGTCGGTTTGTCCAAAAAAACAGGCTGAAGCTTGGTCAGAGCGGCATGCGTGCTCATAACTTAGCTTCAGCCTGATTAGCAGGACTATCCCTTAAACCGCTGCGGCGGCTGCGCTTCGTTCCGGTTGAATATCCCGCTCCGGCTGGACAATCCGTTCCTTCTGTCTGGAAATGATTAGCAGCGTTGTCCAGATTAGAACAAAACCAACAATTTGCGTTACCGTAATCACCTGCTGGAATACAGCAAAATTGATCAATACGCCAACCATCGGAAAGCTTAATTCGGCCAGCGTCGCATAGGAAGCTTTGATGGCGCTTAAGCCCTTGTAATATAGCAGCAGGCTGAGCAAGCCCGGAAGAAGCGCCTGAAGCAGCAGGTTAAGGCCAATCAGTCCCATTGCTCCGGCTTCGCCCGGCAGCGACCATATCTGGCGCTCTCCCAAAACAAGAGCCAGCAGCAAGGGCAGCGCAAGAATGAATCGCAGTGAAGTCACCGCTTCGTAATTGAGGACGCCAAGCATGTATCGTCCCATAACGGTCGAGCCGCCCCAAAGTACAGCAGCGCCGATCGACATTAGGCTTCCAGCCTGAAGCATTTCGCTAATATTGGTAAAAGGCAGCTTAAAGCCAAAGGTCAGCAGATAGGTGCCAGCGATAGCAAGGATAAACAACATGCCAAACGATTTGGGCAGCTTTTCTTTAAGCAGCCATCTGGCCATCAAAATAGCGAATAGCGGCTGAAGCTTCTGCAAGAGCAGGACAGAATTCAAATCCCCCGTTTCCAGCCCTTTTGTAAACATCACCGTTGCTAATGCGGAGCCGCCCCACGAAATAAACAGCAGCGCACCGACATGACGCAGCTTTAGCTTGCTTAATTGCTGCCGATGCTTCCACAAAACAGGAGCCATGAACAAAAACAGAATAACATGCTCCAGAAGGGCAATTTGAGTTGAAGTAAGGTGCTCCAGCAAAAGGATGCGGAATAACGGATCGACGCCCCATAGCGCGGAGCCTATTACAACAAACCAAAAGGCGGGTTTAACGGCCTGGTTTTTAAAAATGGGTAAAGACATCATGTTGCTCATGGTTGAATGCTCCCTTTCGCGTGCATTCTGCCTTCTGGGGTTTTCATCTTACAAGAAAAGCCCCGTATCGCATGAAATATGCGAAACGGGGCTAGCCAAATAAACATGCCAAAGGCATATTCAAAATGGCGATCTTCTCCCATCCGGACTTTACCGTCGGCCTTGGATTCTCACCAAGTCAGTCCCTCTGCCATTGTTGGCTAAGGGAGTCGCGGGCTTCGCTTCGCAGCTTCACCGCCGGTCAGGAATTTCACCTGCCCCGAAGATCAGTATGCTTACAATAATTATTTTTATGACTTAAGACAACTATATGCTTCATCACGTTTCAAAACTATGATGATTGTCACACACATTAAAAAAGTAAGTAGCGATGTTATTTTCATATCATAAGTGGATCAAGAGCACTTGTCAAGAGCTATCCATCGAAATCCATTAATTCATATCAATTTTATAGGATTTGATAACTGTTCATTTGCAAAGGACAGCCATTTTCGAGCGGCAAAGGAAAGATACCCTTCCTTGCGCCATATCATGACCAGCCGCCATGGAATAAGGGGCTCCATCAGCTTCACGACGCTGACCGCGCCAGGAGCAAGCTGCTTGCAAATCGTCTCCGGCAGCATGGCAACGCCCAAGCCAGCCGCTACCATACCGCCTATAAAATCCCACTGCGAGCTTTCGCAAACAATATCCGGCTGAAAACCCGCTTCCCTGCATGCCTCCAGCATGACGTCATGCAGAGTGAAATCTTGCCGGAACATAATAAAGGATTCCGCAGCCAGCTCGGACAGGCTGACTCCATCCCTCTTCGCCAGAGCATGTCCTGCCGGCAATACAACATGCAGCCTTTCCTCGACAACAGGAAAGGAAGCAAACATATCCTCCGGAGATGAGAGCAGCACGACGCCCATATCTAGCTCGCCTGCAGCAACGGCAGCTTGTATTTTTTTGCTGCCGTATTCCAGTATGCTGATTGAAATGCCGGGATGAAGCTCGCGGAACCGCCCAATGACCGACGGAAAAAAGGAAGACCCCACCATAGGCGGCAAGCCAAGACTAATGCTTCCCTTCTGTAAGCTGGTGAGCTCCGCTAGCCCGTTTTGGATTTCCTCCATCTGGTCCACGATTTTGCCCGCGCCTTGCACGATTACTTTCCCTGCATCGGTAAGCGAAATATCCCGGCCCGACCGGATAAACAGCTGCACGCCAAGCTCATCCTCCAAATTTTTTACCGCTTTGCTGATCGTTGGCTGGGTAATGTGAAGACGCTCCGCAGCTTTAGTAAAACTCTGGGAGCGTACGATTTGCAGCAAATATTGAAGCTGTCGGATATCCATGTCTTCCTTTAGCCCTCTCTCATAGACAAATGGCATAATTTTGATGCATACAATTCATTTTACCTATGAAAAAGGCTGATGTAAACTTGAGTCCAGAAGAAGGAGTGTGTGCGTCATGCCCGTTTGGGTTAAAATCATTTTGCAGGTTTTGCTGTTTACCCTTATATCAACTGCCATGAACGCGCTTGTTGCCTGGCTTTCACTGCCGGTTCCCGGGGGGATTCTAGGTATTGCGGTATTGTTTATTTTGCTGAAGACGGGCATCGTCAAGCTGAAATGGCTGGATGCCGGAGCTTCCTGGTTAATCGCCGAAATGCTGTTGTTTTTTGTACCTTCCGCCGTTGGCGTTTTGTCTTACGGGACATTAATGGCTCATGAAGGCTTACGCATTCTGCTTGTCATTATTAGCAGCACAGTGCTGGTTATGGCGGTGGCGGGCAGAATCGCCGAACGCATGGCGCGAAGCAAGGAGAGTGCCAGCTTGTGATTCCGTTTCTATGCTTCTGCGGCACACTGACCGTTTATCTAGCATCCAAATGGCTTCATCGGCGGAAGCCGGCTATTTACACTGTCCCTTTGCTGGTAGCGCCGATTTTTCTCATTCTTGCGCTGCTGCTCCTTCGCGTGCCTTACGAAGATTACAACGCAGGGGCGGGATGGCTAAGCGCTATGATAGGCCCCGCCACCGTTGCGCTAGCGGTGCCGCTCTACAGGCATTGGGAGATGCTCAAACGCAATGCCGCTATCATTGTAACCAGCACAGCAGCCGGTGCAGCAATTGCCGTTATTTCCTCCGCCCTGTTAGCCAAAATAGCGCATCTGAGCCCGGCCGTAACGGAAAGCCTGCTTCCGCGCTCCACTACAACGCCGATTGCAGTGGCTATCTCCAGCTTTATCGGCGGAATTCCCAATTTGACAGCCGTATTTGTTCTTATTACAGGGTTGCTTGGCATGCTGCTAGGCCCAATCGTTATCAAATGGTGCCGCATCGAAACCGAGATTGCCCGGGGCGTCTTGTTCGGAACAGGCGCGCATGCGGCCGGCACCGCCAAAGCCTTTGAGTTTGGCCAAATTTCGGGAACCGTATCCGGCATTGCGATGCTGCTGACAGCATTTATTACGCTATGCCTTGCGCCTTGGCTGATTACCCTTGCCTTGCTGGGGTAATCGGCTTATTTATATGTCAAGAGATGACCCGTGTTTGGCGGATTCGTTTTACGGCATGAAACAGCGAGCTTCGAATCATACCTTCACTTTTATTCACGAGCTCCGCTGTTTCTCTTGTGGTATAGCCGTGCAGCAGGCGAAGCTCCAATATTTTGCGATGCTCGCCGTTTTTGACCGGCGATACGATCTCCTCAATACTCTCCTGTATTTCCATCTCCGATGTATCATAATGATTGCTGGCTAATTCCGCCCGCCAATTCTGCTTGCTAGACCGGCCCCGTTTGCGAAAGGTATCAATGGCCAGGTTGCGGGCCGTCTTGCGCAAATAGCTGCCCAGCTTGTCCATTGAAACCTCGGACTGCACATTTATGAGCCTGATAAAGCATTCCTGTGTCAAATCCTCGGCATCCTCGCGATTACCCATCAATCGCTCTAGATATCTCGTAATATCTGCTTTATAGTTAAGATAGGCTTGTTGAAATTGGCATTCGTTCATCATTTTACATACAGGCTCCTTTCTATCAGAGCCAGTTTAAATCATTCATGTTTCAAATCGCGCCAAGTTTGTATCCGATTTGTAACATCTGCTAGATAGAGCCGACACATCGCGAGGAGAATTAATAGGAATGAAGCAGAAGAAAATTTTGATAGTCGAAGACGAAGGAGCCATACGCGATATTTTATCCTATGCTCTGCGCAAGGAAGGTTTTGCCGTTGTGGAGGCGGCGACGGGACAAGACGGTTTGACCGAATTGGACCGAAGCAAGCCCGAGCTAGTATTGCTTGATTTGATGCTTCCCGACATGAGCGGCTTCGATCTATGCCGCAAGCTGTCGGCAAATCTCAAAATACCCGTTATTATGATTACGGCAAAATCGGATATGATGGATAAGGTGCTGGGCATGGAGCTTGGAGCCGACGATTATATTACGAAGCCGTTTGATATACGGGAGGTCGTTGCCCGCGTCCGGGCAATTTTCCGCCGAATCGAACAAATTAGCGAAAGTCTGGAAAGTCAATCCTTTGACGTAATTACGCTCGACAGCCGCATTGAAATCCGCAAGTCGGAGCGCGAGGTATTAAAAAACGGCCAGCGTGCAGGCCTGACCAACAAGGAATACGATTTGCTGCTGTTTCTTGCCAGCCATCACCGCCGCGTTTTTACGCGAACAGAGCTTCTGGACAAAGTATGGGGCTTTGATTTTGCCGGCGATACCCGTACCGTCGATATCCATGTACAGCGTATTCGCAAAAAGCTGGATAACGCGCAAGGCGCCTCCGTTATCGAAACCGTATTTGGCGTCGGCTACAAACTGGATGCCCAGGTGTCGCCATGAGATGGACAATCCAGCTAAAAATGGTAGCGTTGTTTGCCCTTATCTCGTTTATCGGCTTTTCGGCCATGCTGATTATTTCCTATCGCGTAACGGAGCAAAATATGTACCGGATTATTCATGACGATATGGTAGACGTCAAATCCAACCTGGATATCGCAGTCAACCAATATTTTCTGCTGCGGCAAAAGCGGATCAACAGCGCTTCGCTTGCTTCGGAACGTCTTGGCCTAGCGAAGGAAATCGGCTCCTCCATCGGCGGCAGCGTTATGATCTATAGGCCGGATGCCAAGCCTTTTTCCGTTGGGGACGATACGCAGCAGGCCGGCGGCGCGCCGGATTTATTAGCTGCAGCCCGGCAGGAAATTGCCTACACCACCAAGCTGAACAACAAAACGGCGACCGCCAGCTTGGCATTTCCGATCATGTCGAACGAAGCAACCATCGGTATTTTGCGTTATCAGCGGGACTACAGCGAGCTTTACCAGCGCAATCTGCAGCTTCAGGAGACGCTGAAGCTTTTTGCTATCGTCATTTTTATATTTATTTTTATCGCATCGGTGCTAATCTCCAATAAAATAACCGATCCCGTTCGGCAGCTGACCCGCCGGTCCGCCGAGGTTGCGCAAGGCAAGCTGGACGCTCGCATCGAAATTGCTACAAGGGATGAAATTGGCGAGCTGGCTGCCAGCTTTAACGTCATGGTTAACCGGATAAGGGAGCAAATCGACGTGATTCAGCAGGAGCGGGACGAGGTTAAGCAGGTTCAGGCGAGGAGCAAAACCTTTTTTGACAATGTTACGCATGAGCTTAAAACGCCGTTGACCACCATTGTTGGCTATGCGCAAATTTTGAAGGATAACGGCTTTACGGACAAGGCTTATTTTGACAAGGGACTGGACTATATTATTAATGAAAGCGGGCGGCTCAACCGGATGGTTGTTGATATACTGGATTATTCCGTCGCTTCGGCATCCAATTATGCCTACAGGTTTGCCACAGTCGATATTACCGCCCTTATTCGGGAGTCATGTGAGGATATGAGAATTAAAGCCGAAAAATACAATATTACCATTCATAGCGAGCTGGAGGAGCATCTGCTTGCTCACGGCGATCGCGAAAAGCTGAAGGAGGTTTTCCTGAACGTCATTGACAACTCGATCAAATACGGACATGTGAATTCCATAATCAGTGTGGGCGCTAAACGCCGGCAAGCTATGATCCAAATGACGGTCAGAGACCGTGGAGACGGCTTGTCGGAGGAGGCTTTGCGGCAGGTGTTCGAGCCGTTTTATCGCGCAGGCGGGCCGGTGAGCCGCGAGAGGGGCAGCGCTGGCTTGGGATTATCCATTGTCAGAACGATTCTGCAGGACCATGGGGGCAGTATTGATATGAGCAGCAAGCTGCACGAAGGCACTGAAGTGACGATTTACCTGCCGGAGGCGGAGAGAGCTATATGAATAATCCAAGTAAAAGCAATAACGGAGCCGCCTGGAGGAGCCATCTGCTGCTTGCGGGTTTGCTTCTGCTGTTTATTGCCGGTATTTATGGCATCAGCGCATTATATGAGCTGGGCAGGTCCTCCGATTACCGCACGGTAACGCTTCCGTCCGGACAAACACCTAATTCCCTTGCGGAAATACCCGGAACGACCTTCAAGATCGAGTCCGTTTTCCGTCAGTCCTTTGAGTATCCTATCTATAGCCTTTTGGCCGTTGACCGCAACAAGCTTTTAATCAATCGCCCCGATGCTTCGTTTAGCGGCATCAAGCTGTCTCTGCTCTCTATTGATGAAAAAGAGCTGCAAGACATTGCATCCAATGTGGAATACGGTATTACCCTTTCCCCGGACAAGCAGCAATTGATTTACGGGAAATTCGGAAGCAGCTGGAATGAGATGACAATGCACGCCTACCAGCTGGATACAGGGGAAGAAGCCCCTTTCAATGGAAGCACCCTCATCTTGGTATCCTTTATCGATGATCACTCCTTCGTCGGATTGGACAGCGAGCATTTGAATCTGATCGTATCCCGTGATGGCAGTCAGCAAACTCTGTACAGCTACGACGAAATGACGGAGCTGATTGCTAAAGCAAGCGGGGCCGAGCAAACCAGCGACGTTATTTTTTTCAGCTTTTATCAGCTCAGCTTAGATAAGAAGAGCATCTATTTTCTAGCCCAAATTAAAGAAGGGTATGGGCTTTACCGGTTTGGGCTACAAAAACGGGAGGATGCTGTTGAGATAGCCACAGCAGAGGATATTCAGCAATTTGTAGAGATAAGCAATGGAAAGTTTATCATTCAGGGAACAGTGGATGGAAAAGCCGGTATTTACATGTACGAATCATCAGCAAAAAGCTTTACCTTGCTAGCTGAAGGTCCCATCTGGAATATGGTATTGGATGATGATTCGACGCGTCTCGCCTACTTCTCCGTTCAAGATAACCAGAACAACGAGCTACATGTTGCTCTATTAGAAAATGGAAAGCTGCTCTCGGATACCGTCATTTACCGCAACATTGATAATTTGCAGCTAATGAAATGGCTTGGCAACGATTTGTTCCTGACCGGAGGGGACATGGAAAAAAGTGAATTGTACCGGTTTACGCTTAATGCCTGGTAATGAGAGCTGCTTCTTAATCCGTTAAATGTTTATTTTCATACGGCAGCATCCTGATAGCAAAAAGACCGCCTGTAAGGCGGTCTTTTTGCTGTGCGGCAATTTCATAACCAGAGCTTCTAGCGGATGGAAAACAGCCTTATTCTATATCACTAAGTTACTCTATATCACTAACTGCTGCGTCTGCCACGGAACCTAGATTTTAAACTTGTTGACCTGCCCCTGCAGCTGCTCGGCCATCTGGGAGAGAGAAGCGGCGGATGCAGCAATTTCTTCCATGGAGGCAAGCTGCTGCTCGGTTGCGGCCGATACGTTTTGGGCGCCACCGGAAGCCTTTTCCGCTATATCCGAAACTTCCTTCATAAATTTAACAACCTCATCGCTGCTTGCCGCCATCTGCTCCGCGCCCGCAGACACTTCCTGAATCTCTCCAGCCACCTTGTTGATCGCATTCGAGATTTTTTGGAATGCCCGGCCTGCTTCTGTCACAATTTCCATACCGCTTTGCGTTTCTTCACTATTGACTTGAACCGCTTTAACCGCATGCCGGGTATCCTGCTGGATCATCTGCACCAGGCTTGCAATTTGCTGCGCTGAAGCCGACGATTCCTCTGCCAGCTTCCGGACTTCTCCGGCAACGACGGCAAACCCCCTGCCATGCTCCCCTGCCCTGGCTGCTTCAATCGCCGCATTCAAAGCCAGCAGATTCGTCTGTCCGGCAATGTTGTTAATGACCGCCGTAAAGGCACTAATCTCGGAGGAACGTTCTCCCAAAACGGTCATTAATTCCGACAACGAAATCATGGACTGGCGAACAGAGCCCATCTGCTCTACCGCTCCTTGAATAATTTTGTTTCCTTCTGCGGATTGATTCGCTGCATCAATAGCGGTTACCGATACGCTCTGTGCCAGCTCCGCAATCTGCTCCGTGCCAATAGCCATCTCGCCCATCGCCTGGGAAGACCGTTTCACTATATTCAACTGTTCAGCGGTACCTGTCTCCAGTTCATCCACCGTCACGGATATTTGCTCGGACGCCTTTGTATTTTGTTCCGCACTAGCCTGCAATTCCTCAGAAGAAGCTGCCACCAGCTCCGAGGTTGATCCAACAGATTCAATCATCCCGCGAAGATTTGAAGACATCGTATTAAAGGAAGCTGCCAGCGTTCCCAATTCATCCTTGTTTAACAATACGATCGGTTCGCCAGTCAGATCGCCACCGGCAATGCGAATCGCAGCTTGGTTGACTTTTTGAATCGGTCTGGAAATCATGATGGATATGCCGATGGCAATCAGGAGCGCAATGACAGCCGCGATAATCGTTAGCGTCAGGATGGTTATATAGGATTGCTCGGCCAGGTCCAGCGAGCTGCTGCTTGCAATTCCGGCGCCCTCATTGGAAATAACGATCATTTTAGTAATATTGTCGTTTGCGGTAAACCAGAGCGGGTATGCCTCTCTATGCAGTCTGCTGGATTCTTCAAGATTGTTGTTCAAGCCTTGTTGCACGAATTCAGGCATTTTGTCCAAATAACCATCGTAATTTTTGTTAAACTCTTCAAGCAATAAGGAGATTTCGCTTCCTTCCTCATTGTTAGCTTGAACCAGCGTTTTCAATTGCCCGCGCTCTGTCTCAATCTTGGCAAGCAATTGATCGAGATTTCCCTTCATCTTTTCCAATTCTGCAGCATCCTGCTCTACAATAATGGATAAGGCAAGACGTTCCACATCTGAAACATCCCCATTCATTATTCCAAGCAGCGTGACTGAAGGCATCCATGCCGAATCAATTTCCTTCGACTTCGAGGACATGCCTTGAATCTGGATTAGTGCGTAAAGGCTGACGATCGCCAGCAACGCCACAACCGCTAAAAATCCTAACAATAATTTGCTGCGAATCGACAACTTCATTTTTCCAACTGTTTTCGCCCACATACTTTTCATAATCCATCTCCTCAGCCTATGCCTGAACTATTAGTAACATATAAAATATCGACAAACAGGCATATGAAATGTATATAGCACAAAGAAATATCCTGCGAAGGAAGCTTCCTCCCCCTCGTTTTTCAACTTGTTACAAATTGGATACAAGTGTGATTAGCGTGTATACAAGTTTTCCGTACAATAGCGTTAGTTGATCCAACAGGAAAGGGGAAAACCATCTATGCTTCGGGTCGAACAATTATCCCATTCGTTTCACAATGCCAGCGAAAGCGTCAAGGTGCTGCATGATATTAATCTATTTATCGAAAAAGGCGAAATGGTAGCACTGCTGGGCAGCTCGGGCTCCGGCAAATCAACGCTGCTCAATTTGATGGCCGGCTTTATGAAGCCTAGCTCGGGGCACATTTTTATCGGAGACAAGGATATCGTGCAGCTTAATGAAAACAGGCTTGCCGAATACCGCCGCAAGCATATCGGCTTTATTTTTCAATCCTACGAGCTTATTCCAAGCTTGACCGTTCGGGAAAATGTAGAGCTTCCGCTCGTCTTTCATACTCTGTCTCCTTCAAAGCGCAAAAAAAAGGCGCTGTCCTTGCTGGAACAGGTTGGTTTATCCGACAAAACCGATTTGTTTCCGTCTCAGCTTTCCGGCGGTCAGCAGCAGCGGGTCAGCATCGCCCGTTCGCTCATATCGGAGCCTTACGTTATTTTTGCCGACGAGCCTACGGGAAATCTGGATACCCGGACAGAGGAGGAAATCCTGTCCATCCTTCAGCGCTTAAACGCCGAGCTAGATACAACCTTCGTTATCGTTACGCATGAAGCCGAGGTTGCCGAACAAATGGGACGAATTATTACACTGAAGGACGGGGTTTTGATTTGACGCAGAGAAAACAGAGTTGGCCGGAAAGATCGAGGGGGGCTTCAGCTTGAGAATAATGGATTTGTTAAAGATGTCCTGGGGCCAAATCATCAGGCGAAAAATAGTAACACTGCTATGCATGATTGGCCTGTCGGTTGGCTGCGCCGCCATTATTATGGCAATCAGCATCTCGACCTCAGCGCAAAATTACAGCCAGCAGCAATTAAACAACGAATACAAAATGGATGAAATCACCATTCAGCCCAATAGCATTGGGGGCAGCGGTCAACAAGCATCGCAAAACGGCAAGGGCTTTGACCGCGGCGCTCTTACCCTGCAAAAGCTGGATGTGATCAAACGCCTTGCCCATGTTAAAGCCGTGTTTCCAACCCTCCGCCTTGGGAATGTGGATATGATTGGAACAGACGGAAGAACATCCAATATCGAAGTCATTGGCACTGACCTCTCCGCGCTGCCAGAGTTTGGTTTTCAATTCGCTCAGGGGGGCGCGTCCACGGTGCTGGGGGCAGTCGTGGCCAACTACGGCGCCACTTTCGGCATGATAGACGCCCAGTTTATGAAAAATCTATTTGAAAAGCTGGAGAAGGAGCCCTATAACGACGAACTCTTTCTGGAATACGATGAGTTAATCAAGGAGCCTGCCGACTTGTTTCAAAAGCAAGTAAACTTCCGTACGGGGAATGCGGCTACAGGGACCAGCCCTTCCACCTACAAGGTGAGCACGCCGCTGCGCATCAGCGGCCAGTTGAAGGTCAAAAGCGGCTCCAGCGAGGAATATGCCATCTACGAAAAAACAATATACGTTTCCTTGGACACCGCGCGCATGCTGCAAAGCCAGCTTGGCCTTGGCCAATCCGGCTCTCTTGTCAAATTCGACTCCGTCACGGTTCGCGTCGATGACAAGAAATATGTGCCGCAGGTCGAGGAACAGGTGAAAAAGCTGTTTTTGACAACGCAAAGTAATTTGTATCAGGAGGAAATGATTAAGCAGAAATTTGATCAATACCGAAAAATAGCGCTTGGCATCGGCACCTTTATTCTCATGCTGGCGTCACTCTCCATTTTTGTCGCTATGACCATGTCTACCCATCAACGGCGCAGACAAATCGGCGTTATGAAAATATTGGGGGCCAATCTATGGCAAATCCGACAGTTGTTTATGACGGAAGCCGCTGTGCTCGGCTTAATGGGGGGCGCAACCGGGCTGCTTGTTTCTATGCTCATACTATGGGGCGCCAACAATGCGATAGCAAAGGGACTGCTTACTATTGGGCCGCAGAGCATTGAAATACCGCCGCTGGCGCTTCTTGCCGGAGTTATTTTCGCCTTGATTACAGGTGTTGTATCAGGTATTTACCCTGCAATCAGCGCTTCCCGGACAAATGCGCTTGAGGTAATTAAAAATGGTTAGTTCATTAGCAACAGAAAAATAAAGGGGCAACTACATATGGCAAAATGGATAAAAATAATAATTGCACTACTTCTGCTGGCGAGTGGCGGCTATTGGGCCTACGCCAAGCTTAAGCCCGAGCCCGCTCCGGTTGTGGAGCCCCAGCCTCCCATCACCTTTGAGGTGACGCAGGAAACAATAAGCCAAACCATCCAGGTAAAAGGCAAATCGGCTTATACTGAGCAAACGGAGGTTTATGCCCCTATAGGAGGCAAAGTTTCCAGCTGGAGCAAAAAAAACGGCGACGCCGTCAAAAAGGGAGAGCTGCTGCTGTCCCTGGAAACCAAAACGCTGCAATCAGAAATCAAAAGTATGGAGTCCGATATTCGAAAGTCAAGGCTGGAAATTAAGCAGCAGGAATTAGCCCGGCAGCTGCCAAATAGTGAATCGATCGGGGATACGGAGGATGCGCGGAAAACGGCAGCTCTGGACCGAGAAAACAAACGGCTGGCCTATGAGCTGGGCAAGGAAGCGTTATCCATCAAGGAATCCGAGCTGGCTCAAAAAGAATCTGCTCTTGCAGCAGCAGCCGTTAAAGCTCCAGTTTCAGGAGTATTCGTCTACGGGGATCAGGAGACCAAATCTCAAATGCTGTCAGAGGGGCAGCTGATCGGCAAAATTATCAACACCGAGCTGATTCAATTCAAAAGCGTCGTCTCCGAGCAATTCATTAATCAAATCAAACCGGGCATGCCTGTCCAGGTTCAATTGCAGAGCAATAAGGAGCAGAAGTTCACAGGGGAAATTACAAGCGTTTCCCGTTTTCCAAGCGCGACCTCCAGCAGCGATGCCTCGCAGCCTTCCCAATTCGATATTGTTGTCAGCCTGCAAGCCGACAAGCTGCTGATTGGCGGGTTAACGCTGGAGGGCCAGATCGAAACTCAGCGCAAAGAAAATGCAACCGTCGTTCCTACGCTCGCCATTTTGCGCGACGGCAACAACGCCTATGTAACGCTGGATAAAGGCAATGGCCAGACTATCCGCCAGGACATTAAAACCGGGCTTGAGGTAGACGATAAAACCGAGGTTTTGGAAGGGCTGAAGCCCGGCGAGGTTGTTGTTTTGGAGTAGCTCTTAATCGTGTTTACGGCTGATAAACAAACAAAGATGCTGTTGATGCGGACACGGTAACGTCTCCCCCAACAGCATCTTTTCGCCTTATCGTTCGCAGTGCTCTTAAGACACTCTACATTTTAATCTCCAGCCCTTGATTGTCAGGATTGCCCGGTACCAAAATCGTTATGGTTCCACTATCCACGGTTGCGGCAGGCGCCTTATCCCATACCTCGGAGATGTTTCCCCCAAAAGCTCCGGCGCCCTGCTCAAGCGCTATCTGCTTCATTGCTATAGATGGTTGCCCATAGAAGGCTGAGGCCAGCCAGCTTACGCCCGGCTCAAGGCTGTCCGTCAAGAATGGAATAACGGTGCGAGGAAACAGCACATTTGTATTGGCGCTGGCATAATTGACTTCGCCCGCTCCCCATCCAAGCAATGCCTTTGCTCCAACTATTCCATGCTCCGAGCCGACAAAAACCTCCTTGTCACCGCGTTTCTCCTGCACAGACGCATCCCCGATGCCAAGCGCAAATCCGCCGTCCGCGGCGTCCAGCCTCCGAGCCGATTCAATGCGATGCACGCGGACATGCCAAGGCGCTCCTGCAAGCAGCCAGGTGGAAACCTCAACATCCTGCCACGGCTTCCATTTCATAAATATGATATTGCCGTTTATGCTGTATTCCTCAATAGTCCGTTTTACACGGTACAGATTGTCCCCTTCGCTCAGCGCCAGCATAGAGTCAGGGGCGGATTGTCCAAGTCCCCATTCCGCGCGCGGCACGCTAAAGCCAAAGCGGTTGGAATAAACAAACTTTTCATATTTGGCCGACGTGTGCGTATGAAAGTTTGTTGTTGTGCACCCGGCGTTAAAGGCCAAAAGATGACTACGCTCCGGCTGTCTCGTTATGACCATTCTTGGCTCGGCCTGGATAACGCTGCGCTCCAGCGGGGGCAGCGGCAATTCCTCCGCGCTCCAGAAGGGATGGTCATCCTCAAAGGCAAGCGGCAGGAAGGATTTAAGCGCCCAATAAGGCGAACCCGGCGAATTGTAGTTTTCGCTCATAATCAGGTTGGGATAGGCATAACCGATGCTTAACGTGCCGTCGGACAAAAAGATCGGCTGCTTGAACCACCAGCGCAAATGGCGAAGCATGATGCCTTTAAGGACGCCAGGCGAAAATGTTTCTATGCCGGAGTAGGCAAGAGCCCCCCAAAACGCTGCTTGGGAAAACCGGTAGGCAAGGCTTCGGCCATAAGGCAAGGCGTCGCCATCCTCCGCAAACCAATAAATAAAGGATTTGGCGAACAGCGATGCGCGCTCCCTGAACAAGGCAGCACGCCGGGGATCCTCATCCTCCATCAGCTTCGCATAGAGCAGACTATAGTAATGAATAGCAAAAGGGCCGTAATAGTCGCAATGGGCTCCAACGCCGTCCGCGTACCAGCCGTCGCCCAAATAAAACTCCTCAATCCGTGCTAGCTGCTTTTCCATCCGCTCCTTGTTATAGGGCTTGCCGATCCGGCGGAAGCCCAGACATACCAGCACATGAAAGAATAGCCAGTTGCAGTCGTACAGCTCTCTGCTGCTTATCTGATTAAGCCAGTTGTATAGCCTCTCCCGCTCTGCTTCGTTTAACGGCTCCCACAGCTTCTCAGGCACTAAAGCCAGTCCCAGGCCAAAAGCCGCCATTTCCACTAGCAGCTGGTCATAGTTGCCGACCTCTCCCCAATATTCCGGGTGATCCGGGTTTGTTCCGTTAATGACGCCCTCCCGCACAATGTTCCAATGCGGGCTGTCGCCGCCGCCCGCTGCAAGAGGTATCAAGCCCCACAACACGCGGGAAAAGCCCTCCACGCCTGCTTTAGCTTCCGAATACCCCGTGCCGGTCACGCCAAGCTGAAGCCTTGCTTTACCCTCGCTATAAAATTTCGCAAGCGGCTGGCACAGCTGCTCCAGCGCAAGCTGCAAGTCCTGTTTTGTTTCCAGCGGATTATAAGAAATGGGTTGTTGCTTGATTGCCGTTTTCATATCGTTTCCTCCCTACCAGAACAATTCGTTATGGCCCTGCAGCCGCGAAATGCCCTCCGCAAAAAAGTAATCGCCATAAATAAGCGGCACATCGATATTTCTGCCCTCGGGATAATGGCTCGTCCCGTGCAAAATCAACCCTTGCTCGTTTTCGTTATCCCAAGCGCCGCAGGTAGTATACAGACCATATAACATGCCCTCTCCAGCATCGCGGTAAAGAGCGCCTTGCTCCTCCGCCACCAGGTCGGACAGCAGCAGCAGCCCGCAAGCAGCACAAGCGCCTGCGGATGAATCGAGATGGCGCGGAACATCGGCCGGCAAGCGGAAATCCCAGACCGGCACCTTGTCAGCCGGCAAATTAGCGATAAAATAGTTAGCAATTTGCTGCGCTGCATGCAGGAAACGTTTATCGCCGGTATACTGAAAGCTCAGCGCCATGCCATAAATGCCCCAGGCAGCGCCTCTGGACCAGGCGGAACGCTCCGAATAGCCCTGCCCGCCGTTGACGCCAATTTTCTCCCCGCTTTCAGGATCAAAAATAACGATATGTCGAACGGAGCCGTCCGGGTCAATGAAATGCTTCAGCACCGTATCCGCATGCTGCGCGGCAACATGCCGGAATCGGGGGTCGCCTGTTTCTCTGGACGCCCAAAAAAGCAATGGAAGATTCATCATGCAGTCAATAATCGCCCAGCCTGCATTGTTTTCTCCCGGCTTCCAAGGGTTCCAGGCTCTAATGTAGCGCCCTTGGACATTAAAACGGCCTGCCAGGACGCTTGCGGCCAGTAAAGCGCGCCTCCGCGAGGCCGGTTCTCCAGTCAGCTTGAATCGCGCGACGCTGGTCAACTGCCACATAAACCCCAGATCATGGTCCAGCCGTTCGAATCCTGCCAATACCTCATCGAGCTGGCTTTCGCAGCTTTCGGCTATATGCTTCAATGACTCGTCGCTTGTATCCCGGTAAACCAGCCATAACAGCCCCGGCCAGAAACCCGCCGTCCACCAATGGGGCGCTTCAAGCGTATATGTGCCGTTTACGCTGGCGTGAGGAAAGCGGTTACCAATTTCTTTGCTGATGCGAGACACCTTGCTCACAACGGCGTCCCATGCCTCCTGTTTCCATTCCGTCATCTCTGTCATCCCTTCACATTCGGATTTGAACCACAATCAATGAAACCGATTACATTTTTATCTTTACCGCTCTGTTATTATGATAATCCATTCTGATGAAGAACGAAATGCTTTTTCTTCTGATAAATAGAAAAAACAATCGCCCAACGTCTTGCAACAGACGAGGGCGATTGCATTGCCGAACCGATCGTGACAGGTCTTACAGACCGTCCATAGACGACGCGTTAAGCGCCTCTTCAGGAACTTTGATTCCTTTGATTTCATTATGCTTTGAATAAGTAGTCGTCATATTTTGAATCATTGCCGTCTTCTGGTCGCCAGCGCTAATGACCATATCCGTATATACCTTTACTATAGTCGGATAATAATTAGCTTTATCAATTTCAAAATAATACTCCATATCCTTGATTTCAATGTCGGCGCCGGACATTCCAGCAGCCTCCAGATTGCCCGAAATCAAGTCGTTAAAGCCTTCGCCGCTTGCTTTCATTTGAATGACATATTTGTCATCCTTTTCTTCAATCTTCAGCTTGTCGAGATAGTCAGCAAGCTGCTCCAATTGATAGGAAGGGTCCATGGATTCGCTAGTTGCGCCTTTCATCATTTCTCCCGCCAATTCCGTAGGGAACTTAAACCAGCCGCCGTTTGTCGGGTCTTGCATAAAAAAACCTTCAGGCGTCATATAAGATTCAAAGCTTTGCTTTTGGCCATCCATCTCAACCTCTGTAGTCTGATAGAAGGACATTTCCGGCTTCATTACCGCTTCCATAGTCATCGACGTTACAGTATTGACGGCTTGTCCGGCCATATCCATTTTTTGATCCGCAACGATGGTTGCGGCAAAGCTCTCCAGGTTGGAGGCACTGCCGAGAATTTTCTTAAACAGCTCCTTGTCGGCTTCCGAAACGTTACCTTCCTCTTTCTCTTGCGTCTCTTCGTTTACCGGTTCGCTCTCAGGGCTTGGGCTTGCCGCGCCTCCGGAAACCTCTTCAGTTGGTGAAGCGCTAGGCGCTGCTTCCTTTGTTCCTCCGCCGCATGCCGCCAATACAATGGTCAAGGCAAGCAGCAGCAGCATAGTAGCTGCCCCTGATTGCTTCATCTTTTTGATGATCAATTTTTCCACACTCCTCTTTATTTTCAAGCAACAACGAAGAATATAGCACAATTTTCCTCATTGCTCCAGCATCACATGGCCTAAATCTATGATTTGCATCCCATATATTCCCTTAAATTATGGGGATAAAGCATTATAAATCAGATCATTTATAATTATCCCCAAAACACCGGGGAAGCCCTAGCTTACAGTCATTGTCCCAGCCTTTTACTCGTATTGACGCATAAAGAGAGTTTTAGGAAAAAAGTCTTATTTTTCTATTCAGCTTAATTATCTTCCAAATGACCGCTAACAGACTTGATCAGCTTCCCTCGTTGCAGACGAAATGTCTCGCCCTTAAACGCCGCCTGGAACCTGCGGTCATGCGACACGGCGATGACGGTTCCGGGAAATACCTCTAACGCCCTCTCCAGCTGCTCCATCAGATCAGGACTTAAATGATTGGTTGGCTCGTCAAGCAGCAGAAGATTGGCTCGCGAGACAATTAAACGGGCAAGCTGCAGCTTTCGGATCTGACCCGGGCTTAGACTGGCCAGGCTTTTCTCAAGCTCATGGGGCTGAAACAGCCTTGTCGCAAGCAACTCCGAGCGTAAGTCCTCCTCGTAGCCGATGCGGTCCAGGCGGTAGGCGTCAAGCAGAGTCAGCCCTTTGGCAGAATCAGCTCCAGCTATTCCCGGTAACGAAATAGCCCTTGCTCCCTGCTCCAAATAACCGATGGAGATGCCCTCTCCAACCGATACAACTCCGGTATCCGGCTTCGCAACACCAGCCAGAAGATCAAGCAGCGTCGATTTGCCGGAGCCGTTGGGGCCTGTGATAAGCAATCTTGAGCCCGCTTTTACCGTCAGCTCTATCTCCTGAAGCAAATCCGGCTGTTCAGAATAACCTTTGCCAGCCCCCACAACCGACAGTGCAATCTCGACAGCCTGATCATCAGGTTCAAAATCGAGCTGAAAAACCAGCGGCTGCGGCGGCTTCTCGACCTCCCGGGCCATAAGCTGCTCCAGCTTGACCTCGGCATTCCGCACATTTCTGGGAATGGCATGTTGTACGCGTCCCTTGAAAAAATGGGGAATAAACTTATCCCTGTCTCTGGCCGGCCGGTTATGACCAACCTGTCGCCCCGATTCGTTCATCCGTTCCTTCAGCCTTGCAATCTCCTCCTGCTGCTGACGATAGCTCTCCTCCCATTGAAGGAGCTCCTTGGCCTTGCAGCGCTTGTAATGATCATAATCTCCGGGGTACGTTCGGCAAGCCGCCCTATACTCATCCACCTCAATAATGACGTTAACGCAGCGGTTCATAAATTGCCGGTCATGGGAAGACATCAGCACAGTGCCGGGGTAGTCCAACAAATAAGACTCCAGCCAGGTCAACGCTCCTTCGTCCAAATGATTAGTTGGTTCGTCCAGAAGCAGCAAGTCCGACGTTTCGATCAGCAGCGCCGCGAGCCCGACCCGGGTTTGCTGTCCTCCGGATAACGTAGCCAGGGGACGGTTCTCATCCAGATGGCCGAGGCCCAGCCCCTCCATGACAAGCCGGGTCCGATAGTCCAGATCATAGCCCCCGCGCTGTTGAAACCGGCTCTCCGCTATGCCATATTCAGCCATAAGCGCATCCAATTCACGTCCTTCCGCCTTTGCTAGCCCTACCGTCAACTCCTCCAAACGATGCTGCAGCTCCACCAGTTCACGCTGCGCATCCCCAATGTAACGGGCAATCGTAACCGTTCCATCAATGGACAAGGTTTGCGGCAAATACCCGACGCTTATGCCGCTAGCGAGTTCAATATCTCCGTGATCTGCTTCTTCAAGACCCATTACAAGCTTCAGAATCGTCGATTTCCCCGAGCCGTTAGCGCCGACAAGAGCTGCTCTCTTGCCTTGCGCCAGCTCGAAGGACGCTTGCTTCAAGATCATATGGTCACCATACATTTTTGTCATTTGCTGAAAAGATATCATAGTCATGAGATTACCTCCTTCGTTTATCGAAACGACAGTGCGGCATCCCTATAAAAGGCATTTTCAACTTTTGCTTATACACAAAAAAGCTGCGAATGCAGACGCACTCGCAGCGGAAAAAACGGATATAGACGCACTATTGGCGATATCCCGTCAAGCTTTCCAACATGAGCTTGCTATACAACCAGGCGGACAGACTCCTCCCGTTGCCGCTGCCAGCGAGGCAGCGTCTGCATTCCTTATTCCTATTATTATAGGGATTGGATTGCAAGCAAATGCTCCATGTCGATTGGGATACCACCTTTCACTTTTAATGGATTTCATGCTTGATCATTTTTTTGTTGCACTCTCATTGTAGCTTCCCTGCTCCGTATTTGCAACAAAGGATATCTTGTTCCTTCTGGCAAGGCCGCCTCATTTCGCCGCTATGCCAAATACCGGTCCCAAGCCTCCTGCTGCTGCAAAATCCACATCCGCCAATACCGGCCCTTTTGGGCGAGCAGCTGATCATGGGTTCCCCGCTCGCAAATGATCCCTTCATGCAGCACCACGATTTCATCCATAGACTCAAGACCTGCTAGCTTATGCGTAATCCATAAAATAGCCTTGTCGGCATACAGGTTGCTCATCTGGCTTGCAAACGCCTGCTCCGTTAATGCGTCCAGACCCGTTCCCGGTTCGTCGAACAGCAGCGCCGGCGCATTGCAGACAAGAGCGCGGGCCAAAGCAAGCCGCTGGCGCTCGCCGCCGGAAAGCTTGGAGCCCCACTCTCCGATTACCGTGTTATAGCCCTGCGGCAGCTTCTGTATCGTTTCGTCGATTAACGCGCTGCGCGCCGCTTCCATCAGCTCCGCATCCGTAGCGCCAGCGCGCCCCAGCCGCAAATTATCAGCGACCGAAGCATTAAACAATTGCACGTTTTGCGAAACGACCGCAAATTGTGAGCGAGCCTCAGCTTCGGTCATTGCTTGAAGCGATTTTCCATTTATATTCACGCTGCCCCTCTCAAGGGGTCTTAGCTTGAGCAAAAGCTGCAGCAATGTGCTTTTCCCCGCGCCGCTTTCGCCCACGATGGCGAGCCGTTTTCCTTTTTCCAGCGTCAAGGTTAGTTCATGAAGCGCATCGGGCCCGGCAGAGCTATAACGGAAAGACAGCCGGCTGATTTCCAGCTTCCAGCGCATCTCCGTCAGGTGGGATGCATGCTCCTGCTGCTGCATTGCTGCCTTTTCCGTCTCCTTCCCGGCCTCCATCTCCCTTCGCGCAATCTCCTTCTCATCTTGTTCCCGCTGGCCCGACTCATCCGCCAGCTTCAGCAGCCTGCTGCCTGCAGCCATCGTTTGCGAATAATGCTGGAAGGCTTGCGGCAGCGGCAGGAGCGACTCGAAGCAGGCGAATCCCGCCAGCATCAGCGCAGGAATCATATAGCCTTGAATTTGTCCAGAGGCCGTCAGAGGAATAAGCATCAGAAGCAGCAGCCACATCGTCAGATTGGCAAGGCCGGACATAACGCCGCCTGTCAAAGCCGTAATCATATGTTGTGTCTTTTGATAACGATCCAGCTTGCCTTGAATATGGCTGATACGCTCCTGGCTGTCGGCCGTTCTGCCAAACAAGGACAGGGCCTCCAGCCCGCCCAGCATATCGGAGGTTTCGTCATACAGCGCAGAGCGGTCTTTAACAAAGCTGCGCGCTCCCCGTTTGCCAAGGACATGACCCAGCCACGGTACAGCAAGCCCCGATAGCAACAGCATACCCACCAGCGCAAAAGCAAGGGAAGCATGCTCGCGGACCATAATGAAATAGCCAAGCACAGTCGCAAGCACTGCCACGACAGGAGGCGCAATGACGCGTAAATACAGGTTTTGCATTTGCTCCACGTCGCTGATCACAGAGCTTAACAGATCGCCGCTGCGTTTGCGCTCCAGCAGTCTTACCCCTTGCGGCTCCAGCCTTTTGTAAAGCCAGGTCCGCAATTCCTTCAATATCCGAAACGTGAGATCATGGGCAACAAGCCGCTCCAAATAGCGAAAAACGCCGCGGGCAATGCCGAAGAAACGAACGCCAACGATCGGCACGTAAAGAAGCAATATATTTTCCGGCCGGAGAGCCGCTTTTGCAATCAAATAACCCGAAACGCCCATTAAACCGGCATTTGCCGCAACTGTTGCAAACCCGATCAATACGGCAATCAGCATCCTCCATTTGTATGGAGCGACAAACCGGAGCAGCCTGAGCAAGACGGCAAAGCGGCCGCCGGAGCGCTCTGTTTGCCCCGTTGCTTCATGGTTGGAGCCTCCACCCTTGTGTGCAGAGAGGGATTCTGTTGCGATAGCGCGTTCGACGGCAATATCAGAAACGCCCCGCTCAGACAGACGCTGCGCCTCAGTTACACCCTGCTCAGCAAGCCTTCGCTGCTGGATCAGGGCAGCATTATGCCGTTCCGGCCGAGCAAAACCGTCCTGTGCCGCGTCGGCATGACGGCCTGCCTCCGTTTCCAGAGCATGGCCCATACTTCCGGATGCCTTATACATGCTGGCGTACAAGCCTCCCGCCTCCAGCAAAGCTTCCGGGGAGCCGTCCTCAACCAACCGGCCGCCCGCGATAACTATAATCCGGTCGGCGTCATGAATCGTATGAAGACGATGAGCCGCCGTAATGGACATGCGCCCCTGAAGCGCGCCCTTCAAGCCCTTCATTAATGCGGCTTCATTGCCTATGTCAATGGCAGCCGTCGGCTCGTCAAGCAGCACAAGCGGCGTTTCACGAAGGAGCGCGCGAGCCAGCGCGAGCCGCTGGATCTGCCCGCCGGACAGAGGGGCGCTTTCGCTCAGTACGGTATCGTACCCCTGTGGCAATGCCCCGATAAATCCGTCCGCCTGCGCCGCTTTTGCCGCCGCGCGTACCTCCTCCTCTCCGGCGCCGGGTTGGCCAAGCCGGATATTGTCACCCACTGTGCCGTGAAACAGATGAGGCTTTTGCGGCAGGACAGATAGCCGACTTCGCCAGCTCTCCATAGACAGCTCCGCCATATCGATACCATCAATCAGAATCCGGCCCGAGGTTGGCTTGAGAAAGCCTTGCAGCAATTGAAGGATTGTGCTTTTGCCCGCTCCGCTAGGTCCTGCCAGCGCCACCCTTTTGCCGGGCTCCAGCTCAAACGAAATACCGTCAAGCGAAGGATGCTCCTCTCCTTCCCTTTGCACCGTCACATTATCGAAAACAATATGAAATCCGTCTGCAGAAGCCTTCGGCTTCAACGTTCCCTCCCGCTCGACCCACCCCGGCGGCTCAGCCTCCAGAATATCGAAAATGCGGGAGATAGCGCTCATTCCATTTTGACCGGAATGAAATTGGGTGCCCAGCGTCCGGATCGGCGTATAAAACTCAGGCGCCAGCAGCAGCACCAAGAAGGCATGCTGAAAGCCGATTTCTCCCTCGACCAGCCGCAAGCCCAGGAAAACGGCAACTACCGCCGTGCTGAGGGAAGCAAACAGCTCCATAACAAACGCCGACATAAAGGCCAGCCGCAGGGTTGCCATCGTGGAACGGCGGTGCTCCTCGCCGATACGTGCAATAATGCCAATATGCGCCTTGCTGCGGTTAAAGATAGCCAGCGTTGGCAAGCCGCGCAATATTTCGTGAAAATGGCCGCCAAGCCTGCCAAGCAGCTGGAATTGCTTGTCGGTTTTGGCCTTGGCCGCTTTGCCGATCAGAATCATGAACAAAACAAGCAGAGGCATCGTCGCCCCGAATACGGCCGCGGACAACAAATCCGTGCCCGCCGTCACAGCCAGCACGGCAGCGGGAATAAAGGCGGAAATCGCCACTTGAGGCAAATATTTCGCCAGATAGTTTTCCAGATGCTCCACGCCTTCGTAGGCGGTGCCGATCAATTCGCCGCTTCGTTCGCCTTTGGCGTATTCCGGCCCAAGCTCCGCAAGCTTGGCGATCAAGCGCAGCCTGAGCTCTCCTTTGATCCGTTGAGCCATCCGGGCAGAGGTGTAATCTGCCGCGGAATGCAGGAGCGAGCGCAGCGCAATGACGCCCAGCAGCACATAAAGGACCGGCAGCAGCGCCGCCAGATCAAGCCCGCCAAGAAAGGCCCCGTCAACGGCCCGGGCCATATAGATGGCTTGCGCAATCAGCAGCAAGCCGCCCGCCGAGCCCAGCAGTACGCTTGCCGCAAACAGCTTGCGCGCGCCTTGTATCCGCTTGAACAATCCCTTGAACATGTGCCCAACCCCTTAATATACGTGATCAAAACGCCTTATACGTACCTTAATAATCCAGATGATCGCTTGCGCTTACTCGTTTGCGGAAAACCCAGTAGGTCCAAATCTGATACGCCAGCACCAGCGGAATCGTCGAAACGGCCACAATCGTCATCACCTTCAGCGTATACGTGTTGGATGCCGCATTGTAGATGGTCAGCGACCAGTCCGGGTTAAGCGTGGAAATCATCACATTCGGGAACATGAGCGAAAACACGGTAATGGTGGACAGAACAATGGTGGCTCCCGTCATAATAAACGCCCAGCCGTCGCGATTGGCTTTAATAAAGAAATGAACGGACAGCAGGGCCATTCCCGCCAGTATAGGAACCATGCCGGGACTAATCCCTCTGGACGCAAACATATCCGTTTCAAAATAGCTGAGCACAACAAACAGCAGCAAAACAGCGCTCGTCCAGGCGCCGATTTTTTGAGCAACGCCGCGCGCTTTCAGACGCAGGTCGCCCTCCGTCTTGAGTGAAAGGAACAATGCGCCATGCAGCAGGAACAGCATAACCATGCTGGCTCCGCCCACAATAGAATACGGCGACAGTAAATCCCAGAACGAGCCGACATAGTTCATGTTTTCATCAATGGGCACGCCCCGCATCAGATTGGCTAGCGCCACGCCCCACAGCAGCGCGGGGAGAAAGCTTCCGATGCAAATAATCCAGTCCCACATGGAGCGCCATTTCGGATTTTCCAGCTTGCTTCGGAATTCAAAGGCGACTCCGCGCCCGATCAGCGCCAGCAGCATCAGAAACAGCGCCATGTAGAAGCCGCTGAACAAGGTGGCGTACCAGTTCGGAAAAGCCGCAAACATAGCTCCTCCCGCCGTAATCAGCCACACCTCATTGCCGTCCCAGAAAGGGCCGATCGTGTTGATCAGCACCCGTCGTTCGGTGTCGCTTTTGCCCAGAATGGGCGTCAGCATGCCAACCCCGAAGTCAAAGCCCTCCAGGAAAAAAAATCCGATAAACAATACGGTAATCAAAATAAACCAAACGGTTTCCAGCATCCCTTCATCCGCCTCGCTTTCTTAACTATTCTCCTTGCAAGTCAAACTTGCAGCCCTACAGCAGAGCGGCAGGGGGCGCATTGTTCGCTGCTTTGCCCCCGACATGATGCTTCGCATCGACGTCGGCGCCTTCGCGGACCGTCCGCACGACCAGATAAATAAAGGCGGCGGCAACGAGACCGTAAACGACGGTAAAGCCAATCAGCGTCGTAGCGACCATCCCGCTGGACACGAGCGGCGAGACGCCTTCTTCCGTATGCTGAAGACCAAATACAATCCACGGCTGACGGCCAACCTCAGTCATAATCCAGCCCGACGTGTTGGCGATAAACGGCAGCGCAATTGCAGGCAGCATCCACCTCAGATAGCGGGTCGAGCCTTCCACTCGGCCTCGAATCGCCTTATAAACGCCCAGGATGCCAAGCAAAATCATCAGCATTCCCGCTCCAACCATAATTCTGAAGCTCCAGAAGGTCGTGCGAACGGGCGGAATGTAGTTACCTTCTCCATATTTCTGAACATATTGGTCCTGCAGCTCCAGCATGCCCGGCACGCTTCCTGTCAGCTTGTTGTAGGACAATACGCTGAGCAGGTAAGGCACTTCAAGCTGGAAGGAGTTTTCCTGCTTCTCGGGGTCGATCGCGGCAATAACCGTCCATGGGGCGCTTTCCCCGCTTGTATGCCACAGGCCTTCGGAAGCGGCCATTTTCATTGGCTGCGAGGTCATCAGATGCTGTGCCTGATCATGACCCGCAAACGCTGTGAGCAAGCTGGATACCAATGCCACCGCAATAGCAATGTTAAAGGAAGGGCGAAAAATGTTCAGCTGCTGCTTGCGCACGATTTTGTACGCGCTGATGCCTGTCATAAAAAAAGCTCCGGTCGCAAGCGCCCCGAAAATGACATGGGGGAACTCCACCCATAGCTGCTTGTTGCCCAGCAGCGCAAAAAAGTCGGTCATTTCAGCCCGGCCATTGACAATTTCAAAGCCCACGGGCTCCTGCATAAAGGCATTGGCGCTCAGGATCCAGAGCGCGGACAGCGTAGCCGCAATGGCGACAAGCCAGATGCACGCCAAATGCACCTTCTTGGACAAGCGGTCCCAGCCAAAAATCCAGATGCCGAGGAAGGTGGACTCCAGAAAAAAGGAAACGAGCGCTTCGACCGCAAGCGGCCCTCCGAACACAGCGCCGACATAGCGGGAATAATCCGCCCAGTTCATGCCGAACTGGAACTCCTGCATAATACCCGTTACAACCCCTACGGCAAAATTGAGCAAAAAGATTTTCCCCCAAAACTTCGCCATTTGCTTGTACTTCTCGTCGTCCCGGATGACATACATCGTTTGCATAAACGCGATTAAATACGCCAGTCCAATCGAGAGCGGCACGAACAAAAAGTGATAAATGGTCGTAACGCCGAATTGCAGCCTGGCCAGATCAACTGCTTCCATCTCAACATCTCCTTTCGATGTTTTCATTATAGAAATCTGGCGAGCCTTTTTAAGTGACATTCCGCACACCCAAATGCAAATTAAGCAATTTTAAAGCTGTAATGCTTTCAAGATTTGTCACAGCCTCACCAAGCTTTAACGAAAAAAAACCGCAAGCGCCGATGCGCTTGCGGTTTGGTTAATCCCGATTTGATTTATGTCTTACGGTTTGAGTTGTTTCTATTGAACCCTATTTACCCGCAGTTCCATCGTCTAGCCGTTCCGTTTGATCAGATCATTATGGCGCTTCACGATGTTTTCCATCGTTTGATCCAGGCTGCGGGAGTTGAGGAAGTAATTTTCCATTTCCTCCGCGCGCAGATCGTTTAATTGAACCGGAACGGTGTTGATGTAGGTTTCCTGATTTCCGAACAGGACGTTTTTGAGGGAATCCAGATCATACAATTGTTCATTGCCTTCAACCAGCTTTGCCATCGTTACGCTGTCGTCCACCTGGCCGGATGCAGGAATTCTGCCGCCTTTACTGAGATAAGTGACGCCTTCGTCGGCATACCATTGCAGAAACTTCCATGCCTCGTCCTTATAAGCGGATTTGGGATTGATGGAAACGACATCGCTGAGACCGCCTTCCATACGGAAATCGCTGCGTGCGCCGTCCGGACGCGGAACGGCTGCAAACGCAATTTTGAACTCGCGCGGATAATCGGTCAAATTGTTGGCGTTGCGGAAAATCCAGTTTCCGGCGCCAAACATCGCCGCTTCACCCTTCAGGAAGGAGGCGTCAACCGGCATTTTGGTCGCAACCTGCTCGCCGTAGGTCGGCATGCTTTTGTCCTCATGCATCATCTTATGCCATACTTCAAGCGAACCCCGCGTTACCGGCGTATCCAGATTGGACTTGCCGTCCTTTACAAAATCATTTTGAAGCTCCCCATCCATATTGAAGGAGAACATATTGGTGCCCTGCACGTAACCGTATGTTGTATCCTGGCTAAGCCGTTTGGCGTATGCCGCCAGATCGCTTTGAGTCCAGTCCAGCGCCGGGAGCGGCAGACCCGCTGCATCCAATGCATCCTTGTTCAGCCAAATAAAGCTTTGCGAGGATACCGTCGGCAAGCCGTAATAGCCATCTTCGAATTTCCAGGCTTTAACGGCTTCTCCCAATTTGCCTTCGATGTCATAGCCTTTCAGCTGACTCAGATTTAAAGCGCTGCCCGCCTGTACTCTTTTTTCTACCATAAACTTCGCATAGCTGACGTATAAGTCAATATTTTCACCGGCCACCAGCGCCGTATCCAGCTTCAGATTGCCGCTGTCGTCATTGACGAAGCGGACATATTCCACCTTTACATCGTCGTTGGCGTCATTCCATGCCTTGACCATGTCCAGCGGCCCCGCTTCTTCCGGCACGCCGCCCCAAAACTTCAGCGTAATCGTTTTGCCCGCGGCCTCTCCGCCGCCTTCCGTAGCGGTCGCAGTTGCTCCCCCGTTGCTATTACCGTTGCCATTGCCGCTTTCCGCACCGCCGCCGCTATTTCCGCAACCGCTTGCAAAAACCATTAATGCAAGCAATCCAGGCAGAGCCCATTTGAATTTCGCTTTCATTATGACAAACCTCCCCTTCATCTCTTAGCAGTTTCAGCCTTCAAGCCTCGCCAGCAAGGCGCTTCTCTCTTCGGCCTGTAACTATCGTACCATCAGGCCATTCATCGTCCCATGAACGCTTTTGTGTTGTAATGGGACATTTTTTGGGGATTAGGCTTAGGGATTAAGCTTGCTTGAAGCAAGGCCTATGACTTTCGAAAACCGGCTTATGATTTTCGGAAATCGCTTGGCGTTTTGCCCGTCCACCGCTTGAATACTTTAATGAAATAGTTGTCGTTGGCAAAGCCGCAGCGCTGGGAAATCGCGGAAACCGGAAGCGTTGATCCAAGCAGCTCCCGCACCGCCGCCTCCACCCTCACCTTTTGCGTAAAGTTGGTAATGGTATGCCCCGTTTTTTTCTTGAAAATATTGCTCACATAGGTCTGCTCCATATTGACGAGCTTAGCCAGGCTTCCAAGCGACAGCTCCTCGCCGTAGTGCTGCGAAATGTAGGCCACAAGCCGGTCCACCTGGGGATGATCCGTCAGCCGCTCCGCTGCGGAGGGTGCGCCAAGCGCCTCCGTCCCTCCAATGCCGTTAAGCCTTCGCCACTTGTCGCGCTGCTCCAGCTCTCCCCTTGCCTTATCCAGCAGGGAGGCCAGACGTTCGGGCCGGAGCGACAGCTTCAGCACATAACCGATCGCGCCTAGCTCCAGCGCCTGTTGGGCATAATGGAACTCGGACATGCAGGTGAGCATAATAAACGGGCAGCTCCAGCCAGCCTCGCGGCTTCTGCGCAGCAGCTCCACGCCGTCCATCCCGGGCATGACGATATCCGTGATGACCAGATCCGCCTGCTCCTGCTCCATCGCTTCATACGCTTCATCGCCGCTCGCGAACTCGCCCTTGAGCACAAAGCCGTATTTTTCCCAAAGCACCATATGCTTTAGCATATCCAGCGCATACGGCTCATCCTCAACCAAATAGACGCTATACATGAGTGTTTTCCTCCTTTTGGTACGGCTCCGAAATAAGAAGGGGCAGAGCTATTTTCACTACCGTTCCGGTATAGCCCTGCGGCTCATCCAGCTCCAGAGAAGCTCCTCCCCTGTACAGCAGCTCCAGCCGTTCCCGGATATTGGCAAGTCCGATCCCTTTGCGTTTCCTTGCGATGGAGGGCGACTCCTTTCGGGCTCCCTCTATGCCTTGCCCGTTGTCGGCAACGGACAGTAAAAGCTGGTTTTCATTGCGCTCGATAGCAATGGTGATCGTTTCGTTCGGCTTGGGCTTCGCAAAGCCGTGAATAATCGCATTTTCAACGAGCGGCTGCAGTGTAAATTTGGGCACCAAAGTGTAATAAAGAGATTCATCATAGCGGATATCCAGCTTGAAGCGGTTGCTGAAGCGGGTATTCTGAATATGCATGTAGGCTTCCGTAAAGCTGAGCTCCTGACCCAGCGGCACCAGATCAACCTCCGTATTCAGGCTGGTTTCCAGTAGCAGCCCCAGCGAGACGCAAATTTCGAACGTCACCTCATCCTTGTTCCGCAGCGCCTGGCTTTTGATCATATTTAACGTATTCAGCAGAAAATGAGGGTCCATTTGGGAAACGAGAATTTGAAACCGGCTGGACTCCTTCTGCCGCTCCTCCACCTTCAGGCGGTAAATGAGGCTTTGAATATCGGCGATCATGACATTAAAGCTATCCACGAGGTGCAAAATTTCACCGCTGTAGGAATCCGTGGGCAGCGTCACTTTAAGCTCGTTATCCGCCGCCTTGGACATCACGTTGCGCAGCTTGTGCAGCGGCTTCGTTATGGCGGAGGCGATCAGCAGAGTGGCGGCGATAAAAACGGCGGTCAGCAGCAGCACGCCCAAAAATACATTTCGTTTTATTTTGTTCGTGTCGGCAAACACCTGCTGGAGCGATATTTTTTTGACCAGCATCCAATCCATGGAGGACAAATAACTCGCCAGATACAGGACCTGCTCCTGATCGCTTATATAATGAACCGTTTTGTCGGGATGCGCTTTCAATTCCGCTGCCAGCTGCTGAATCAATGGCTCCGGCATATTCGTTCCTTCTGCGCTGCGAAAGACAATGCCCCCGTCCGTCCTTGTGACCAGATAGCTCCCCTGTCTGCTTCCTCCGCGCGTCCATGCCGCCAGCCAGCGCTGATGATCCATGCTGATGCGCACCGAACCAAACGGCTCCCTCTGTTCATTAAGAAGCAGGGAATCAATCGTCAGCATCGTATCGCCGGGAACAATATCTTTGGCTACATAAGTGGGGGCTTCCTGCCAACGATAGGCGGCTCCCGCTCCGCTGCCGGTTTGCTCCAGGATCTCCCGGTACAGCTTGCCGCCATCCATCGCCTGGCGGGGCGTATAGTTGAAATAGGCATTGCCGGCCGTATCGGTTACCGTAAAATAAACCGAAGGGGTGGACAGAAAAAACGAATTGGCAAGCGAGTCCAGATTGCGGATAATTTCTTTGCGCGCGGCATGGTAGGATTCATTGCCCTTGCCGTTCAAATATTGCTCGAATGCGGGGTTCTGGTTAATCAAAATAAGGGACCGGGTCATCAAACCCGTCAAGTCCAGCAAGTCGCTGCGAAAGCTTTCGACCTCCCGCGAGTTTTGCGTAATCTGGTTTTGCTTCAGCACCTGCTCGATCTGGTTAAACCCGATCAGGCAAAGGCCGGAAAACGGAATCAGCACCAGCAGCACATAGGCGGCAACCATCCGGTTTTTCAAGCTGCCAGGCCACCATTTTTTCCACATGTTTACTGTCATTCCCCTCTGTCCGCACGTGCAATTTTGCCCAGTATATCAAACGCGGCTCTTGTCGGAAAGAGTCTAAAAAAACAATCCTGGAAAAGCAGCAAGGGGCTGTCCGAAAAGTCTGTTACGGTGAATACATATTCAGCAAAACCGGTACCTGCTGTATAGTTATTCGTTTCACGTGACTTTTCGGACAGCCCCTACTCCGGGCAGCTTTTATCCTTTGACCGCACCGTTTGCAATACCTTCAATAATAAAGCGTTGGCCAAGCAGAAAAACAAGGATCATCGGAATCATCGCAGCCGTGGCGGCCGCCATCATGCCATTGTAATCAACGGAGTTTTCCAGCACGAAGTTTTGCAGGCCAAGCGGCACGGTATAGAGATTTTTGTCGATTAGAAAAATAAGGGCATTTTCATAGTCATTCCAATGCCAGGAGAAATCCAGAATAGTAAGCGTGGCAAGCGGCCCTTTGGCTAACGGCAAAATGATGTGCCAGAAAATTTTGGGATGCCCGGCCCCGTCAATAAATGCCGCTTCGCTAATTTCATGCGGAACAGTTATAAAAAACTGCCTGAGCAAAAACACGCCAAAAATGGTAAACATGCCGGGAAGTATAAGCGCCAGATGCGTGTTGTAAATCCCCATCCAGTCAAACAGGACAAACTTGGGAACAAACAGAATTTGCGGCGGAACCATCATCATGGACAGGTAAATAAAAAACATGGCGTCGCGGCCGCGAAATTTGACCCGGGAAAAGCCATAGGCCGCCAGCGCGGCAAACGCAACGGCGCCAACGGTGGAAATAACGGATACCTTTAACGAGTTTACATAATAGGAAACAAAATTGCCCGGACCCGTCCAAACCTTCTCATGATGCTTCCAGACGATTTCGTCGGGAATCCATTGGATGGGAAAACGAAACACCTCAAGCGGCGTTTTGAAGGATGTCGAAATCATCCAAGCGAACGGGAGCAGCATAATGAGGCCAAAAGCCGTCATGATCAGCGTAAGCACCCATTTCCGCAGCACAGGGCCTCGTTTCTCCCTTCTTCCGGTCCCGCCGGCAGCAGTTATTGTGTTCATCGCGACCTCCTGAAGAATTGTTTATAGTTGCCGCTGGTTTAATAATGAACCCAGCGCTTTTGACCGATCCAGTTCAGCAGCATAACCAGCATAACGATAGCGAACAGCACCCACGATATCGCCGAGGCGTAGCCCATCTCGTAATAACGGAACGCCGTTTTGTAAATGTAGATGGACAATACGGACGTGCTTTCCCCCGGTCCTCCGCCTGTTGTGGCCTGAATGATGCCGAAGGTTTTGATCGCGGATATAAAACCGGTAATCAGCAGCAGAAAGGTTGTCGGTGAAACCAGCGGTACGGTTACATACCGGATGGTATGCCAGAACCTTGCTCCATCCATGCGTGAAGCCTCCACCAGCTCCTTGGGCACATCCTGCAACCCCGCCAAATAAATAATCATGTTGTACCCTACCATAATCCAGATATGGATGATGGCGACGGCAAAAATAGCGGTATTCGTCTGGGCCATCCAGCCTGGAGGATTGCTGATGCCGATAAGCCGCAACGTTGCGTTAATGGGCCCTTGACCGGGGTGAAATAGCAGCATCCAGACAAATGCGATTGCAACGCCGTTCATAATATACGGCAAAAAGTACAAGGTCCGAAGCAGCTTGCTCCAATACACGCTTTGGTTCAGCGCATAAGCGATCGGAAAGGACAATAAAATGGACGCCGGAACGGTCATTAAAAAAATAAACGTTTTGCCAACCGCGTTATGAAACGAAGCATCCTCCATCAATCTTTTGAAATTGTCGAGTCCCGTAAATTGAAGGCCGCCCTTGTCCATAAACGAATAATCAGTAAACATCATGACAAAGGACATCACCGCGGGCACCAGGTAAAACAGGCCAATCCCGATCATGCTGGGAGCAACAAACAAATAACCGATGGGGTTATTGCCCGAAAACCCTTTTTTTAATCGGCTCATACTATCTATCTCCTCCTTATTTCTCTAGGGCGAAAAGGCAGTGAAGGATATACACAAGCAGTCAAGCTATCAAGCAGGCTTGCGCATGCGCCCTTAGCAAGCTAAGTGTAGCAAACGCCCGGGCCAGCCGTAATGAACGCTATTGTGCTGTCATAGCACTGTATTGGGCGAACGCAAAAAAGACCCCCTGAGGGAGCCTTTCAGTTGAACTAATTGCTAATTGTCGGCAGGAGTCCGCCGCGGGTATGGTTCTTCCGATCTTCCGGCCATGGCAACCGGCCGGGCCGGTATTGTATTAGGCTTTCGAGACTATGCTCCATGCGTCCGAAACGGGAACAGGCGATTTGCTGCTGCTTTCGCCTCCCCCTTCCTTTGACCAAAGCGGCGGATAATAAGAGAAAACTTGTCCGCTCTGAAGCTTTGTCATTTCCTCCTGCCAGCCGTCCCAGCGGAAGGTTTCATAGAATTGGGCGAGGTCGCCGTTTGCCAGCCAATGGACAAAGCCGGAATAGGCAAGCTCGGTATTCTCCCATTCCATCGTATCGGGTGCAAAATAGTAAATCTGACCGCTTCCGCCAAACCTCCCGGTATCCATAGCAAAAAAACCGCCTGCCGCGTCATAGGCAACAACAAACATGCCGGGGACAGGCTCAGCAGCATCCTCGTTATTCAGGCCGTTCCAGGATAACAGGCCGCCTTGAATGCCTTCGCCGCCAGACCCCAGCAGACAAACCCAGCCGGAGTCCACGAGAATGCCGCCCGTTTCATAAGCTATGGTCCCCAAATACGAAGCCGTGCTTACGCCAAGACGGCGCAAAGTGAAATCTGCTTCATTACGCTGTGCCGGAAGACAGACGCAAGCATTGCTGCCTCCATTCAGCAGCTCCTTTAATTCATCCCAGGCATGATTGTCCTCGCTGATCCATTCGTTCTTTCGTTCCATCCTTGCTTGCTTTCATTCCTCTCTATATGCAGCCGCGCCGTCTTATTGCCGCTCTACCTGAAGCAGCCGCACTTCTTTGGCTTCGTAGGTGCCTTCCAGTTGCTGGCTTGCAATGACGTTTAACTTGAGAAGCCCGGCGATTTTGCCGGCATCCGGCTTTGACAGAAGCCTCCACAGCTCCAGATCGGGCAAGGCGGCAAACAGCTTTTCGCTGTCGTATTCCTTACGCTCCTGAACGACGATTTTGGCTCGGTAGCCGCCTTCCTCCATTTCCAGAACATCCTGCTGCCGCATTTGCTCCAAAATAAGGCCGCGCAGCTCGGCAAGCTGCTCCTCCAGCTCCTTCTGCTTCTGCTTGAGCCGGTAATATTGCCTGATGTGCTGATCCATTTCTCATCACGCTCCCTTTTAGGCATATGTATGCCGGAAGCATGGCTATTAGATCAGCTATCTATTTTTAACAACGCGCCAGTCATGGGCAAATTGATAAAGCTCGGCAATATCATGACGCCCTTGCGACCGGAACAGGGCCGTCGCTTCGTCAATATCCATCAGTTCAACCCGGGCGACCTTTTCGCCGTCGGGCGGATTCAGAGGGGCGGCGACCAGCTTGACCTCTCCCGTTCCGATTAGCCGGAAAAAACGGGGATGCGGAATATGGGACCGATAAGGATGCTCCGCTCGGGAATGGCAGCTAAAATGGCCAACAATCTCAAAGTCCGCAAGCTCGGCTCCAATTTCCTCCATCAGCTCTCTTTTCAGCCCGCTCATATAGGCTTCGCCAGGCTCCAGCGTACCTCCTATCAGCTCCCAATTGCCATCCTCCAATTGCATCATGACGTAACGTCCGCCAACGGTTGGAATCAGGCTTATATTGCTTACCAGACGTTCATCTCCGCACATCCCCGGCGAAAAAACCGACTCAACGGGCTCCCACCAAATCGGGGCGGATAACGTTGGATATTTTGACGAGTCCACAGACATGCTCTATGCTCCTCTCCTGCATTGGAAATATCCCCATTATTGTAGCATGTCTTGTCAAACCACCAGTACTCCGCGTTTCTCAGCCAGTCCAATTGTCGCCTTTAAGCCGGAATTAAACGCTAAATAATCGCTTTCCACCCCATCGCTAAAAATAACGCCGTCCTCCGGCATCTGCGACTCTACCTGCAGCGGACTGCGGTCATTTATAGCGCCAAATACGAGCGAGGCCCCGCTGGAGCGGCTGGGGAATGGCTCCCGCACGGTAAAATATAGATGGCTTGCATCCCAGCCAAAATTGTCCAAAACATTTTCTGCTGGGATGATTATCCCTTCCGTCTTACCCTCCTGCTCCCCCATTGTCTCCTGCCGAGGCTGACCGGAGGCGGAGTTAAGGAAGGTATCGAGATCGGAGACGCACATACCTAAGGCATAATGGCATATTCCCTCCGCTCCGGCCAGCACACTTTTGAGCCAGCCCGTAGCTCCCATTCCCGTGGATACGATAATGCCGCTTGAGGATTGCTGCTCTACCCTATCACCCGCATAAATCCGGTATTTCGCGGATACATGCGTTTTTCTGCCGATGAACAAATCATTGACCGCATACAGCGTTTGTCCATCATTCAGCGTTGCCTTGGCTAGCGATATCTCCTTGACGCCTCGTTTTCCGCACAGCGTATCCGGCACTATTTTATGCAGGTCCCGCACAACAAACGGAAGCAGCACCCCGTCCCAGCGGCTCGGATCGGGATTCACTCCAATGAGGCGTTGACCTTGCAAATATTTGAGCGTATTCGCTACCAGGCCGTCCTGCCCCAACGCGATAACCGTATCATGCTTGCCAAACAGAAAATTAGGCACATGCTCCCTGTCTACAATTTGCAGCCTTCCTTGCGCCTCCAAAATAGCAATGCTTTCCCGAAGCGCAAGCTGGTACGTGTTGTGCTCATTTAAATAATCGTTAAAATCCGCACCCATCTGCGTAATGTAAAATTGCGCCTGAGAAACCGTATTGTAGCGGACCACAAGCTCCTCCAGCCGGGTGCGGCGTTTGATCAGCACCAGCTTGCTGTCTCTCTGATCGGCCTCCTCGCGCAGCCCTTCCTGCCAACGCGTTGCATTCGGGCCGCGTTGATGACCTTGTTGACCGGCTTGCTGGCGGGTATCTCGACGGCCTTGCTGGCGGCCTTGTTGATCAACTTGCTGGAGCTGCTTTTCTGCATTGCCCCCGGTGGCGCTTCTCCAAAATACTCCGTTCATATCCAAGCCTCCTTTGCAAGCAGCCATGCTGGACTGTTGCCGAACCATGGCTGCTGTCTGCTGCGGCATTCTTCCTCTCTGAACTGCTGCTCCTGATCGTTCCGTTCATGCACAAAGCTTCTTATCTGTGAGCTGTTTTGCCCCCGCTTTCGTTCATTAAGCCCTGCAGCAAATCCGGCGTAATGGTAAGCTGTCCGATTTTGTCCGCTTTCTCCGCCAGCTCCTGGAATGCAATAGCAATCAGCTTGCCAGGCTCCATGCCGATGTTGGCAAGCGACTGAAGCATATGCGGCTCCATGCCCTGCATCGCTTTGACGACAGCCGACATTTCATATGCCTTGGCATCCGCTTCGGCTTGCTTGTTGGCAACGGAAAGCTCAATTAATGCGCCTTTTTCCTTCTCCAGCAGCGTATCAAATTGAAGCTGCTCCTCCTGCATCTCATTTCGTTTTTTCATCACCAGCCGTTCGGAATCCAGCTGGGTTTCGCGGATTTGCTTTCTTTTTAATTCAATGGCAATTTCCGTGCTTAGCTCATTTTCCTTGATTTTTCGTTCCTGCTGGATGGAGGCATTGCGGCGCTCGTACAACGCGTCGTCGGCGTTGCGAAGAATCGCCTCCCGCGCTTCCGCTTCCAGCGCGCGCAGCGTTTCCTTTGTCGGCAAAAGAGCAAGAACGGAAACGCCAAGCACCTCGATGCCAAGGCGCGCAAGCTCTTCATTATTTTGAAGCCCTAGCTTGATTGCTGCCGCCAGCGGTTCCCCCGATTGCAGCGCCTCTCTTAATTGAAGCTGCGACAATTGTTTTTTGACCAGCACCTTGGCGGCATTCATAACCCGCTGCGACAGCTTGGCGGGATCATCCGACAGATAGGTTTTTTTGCTCAAATGATAGGTGTAATCCAGATGCTGGGACGTTTTGTGATAATCCGCAATCCGGTATGTCAATTGCCCCTGCAGGGTAACCGTCTGATAATCGGCTGTCATTTCCTCGAACATAAACGGTGCGTCAATGGAGGAAACAGGGAGCACCATGACCGAGGTAACGGGCGCGTAATAGAGGAATGACAAGCCGATTCCTTCCTGCACAACTTTGCCGCCTTTCACCTTCATTACATATTGGCTTGGCTGAAACTTTACAAATCGCAGGCCGAACATAGACATGACCTCTCTTTCAAAAATGGATGATTTTAATGCTTTTTAATATTATCAATTTGTTATTATCATAATGTTATTATCAAACGCTGGATTTGTCAACGGCCTTTTCTGCAACAGACATATCAGCGCTGACTCTCTTTGATGCTTGGGTCGATGCTTGGGGTATTCGTGTAATTGAGGAATTTCGGGATGACGGTGGTGACAGGTTGACGGAGTTTATGAAGTTGACGTGGTGGATGAGGTTGATGGGGTTGTGTAGCTGCTGAATACATGATCAATGGTTTGGACATATAGAAGGGCTTTTGAGTTGAATTGTCGTTTGCCTCGTATGCCGGTCATTGATGACCGTTAGAGACCAAAATAACTGGATTTGCATTGAGCAACGGTCACCCGCGTCCATTAGCACTCCAAATTGGCGTACAGGGACGTGTTTTGGGGGATATTGCGGACACTAATGTCCTTTACGCAGTGACAATTCGTAAAAAACAGCTTTTAACGGCCACCGATGTCCGCAGCCTGTAGTTCGCAGTCTAAAGGAACGTTGCCCAATTAAAACATAAAAAAGGGCTAGCCAGTAAACACTGGATAACCCCAATCGTACAAGTTTACGTTTACCATCCCGGCTCTATCGTAGACGAAGCTTGCCTTGCGACACTTCATATACGTTGTCGCAGTGATGCAGCACGCTTTCGTCATGCGTGACGAGCACCGCAGCTTTATTGCGGGAATGCGCCTCGCGTTTGATGAGCGCGATAATTTCATTGCTGCGCGACGCATCCAGCGCCGCAGTCGGCTCGTCCGCCAAAATCAAGTCGGGCTCATTCATAAAGGCCCGCGCAATGGCTACGCGCTGTTTCTCGCCGCCCGACAAATGCTGGATGCGGCGATTTTGGCGCTGCGACATCCCCATCGCTTCCAGCAGCTCGTCCGATCTCTTGCGGGCGCTATCGTTCCAGTTGCCCGCCAGCTCGGCCACCAGCTTAAGCTGGTCCTTCACCTTCAAAAAAGGCACCAGATTGGAGGCCTGAAAAATATAACCGATCGAGGTCAAGCGAACCCTGGCTTTTTCGGAATCGCTTAATCCGCCCAGCGAACGCCCATTTACGATGACTTCGCCTCCATCCGGCGTCAGCAGAGCGCCCGCAATGGACAGCATCGTGCTTTTACCGGAGCCGGACGGTCCAACAATCGCAACAAATTCGCCTCGATTGACCTTAAAGTCCAGCTCCTTTAAAATTTCAGCCTTTTGTTCCCCATCCATAAAATATTTCGTTACCTTGCGCAGCTCCAGCGGCTCGTTCATCAGTCAGCCCTCCCCATTGCTTGCAGAGGATCAGCCTTGACGATGCCCGCTCCTGACAAACCGGCGCCAAGCAGCGCAATCCCCAGCATAATTAAGCTATATTGCGTAATCAGTCCGATATCGAACACAAACGGCATTCCATCCGGCATCACCATTTTCAGAATGGCCGCAAAGCCGATGGCCAGCCCGATACTGAGCAATGAAAGTGCAATCACTTGAATGACGGTCGACAAAATCAAAAAGCGGTTGGTTGCGCCAATTGCCTTCAAAATGCCAAATTGATTGCTTTTTTGAATCGTCATAATGTAGAAAAAAGCGCCTAATACAAACACGACAATAATGAGCAAAAAAGCAACGATCATGCCTAGCGAGCTTTGTTCGGCCTTGTAGCCCGGTATTTTGGCGATAATGTCATCCTTGGCCGCCAGCTCGGCGGAGTCTAGCAGGGACGCCACGCTGTCGCTGGCATCTGTGTTCTGCAAAGCGACGGTATTGTAATAAACATTGTCTCCGGGCAACATTGCCTCCCATGCAGAGACATCAATAAAAAGCGCAGGCGCATGGCTATAGGAATACCCCTCAACAAATCCTCTAACGATAAAGCGGGTATCCGTTTTTGAATCGTACAAGACATCGCCAATAGCGACGCCTTCATCCTTCAAGGTGATGTCCGCCACAGCGCCGAAGGGCTGCAAGGAATGAGTGCTCACCGACGAATCAACGCCAACAGAGCCTGCTCCGCCGCCCGACGATGCGGCCTCCAGCCCGGCGCCTTCGCTCACCTTCGGCATTAGAAAACCTCCAGCGTTTATCCCCATAACGACAACATCAGCTCTTGCATCCTGCCCCGTGATTTCCATAGACTTCATCTGCAGCCCCAACACTTCTCCGCCGTTCTCCCGAAGCTCGGCCGCATTTAATCCAATTAGCTGTGAACGGTCCAGACGATGCTCCGAATCATCGCTAACATAAAAGCCCTCCGCATTCATATTGACCATAGCCGACGAGTTGTCCGAAGCCAGTCCATGCGCCAGCCCGCTAATAATAAACACCAGCGACGCCAGAAAAAACAAAATAAATCCGATTAGCAAATAACGCAGCTTAAAAAAAGACATCTCCTTGATGGATAAAGACAACATGCCGTCCAACCTCCTGCATAAAGCTTGATAGCAACCACTATACAGGGGCATTATGAATGGATCATGAACGGTTTCTTCCAAAAAAAGTAACTCCACACTGCACTGTACATTGGGGACTGCCTAACTTTCGACTGTTGTAAAAAAAACGCCATGGAGCCCTTATTGCTCCTTGGCGTATTCTTTTGCCAGCGACTTGGACAACACAACGGTAAAGCGCGAGCCTTCCCCAAGCTTGCTGCTGGCCTCTATAGTGCCGCCATGCAGACTGATGGCGGATTTAACGATAGACAACCCAAGTCCGCTTCCGGGAAGCGACTGCGTGCGGGACGTGTCCCCCCGGTAAAAGCGTTCAAAAATCCGCGGCAGCTGCTCCTCGCTTATGCCGATGCCGGTATCGCTAATGGTGACCACGATATCGCTTCCTCGCTCCTTCAGCTCGATATCAATGCTGCCGCCTTGTTTATTGTATTTAATGGCATTGGTCAGCAAATTTTCGAAAACCGTATACAGCAGGTTGGGATCGCCTTGAATTTCGGTATCCGGCACGTCGCAGAACAACGTCAGCTCACGCTCCATCATCCTCCAGCGGTGCTGTCGGACAATTGCTGTAATCTGCTTTCCGATATCAAATAGCTCGGGCTTCATCAGCTGGCGGGTTTCGCTAATGGATTGCAGCAGCAGAAGCTGCTTTGTTAACGAAGACAACCTCTCGATTTCATCATGGACGACGCCGATGTATTGCTGCTTGTCCTCGCGGGACAGCTCCTCCTTCGCCAGCAAGCCGCTATAGCCCTTGATCAGCGACAAGGGCGACTGAATGTCATGCGACACGTTGCTAATAAACTCCTTGCGCATCTGTTCCTCGTGGCCCAGCCGATCCGCCATGCGGGAAAAGCTGACGGCGAGCTTGCCGATTTCGTCCTTGCTCCCCCGATCCAGCTTAATATTATAATGGCCGGCGGCTACCTGCTCCGTCGCCGCGGTCAGCCTGCCCAGCGGCTTGACCAAATATTTGGTACCCGCCAGCACGAACACGAGACTAAGCAAAATAGTGCAGCCGAACAAAATGGCAAACAGCATATGCATCTCGCTAAACAGCTTTTTAATATCAGGTCGAACAAACAAGGCATACGCCACCCCGTCGTGCTCAACGGGGACGCCAATCGTATTGCGAAGCTCATTGGCAAAAAAGCCCGTAACAAACGTTCTTTCAGGATAATCCCTCATGCCATGATAGGTTTCGCCCCGCAGCACTGCCTCAATCGCAACCTCCGGCAAAACCGTCTCACGGAACGGGGAACCGTAATAAACCTCGCCGCCTTCGCCGCTAACCGTATAAAGCTGATAACCAAGCGCTGCCACACTTTCAAAATAAGACTCCAGCCCCAGCTCCGGATGCGAATTGGCAAATTGCGCAATGCCAAGTGCAACGATTGTATTTTTCTCGTCATTCAGCGGCTTGAGCTTTTGCTGGTAATACAGATTCGAGCCAATGAAGGAGAGCAGGAAGCTCCCCATCATGATGAGAACCGTAACAACTGCAAATTTGGCGTATAGCGTCCTCACTCCTCCACCTCCAGCATATAGCCAATCCCGCGAAGCGTCCGTATTTGCGCATGGCGAAGCCGGTCTTTAAAATGCTCGCGCAGTCTTTTGACATGAACGTCTACCGTCCGGTCGTCGCCTTGAAACTCCAGCCCCCATACCTGCTCAATCAACTGCTCGCGGCTAAAGGCCTGATTAGCATTGTCGGCCAAAAAGCATAACAGCTCATATTCCTTCGGCGGAAGGAAAAACAGCTTTCCCTCCACCTCGACCTCCAGCGTTTGACGATTTATGTGCATATTGCCTATTGTTATTGTGTTTATCGTTTTTTCGCCGTAATACCGGCGCAGCAAGGCTTGGACCCGGAACAGCAGCTCCAGTGGCTCAAACGGCTTGACAAGGTAATCGTCCGTACCCGCCAAATAACCCTCCGCCTTGTCCGCCAGCTGATCCTTCGCCGTCAGGAGCAGCACCGGAATATCGTAATGCCTGCGTATTTCCCTGGTCAGGGAAAAGCCGTCGACAAAAGGCATCATCACGTCCACAACGGCCAAATCGCATTTTTTCCTCTGCAGGACGCGCAGCGCCTCCGCGCCATCCCTGGCCGTCGCAACGCTATAGCCCTTCTCCAGCAAATGTGTCTCCACAAGCTGCAGGTGCCGGTTATCGTCATCGGCGATCAAAATCGTGGACACCCTTATTCCCCCTTCGTCCCTTGTGCGGCAAAAATACGGACAAGCCGCTTGCACTATTTTTTCAGTATGGACTACGGGGTCAGGTTCGCGCAAGGGAGACGCGAATCCGGCCAACATTGTTAAAACTCGGCCGTTCTCCATTTTCAGGTTTATTTTAGGTTCGGCGATTATACTGGTATTATTCTGACTGATGAAAGGTTGATAAGAGATGAAAGCCGCCAAGCTGCTTGTTGTCGAGGATGATCTCCATATAAGCGAAATCGTTACCCTATACGCGGAAAAAGCAGGGCATCAGGTCATTGCGGCCCATGATGGCATCGAAGGGCTGGTCCGATTTTATGATGATAACCCCGATCTCATCATTCTGGATTTGATGCTGCCCGAAATGGAGGGCTGGTCGCTTTGCAGAGAAGTGCGCAAGCATGGCGCAACGCCTGTTATTATTTTGAGCGCCAAAACCGAGCCATACGACAAAATGAAAGGGTTCGAGCTGGGGGCCGACGACTATGTCGTCAAGCCGTTTGATCCGCAAGAGCTGATGGCCCGCATCATGGCCGTATTGCGCCGGACATCGCCGGATATTCCTTACCTTAACATCGTCCAATTAAACAACCTGACAATTGACATGAACCAATATCTCGTTCTTTTTCCCGATGCCGCAATTACGCTGCCTCCGAAGGAGCTGGAATTGCTCCATTATTTCAGCCGCTATCCAAACCGGCTTTTTACAAGACAGCAGCTGCTGGAGCAAATATGGGGCTATGATTATGAAGGAGATCCCCGGACAGTAGATGTGCATGTCAAAAGAATCCGCGAGAAGCTGCGCGCGCACAGCGCAAACTGGTGTATTACGACCAAGCGGGGCATCGGCTACAAGCTGGAGGAGGCGTCCGGTGAACAGAACAGGTAGCCGTCTTGGGACGGGCGTATACAAACCAACTATTTTTGTAAAGCTGATCCTGATCTACATAGTCATTACTCTGGTTTCGTTTCTGTTGATCAGCGCCATGTCCAGCTTCATTTTTCAACGGCGATTGCAGGGGGACGTGGACCGGAATGTATCCTTTATGCAAAATAATATTATCCGGTACATCGACATCGCTCACGACTACGGATGGGATCGCGATACACTGCTGGCGTCCATCGCATTATCCACCATTCACCGGGACTCCGTTCATCTGGTTTACGGCGCATCGGGCGAGCTGCTGTACCGGATCGGAAGCCCATGGGAAAGAACGGGCAGGCCCGCGCTTGCGGCTTCCGGCGAAAATTCGGATTGGAGGACAAATTTGGATTGGGCAAACCCCCGTCCCCCGAGACCGGAAAAGGCTGTTATTTCGGAGAAGGATATTGGCCTTGTCGACCAGTCGCTTATTCAGGAAGCATTGGGCGGCGAGCCTCAAAACGCCGAAGTCACGGGAAGCGAGGGGAACCGCCTGCTTCTGTATGCATCGCCAATTACTCTAGACAGCAATGTGGACGAAAAAGTGATCGTAACGCTGTTTGGGGGATACCAGCGCAACATAACGCTGTTTACCGGCCCTTCCATGCTTAGCCTGCTGCTCGCATTTCCGCTTGCCGCCATCATGTTTTATTATTTCTCCCGGCGATTGACCAAGCCGCTTAAAGCGATGAACCAGATCGCGCTTCGTTTTGCCAAAAACGACTTTCGCAGCCGGGTCGCCGTGTCAAGCCGCGATGAGATCGGCCAACTCGGCCATACGCTAAACTATATGGCGGACGAGCTATTATCTCTTGACCGGATGAGACAAGAGTTTCTCGCCAACGTGTCGCACGACATGCGCGCTCCGCTTGCCTCCATTAACGGTTTTGCCACCGCCTTGCTGGACGGCACTATACCAGAGGAGCGGAAGCCTCATTATTTGAACATGATACGGGAATCGGGCCGGCGCATGATGAAGCTGGTCGAGGATTTGCTGGATGTGGCGCGAATCGAAGGAAACCAATTCCCGGTAGAGCCCGTCCCCTTCAACTTGCATGAAGGCATCCGGCAACTGGCAGCCCATCTGGAGCCGCTGCTGCTGCACTACCAAATACCGCTTCAGGTGGACAGCCCCCGTAAGGATATCTGGGTTATCGCCGATCCCTATCGAATTGACCAGGTATTAACCAATTTGCTGCATAACGCCATTTACCATTCGCCGCCAAATACCGGGATTGCCATCTCTTGCTCGCTAAATGAATGCAATGAAGTTGTTGTTTCCGTATCCGACCAGGGCAGCGGCATGTCCCCAGAGCAGATACAGCATATGTGGGACCGCTTCTACAAGGGGGACAAAGCGCGACGGGCGCGCGCAGGAACGGGAATCGGCCTCTCCATTGTCAAGCATATCCTCGACAAGCACGATAGCAGAATCGAAGTAACTAGCAGCCCCGGCAAAGGAACTACTATTTCTTTCACTTTAAATCAAGCTATATAAGTTAAACAAAAGAGACTCAGCGGTATGGGCCCGCGTGTGAGAAGTTCTTCCGATCGCCAATTGTTCCCGTATTTCTCTGCAATAGATGAGCTCGTAAGCCCGCTTTTAAATCCCTTTAAGTTTCCGTTCACCATCCGTTCACAGAGCGATGCTACAATCGTGAAAAACGGGCGCGTCCGTTATTTACCGGAAAGGGTGAACAGGATTTTATGAAATGGCGTTTGTGGTTGAAAATAGGCTTGTCCGGATTCATCTTGGCTGTACTGGCAATAGGCGGCTGGTACGGTTACTCGTATTATAGCGCCGAGGATGCCCCCGTTATGGCAGCCCAGGCCACCACAACGGTTAGAAAAGGCGATTTATCCGTAAAAATCAGCGGGACAGGAAGCATCGGCACAACCAAGCAGCAAACCGTCACTGCAGGGGGAAACGGAGTAATTGCTTCCGTATATGCAGAGGAAGGCGCTGAAATACATAAAGGAGATTTGTTATTCACATTGGAAGGGGCCGATGTCGAATCTCAAATCCGCAGCAAGGAATTAGACCTGCAAAAGGCAAACCTGACATACGAGGAGCTTCAGCTTAAATACAAGCAAGCGGAGGACGACAGCCGTTCCTCCATAGCTGTCGATCTGGAGAAGCAGAAGCTCACTATTCAATCTATTGCCGAAGAGCTGAATGAGCTGCGGGAATCGCAGACAGAGACCAAAATCGTCGCCTCCATTGACGGCAAAGTCGGCGCCATTAATGTCGAGCCGGGAAGCTCCGTAACACCGGCCACCGTCTTGACCGAAATCGTCAATTACAATCAGCTTCAATTGAAGGTAGCGATTGACGAGCTGGATATATCCAGAGTGGAGGTTGGCCAAACAGCGGAGATCATGGCAGAGGCCTTCTCCGAGGATGTTTTCTCGGGCAAGGTTTCCGCAATAGCCGACCAAGGCACTTCCAGCAACGGCGTTGCTTCCTTCGATGTCACGATTACACTCGACGATCCCCGCAGCATCAAAGCAGGCATGTCCGCCGAAGCCAGCATTCTGGTCCAGCAAAAAAGCGATGTGCTTCTGCTGCCAATCGATGCGGTTCAATCGGTCAATAACCGCTACTTTGTAGCCGTGCCCGACTCAGGCGGTGCGGGCGCAAGCGGCGACTTCCCGGCTATGGGCGAAGCTCCTGCAGGCGGACCAGACAGCAATGACCGATTAAATGTCGATCCCCGCAGCCGTACAGCGGACGGCACCGCTGCCGAAGGTTATTCCTCCGATATGCGCGGGACGCGACGAGGAACGCAAGGAATGCAAGGAATGCAAGGAACACAAGGAATAAACGGCCAGCCAAGGAGCGCTTCCGCGGCGGGACCAGGCAGCCGAATGGTGTTTATAGAAACAGGCATTAACAACGAGGATTATATTGAAATTGTATCCGGTCTGGAGGAAGGCGACATCGTCATCGTGCCGACTGTAGCAACCGGAACCTCAAACAATGCCCAAAATCAATTCCCCGGCGGCATGGGAGAGGGCGGATTTTCGTTCCCCGGAGGACTAGACGCAGGAGCAGCAGGCGGCGGCCCGGGCGGCAGCTTCAACCGCGGAGGCTTTACCGGAGGCGGGCAAGCCGGCGGCGGTCAGAGCGGCGGTGGAAGGCCATGATGATTCCCCCTGCCGAACAGCCGCTGGTTGTCATCGAAAGATTGATAAAAACATATAAGATGGGCGGAGAAACGCTATATGCCCTGAACGATATATCCCTGCAAATCCGGCGTGGAGAATTTCTCTGCATCATCGGTCCGTCGGGATCGGGCAAATCAACGCTTATGAACATGCTGGGCTGCCTGGACTACCCAAGCGCAGGCAGCTACCGCCTGGATGGCGAAGAGATCAGCAAGCTCGGCGACAACAAGCTTGCTCATATCCGCAATAGCAAAATAGGATTTATTTTTCAAAGCTTTAATTTATTGCCCAAACTAACCGCCCGGCAAAATGTGGAGCTTCCGCTTGTATACAGGGGCATATCATCCGGAAAAAGAAAGGAGATGGCGCTAGCTGCCCTGGACAAGGTTGGATTAAAGGACCGTTCCGGGCATCGCCCCTCTGAATTGTCGGGCGGACAGCAGCAGCGCGTGGCCATCGCACGCGCTCTGGCCGGCGATCCCCCCATCCTGCTGGCCGATGAGCCAACAGGAGCTTTGGATACAAAAACGGGAGCCGAAGTGATGGAACTGATCAAAGCATTGAACAAAGCAGGACATACCATTATTCTCATCACGCATGACCCCGCAGTAGCAAAGCAGGCCGGACGGATCATTACCCTTCAGGACGGCCGTATTGCGGAACAGGGGGCCTAACTAAATGAATGTTGGACAAGGAATCAAAATGGCGTTCAGCAGCATTTGGGCTAATAAAATGCGTTCCATGCTCACCATGCTGGGCATCATTATCGGTGTGACAGCCGTCATCGCGCTTGTTGCGCTAGGCAAAGGGACGACCAAGCAAGTAACCGAGCAGGTACAGGGGCTGGGTTCTACCCTGCTGACAGTCAATATTACGGGTCGCGGCGCCGCTACTGCACTGGATTATGATGATGCAATAACGCTGACCGACATAGAGGGCATCTCCTCCGCAGCTCCGGTCAATACCCAAAACGCAACCGTCAAGTTCGGGAGGGACAGCGTCTCCGTCAATATCATTGGCACAAACAGCAGCTATTTGGATGTTCAGAGCTATGCGCTTGCATCAGGCCGTTTTATCGGGCAAATCGATCTGGACTTAAAGCAAAAGGTTGCCGTTATCGGCTCCGCCACTGCGGAAGAGCTGTTCGGACTGGATGATCCCGTAGGACAATATGTGCTGATTAACGGAATCCGCCACAAAATCGTAGGGCTTCTTGCGGAAAAAGGGGATTCCAGCGCCGGCTCCAACGATGAGCTTGTCATTGTGCCGCTGACGACCGCGGAGCGGGTCTTCCGCTCCCTTGGCGTCAGAACAATCTATGTTCAGGTAGACAGCGAAGAGCAAATGGATAGCGTGAGCAGCAGGCTGGAGCAAGAGCTGGCCAGCCATTTTCGGGGCAACACAAACAGCTATCGCCTATTCAGCCAGCAGGATTTGCTTGCTACTGTCACCTCCGTTTCGGACACCTTAACAGTCGCCCTTGGCGGAATAGCGGCTATTTCCTTAATTGTTGGCGGAATCGGGATCATGAATATCATGCTTGTATCCGTGACGGAAAGAACACGCGAAATCGGGATTCGCAAGGCTATCGGCGCCAGAAGGCGAGATATCCTGCTGCAATTTCTTATTGAGGCGATCGTTTTGAGCGGCAGCGGCGGGCTGCTGGGCATTGCTTTTGGCTATGGCGTCTCCCAGCTTGTCTCCCGCACGATGAGCATGGATGTTGTCTATTCACTTGATGTTACTCTGCTGGCCGTTGGTTTTTCTATAGCTATCGGCGTCCTGTTCGGTATTTTCCCGGCAAATAAGGCAGCCCGGTTAAAGCCGATTGAAGCGTTGCGTTTTGACTAATGCGGATTGGATAACGCGGTTTGGATAAGGCGGTGAAGGAATTTGTGGTTTGAAGAGCTTGTTCTGCCGCATTTATCGGGCCTCTCCCGTTATTGCCGGAGGCTGACAAACTCCGGATGGGATGCGGAGGATTTGCAGCAGGAGGTGCTGCTGCGTGCATACATCTATTTAAAGGCCAGAACGGGCGAGCCGCCGCAGTATATGTCCTCTTTTCTAAAAAGGGCGGCACGCAACATCTGGATCGACAAGCACAGAAGACAACGCGGCCGCAGCTTCGACTTGCCCGTTGAGGATTTAACCCATCTCCCTTACCGGGAACTGGAATACGCCCGTGTTCGTTCCATCGTGGAAACGATGGCGGAACGATTGTCTTCGCCGCAACTCGAGCTGGTTCTGCTTGCCGACCACTATGGGTATGCCGTGCCGGATATTGCGATTTTGACGGGAAAAAGCGTCCCCTCCGTTCGTTCCGGCCTGCACCGCGCCAGACACCGGTTATACAGCGCCCGTTTTGAAGATAAAACGGGAAGGCCCGCCGCAGACCGGAGCCATGCAGCGGGCGAGCTTGAGCATTGGTCCCGCCTGCTGCTATACAATCTGCCTTATCGCCGTTTTCGTCCGGCGGGCAGCTGCGCGATCAGCAAAAGATAAAGACAATACAGAAGCAGCAGAGCAGCGAGGGCCAAGGCGCTGTAATAGACTGGGGCAGTCTCCTTATGCTCTATGCCGATCGCAACATATGCCCACACAAATACGAGCGGATACCAGACGTTGCGGTAACGATAGCTGGCTAACACGGCAAGCAGCGTGCCGACGCAAAGCATAATCACGGCCCAGGAGGCCTCCGTCAGTCCCCAGCCGCTCCAGTTGTTTTTTTTCAGCACAATGCTGACATTCACGATGGTTGCGACGGAAATCCAGCCCAGATAAATGCTGAAGGGCAGTTGGACGAGCCAACGTTCGCCTGTTGTCGGGGACAAAATATTCATAACCTTCGAATAAATAAAAATAAGCGAAACCAGCAAAAGAAGCATGGCGGCAAGGGACAGCTCGATTTGCTGAAAGTGCCAAAGCACCAGCCACGCCATATTGCCGACGCAGCTCATAATAAACGGCAGCCCGATGGCGCGGGACCAGCCGGAGCCGGCGGCAGTGCGCCCGAACTGGTAAACAATAAATCCGCCAAGCAACAGATAAATGACCGACCAGATGGCAAAGGCGTAGCCTGCAGGCGTAAGCAGGGTGTAGTAGCGATCCGAAAGCTCCTTTGTGGTGATTCCCCCTAGCGGCAGCGCAACAGACAACGCGTTTACTACAAGGACGCCGGCATAAAACAGCAGATTCAGCCAGCGGTAGGGATTAGGCTTGGTCATAAATCAAACCTCCTTTAGGACAAATGGTTACTATGAATATACCCGCTTTAAACGAAATAGAGACTACTCCACTAAAAAAATCCACTCACGATATCGACCAGATGAGACTAGCCTTTGCCTTAACTCTGGCCATAACTCATGTTTTACAGCAAAACAAAGCTCCCCGGCCTGGACGCAATGCGCCGGGCCAAGGGAGCTTTTTAAAATTATCTATTAAAGCTTATTTTTAAGACAGCTGCCAAATTCGATATAGCAAAACGGCCGCTTGCCCGGCAGAAGCCTGGCGCAGGGGAGCCAGCTTGCCGTCCATGCCGTTCAAAAGGCCCAGCGACAGCAGCAACGCTGCGCTTTCACGGGCATAGCCGGCTACATGAATATGGTCGGAGTACGCCTCAAGCCCGGCGCCTTCTTCCATCGCCTCATGGCCGGAATGCTTGCCGGCAGCAGACAAGGCGCGGCTCGCCAATACCATCATATCTTGACGGCTTAATTGCTTGTCGGGGTTAAAGCTGTTTCCGCCAACGCCTGTTGCAATGCCAAGCTCCTTCGCAATCCGCAGCGCCTCGTACCGGCTGTCCGAAGCAGAAACGTCATTAAATGCTTCGGTTTTGCCATCGGCTGCACTCAGCTCCAGAACGTCAACCAGCATCCTGACAAAGTCGCCTCTGCTGACTCCCTCGGACATCGTGAACGTCCCGCTGAGGCCATTTTCTATTATGCCCCTCGCGGCTAACGCCTCAACGGCTTCACGAGCCCACTCCGCAATTGCCTCTGTTCCCGGTTCGCTTTCCGGTTCGGGATGCACATAGGCTATCGCAAAAACGCCGGGGATATGGCTATGGAACACTAGCCCGCCTTTTTCTTCATTGTAATGGCTATTCGCCACAGGTGAAACCGAGCCGTCGTTGTTCAACTGGAAAACAACGAGCCGGTGCTGAGAAGCCAACTCCTCTTGGGCTGCTTTATACGGCATAAACAGCTCAACGGGAGCGCTTGTTAATGCCTGATCCGCTTCTTTCCCCCCCGCCATAAGACTCACCTTCAAAACCGGGCGGTTCTCCACGGCAGCAGGCCATTCAGCGGCTTCCGTTTGCTTCAACACATGTTCGGACAGCAGCAGCGTTACATCCGGCAAGCCCATTGCCGCAGCATCCGACAGCAGCTTGCCTGACAATATCACGGTCCCTTTTGGAGTAACAATATTCAGCATGACGCCTTCGGCTTCACCCAGATCAACCGCAGGCAATTTTAGCTCATAGGCCGTTTCGTCGCTCAGCT
>PJUA01000113.1_pt1 | contig 81079 bp, 77 predicted proteins | sample 1512151 | NCBI WGS metagenome assembly PJUA01 (sample SAMN08177678, study PRJNA422409) | Soil metagenome, whole genome shotgun sequencing project. | isolation source: Soil enriched on filter paper: beechwood xylan treatment | place: USA: Madison | collected 2015-01-15 | reverse complement strand
TCACACGTCGAAGTAGAGCTCGAACTCGTGCGGGTGCGGGCGCAGGCGGATCGGGTCCACCTCGGCCGACCGCTTGTAGTCGATCCACGTCGAGATGAGGTCGGGGGTGAAGACGTTCCCGGCCGTGAGGAAGTCGTGGTCGGCCTCGAGGTTGTCGAGGACCTCGCCGAGCGAGCCCGGGACCTGCTGGATGAGGGCGTGCTCCTCGGGGGGCAGCTCGTACAGGTCCTTGTCGACCGGCTCCGGCGGCTCGATGCGGTTCTGGATGCCGTCGAGGCCGGCCATGAGCATGGCCGCGAACGCGAGGTACGGGTTCGACGACGGGTCCGGCACGCGGAACTCGATGCGCTTGGCCTTCGGGTTCGAGCCCGTGACCGGGATGCGGATGCACGCGGAGCGGTTGCGGGCCGAGTAGACCAGGTTGACCGGCGCCTCGAAGCCCGGGACCAGGCGGTGGTAGGAGTTCACCGTCGGGTTCGTGAAGGCGAGCAGCGAGGGCGCGTGCTTGAGCAGGCCGCCGATGTACCAGCGGGCGGTGTCGGACAGGCCGCCGTAGCCCTTCTCGTCGAAGAACAGCGGCACGCCGTCCTTCCAGAGCGACTGGTGCACGTGCATGCCCGAGCCGTTGTCGCCGAAGAGCGGCTTCGGCATGAAGGTCGCGGTCTTGCCGGCCTCGTGCGCGACGTTCTTCACGACGTACTTGAACAGCTGCACCTTGTCGGCCGACTTGGCGAGCGTGTCGAAGCGGTAGTTGATCTCCGCCTGGCCGGCGGTGCCGACCTCGTGGTGCGCGCGCTCGACCTCGAGGCCGAGGGCGTCGAGCTGCAGCGAGATCTTGTCGCGCAGGTCGGCGAAGTGGTCGACCGGCGGGACGGGGAAGTAGCCGCCCTTATAGGGCGTCTTGTGCCCGAGGTTGCCGCCCTCCTCCTTGCGACCGGTGTTCCAGGCGCCCTCGATCGAGTCGATGTAGTAGAACGACGCGTCCTGGCGGGTCTGGAAGCGCACGTCGTCGAAGACGTAGAACTCGGCCTCGGGGGCGAAGAACGCCGTGTCCGCGATGCCGGTCGAGCGCAGGTACGCCTCGGCCTTGGCGGCGACCTGACGGGGGTCGCGGCTGTAGGGCTCGTCGGTGTACGGGTCGACGATGTGGAAGTTGATGTTCAGCGTCTTCTCGACCCGGAAGGGGTCGATGTAGGCCGTCGTGACGTCCGGGATGAGCTTCATGTCGGACTCGTGGATGGCCTGGAAGCCGCGGATCGAGGACCCGTCGAACATCTGGCCCTCGGTGAAGAAGTTCGCGTCCACGGAGGCGGCCGGCACGTTGAAGTGCTGCATCACGCCAGGCAGGTCGCAGAACCGGACGTCGATGAACTTGACGTCCTCGCTCTTGATGAAGGCGAGTACTTCCTCGGGCTTGCTGAACATCCGCTGCTCCTCGGTTGGTGTCCACCCTGGGGTCGGGCTCCGCCGAGGTTATGGCGGGGGAGTTTCTCTGGGGTGTACCGATTGTTTCCACCGTGTTACGGCGACGCTCCTGGTGTAACGATCACGCGAACTGCTGGGCGGACGTCCGGGAAGCGCGGAGCCGGACCCAGGCCGTGCGCGACCTACCCTGGTGCGGTGACCTCACGCGACGACATGGGTTCCTGGCTCGAGGGAGCCCCCACCACGGCGGCCGGCGCCCGCGGGGCCCGCCTGGGGCTGCCGCCCGAGGGTCCCGGCTCGCTCGCGCGTCCCGGCCGCCGGCTCGTCGCGCTCGCGGTCGACTGGGTCGTGTGCCTGGCGATCTCCGCGGCGTTCTTCCCCGTCCAGGGGTCCGGGTTCTTCCTGACGCAGGGCGCCCCGACGGCGACGCTGGCGATCTTCGCCGCCGAGAACGTCCTGCTCGTCGGGACCGCCGGGTTCACGCTCGGCCACCGTCTGCTCGGGCTGCGGGTGCGCCGGGCCGCCGTCGTCCCGCCCGGTGCGTCGCCGCTGGTCGACACGGGCCGCGCCCCGGGCCTGGTCTCCGGGCTCGTGCGGGGGCTGCTCCTGTGCCTCGTGATCCCCGCCGTCGTGTGGGACGGCGACGGCCGCGGCCTGCACGACCGGGCGGCGGGGACGGCGATCGTCCGCCGCTGACCCGCGGCCCGCTGGCCCGGTGCTCCGCGGCGCGAGGTCTGCGTCGACCCGCCGCACGCACCCGTGCCTCAGGGCGGGGCCCGATGCGCGGACGTCAGTCGGACGGTGCCTGCCACGTCAGGCTGTAGCGCCAGTACAGGTGCCGCCTCCACCGGACACCGGGCAGCGCGTCCCGGGCTGCCGCCCGCACCTCCCCGTACCCCTCGCGCGGGTCGGCGACCGGTGAGCCGTGGTCCCACGTGCCCCGGGTGCGGTCGACGACCGCGGCGACCGGGACGGCCGCGAGGCTGAGCGCGGCGTCGACGGGTGTCCTGACCCCGGCGAGGCCGACGACGACGAGGTGCCCGCCGGGGGCTGTCAGGTCGGCGAGCCGCCGCAGGCCCGCGTGCAGGTCGAGGTGGTGCAGCGTCGCCACGCACGTGACGAGGTCGAACCGCTCGCCGTCGAGGACGTCGAGGACGTCGCCGACGACGTACCGCAGGCCGTCGTCGTCCGCGCGCTCCCGCGCGAGCGCGATCTGGTCGGCGTCCACGTCGACACCCGTCACCGCACCGACGCCCGCGGCACGCAGCCGACGGGTGAGCAGCCCTTCGCCGCACCCGACGTCGAGCGCGGTGCGCGCGCGCGGCGCGAACCGCAGCGCGAGGGGGTGGTAGTGCGTGTTGTGGTTCCAGCGGCCGTCGCTCACGCGGCGACCGTAGCGGCTCAGCGGCCGCGCATGCCCTTGCGGTCGGGGCGGGCGCGCATCGGGTCGACGCCCTTCGGCACGGGCAGCCGGACGCCGCCGAGCGCGGTGAGGCGCTTGCTCACCTCGGCGACCTCCTGCTTGGTCAGCTGGGGCCGGAGCTTCTGGACGGCCCGCGGCGCCTTGCGCAGGGGCACCTGGCCCTCGTCGTCGCCGACCTGGATGAGCGTGATGGGAGCACCGGAGATGACGCGCGCGGTCCGCTTGCGCTCCGACTCGAGGAGCTTGCCGACGCGGGCCGCGGGGCCCTCGCTCACGAGGACGACGCCCGCCCGGCCGAGGCCGCGGAACACCATGTCCTGCGTGCGCGGGTCGACGGCGACCGGCTCGTCGGTGAAGGTCCAGCCGCGGCGGATCGTGCCGAGGGCTGCGCGGGACGCGCCCGGCTGGCCCGCGATGCGCGTGTAGGCGGCGGTCTCCGCGCGGCGGGCGAGGACGAACATCGCGCCGAGCAGCGCGAACGGGATCGCCAGCAGCAGGAAGTAGACGACGGCGTTGAAGATCAGCCCGACGACGAGGCCGACGGCGACGATGCCGACGAACACGGCGAGGATCAGCCAGGTGACCGCCGGGTCGTTCTGGCGGGTCATCTGGTACGCCTGCCAGACCTGGTGGTACCAGCGGGTCTTGCGGACCTTCCCGGAGGAGGCGTTCGTGTCGCGGGCCATGGCCTCGGAGTCTACCGACCGGACGGGCCTCGCCGGACATCGTCCGGCGGGACGTCAGCGGGCGAGCAGGCTCGCCGCCTCCTGGCGGGCGGTCGTGGGCTCGCCGAGGTGCGCGAGCGCCGCGGGGATCTCGATGCCGCGGTGCCGCATGGCCTGGCCCCACAGGCGTCCGGCGCGGTACGACGAGCGCACGAGGGGGCCCGACATGACGCCGAGGAACCCGAGCTCCTGGGCGTGCTCCGAGAGCTCGACGAACTCCTCGGGACGGACCCAGCGGTCGACCGGGTGGTGCCGCAGCGAGGGGCGCAGGTACTGGGTGATCGTCACCAGGTCGCAGCCCGCCTCGACCAGGTCGCGCAGCGCGTCCTTGACCTCGTCGACCGTCTCGCCCATGCCGAGGATGAGGTTCGACTTCGTGACGAGCCCGGCCTCGCGCGCGCGGGTCAGGACCGACAGGGAGCGGTCGTAGCGGAAGCCCGGGCGGATCTGCTTGAAGATCCGCGGCACCGTCTCGAGGTTGTGGGCCAGCACCTCGGGGCGCGACGCGTTCACCTCGTCGAGCAGCTCGGGGACCGCGTTGAAGTCGGGGATGAGCAGCTCGACACCCGTACCCGGGTTGACGTCGTGGATCTGCCGCACGGTCTCGGCGTAGAGCCACGCGCCGCCGTCGGGCAGGTCGTCGCGCGCGACGCCGGTGACGGTCGCGTACTTCAGGCCCATCGCCTGCACGGAGGCGGCCACGCGGCGCGGCTCGTCGGCGTCGAAGTCGGCCGGCTTGCCCGTGTCGATCTGGCAGAAGTCGCACCGCCGCGTGCACTGGTCGCCACCGATGAGGAACGTCGCCTCGCGGTCCTCCCAGCACTCGAAGATGTTGGGGCAGCCCGCTTCCTCGCAGACCGTGTGCAGGCCCTCGCGCTTCACGAGGCCCTTGAGCTCGCTGTACTCGGGGCCCATCGTCGCCCGGGTACGGATCCACTCGGGCTTCTTCTCGATCGGGGTCGCGGCGTTGCGCGCCTCGACGCGGAGCATGCGGCGGCCCTCGGGAGCGATCGTCACGCCCGTCAGACTAACCCGCCGGTGCGCCCGGGGTGGCGGGGGAGTCGCACGTCACAGACCAGGGACCTCGGTCCCGCGCACGACGCCCGCGCCGCCGTGAGGCTGGGGGTGTCGGCAGCATGCCCGCAGGGAGCGCGGGGTCGCCGGGGGGACGCCGGCGTCGCCTGCCGGAACGGACTGCACAGACGAGGAGAGGGACGATGAAGATCCTCATGACCGTCGCATCGCGGCACGGCGGGACGCGCGAGATCGGCGAGGTCGTCGCCCAGGTGCTGCGCGACGCCGGGCACGACGTCGACGAGGTCACGCCCGACGACGTCGAGCACGTCCACGAGTACGACGCGGTCGTCCTGGGCTCGGCGGTGTACGTGGGCCGGCTCGCGGCCGCGCTGCGGGACCTCGTCGAGCGGCAGGGCGCGCAGCTGCGCTCGATGCCGGTCTGGCTGTTCTGGTCAGGCCCCGTCGGCGACCCGCCGATGCCCCCGACGCCGCCGGACGACGTCGACGTGGTCGCGCGGCACGCGGGCGCCCGCGAGCCCCGGTGCTTCGTCGGGCGGATCGAGCGTGCCGACCTCAACCTCAACGAGCGGGCGCTGGTCGCGCTGACGCGTGCCGAGACGGGGGACTTCCGGGACTTCGAGGACGTCCGCGCGTGGGCCGCCGAGGTCGTCGAGGAGGTCGCGGCGCTCCCGCACGCGCGCTGAGGACGCCCTCCGGCGGCGTCGCGGCGTTCAGCCGGCGGGTGCGGCCGGGACCGGCGTCGGGGGAGCGGCCGGTGCCGGTGCGTTCGCGGCGAGCAGCGGCGCGAGGGTCGCCGCGAGGTGGCCGCGCACGAGGGGGGTGACCTCGTCGATCGTCACGCGACGCCCGGTCTCCACCGACAGCGACGTGACGTCGGCGTCGTCGATGCCGCACGGCACGATGCGGTCGAACGCGTGCAGGTCGGGCTCGCAGTTGAGCGCGAAGCCGTGCATCGTCACGCCGCGCGCGACGCGGACGCCGATCGCGGCGACCTTGCGCTCACGCCGGGCGGGCGCGCTGCCGTCACCGGGGTCCGCGGCGAACCAGACGCCGCTGCGGCCTTCGACGCGCACCGCGTGCAGGCCGAGGTCGGCGCACGTCCGGATGAGCGCCTCCTCGAGCGCCCGGACGTAGCGGACGACGTCGACCGGCTGCGCGAGGCGCACGATCGGGTACCCGACGAGCTGGCCGGGGCCGTGCCAGGTGATACGGCCGCCACGGTCGACGTCGACGACGGGCGTGTCGTCGGTGGGGCGGTCCCAGCGGGCCGTGCGGCGCCCCGCGGTGTAGACGTCCTCGTGCTCGCACAGCAGGACGGTGTCCTCCTGCTCGCCCGCGGCGACGGCCGCGTGGACCTCGCGCTGCAGCGCCCACGTGGGCTCGTAGGGCAGGAGCCGGGCGCCGAGGTCGAGCGAGTCGAACCGCATGACGGTCAGGCTAACCCGCGTCCGGTGCGGGCGCGGCGACGGTCCGGGCCGTGGGGTCGTCGTCGGGGCGGGCCACGAGGACGAGCAGCTCGCGCAGCTGCTGGACCTGGTCGGGCGTCAGGCCGCGCGTGACCATCGCCTCGGCGAGGCGGTGGTCGGCGGACGCACCCAGGGCCTCCCGTCCCGACGGGGTCGCGGTGATGACGTGGCGGCGGCGGTCGTCGGCGTGCGCGCTGCGCGACACGTACCCCGTGCGCTCCATGCGGGCCAGGACGCGGCTCATCGTCTGCTCGGTGACACCGCACGCGGCCGCGAGCTCGCGCTGGGAGTGCGGTCCCTGCGCGAGGTGGACGAGCACGGGCAGGCTCGCGTGGTTGAGGTCCCAGCCGGCCAGGTGGGCGTTCCACTCCCGCTCGACGCGCCGCGCCGCGGCCGAGAGGAGGCGGCCGACGGGCCACTGCGCGGGGTCGGCCGACGCGGGGTCGAAGTCGTCGTCGCCGGGGCCGCCGCCCCGCAGGGCAGCCGGGTCGTCCAGGCCGTCGTGCACCGCGTCGATCCCCTTCGTTTGCCGTCGGGCGCTGATCCACCCATGATACTCAGCATGCTGAGCAATCGCCGGGCGGTCCTCGTCCGTTCCCTCGCCGTCGCCGTAGCCCTGGTCGCCTGGCTCGCCATCGGTGCCTTCGGAGGCATGGCGCAGGGCAAGCTCGGTCAGGTCCAGACGAACGACTCGGCCGCGTTCCTGCCGTCGTCGGCCGAGTCCACGCGCGCCGCCGAGGCGGGCCGTGCGTTCGTCGACACGCCGACCCTACCGGCGCTCGTCGTCCTCCAGCCGTCCGACGACACCGACGTCACCCCGGAGCAGCAGGAGGCCACCACCGCCTGGGCGCAGGACGTCCCCGGCCGCGACGTCCCCGGCGGCGACGGCGCCACGTGGTCCGAGTACCTGCTCGGCGACCCCGTCGTCGTGCCCTCCGAGGACGGCCTCGCGCTGCTCGCGATCTTCTCCCTCGACGGTGACCGCGCCGACGAGCAGGTCGCCGAGGAGTCCATCACCGACCTCTTCGTCACCGACCTGCGCACGTCCCTCGAGCAGGACCTCGGCGCCACCGCGACCGACGCCGGCGACACCGGCCTCAACGCCTGGGTCACCGGGCCCGCCGGGTTCGTCGCCGACCTCGTCACCGCGTTCGGCGGGATCGACGGCGTCCTGCTGCTCGTCGCGCTCGGCGCCGTGCTCGTGATCCTCGTGCTCGTCTACCGCTCGCCGTTCCTTCCGTTCGTCGTCATCCTCACGGCCGTCTTCGCGCTCTGCCTCGCCGGCCTCGTCGTCTACCAGCTCGCCGCCAACGACGTCCTCGTCCTCAACGGGCAGTCGCAGGGCATCCTGTCGATCCTCGTGGTCGGCGCGAGCGTCGACTACGCGCTGCTGCTCGTCGCCCGCTACCGCGAGGAGCTGCGCACCGCCGAGCACCCCGCGACCGCGATGCGCCGCGCCCTGCGTGCGTGCTTCGAGCCGATCGCCGCGTCCGCGGGCACCGTCGCTGCCGGCGTGCTGTGCCTCCTGCTGTCCGACCTCGCGTCGAACCGGTCCCTCGGCCCCGTCGCCGCGATCGGCATCGCGTCGTCGTTCCTCGCCGCGCTCACGCTGCTGCCCGCGCTCCTGCTCGTCCTCGGCCGCCGGTCCCGCGCCTTCTTCTGGCCGCGGGTGCCGCGCCCCGTCGCGGCCACCGAGCCCGCCGCGCACGGCACGCACGCCGCAGCGTCGACCGACCCGACCGACGCCCCCGGCGGCTGGGGCCGCCTCGCCCGGTTCGTGGCCCGGCACGCCCGCCCCGTGTGGGTCGTCACCGTGCTGCTGCTCGCCGTCGGCGCCGCGTTCCTGCCCACCTTCCGCGCCGGCGGGACCGACCAGGCCGACGTCTTCCTCACCGAGGTCGACGCCGTCAGCGGCCAGGAGGTCCTCGCCGAGCACTTCCCCGCGGGCGCCGTCCAGCCCATCACCGTCATCACCGCGCAGGACTCCGCCGACGAGGTCGCCGCGGCCGTCGAGGACCTCGACGGCGTCGAGACCGTCGCCCCCTACACCGGCGCCGCCGCGGGTGCCCCGGCCGGCGTCGGCGAGCCCGTCGTCGTCGACGGCACCGTGCGGCTCGACGTGACCACCACCGCACCGTCCGACTCGCAGGCGGCGGTCGACGTCGCCGCGGACGTCCGCACCGCCGCGCACGCGGTCGACCCCGACGCGCTCGTCGGGGGCGCGGCCGCCGAGACGCTCGACGCGCAGGCCGCCGCCGAGCACGACCTGCGGGTCATCGTGCCCGTCGTGCTCGCCGTCATCGCGCTGATCCTCATGCTGCTGCTGCGCTCCGTCGCGGCCGCCCTCCTGCTGCTCGCCGCCAACGTGCTGTCGTTCGCGGCCGCGCTGGGGATCTCCGCGGTGCTGTTCAACCACGTGCTCGACCTGCCGCCCGCCGACCCGGCCGTGCCGCTCTACGGCTTCGTGTTCCTCGTCGCGCTCGGCGTCGACTACACGATCTTCCTCATGACCCGGGTGCGTGAGGAGTCGCTGCGCGTGGGGACGCGCGCAGGCGTCGTCCGAGGGCTGGCGGTGACCGGCGGCGTCATCACGTCCGCGGGCGTCGTGCTCGCGGTGACGTTCGCCGCACTGGGCGTCATCCCGCTGCTGTTCCTCGCCCAGCTCGCCGTGATCGTCGCGTTCGGGGTCCTGCTCGACACCACCGTGGTGCGGTCCCTGCTCGTCCCGGCCCTCGTGCACGACATCGGCGACCGCACCTGGTGGCCGTCGCGGCTCTCCCGGCCGCACGCCCACGGTGCGCACGCACCCTCGGTCCCGGTGTCGTCCGACGAGCCTGCTCAGGCCGTCACCGCCCCCGCCGCGACCGGGCCGGAGGGTGCGGCCCGACCGTAGAGTGAGGCGCATGGAGCACCTGCGCGTCGGACTGGTCGGCTACGGGGGAGCGGGACGCGGCATCCACGGCCGCCTGCTCCGGGAGGCGCGGCAGCGGGTCACGCACGTCGTGACCCGCAGCCGCGCGGCACAGGTCGAGCAGGACTGGCCGGGCGCGGTCGTCGTGCCGGACGTCGACGCGCTCCTGCGGCACGTCGGCGAGCTCGACCTGGTCGTCGTGGCGAGCCCCACCGGTGAGCACGCCGCGCACGTGCTGGCCGCGCTCGCCGCAGGCGTGCACGTCCTCGTGGACAAGCCCCTCGCGACGAGCACCGCCGAGGCCGAGCGCCTCGTCGACGCGTCGCTGCACGCCGGGGGACGGCTCACGGTCTTCCAGAACCGGCGGTGGGACACCGAGCAGCTCGCGCTGCGGGGCCTGCTCGAGGCGGGCACCCTCGGCCGTGTGCACCGGTTCGAGCGACGCTGGGAGAGGTTCCGCCCCGTGCCGCAGGACCGCTGGAAGGAGAACGACCCGACCTCGGGCGGCCTGCTGCTCGACCTGGGCGCGCACCTCGTCGACTCGGCCGTGCAGCTCTTCGGGCCCGTCCGGTCCGTGTACGCCGAGCTCGCCGCCCGCTCCACGCCCGCGGTCGACGACGTCTTCCTCGCGCTCGTCCACGCCGACGGCCACGACGGCACGCCCGGCGTCGTCAGCCACCTGCAGGCCGGGTCCGTCGTCGGCGCCCCCGGGCCGCGCACCCGGGTGCTCGGCGACCAGGCCGCCTTCCTCGTCACGAGCTTCGAGGGCGAGCCCACGCCGTTCGCCGTCCTCGACGACGCCTACGAGGAGGGCCGACGACCCGGCGAGCCCGCGCACGAGGGCTGGCTCGTGCGCGGGGCGACGCGCGAGCCCGTCCCGATGCCCGCGGGCGGGCACGTCGACCTGTACCGGGAGGTCGTGCGGTGGGTGCTCGACGGCGGGCCGCCGCCCGTCGACCCCGCCGACGCCGTCCGCACGGCCCGCGTGCTCGACGCCGCACGGCAGTCGGCCGCGGAGGGGACCGTCGTCCGGCTCTGACCGGCCGGCCCCGACGGCCCGCCTCGGCGTCACCTGTGGACGGGCCTGACGAGCGCGCACGTGCGCGCGCTTGCATGGGGCCATGGACGCCTTCCTCGTGCCCGCCGACGTCCGCGCGCTGCTCGACGGGTCCGCGTTCCGCGTGACGGCGCCGGCCGGTCCCGACGGCACCGGCTGGCTCGCCGCCGCGACCGACGGCACCGACCGGCGGCTCGAGGTGCACGTCGTCGCCACGGTCCTCGACGACGTCGTCGCCGCGCGCGCCGAACGCCTGCGGCTCCTGCGGCACGAGCACCTGCCGCGGGTGCACGACGTCGTGGAGATCGGGCCGGGCCGGACCGCGCTCGTCGTCGAGCACGTCCCCGGGCCCACCCTCGCCGAGCTGCGGACCCAGCGCGCGCCCCTGTCCGACGGTGAGGCGGCGACCGTCGCCATCCCGGTCGCGTCGGCACTCGGTGCCCTGCACGCGGCGGGCCTCGTGCACGGCGCGGTCAGCCCCGCGACGGTCGTCGTCGGGCCCGAGGGTCGCCCCGCGCTCGTCGACCTGCGCGGCGTCCTCGTCGGGACCGGGACGCCCGACGGCGACGTCCGACGCCTCGTCGCCACGGTGCTCGCGCAGATGCCCGACGCCGACGTGCACCTGCTCGCCGCCGCCCCGGGACCGACGCTGCGCGACACCCTGGAGGATGCCGTCTCGACGGTGGCGCTCGACGCCGACGGGCTCGTCGGCCGCTGCTTCGCCGTCGCCGAGCCCGAGCCCGTCCGGCTGCCCGACGCGGGCGCACGGGCTGCCCTCGACGTCGCACGGCACGACGCGGGCGCGGCCGTACCGGCGATCCGTCGACGGCGTGGTGGAGCGCGCCGGCGTCCGGGCCTGCTCGTCGCCGCCGGGGTCGCCGGGGTGCTCGCCGTCGGAGCGGTCGCCGTCGGGCTGCTGCACGACCGCCCGGCACCGACCACCGCGACGCCCGCCCGGCCCGACCCGGTCGACGCCGCCGTCGCCCTCACCGTGCGACGCGCCGAGGTCGTCGCGACCGGCGACCCGACGCTGCTCGGCCAGGTGGAGGTCGTCGACGGGCCCGCGCACCGCGCCGACGCCGCGCTCGTCGGCGCCCTGGAGGGAGCCCGACTGGACGGGCTGGTGGTCGACGTCGCGCACGCGGAGCGCGTCGCGTCCACCGACAGCGGCGCAGACACCGGCACCGGGGTCGGTGCGCGTGCTGGTGCCGGTGCGGATCCGGGACCTGCCCCGTCGGGACCGCCGACCCGATCGGCGGCGGGGCCGGACGTCGCGGTCCGGGTGGCGTCGGCGATGTCGGCGCACCGGCGCCTGCCCGCCGACGGCGGTGCGGCGGTGGACGTGCCCGCGACCGGCACGAGGACTGTCGTCCTGGTGCTGCGCTGGACCGACGACGGCTGGCGGGTGTGGGACGTGATCGCCGCGTGACGGCTCGGCACGGGTAGGCGCGCCACGCGCCGGACACGGCGGGACGCGCACGAGACGCGTGAGACGCGTCAGACGCGTCAGACGCCCGAGGCGACCCACCTCGCCGCGGACGGCAGGTCGGCGTGGACCGGCCGGAAGCCGCTGGCCGCGAGGACCGCGGGCACGGCGCCGATCGAGCCGAGCACCTCGGAGGAGAAGTCGCCGAGCACCGTGCGCAGCGCCCACGCGGGGACGGGGACCGCCGCGGGACGCCCGAACGCGTCGGCGAGCGCGCGGATGACGTCGACGTTGCGGTCCGCGCGGGTGACGAGGTTCACCGGGCCGTGCACGGGCGTCGTGAGCAGGTGCTCGATCGCCCGCACCTCGTCGACGACCGTGATCCAGGGCCACAGCTGCCGGCCCGAGCCGAGGCGCCCCCCGACCCCGAGGCGGACGAGGGGGAGGAGACGACCGAGCGCGCCGCCCGACGGTCCGAGGACGATGCCGGTGCGCAGCAGCGCCACGCGGACGCCGGCGTCCGCTGCCGGAGCGGTCGCGGCCTCCCACTGCCGCACGACCCCCGCGAAGAACGTGTCGCCGATCGGCTCCTGCTCGTCGAGCACGTCGTCCCCGCGGTCCCCGTACGCCCCGATGCCCGACGCCTGGAGCAGAATCCGGGGCCTGCCGCCCGCACCCACGCCGGTCTCCGCGGCGAGCGTGCGTGCGAGCAGCCCGGCGGAGTCGACGCGGGACGCCACGACCTCCCGCTTGCGCGCGGGGGTGAGGGGTCGGGAGGCGGCGTTGACGCCCGCGAGGTCGACGACCGCGTCCACGCCGGCGAGGTCGTCCGGGTCGAGGCGGCCCTCGGCCGGGTCCCAGCGGATCTCGTCGGCGCGCTGCACGGGGCGGCGCACGAGCAGCCGCACCGTGTGGCCGTGCCCGCGCAGCGCGGGGACCAGGGCGCTGCCGATGAACCCGCTCGAACCCGCGACGACGACGTGCATGACGGCCACCCTAGGGTCGCGTCGGCACCGCCGCCGTCCCAGGCGCCTGGCCGGCGACGGGTGAGTGCCGAGCGAGTGCCGAGCGAGTGCCTGGGGAGCGCTCGGGCAGCGACGCGCAGGCCCCGGACGCACGACGGCCCGGGTCCGTGGGGACCCGGGCCGTCGTCGGTGCGAGCTCGTCAGATGCCGACCTCGGACTCGAACGCGCCCTCCTCGATGCGGGCCTTGACCGCGGAGAGGTAGCGCGACGCGTCCGCGCCGTCGACGAGCCGGTGGTCGTACGACAGGCACAGGTAGCACATCGACCGGATGGCGATGACCTCCTCGCCGTCCTCGCCCTTGACGACGACCGGGCGCTTGACGATCGCGCCGGTGCCGAGGATGGCCGAGGTGCCGGTCGGGACGATCGGCGTGTCGATGAGCGCACCGCCCGAGCCGGTGTTCGTCACGGTGAAGGTCGCGCCGGACAGCTCGTCGGGCGTGACCTTGTTGGCGCGCGTGCGGGATGCGAGGTCGGCGATCTTGCGCGCGATGCCGGCGAGGTTGAGGTCGCCCGCGTCGCGGATCACCGGCGTGAGCAGGCCGCGCTCGGTGTCGACCGCGATCGCGACGTTCTCCTGCCCGTGGTAGGTGATCTGGTTGCCCTCGAGGACGCCGTTGATCTTCGGGAACGCCTTGAGGGACTCGACCGCGGCCTGCACGAAGAACGGCAGGAACGTGAGGTTGACGCCCTCGCGCGCCTTGAAGTCGTCCTTGGCGCGGGTGCGCAGGCGGGCGACCTTGGTGACGTCGACCTCGACGACGGTGGTGAGCTGCGCCTGCGTGTGCAGGGCCTCGACCATCCGCTCGGCGATGATCTGACGCAGCCGGCTGGCCTTCTCGGTCGTGCCGCGCAGCGGCGAGACCGACGGGACCGACGGCGCCTTGGCGGCCGGGGCAGCCGGAGCCGACGCGGCGGCGGGGGCCGCGGCGGCCTTCTTCGCCTCCTCGGCCTTCGCGGCGGCCTCGAGCACGTCCTCCTTGCGGATGCGACCGCCGACGCCGGTGCCCGTGAGCGTGGCGACGTCGACGCCCTTGTCCGCGGCGAGCTTGCGCACGAGCGGGGTCAGGTAGCTGCCCGACACGGACGGCGCCGCAGCAGCGGGCGCAGCGGCTGCAGGCGCGGCCGCGGCGGGGGCGGCCGGGACGGGGGCCGGCGTCGCCGACTCCTGCGCCGGTGCGGGCTCGGGCGCGGGCTGCGGGGCGGGAGCCTCCTGTGCGGGAGCCTGCTCCTGCGCCGGGGCCTCCTGCGCGGGCGCGGACGGCGCGGCGGCCGGGGCGGCACCGCTGCCCACGATCGCGAGGACCGCGCCGACCTCGACCGTCTCGTCCTCCTGGACGAGGATCTGCTGGACGGTGCCGGCGACGGGCGACGGGATCTCGGTGTCGACCTTGTCGGTGGAGATCTCGAGCAGCGGCTCGTCGACCTCGACGGAGTCGCCGACGGCCTTGAGCCAGCGCGTGACGGTGCCCTCGGTGACGGACTCGCCGAGCGCGGGGAGCGTGACCTCCTCGCCGCCCTGGCCGCCGGCGGCGGGCTGCTCCGGCGCGGGAGCGGCCTGCTCGTGCTCCTCGGCGGACTGCGTCGGCTGCTGCTCGGCGGCGGGCTCCTCGGCGGGCGCCTGCTCGGCCGGAGCCTGCTCGGCGGGGGCCTCCTGGGCCTGCTCCGCGGGCTGCTCGGCGGGGGCGGCGTCGCTCCCGCCCGAGCCCTCGCCCGAGCCGATGACGGCGAGGGTCGCGCCGACCTCGACGGTCTCGTCCTCCTGGACGAGGATCTGCTCGAGCACGCCGGCGAACGGCGACGGGATCTCGGTGTCGACCTTGTCGGTCGAGATCTCGAGCAGGGGCTCGTCGACCTCCACGCGGTCGCCCACGTTCTTCAGCCAGCGGGTGACGGTGCCCTCGGTGACGGACTCACCGAGAGCAGGAAGCTGCACGTTGTCGGACATGACCGCTCGTGTCTCCTTCGATCGTGGGGGTCAGTTGTGGGCGTGCAGCGGCTTGCCGGCGAGCGCCAGGTGGGCCTCGCCGAGCGCCTCGTTCTGCGTCGGGTGCGCGTGGATGAGGGACGCCACGTCCTCCGGGTACGCCTCCCAGTTGACGATGAGCTGGCCCTCGCCGATGAGCTCGCCCACGCGGTCGCCGATCATGTGCACGCCGACGACCGGGCCGTCCTTCTTCCGCACGAGCTTGATGAAGCCCTGGGTGTCGAGGATCTTGCTCTTGCCGTTGCCGGCGAGGTTGTACTCGAGGATCTCGACGGCGTCCTCGCCGTGGACCTCCTTGGCGGCGGCCTCGGTGAGGCCGACCGAGGCGACCTCGGGGTGCGAGTACGTCACGCGGGGGATGCCCGACTCGACGATCGGCTGCGGGTTGAGGCCCGCGATCTGCTCGGCGACGAAGATGCCCTGCGCGAAGCCGCGGTGCGCGAGCTGCAGGCCGGGGACGATGTCGCCGACGGCCCAGATGTTCGCGACGCCGGTGTGCAGCTTCTCGTCGGTGATGACGAAGCCGCGGTCGAGCGTGATGCCCTGGTCCTCGTAGCCGACGCCCGAGGTGCGCGGGCCGCGGCCGACGGCCACGAGCAGCACGTCGGCGTCGAACGTCTTGCCGTCCTCGAGCGAGACGTGCACGCCGTTGTCGTCCTGGGTGACGCCCTGGAAGCGGACGCCGAGGTTGAACGCGATGCCGCGCTTGCGGAACTGGCGCTCGAAGGCCTTGGAGAGGGCGACGTCCTCGTTGGGGACGAGGTGGGGGAGCGCCTCGATGATGGTGACGTCGGCGCCGAAGGACTTCCAGACGCTCGCGAACTCGGAGCCGATGACGCCGCCGCCGAGGATGATCGCGGACTTCGGCACCCAGTCGAGCGTGAGGGCCTGGTCGGACGTGATGACGCGGCCGCCGATGTCGAGGCCGGGCAGCGAGCGGGCGTAGGAGCCCGTCGCGAGGACGATGTGCTCACCCGTGTAGGTCGTGTCGCCGACCTGGACGGCGTTCGGGCCGACGAGCTTGCCGTGGCCCTCGACGACGGTGATCTTGCGGGACTTGATGAGTCCCTGCAGGCCCTTGTAGAGGCCGCCGATCACGGTGTCCTTGTACTGGTTGACGCCCGCCATGTCGATGCGCTCGAGCGTGCTGTGCACGCCGAAGTGGGCGCCGTCGCGCGCGTTGTCCGCGAGCTCGGCGGCGTGCAGGAGCGCCTTGGTGGGGATGCAGCCGTTGTGGAGGCACGTGCCGCCCACCTTGTCGGCCTCGATCAGGGCGACGTTCTTCCCGAGCTGGGCGGCGCGCAGGGCAGCGGCGTAGCCACCGCTCCCCGCTCCCAGGACGACGATGTCGAAAGCGGTGCCGGTCGTGTCGGCCACGTGCAGACTCCTATGCGCAGGCGTGTGGGTCTCGAAGCTCGCCGACCATCTTGTCATCCCGTCAAGGTACGAACGACCTCGGCGGGCGGACCGGTCGTGTGACGCTCGGAACAGTCGTCCCATGACTGTCTTCGGCGGGGGCCCTCACGACGGGTTCCCAGCGGACGTCCAGGTGTCCTCGCTACCCTCGCGGTCATGGCCTGGTTCCGCCGCCGCCGCCGCACGTCCGACCCTGCGCCGACCGACCGTTCCGCGCGGGACGCGACGCTCGCCCACCTGCGCGACTTCGTGGCGACCCGGGTCGGCGTCGAGGCCTACGTCGAGCCCGTCACGAACGTCACCCAGACGACCGTCATGCTGGTCGCGACCGACGGCGAGTGGACGCGCCGGCGGGTCCCCGACCCGAAGGTGGCCTGGGACCTCGCGCGCGACCTCGGCATCCCGGTGTACGACGTCCAGCGCACCGGCTACCCGCAGCGCGTGCGGGACTGGAACTCGCGTCAGCGCATCGCGCGGCAGCGCCGCTCGGTCTGACGCGAGCCCCGGTCCGTCCCGTCAGGCGCCTGCGCGGCCCTCGACCAGCGCGAGCAGCGTCCGCACGCCCACCCCGGTGCCGCCGACCGGCGTGTAGCCGTGCGCGGCCTTCTCGTTGAACGCGGGCCCGGCGATGTCGAGGTGCGCCCACGGCGTCGACCCGACGAACTCCTGCAGGAAGATCCCGGCGGTGAGCATCCCGCCGAAGCGGTCGCCGATGTTCGCGAGGTCCGCGACCTTCGACTTGAGCCCGGCCTTGAGGTCGGCGGGCAGCGGCATGGGCCAGAACTGCTCGCCCGCGGTGTGCGCTGCGGCGACGACCTCGCCGCGGACGTCGTCGGCGCCCATGACGGCGGACACGCGGTGCCCGAGCGCGACCAGCTGGGCTCCCGTGAGCGTGGCGATGTCGAGGACGACGTCGGGCTTCTCCTCGGTCGCGGCGACCAGGCCGTCGGCCATGACGAGCCGGCCCTCGGCGTCGGTGTTGAGGACCTCGACGGTCTTGCCGCCGCGGATCGTGATGACGTCGGACGGCCGCTGCGCGGTGCCGGACGGCATGTTCTCGGCGAGGCAGAGCCAGCCGGTCACGGCGACGGGCAGGCCGAGGCGTGCGGCGGCGACGACCGTGTGCAGTACCGCGGCCGCGCCGGCCATGTCGGACTTCATGGCCTCCATGCCCGCGGCGGGCTTGATCGAGATGCCGCCCGAGTCGAACGTGATGCCCTTGCCCACGAGCGCGACGGTGGCCTTGGGGCGCGACGGGCTGTACGCGACGCGGACGAGGCGGGGACCGCGGGCCGAGCCCTGGCCGACGCCGACGAGCCCGCCGTAGCCGCCCGAGACGAGCGCCTTCTCGTCGAGGACCGACACCTTGAGGCCCTTCGCGCCCGACTCCTTGACCGCGGCCCTCGCGGCGTCGGCGAACGCCTCGGGGTACAGGTCGTTCGGCGCCGCGTTCACCAGGTCGCGCGTCGCGTGCACCGCGGCGGCGACGACCTCGGCCCGCGCGACGGCGTCCTTCGCGGCACGGGACCGCCCGAGCGACGTGACGACCTGGACGTCCTGGACGGCGGCCTTCGCGCCCGCGGCGGGGCCGCGGTACCGGGTGAACGCGTAGGCGCCGAGCAGTGCGCCCTCGGTCACGGCGGCGAGGCTCTCGACGTCCTCGGCGGGCAGGGTCAGGGCCACCGACGTGGTCCCGGCGAGCTCGCGGGTCGCGGCCCCGGCGGCGCGGCGCAGGGTCTCGGGGCTGAGGGCGTCCGCGGAGCCGACGCCCACGAGGACGACGACGGCGGCCTTCGTGCCGGTCCCGGGCACGCGGCGCACCTCGTCGGGGGCGCCGGTCACACCGAGCGCGGCGGCGTCGCGCGTGAGCGCGGTCCGCAGGTCCTTCGGCAGCCAGGCGGCGCCGAGCAGGGACGGCGCGCCGTCCTTCTGGGCGACGCCGACGACGACCGCGTCGACGGCGAGACGGGCAGGGTCGGCAGAGGTCAGCGAGACGGTCACGCGCTCGATCGTAGTTCGTCGCCCCGGCCGTGCCGCGGGACCCGGGCGGCGCGCGGGGAGTCCGCGCCGCGCCGGTACGGTGGGGGACCGTGATCGTGCCCCTCGCCCTGCTCGTCGTCGCGCTCTGCGTCGCCCTCGCCGGCTGGGCCGGGTGGTTCGTCGCGCGCGACCGGGCCGTCGTGCTCCGCCAGCTCTGGGGTGCCGCCGTCGTCGAAGGGCTGCTCGTCGTGCAGGCGCTCCTCGCGGGCGTGCTGGCCCTCACGGGGTCGCCCGACGTCGACGCCGCCCTGTTCTGGGGCTACGTCGTGACGCAGGCGATCGTCCTGCCGCTCGCCGCCGCGTGGGCGTTCGCCGAACGCACCCGCTGGAGCTCGGTCGTCCTGCTCGTCGCGGCGCTCACGGTCGCGTTCCTCGAGTACCGCCTGCTGCAGATCTGGGGTTCCGTGTGACCGACGTCCGCCCGACCGCCACCCGCCGACCGCGCCCGACGGGCACCGGCCCGGGACGCCTCGTCGTCGCCGTGTACGGCGTGCTCGCCCTGGCCGCGACGACGCGCGGCGTCTACCAGGTCGCCACGAAGCTCGACGAGGCTCCCGTCGCGTACCTGCTGTCCCTCGCGGCGGGCCTCGTCTACGCGGTCGCGACGTTCGCCCTCGCCACGGGCCGTCGCACGCTCGCGTGGGTCACCGTGACGGTCGAGCTGGTGGGCGTCCTCACGGTCGGCGTGCTGTCGCTCGTCGACGTCGGCGACTTCCCCGACGAGACGGTGTGGTCGGCGTTCGGGCAGGGGTACGGCTACGTCCCGCTCGTCCTGCCGGTCGTCGGGCTGTGGTGGCTGTGGCGGACCGGACGGGGCACGACGGCGGACGCGGACTCCGCCGACCCGTCGCCGCGCCAGCCCCTAGGGTGAAGCCGTGTACCGGCTCCTGTTCGACCTCGTGTTCCGCCGCGTCGACCCCGAGCGGGCGCACGAGCTGGCGTTCGGCCTGATCCGCGGTGTCGCCCGCGTGCCGGTGCTGCGCGACGTCGTGGGGCGCGTCTTCGCGCCCGCACGGTCGGGCGCCGTCCGCGTCTGGGGCCGGACGTTCCCGTCCGCCTTCGGGCTGGCGGCCGGGTTCGACAAGAACGCCGTCGGGGTCGCAGGGCTGACGATGCTCGGGTTCGGCTTCGTCGAGGTCGGCACGGTGACCGCGCACCCCCAGCCCGGCAACGAGCGGCCCCGGCTGTGGCGCCTCGTCGAGGAGCGCGCGCTGCGCAACCGGATGGGCTTCAACAACGAGGGCTCCGCCGCGGTCGCGTCCCGGCTGCGCCGCCTGCGGGCGACGCCCGCGGGCCGCCGGCTCGTCGTCGGCGTCAACATCGGCAAGACGAAGGTGACGCCCGCGGACCAGGCGCCCGCCGACTACGCGACCAGCGCGGGCCGTCTCGCGCCGTACGCCGACTACCTGGTCGTCAACGTGTCGTCGCCCAACACGCCAGGCCTGCGCGACCTGCAGGCCGTCGAGTCGCTGCGCCCGATCCTCGAGGCGACGCGGGTCGCCGCCGACGAGGCGACGGCCGCCGCGGGCCGCGCGACGGTCCCGCTCCTGGTGAAGATCGCCCCCGACCTGTCCGACGACGACGTCGACGCGGTCGCTGAGCTCGTCGCCGAGCTGGGCCTCGACGGCGTGGTCGCCGTCAACACGACGATCGCGCACGACCTCGGCCCGGGCGGCCTGTCCGGACCGCCCGTCCTCGCGCGCGGCCTCGACGTCGTCGCGCGCCTGCGGGACCGTCTCGGCGACGAGGTCGTCATCATCGGGGTCGGTGGCGTGAGCACGCCCGCCGACGCGCGCGAGTACCTGGCGGTCGGCGCGACGCTGGTCCAGGGCTACACGGGCTTCATCTACGAGGGCCCGGGCTGGGCGTCGCGGATCTCGCGCGCGCTCGCGGCGGACGCGAGCCGGCGCGGGTCGACCGGCTCGACGCAGGCGTCGGCGGCGGTGTGATGGTCGTGCGCCCGCAGTGGGAGTGGCAGTTCGACGGCGCCGACGGGGCGTCGCTCGAGCGCCCGGTGAGCCCGGTGTTCACGACGCAGTTCGACGCCGAGCAGTGGCTGGGCGAGACGTGGCGGGCCCTCGCGGCCCAGGGCGTGCACGCGGCGCGACTCGTCCACGAGGGCGTGCAGGCGACGCCGACCCTCGCGCTGCCCGCGATCTGAGGCCGACCCTCGCGCTGCCCGTGACCTGAGGCTCGGCCGCGCTCAGACGACGGCGCGGTACGTCGGCACGGGCTCCCACGTGGCCGCGCCGAGGTCCTGCCAGGCGGCGGCGAGGCCCTGCACGCCGCGGCGGAGCACGTCGGGCGACTCCGCGAACGGGACGCGCAGGTGGTGCTCGAGCCCGCCGTCGACGCCGAAGGCCGGGCCCGGCACGATCCGGACGCCGTGCCGCACGGACGTCGCGGCGAGCGCGGACGACACGGGTGCCCCGAGGTCGACCCAGAGCGACAGCCCTCCGGCGGGCACGGGCACGTCCCACGTGGGCAGGTGCTCGTGCAGCAGGCCGACGAGCAGGTCGCGGCGCTCGCGCAGGACCTGGCGGCGCGATGCGAGGACGTCCCCGGCGCCCGCGAGGAGCTCGGTGACGACGAGCTGCTCCATCGGCGGGGTGCCGATGTCGACGTGGGTCCGCAGGGACGCGAGGCGGGCGACGAGGTCGGGGTGCGCACGGACCCAGCCGACGCGCAGGCCGCCCCAGAAGGACTTCGAGGCCGAGCCGATCGACACGACCAGCCCGGACGACGTCCCGTCGCCGGCGAACGACTCCGGGGCCGGCCCTTCGATCGTCAGCTCGCGCAGGACCTCGTCGCCGACGATCGTCGTGCGGTGCCGGCGCGCCAGGGCGCGGACGCGTGCGCGTTGCTCCGGGGTCAGGCTCGTCCCGGTGGGGTTGCGGTGGTCGGGGATGAGGTAGACCACGCGGGGCGCGACCTGGCGGATCGTCGACTCGAGCAGGTCGACGTCGAGCCCGTCGGGCCCGCACGGCACGGGGACCGGCCGCGCGCCGGCGGCACGGACGACGTCCATGGCGTGCGGGTAGGTCGGCTGCTCGACGACGACGCGGTCACCGGGTCCGGCGTGGGCGGCGACGAGCAGGTGGATGGCCTCCTGCGCGCCGGTGGTCACGAGGATCTGGTCGGGCGACGTGGGCGTGCCGCGCTCGTCGTACCAGCGCGCGATCGCGGCGCGCAGCACGGGCAGACCGAGAGGCGCGTAGCCGGTGCCCGCGAGGTGGCGGGGGAGAGCGTCGAGCGCGGCGAGGTAGGCGCCGTGCAGCGCGGACGGCGCGGAGGGGGCCGCGACGGAGAGGTCGGCGACCGTGTCGTCGCTGCCGGTGGGGACCGGCATCTGGGTCCGCGCGCCGGGGCCGCTCGGCAGGGTGGTGACGGTGCCGCTGCCGCGCCGGCTCACGAGGTAGCCCTCGTCGCGCAGGAGGCCGTACGCGGCCGTCGCGGTGGTGCGGGAGACGCCGAGGGCCTCGGCGAGCTCACGCTCGCCGGGCAGGCGGGTGCTGAGGGGCAGGGTCCCCGACAGGACGGCGGCGCGCAGCGCGTCGGCGAGCGCGGCGTACGCGGGCCCGCCGTGCTGCCAGGCGCCGAGGAGGCGCGCGAGCCGGGTGCCGGCGACGCGCCGGTCGGTCGGAAGGTCGCTCACGCTCATGAGGCCACCTTTGCACAAGTGGCTATGGATTGGATAGCCACTGAGCGAAGACGATAGGGCCATGACGAACTGGCTCGGCATCGCCGTCGTGTGGGGTGTGATCGGTCTGGGTGCGCTCGCCGCCCTCGTCGTCGCCGTGGCCCGCACGGTCCGACGCGACGGCTGGGGGCACCGCCCGCCGCCCGCGGACGCGCCCCACTGGGCCGCCGGCAGCGCCCTCGACGTCCGGATCGGCCTGTGACGGCGAACGCGGGCACGCGTGCCCCCAGCACCGCCCGGCGCTCCGTCCGGCGTGGTGCCCAGCTCCTCGGCGGCGTGACCCTCTACGCCGTGTCCATCGCGCTCGTCGTGCACGCCGGGCAGGGCAGCATGCCGTGGGACGTCCTCACGCAGGGCCTCGCCCACCGGACCGGCCTGTCGTTCGGCACCGTCACGCTCGCGACGAGCGTCGTCGTCCTGCTCTGCTGGTGGCCGCTGCGTCAGCGCCCCGGCATCGGCACGGTCGCCAACGTGCTCGTCATCGGCTTCCTCGTCGACCCGGTGCTCGCGGCGCTCGACCGGCTGCCGTCGCCCCTGCCGCTGCCCGCCGCCGTCGGCCTCGCCGTCCTCGGCATCGTCCTCAACGGTCTCGCGACCGGCCTGTACGTCGGCGCCCGGCTCGGACCCGGCCCGCGCGACGGGCTCATGACGGGCCTCGTCGCCCGGACCGGCCGGTCCGTCCGGCTCGTGCGGACGAGCATCGAGGTCGTCGTCGTGTCGGCCGGGTGGGTGCTCGGCGGGACCGTCGGCTGGGCGACGCTCGCGTACGCGCTCGCGGTCGGACCGCTCGCGCAGGTCTTCCTCCGGCTGCTCGCCGTGCCCGAGCAGGCTCCCCGGACCGCGGACGCACCGCGACCCGAGCCCGCTCCCGTCGCCTGAGACGACCGGTGCCCCGCCCCGCGACGGGGACGGGGCACCGGGACGGCGTGCGTGACGGTCGTCAGCGCGAGGCGGGCGACGACTTCGCGGTCTCCGCCGGGTCGGTCACGACCGAGTCGCCGAGGATCGTGTCGATGCGCGCCAGGAGCTCGGCCGGGATGGTGACGCCCGACGCCTTGACGTTCTCCGCGACCTGCTCGGGACGCGACGCGCCGATGATCGCCGACGCCACGTTCGGGTTCTGCAGCACCCAGGCCACGGCGAGCTGTGCCATCGACAGGCCCAGCTCGTCGGCCACGGGACGCAGCTCCTGGACGCGCGCGAGCGTGTCCTGCTGCTCGAGGAAGCGCCCGATCATCCGCGCGCCGCCCTTCTCGTCGGTGCCGCGCGACCCGGCGGGTGCCGGCTGGCCCGGCTGGTACTTGCCTGTGAGCACGCCCTGCGCGACCGGCGACCACACGATCTGCGAGAGCCCGAGCTCCTGCGACGTCGGGACGACCTCGCCCTCGATGACGCGCCACAGCATCGAGTACTGCGGCTGGTTCGAGATGAGCCGGAAGCCCAGGTCGGTCGCGAGCTCCTGCCCGGCGCGGATCTGGTCCGCCGTCCACTCGCTCACGCCGATGTACAGCGCCTTGCCCTGGCGCACGACGTCGGCGAACGCCTGCATCGTCTCCTCGAGCGGCGTGGCGTGGTCGTAGCGGTGCGCCTGGTACAGGTCGACGTAGTCGGTCTGCAGGCGCTGCAGCGAGCCGTCGACCGACTCGAGGATGTGCTTGCGCGAGAGGCCCGAGTCGTTCGCGCCCTGCGGGCCCGTCGGCCAGTAGACCTTCGTGAAGATCTCCAGCGACTGGCGCCGCTCACCCTTGAGCGCCTCGCCCAGCACCGTCTCCGCCGCGGTGTTCGCGTACACGTCGGCGGTGTCGAACGTCGTGATGCCCGCGTCGAGCGCGGCGCGCACGCACGCGGTCGCGGTGTCGTTCTCGACCTGCGAGCCGTGCGTGAGCCAGTTGCCGTAGGTGATCTCGGTGATCTTCAGGCCGGAACGGCCCAGGTGGCGGTAGTTGACCATGCTAGAACCCTACGTCGCGGGGCAGCGCCGCCCGCCGTCACACGAGGCCTGCGGCCGACGTCAGGACGGCTTCTGGCCGTGCTTGACCTGCGGCTTCGGCATGCGCGACGGGCGGATCTGGAACGCGCGCAGCACCGCGTACATCGCCGTGCCCTTGATCACGGCGTTCGGGCCGAACTTCTCGATGATGCGGCGCTTGAGGCCGCGCCACAGCAGCCACCCGTCGACGACCGCGGCGAGCACGTACAGGTAGAGGACGACGATCGCGTAGAACGCGAACAGCGGGGCCATCTGCGCGAGGGCGAACTGCGCGACGAGGGCGACCAGGGCGACGGGGAGGAACAGCTCGCCGAGGCTCCAGCGGGCGTCCACCCAGTCCCGGACGAACCGGCGGACCGGGCCACGGTCCTTGGCGGGCATGAAGCGCTCGTCGCCGGTCTGCATGGCCTTGTACTCGCGGTCACGCTGCTCGCGCTGCGCCTGCCGCGCCGCCTTCGCCGCACCCTTGCGGTCCGTCGGCACGAGCGGACGCTTGTTCGCCGCCTCGGCCTCCTTGCGCTTCGGCGTGGGGCGTCCCTTGCCCGACGGGGACTCGGGGGCGCCCGCCGGCTCGGCGAGGGCGGGGGTCACCGACAGGGGCTCCTTGCTGCGTCCGAACACCCCTCCAGGGTAGTCGAGTACGGTGGCAGACCGTGACCGACCACCGCTCCACGGACAGCTTGCCCACCTCCCTCGACGCCGCCGCCGCGGCCGCCCGCCTGGACGAGCTCCGCGCGCGGACCGCCGCCGCGTTCCCCCGCATCCGGGCCGACCTGGAGGCGCTGGTCCGTATCCCGAGCGTCTCGAACAGCGCGTTCGACCAGGCGCACGTCGCGCAGAGCGCCGCCGCCGTCGCCGACCTGCTGCGTGGCACGGGACTCGACGACGTCGAGATCCTCACCGTGACGACGGCCGACGGCCGCACCGGCGCCCCCGCCGTGGTGGCCCGTCGGCCCGCCGCACCCGGTGCGCCGACGGTCCTGCTCTACGCGCACCACGACGTGCAGCCGCCCGGCGACGCCGCCGCGTGGGAGACGTCGCCGTTCGAGCCCACCGAGCGAGGCGGCCGCCTCTTCGGCCGGGGTGCCGCGGACGACAAGGCGGGCGTCGTCGCGCACGTCGGTGCGCTGCGCGTCCTGGGCGACGACCTCGGCGTCGGCGTCACGGTGTTCGTCGAGGGCGAGGAGGAGATCGGGTCGCCGACGTTCGCCGACTTCCTGCACGCGCACCGCGACCGCCTCGCGGCCGACGTCATCGTCGTCGCGGACTCCTCGAACTGGTCCGTGGGCGTCCCCGGGCTCACCACGTCGCTGCGCGGGCTCGTCGACTGCGCCGTCGAGGTCGAGGTCCTGTCGCACGCGGTGCACTCCGGCATGTACGGCGGCCCGGTCCTCGACGCCGTGACGCTCCTCGCGCGCCTCGTCGCGACGCTGCACGACGACGCGGGCGACGTCGCCGTCGAGGGTCTCGTCACCGCTCCCGACCCGGTCGTCGACCTCGACGAGGCGCAGCTGCGCGTCGACGCGGGCGTCCTCGACGGCGTCCGGCTCGCGGGCACGGGCCCGATCACGGCGCGCATGTGGACGCGACCCGCGATCGCGGTCATCGGGTTCGACGCCCCGGCCGTCGCCACCGCGTCCAACACGATCACGCCGCGCGCCACCGCCAAGCTCTCCGTCCGCATCGCCCCCGGCCAGGACCCGGCCGAGGCGATGGCCGCCCTGCGCCGCCACCTCGAGGGCCACGCGCCTTTCGGCGCGCGCGTCACCGTCGTCGACGGCGAGCAGGGCCGCCCGTTCCTCGCGCCCGCCGACTCGCCCGCGATGCAGGCCGCGCGGCAGGCGTTCGGGGAGGCGTGGGGGACCGACCCGGTCGACCTCGGCATCGGCGGGTCGATCCCGTTCATCGCCGACCTGCTCGAGGTCTACCCGCAGGCGCAGATCCTCGTCACGGGCGTCGAGGACCCGGACAGCCGAGCGCACGGCGCCAACGAGTCGGTGCACCTGGGCGAGCTCGAGAAGGTCGTGCTGGCCGAGGCGCTGCTGCTGGAGCACCTGGCCGGTGCCGCCGGGGCGGCCGAGCCCACCGCCTGACGCCGCCCGACGTCGTCGGCGCCGGTCGGCGCGGTCGTGCGGCGCGTCGGCCGGTCAGGCCGACCGGTGCGCCACGTCGACCGCGGAGGCCCACGTGGCGACGTCGGACGGCAGGTCTGGGGACTCGACGGCGTCGCCGGTGAGCAGGCGGACGACGTCGGGAGCCGGGATCCGCCGGCCGTCGCGCGCGAGGAAGCGGCCGGCGACGATGCCGCGGGCGATGTGGTCGCCCCCGCGCTCGAACACCTGCTCCATGTAGACGACCCGCTCGTCCCAGCCGAGGACGCGGGTCGTCTGGGTGAACCGCTGGCCCAGGGTGAGCGACCGGCGGTACTTCACTGTCGACGCCGCCACGACGGGGTACCAGCCGCGCTGGTTGAGCAGGGTGTACCCGGCGAGGTCGGCGATGTAGTTGGCGCGACCGATGTCCATGTACTGGAGGTAGACGCCGTTGTTGACGTGCCGGTACAGGTCGATGTCGCCGAGGTGCACGCGCATCGACGTGACCGACGGCGAGAGCACCGTCTGGCCGGGCACGGCCGGTCGGGGGCGGAACGAGGCGTAGGCGAGCTGCAGCGTCCGGGTCACGGCGCGATGTTACTCACGAGTAGCAAATGCCCGCCGGGTCGTGTCAGTACGGGGGATCCGGGTCGTACTGGATGCCGCGACGCACCCCGCGGGCCGCGTCGGGGGACTCCAGCCGCGCGACCAGGTGCAACGCCATGTCGATCCCCGCCGACACGCCCGCCGACGTCACGACGTCGCCGTCGTCGACGAACCGTGCCTCGGTGTCCGCCAGGACGCTCGGGTCGAACGCCGCGAGCTCGTCGAAGGCCGACCAGTACGTCGTCGCAGGACGGCCCGCCAGCAGACCCGCCGCCGCGAGCACCAGGGCGCCGGTGCACACGCTCGTCACGAGCGGCGTCTCGGCACGCACGCCCCGCAGCCACTCCAGGTGTTCCGAGTCCGCCGCGAGGGCCCGCGTCCCGTGACCGCCCGGGTAGACGAGCACGTGCAGCGGACCGACCTCGTCGGCCGACGTGTCCGGCACCAGGCGCAGGCCCTTGGCGCACCGCACGCCCGCGCCGTCGGTCGAGAACGTCACGACCTCGGGGTGCAGCGGCGAGTGCGCGGCCCACGCCGACAGCACCTCGAACGGCCCCACGACGTCGAGCTCCTCGGCACCGTCGAAGACGAAGATGCCGATCCGCAGGTGGTGGCCGGTGCTCACGGGACTCAGTAGCCCGGCAGCGCCAGCATCTGGTCGAGCGCGACCCGCGCCCAGTGCGCGTCGTCGGCGTCGACCACGATCCGGTTCGGCACGCGCCCCGCGACGAGCGACTCCATCGCCCACACGAGGTGGGGCAGGTCGATCCGGTTCATCGTGGAGCAGAAGCAGACCGTCGAGTCCAGGTAGTGGACCTTCTTGTCCGGGTGCGCGGCGGCCAGGCGGCGCACGAGGTTGAGCTCGGTGCCGATCGCCCACGTCGAGCCCGGCTCGGCCGCGTCGAGCGCCTTGATGATGTACTCCGTCGAGCCCACCATGTCCGCCGCGGTGACGACCTCGTGCTTGCACTCGGGGTGCACGAGCACGGTCACGCCGGGAGCCGCGGCGCGGATGTCCTCGACGTTGCGCGCGGAGAAGCGGCCGTGCACCGAGCAGTGCCCGCGCCACAGGATCATCCGGGCGTCCTTGAGCTGCTGCGTCGTCAGCCCGCCGCCCGGCTTGCGCGGGTCGAACACGACGCAGTCGTCGAGCGACAGGCCGAGCTGCAGGACCGCGGTGTTGCGACCGAGGTGCTGGTCGGGCATGAACAGCACCTTGCCGGTGCCGCCGACGCCGCCGATCTTGTCGAACGCCCAGCGCAAGGCGACGTGCGCGTTCGACGACGTGCAGACCGTGCCGCCGTGGCGCCCCGTGAACGCCTTGATGGCCGCCGTCGAGTTCATGTACGTGACGGGCACGGTGTCGTCCGCGACGCCCGCGTCGACGAGCACGTCCCACGCGTCCTCGACCTGGTCGATCGCCGCCATGTCCGCCATCGAGCATCCCGCGGCGAGGTCCGGCAGGACCACCTGCTGGGCGTCGGACGTGAGGATGTCGGCCGACTCGGCCATGAAGTGCACGCCGCAGAAGATGACGAACTCCGCGTCGGGGCGGGCCGCCGCCTCGCGCGCGAGCTTGAACGAGTCGCCCGTGACGTCGGCGAACGCGATGACCTCGTCACGCTGGTAGTGGTGACCGAGCACGAACGCCCGGTCGCCGAGCGCCGCGCGGGCCGCACGGGCCCGCTCCACGAGGTCCGGGTCGCTCGGCGCGGGGAGGTCCCCGACGCACTCCACGCCACGCTCGGAGGCGAGGTCCACCCCGCGGCCGAGCAGCAGCAGGGCCGAGGGGGCGGGCTCCGCGAAGGAGGGCGCACTCGTCGTCAGCGTCACGCCAGAATCCTCGCACACGGGCGCTCGCGCGCCGCTGGGACGTCCGACCGCGCAGCCCGCGGCACCGTGTGCGTACCCGACGACCGGTCCGCGACGTGCCACGATGCGTCGCGTGCGTGTCCTCGTCGCCCCCGACACCTTCGGCTCCGTCCTGACGGCCCGCGAGGTCGCCGCCACCGTCGCCGCCGGCTGGCGGCTCGCGGCGCCCGCCGACGACGTGACCGAGTGCCCGCTCGCCGACGGCGGCCCCGGCTTCGTCGACACCCTGCACGCCGCGCTCGGCGGCGAGACCGTGCCCGTGACCGTCACGGGTCCTCTCGGCGCACCGGCACCCGCGGTCCTGCTCGTCGTCGACGGGCCGACGGGCCGGACGGCGTACGTCGAGTCGGCGCACGCGGTCGGGCTCCCGCTCGTCCCGGTCGAGCACCGCGACCCGACGCGGACGTCGAGCCGCGGGGTCGGCGACCTCCTCGTCGCGGCCCGCGACCTCGGCGCCCGCCGCGTGGTCGTCGGGCTCGGCGGCTCCGCCACGAACGACGCGGGCGCCGGCATGCTCGTCGCCGCCGGGCTCGACGTCCCGCCCGGGCTGCTCGACCAGGGCGGCGGCCCGCTCGGTGCCGTCACGGCCGCCGACCTCGCCGGCCTGCGGGCGCTACGGGCGCGCTGGCGCGACGTCGAGCTCGTCGTCGCCGTCGACGTCGACGTGCCGCTGCTCGGCCTCACGGGCGCGAGCGCCGGGTTCGCCGCGCAGAAGGGCGCCACGCCCGAGCAGGCGCAGGACCTCGAGCGGGCGCTCGGTGCTTTCGCGCACGCCGCGACGACCGCGCTCGCGGACGACCTGCGTCCTGACCTGCTCGCGGGCGCACGACCGACGTCCGCCGCGAGCCGCCTCACCGGTGCACCCGGCGCGGGCGCCGCCGGGGGGCTCGGGTTCGGGCTCGCCCTGCTCGGCGCCCGCGTCGTGCCCGGGGCGTCGTTCGTCGCCGACCACGTCGGCCTCGACGCGCGCCTCGCCGCGAGCGACGTCGTCGTCACGGGCGAGGGGCGGCTCGACTGGCAGAGCCTGCACGGCAAGGTCGCCGCCGAGGTCGCCGAGCGCGCGCTCCGGCACGGCATCCCGACCGTCGTCGTCGCGGGCGAGGTGCAGGTCGGCCGACGCGAGCTGTCCGCCGCCGGGATCACCGCCGCCTACGCCGTCGGGGAGACGCCCGACGAGGTCCGTGCGGCGCTCGCCGACCCCGTGACGACCCTGCGCGCCCGGGTGGAGCGCGTCGCGCGGACCTGGTCGCGCTGACCGTGCCGCTCGCGTCGCCCCGCGACGTGCCGCCAGGCGTGGACGACGCCCCGCCCGCACCGTCGTACCCTGGTCGGGAACAACCACGCACGCGCCGGTGTTGCGCATCGACGACGTGAGTTCCCCGGCACCAGGAGAGACGATGAGCGAGACCACGCAGACCTCGACGCACGGCGTCCTGCTCACGGACGTGGCGGCGGGCAAGGTCCGCAGCCTGCTCGAGCAGGAGGGCCGCGACGACCTGCGTCTGCGCGTCGCCGTCCAGCCCGGCGGCTGCTCGGGCCTCATCTACCAGCTGTACTTCGACGAGCGCCTGCTCGACGGCGACGTGACGCGCGACTACGACGGCGTCGAGGTCGTCGTCGACCGCATGAGCGTGCCGTACCTCGAGGGCGCGACGATCGACTTCGCCGACACGATCGAGAAGCAGGGCTTCACGATCGACAACCCGAACGCCGGCAGCGCCTGCGCGTGCGGCGGCTCCTTCAGCTGACGCCCAGCCCGTGACGAGGGCCCGGCACCGGTGACGGTGCCGGGCCCTCGTGCGTCCGAACCGCGGTCGACGTTCCGCGTGGCGTCCGGCCGCCGCCCCGCCACGCCGTGCGCCGTCGGGAGTGCGTCGGGTCGCCGCCGTCAGCCCTCGCCCAGCCGCACCGTCATCCGCAGGACGTCGCCGTCCTGCGACGACCCGACGACGACGTGACCCCGCATGCGCGCCCACGCGGGCACGTCGTGCTGCGCGGCCGGGTCCGTCGCCAGGACCGTGATCTCGGTCCCGGCGGGCGCGCCGCGCGCCGCACGAGCGAGCGCGATGACCGGGGCGGGGCAGCGCAGCCCGCGCGCGTCGACCGTCGGTACCGGGCCGCCGGGCACTTCGTCGGGTTCCGGGGTCACAGGCCCGTCGCCCCGCCCGCGTGCCGCACCCGCTCGACGACGCCCGGCAGGGCGTCGAGGAAGCGGTCGACGTCGTCGGCCCGCGCGCCGCGAGGGAGCGACAGCCGGACGTTCCCGTGCGTGAGCACGCCCATCGCCGCGAGCACGTGGCTCGGCTCGAGCGAGCTCGACGTGCACGCCGACCCGGACGCGACCGCGAACCCGAGCGCGTCGAGCGCGGTGACGAGCGCCTCGCCGTCGACGTAGAGGAACGAGAACGTCACGACGTGCGGCAGCCGGCCGTCCGGGTCGCCGACGACCTCGGCGTCGGGCACCTCGGCGCCGACCCGGGCGCGCACGGTGTCGACGAGCGCGCGCCGCGCGGTGTCCGCGGTGTCCCGGTCGGCTGCGGCGACCTGCAGCGCGACGGCGGCCGCCAGCGCGGCGGGGACGCTCACGCCGCCGGGGAACCAGCGGTCCTCGTCCTGCGGGGCGACGGGGGAGCGGCGCACGCCGGCGCGGGTGACCAGGACCCCGAGGCCGCCCGGGCCGCCCCAGTCGCCCGCGTCGGCGGCGAGCACGTCCCAGTCGCCGCCGACGTCGACGTGCCCGAGGCTCGACCCGGCGTCCACCAGCAGCGGCACACCGGCCCGGGCCGCGGCGGCACGGACCTCGGCGGTGGGTTGCAGCGTGCCGACCTCGCCGTTCGCGTGCTGGAGCGCGGCGAGCGCGACGCCGGGTGCGGCGACGGCGGCGAGCATGAGGTCGAGGTCGACGCGGCCGTGGTGGTCCACCGGAACGGTCACGCGTGTCCCGCCCGACGTCGCGACGGCGGTGTCGGCGGCGTGCAGCACCGCGGCTCGCTCGACGGCCGGGACGACGACGTCCCCGCCGGCCCGGCGGCGCCCGCGGGCGACGGTGAGCACCGCGGTGTGCAGCGCGGCGGTGTGCGAGGGTGCGAGGTCGACATCCTCGGTCCGCGCCCCGACGACGCCTGCGACGGCCTCGCGCGCCCCGTCGAGGAGCATCCGTGCCCGGCGACCCTCGGCGTGCAGGCGCCGGGGGTCCGCCCAGCCCTGGTCGAGCGCCTCGACGAACGCGGCGCGCGCCTGGGGGAGCAGCGGGGCGTGGCCGCCGGCGTCGAGGACGACCCGCGCGGTGGGCGCCGGTCGTGCGGGCGTCCCGGCGTCCGCGGTGCGGTCTCCCGCAGCAGTGGCGTGCGTCACATGCGGGCGTTCGCGGCCGGCGCCGGCGGGGTCGTGGTCGTGCGGGCTCACCGTCGCACCGTAGCCCTGAACGGCGCGGACGGACGTGGCCGGGGGTCCCGGGTGGCGTGGCCGGCGCTGTGTGCGGCCTGTGGTGTGACGGTGCTGACACCGTGTCGTCATCCGGCGTCGTGCGGACGAAACGCGGTGGTCGGCGCGCTAGGCTGCACAGGTCGAGGACGAAGGTCCCGGGTGACGGCCGCCAGCAGCGGGGCCGGATGCTGACGGGACGCGAGTGAGAGGTCCCCCGTGCACCCGGAACACCCCCGCCGGACGCGCCGCCCGGCCCTGCTGACGGCAGGTCTCGCGGCCGTCGTCGTGGTCGCCCTGAGCGGTTGCTCCGATGTGGTCCAGCGAGGCTGGATGCCCGGCTCGTCGGACGCCGAGATCACCGACCAGACCGCCCGGATCGTCAGCCTGTGGCGCGGGTCGTGGATCGCCGCCCTGATCGTCGGCCTCATCACGTGGGGCCTGATCCTGTGGTGCGTCGCGGCCTACCGGAAGCGCAAGAGCGACAACGTGCTGCCGGTCCAGCTCCGCTACCACGTGCCGCTCGAGGTCATGTACGTGATCCTGCCGATCTTCATGGTCGGCGTGCTGTTCTACTACACGAACCGCGACGTCACGGCGATCCAGGACACGTCCGCCGAGGCCGACCTGCACGTCCAGGTCATCGGCAAGCAGTGGAGCTGGGACTTCAACTACCTCGACGACGACGCGTACGAGACGGGTGAGCACGCGCAGGGCGTGGGCGACCCGGGCTCGCTCGAGGACCAGGTCACGCTGTACCTGCCGGTGGACGAGCGCGTCGAGTTCACGCTCGACTCCCGTGACGTCATCCACTCGTTCTGGATCCCGTCCTTCCTCTACAAGATGGACATGATCCCGGGCAAGACGAACACGTTCCAGGTCACGCCCACCGAGGAGGGCACCTACCTCGGCAAGTGCGCCGAGCTGTGCGGCGAGTACCACTCCTCGATGCTCTTCAACGTCAAGGTCGTCTCCCGCGAGGAGTACGACGAGCACATCCAGGACCTGAAGGACAAGGGTCAGGAGGGCGCCCTGGGGCTGGAGTACAGCCGCCTGCAGGACCTCCACAGCGTCACCACCGAGGAAGAGGGCGACAACTGATGGCCACCGTCGCGGAGCACGTCCCCGGCCTGGCGCCCACGCGCCAGACGCTGGGGCGCACGGTGATCAAGTGGATCACCTCGACCGACCACAAGACGATCGGGTACATGTACCTGATCACGTCGTTCGTGTGGTTCGCGATCGGCGGGATCCTCGCCCTGCTGATCCGCGCCGAGCTCTTCACGCCCGGCATGGAGGTGTTCTCCTCCAAGGAGCAGTACAACCAGGCCTTCACGATGCACGGCACGATCATGCTGCTGCTGTTCGCGACGCCCCTGTTCGCCGGCTTCGCCAACGTGATCATGCCGCTGCAGATCGGCGCGCCCGACGTGGCGTTCCCGCGGCTCAACATGTTCGCGTACTGGCTGTTCTTCTTCGGCGGCCTCATCGCCGCCGCCGGCTTCCTCACCCCGCAGGGTGCGGCGTCGTTCGGCTGGTTCGCCTACGCACCGCTGTCCAACACCGTGTACTCACCCGGTGTCGGCGGTGACCTGTGGGTCTTCGGCCTCGCGCTCGGCGGCTTCGGCACGATCCTCGGTGCGGTCAACTTCATCACCACGATCGTCACGATGCGCGCGCCCGGCATGACGATGTTCCGGATGCCGATCTTCACCTGGAACACCCTGGTGACGTCGCTCCTGGTGCTCATGGCGTTCCCGCCGCTGGCCGCCGCGCTGTTCGCGCTCGGTGCCGACCGCCGCCTCGGCGCGCAGGTCTTCAACCCGGAGAACGGGGGCGCCATCCTCTGGCAGCACCTGTTCTGGTTCTTCGGCCACCCCGAGGTCTACATCATCGCGCTGCCGTTCTTCGGCATCGTCACCGAGATCCTGCCGGTGTTCAGCCGCAAGCCGATCTTCGGCTACAAGGGTCTCGTCTACGCGACCATCGCGATCGCCGCCCTGTCCGTCACCGTGTGGGCGCACCACATGTACGTGACCGGCTCGGTGCTGCTGCCGTTCTTCGCGTTCATGACGATGCTCATCGCGGTACCGACCGGCGTGAAGTTCTTCAACTGGATCGGCACGATGTGGCGCGGCAAGCTCACGTTCGAGACGCCGATGCTGTGGACCATCGGGTTCCTCGTGACGTTCCTCTTCGGCGGCCTGACGGGCATCATCCTGTCCAGCCCCGCCCTCGACTTCCAGCTCTCCGACTCGTACTTCGTCGTCGCGCACTTCCACTACGTCGTCTTCGGCACCGTGGTGTTCGCGATGTTCGCGGGCTTCTACTTCTGGTGGCCCAAGATGACGGGCCGGATGCTCGACGAGCGGCTCGGCAAGATCCACTTCTGGCTGCTGTTCATCGGGTTCCACACCACGTTCCTCGTGCAGCACTGGCTCGGCGTCATCGGCATGCCCCGCCGGTACGCGGACTACTCGCCCGACGACGGCTTCACGTGGATGAACCAGCTCTCCACGGTCGGCGCCGCGGTGCTCGCCGCCTCCACCCTGCCGTTCCTCTGGAACGTCTACACGACCTGGCGCAACGCGCCCAAGGTCACGGTCGACGACCCGTGGGGCTACGGCGCGTCGCTCGAGTGGGCCACGAGCTGCCCGCCGCCGCGGCACAACTTCACGTCGCTGCCCCGGATCCGCTCGGAGCGCCCCGCGTTCGACCTGCACCACCCCGAGGTCGCCGCCATGGACTACGTCGAGCCGAACCCCGGACCCCTGGACTGGGAGGCCGACCGCCGCGGCGAGACCGAGGTGGCCGTCGACCGCGTCGTCGAGGGCAAGGGCGAGCCGGAGCAGTCGACGACCACGATCGTCGAGGACCAGCCGCAGGACCGCCGCGACGGCGGCAAGGAGGGTGACCGGTGAAGCTCGAGGCCAAGCTCTTCCTGTACGGCGTCCTGTTCTTCGTCCCGGTCGGCCTGATCTACGCGTGGTGGAGCGACGGTGAGCCCGTCGGCACCGTCGGCATCCCGCTGGTCGGCGGCCTCGTGGGCATGATCGGCGCCTACTTCGCCCTCCTCGCCCGCCGGATCGACGCGCGACCCGAGGACGACGAGTACGGCGAGATCGAGCAGGGCGCTGGCGACCAGGGCGTGTTCAGCCCGTGGAGCTGGTGGCCGCTGGTCATCGGCGCCGCGTCCGCCGTGGTGTTCGCCGGCCTGGCGGTCGGCTTCTGGCTCTCGTTCATCGGCATCCTGCTCGGGGTCATCGGCCTCATCGGCTGGGTGTTCGAGTTCTCCCGCGGGCAGCACGCGCACTGACGTCGTGTCGGTCGCACCGGGCACGCGCCTCGGACGACAGAGACCCCCTCAGACCCCTCCACGGAGGGGGCCGAGGGGGTCTCTTCTCGGTCCGAGGCTGGCGCCCGAGCGGGGCTCCCTGGGTGCCGGTCGAGGGGTGCCCTAGAGCGGCTCGACCGCGTGCGCCGCATCCACGTACGCCCCCGCGTCGAGGACCGGCACCGCGCGGCTGGCATCGACCTCGGCGGCGACGTCGACGTCAGCGCCGTAGCCCCACTCGACCAGCTCGATCCCCGTGCGGCTGCGGCGCAGCGCCCGGGCCGGTGATGACGCCACCGCGCGCCACGCGTCGCACGCGGCCTCGGCGCGCTCGCAGAGGCGCACGCCCGGCAGGGCCTGCAGGGGTGCGAGGACGGCGCCTGCGCCCCAGACGTCCTCGGGGGCCTGCCGCACGGTGCCGTCCGGGCGGCGCTCGCCCGCGGCGACCACGGCGACCCGGGTGGGTCGCGCTGTCGTCCGGTCGCCGATCCACGTCGACACGGCGGCGGCGTTGCGCAGGGCGGCCGCGACGACCGAGCGGCCTGGCGTGTCGAGCAGCCGGCTCAACGTCGAGCCGTTGGGCGAGGGCAGCACGAGCCGGTCGAGGGACGCCGCACCCCGCACGGACACGGGGGAGAGGGACACGTCGCCCGGCCCGGCCGACGAACGTCGCACCGCCAGGACCGCCCCCTGCTCGGCGGCGAGCCGCGCCGCGCCCTCGTCGCCCGTCGGATGGGGCACGACGGCCGTGCCCCGGTCGGCCGCGACGGTGACCGTCGTGGTGAAGGACAGGACGTCGACGACCACCGCGATGTCCACGTCCGGCTCGAGCGAGCGGGCCCCGAGCGGACCCCAGACGAGCCGCAGGTCGAGCGGAGGGCGGTCCGGCGACGGCATCCGCCCTTCCTACCACCGTGGCGGTCGACCGACCACGGCGTGCTCGTGCCGCCCTGGCCGGCCGTCCGGCACACACCCCGGCACGGGACGACGAAGGCCGCCCACCCCCCCGGGGAGCGGACGGCCTTGCGACGAGGAACGCGCCGGCGTCAGGCGGGGACGATCAGGCCCGCCGTCTGGGTGCGTGCGCGGTCGAAGCGCGCTGCGGCGTCGGCCCAGCTCACGATGTTCCACCACGCCTTGACGTAGTCGGCCTTGACGTTGACGTAGTCGAGGTAGAAGGCGTGCTCCCACATGTCGAGCACGACGACGGGGACGAGGCCGAGGGCGATGTTGCTCTGCTGGTCGTAGAGCTGCACGATGACGAGCTTCTCGCCGATCGAGTCCCACGCGAGGATCGACCAGCCGGAGCCCTGGATGCCGATGGCGTTCGCGGCGAAGTGCTTCTGGAACGCCTCGAACGAGCCGAAGAACTCGTCGATCGCCGCGGCGAGCTCGCCGGTCGGCTTGTCGCCGCCCTCGGGGGAGAGGTTCTGCCAGAACACCGAGTGGTTGACGTGACCGCCGAGGTTGAAGGCGAGGTTCTTCTCGTGCAGGTTGACGGCCGCGAAGTCGTCCGCCTCGCGCGCCGCCGCGAGCTTCTCGAGCGCGGTGTTGGCGCCCGTCACGTAGGCCGCGTGGTGCTTGTCGTGGTGCAGCTCCATGATCCGGCCGGAGATGTGCGGCTCGAGCGCCGCGTAGTCGTACGGCAGGTCCGGAAGCGAGTAGTCAGCCATGCGTGAGTACCTCTCCTGCGTCGGTGCGCGGTCGTCTGCTACGACCACGGGGTACGAACGGGTCGGGCGGCCCGCCGCTACGGCGAGCCGCCCGACGCCACGGTCAACTCTTGTCGAGGATCAGCGATTCCGCTTGTCCGGGGCTGTCTCACCCTCCGGATCCACCAGGTGGTGGCCGCCGCCGACGTGCCCGGAGGCACCCGCCAGCTCCGGCGTGCCGTGCGCCTCGGGGGCCGCCTCGACCTCGCCGTGGTGGCCGTGGGCGGCATGCGCCGCCTCCAGCTCCGCGGGCGTGACCGGCTCGACCCGGTCCTCGTAGAACACCTGCGACAGGCGCTGACGCATCGAGTCCAGGCGGTAGCCCTTGCGACGCACGCCGCGCGAGTCCTCGGCCGGCTCGATCTCGACGGGGCGGATCGCCTCGTGCTGCACGCGCAGCCAGCGCTCGTGCGCGTCGAGGGGCTTGTGCACCTCGATGTACTCACCGCTCGCGAAGCGCACGATGCGACCCGTCTCGTGCCCGTGCAGGACGAGCTCGCGGTCCTTGCGCTGCAGCCCGAGGCAGATGCGCTTGGTGATCCAGAACGCGAACCACGGCCCGACGAACAGCAGGACGCGGAACACCCACGTGATGTCGTTGATCGACAGGTGGAAGTGCGTCGCGATGAGGTCGTTCGACCCGGCGAGCACCAGGATGAAGAACGCCGTGAGGAGCGAGACGCCGAACGCGGTGCGGAACGGACGGTTGCGCGGGCGGTCGAGCACGTGGTGCTCGCGCTTGTCGCCGGTCGCGAAGGCCTCGGCGAACGGGTACAGCGCCAGCAAGGTGAACAGGATCCCCGGCACGACCATCGCCGGGATGATCACGTTGAGGCTCAGTGTCCACTGCCCGAGGACGATCTCCGTCTGACCTGGCATGAGGCGCAGCGCACCCTCGAGGAACAGCATGTACCAGTCGGGCTGGGCACCCGCGGACACCGGTGACGGGTCGTAGGGGCCGTAGTTCCAGACCGGGTTGATCGACATCGTGCCGCCCATGAAGGCGATGACGCCGAACACCACGAAGAAGTTGAACAGCAGCTTGCCCGCGTACACCGGCAGCGCGGGGTAACCGACGACGTTCTTGTCGGAGCGGCCCGAGCCCGGGTACTGGGTGTGCTTGTGCATGACCATGAGCACGAGGTGCAGGCCGATGAGCGCCAGGATCAGCGCGGGCACCAGCAGGATGTGCACCGTGAACAGGCGGGGGATGAGGTCCATCCCCGGGAACTCGCCGCCGAACACGAAGTACGACATGTAGCTGCCGATGATCGGGATGGCCTTGATGACGCCGTCCGTGATCCGCAGGCCGTTGCCCGACAGGACGTCGTCGGGAAGCGAGTAGCCGGAGAAGCCGGCGGCGAGACCGAGGATCAGCAGCACGAAGCCGACGACCCAGTTGATCTCGCGCGGCTTGCGGAACGCGCCCGTGAAGAACACGCGCATCATGTGCGTGACGATCGCGGCCATGAAGATCAGCGCCGCCCAGTGGTGGATCTGCCGCATGAGCAGACCGCCACGGACCTCGAACGACAGGCGCAGCGTCGAGGCGAACGCCTCGGACATCTCCACGCCGTTCATCGCCGGCCACGGGCCCTCGTAGTGGGTCTCCGCCATGCTCGGGACGAAGAACAGCGTGAGGAAGATGCCCGAGATGAGCAGCGTCACGAAGCTGTAGAGCGCGATCTCGCCGAGGAAGAACGACCAGTGGTCGGGGAAGACCTTCCGGGCGAAGTACTTGACCGCGTGGCCGACGCCGGTCCGCTGGTCGAGGTAGTCGGCGGTCGCCCCGGCCGCGCGCGCGCCGCGCGACGGGGGTGCCGTCACCTTGGAGGGGGTCGTCGTCGTCACGTCAGGCGCTCCCAGAAGCTCGGGCCGACGGGCTCGTGGAAGTCGCTCTGGGCGACCAGGTAACCCTCGTCGTCGACAGTGATGGGCAGCTGCGGCAGTGCGCGCTTGGCCGGGCCGAACACGACCTTCGCGGAGTCGGCCACGTCGAACGTCGACTGGTGGCACGGGCACAGGAGGTGGTGGGTCTGCTGCTCGTACAGCGCGACGGGGCAGCCCACGTGCGTGCAGATCTTGGAGTAGGCGACGATGCCGTTGTACGACCAGCCCTCGCCCTGCTCCGACACGATGTCGCGCGGGTCCAGACGGATGGCGAGCACGACGGCCTTCGCCTTCTCGTCCAGCGGGTGCTCGGCCTCGTGCAGGTCCTCCGGGATGACGTGGGCGACGGAGCCGATCGTCAGGTCGGAGGCCTTGATCGGGCGGCCCGACGGGTCGTACGCGAGGCGCACACCCTTGCGCCACATCGTCGACTTCAGCTTCTTGACGTTCCAGTCCTCACCGACGTTGCCGATGATCGGCAGCACGATCGCGAGCGGGAACAGCGCGAGGGCCGTGAGGCCGGCGCCGACGAGCGCGCCGCGGCGGGTGACGCCCGCGTCCTCCGCGCCCTCCTTCAGCATCGCGACGGCGACCTCGCGGGTCGCGTCGTCGGAGCGCTGCGGGTGGCGCTCCTCGACGTGCTCCCGGTTGCTCATGAGGACCTTGATGTAGTGGTTCCCGCCGATGCCGATGCCGAGCAGCGAGATCGCGAGACCCACGCCGAGCGCGATGTTCGACGTGCGCATCGAGTCCGGGGTCTCACCCGGCGGCAGCGCGAAGTAGGCCCAGATGAAGCCGATCGTGCCGAGGATCGACAGCGTGAACAGCAGGAGCACCTGGCGCTCGACACGCTTGGCGACCTTGGGGTCGACGTCGGCCTGCCGCGGCGTGTGGTCGTGCACCCCGGGGTTCGCGAACGTCGCCGGGGTCTCGCCCTCGTGCTGCGGGACGAGATCGGTGTGGGGGTCGTGCGTGCTCACGAGGACTTGGCTCCGATCCAGACCGAGATGCCGATCAGCAGGCCCAGCCCGACGACCCAGGCCCACAGGCCCTCGCTGACGGGACCGAGCGAGCCGAGGTCGAGCCCGCCGGGGGCCACCTCACCCTGCTGGTCGATGAAGGCGATGATGTCCCGCTTCTCCTCGGGCGTGATCGTCGCGTCGTTGAAGACCGGCATGGACTGCGGACCGGTCTGCATCGCCTCGTAGAGGTGGCGCGGCGACGTCTCCCAGAGGGACGGCGCGAACTTGCCCTGCGAGAGGGCACCGCCGGCGCCGACCGCGTTGTGGCACATCGCGCAGTTGGTGCGGAACAGGGCCATGCCGTTCGCCACGTCGCCCTTGCTCGGGTCGACCATGTCGTCCGTCGGGATCGAGGGACCGGCGCCGAGCGACGCGACGTACGCCGCGAGCTGGGCGATCTGCTCGTCGTCGAACTGCACCGGCTTGGCGATCGCCTGCGGCCCGTTCATCTGCATGGGCATACGCCCCGTGCCGACCTGGAAGTCGACCGCGGCCGCTCCGACACCGACGAGCGACGGCGCGTCGTCGGTCCCGGCGGCGCCAGGGCCGTGGCAGGTCGCGCAGTTGGCCTGGAACAGCTTCTCACCGGCCGCGATGTCGTCGGCGCCGGCCGTCGCCGGCACCGCGTCGGCCGACGTCGGCGCCAGGACGGCGTACAGCCCGCCGGTGAGCAGCAGCGCCAGCAGGAGCAGCACGACCGGCGCGCGCCGGTCGTGCCTGCGGGCTGCGAGTGCCTTCACGGATCGATCCTCGTCTCGCACGTGGGGGAAGGGGGACGGTGGCGGGGGTCGAGCCCGACCGGGGCTGCGTCAGCGCAGCAGGTAGATGACCGCGAAGAGCGCGATCCACACGACGTCGACGAAGTGCCAGTAGTAGGAGGTCACGATCGCCGTCGTCGCCTCGTGGTGGCCGAACCGCTTGGCCGAGAACGAGCGGCCGAGCAGGAACAGGAAGGCGATCAGGCCGCCGACGACGTGCAGGCCGTGGAAGCCGGTCGTCAGGTAGAACACCGACCCGTACGGGCTCGACGAGATCGTCAGGCCGTGGTGGACCAGCTCGGCGTACTCGTACACCTGGCCGCCGATGAAGAAGGCGCCCATGAGGTACGTGAGCACCATCCACTCGTTCATGCCCCAGCGGTTGACCTGCAGGAGCGAACCCGTGCGGACGGGCTGGAACCGCTCGGCGGCCCACACCCCCATCTGGCACGTGACGGACGAGAGCACCAGCACCGAGGTGTTAATGAACGCGAACGTCAGGTTGAGCTTCTGGGTCTGCTCCGCCCACTCCTCGGGCACCGCTGCCCGGAGGGTGAAGTACATCGCGAAGAGGCCGGCGAAGAACATGAGCTCGCTGGCCAGCCACACGATCGTCCCCACCGACACCGGGTTGGGTCGGTTGACGCTCACGTGAGGGGCGGTGCGAGGGGCAGCCATGGCGGTCGACACGTCGTCATTATGGCCGATGGACGCGCCGCATGGGCCATTGGGCCTACCTCGTGGCGCGCGGGATATGTCACACCGTCACGATCTCGGCCCCCGCGACCGGCGTCACCGCCGCCCGATCGGCGTCTTCGTGCGGCACTCGCCGGGTGTCGGTCGTCCGTCGCGCCGTGACGGGGCGCGACACGGTGACGAGCTCCGCGTGGGCTGCGCCGAGCCGCGTGCTATGTCGTCGGCCGCCACACGGGACGGACGTCGCCCGGACCGGCCGGTCGCCGTGCCAAGATTCCCCTCGGACGCCACGTCGACGACGAGTGAGGGACGACCATGAGCACGGCCCAGCCCGACCACGGACAGCAGCCCGAGGCCACCGGCCCGAGCATCCTCCTGTACAGCGACGACGTCGACGCGCGCGCCCAGGTGCGCCTCGCCGTCGGACGTCGCCTGGGCCGCGGCGAGCCGGACATCCAGTGGCTCGAGGTCGCGACCGCCGACGCGGCGATCACCGCGACCGAGGCCTGCGGGCTCGACCTGCTCATCCTCGACGGCGAGGCGGACAAGGTCGGCGGCATGGGGCTCGGGCGCCAGCTCAAGGACGAGGTCTACCGGTGCCCCCCGGTCCTGCTCCTCACCGGACGCCCCCAGGACGCGTGGCTCGCGCACTGGTCGCACGCCGACGCGGTCGTCAGCCGGCCCCTCGACCCCGAGCAGCTGCACGACTCCGTCGTGTCGCTCGTGGGCCGCCAGGCCGTCGCCGGATGAACGCCGCGCGCACCTGGTCCGACCTGCTCACCGCCCTCGTCCAGGGCGACGACCTGACGCGCGAGCAGTCGTCGTGGGCGATGGACGAGATCATGCGCGGCGAGGCCGAGCCCGTCCGCGTCGCCGGCTTCCTCGTCGCCCTGCGGGCCAAGGGGGAGACCGTCGACGAGCTGCGCGGGCTCGCCGACCAGATGCTGCAGCACGCCGTCCGGATCGAGGTCCCCGGCCGGACCGTCGACATCGTCGGGACCGGCGGCGACCGCGCCCACACCGTCAACATCTCCACCATGTCGGCCCTAGTCGTCGCCGGCACCGGGCTGCGCGTCGTCAAGCACGGCAACCGGGCCGCGTCGTCGTCGTCCGGCTCGGCCGACGTCCTCGAGGAGCTCGGCATCCGGCTCGACCACGAGCCCGAGCGGGTCGCCGCGATCGCGCTCGAGGCCGGCATCACCTTCTGCTTCGCGGGACGCTTCCACCCCGCCATGCGGCACGCCGCCGCCGCCCGCGCCGGGCTCGGCATCGGCACCGTCTTCAACTTCCTCGGCCCGCTGTCCAACCCCGCCCAGCCCCAGGCCTCCGCCATCGGCGTGGCCGACGCGCGCATGGCGCCGCTCATCGCCGGCGTCTTCGCCGACCGCGGCAAGGACGCCCTCGTCTTCCGCGGCGAGGACGGCCTCGACGAGATCGCCGCCACCGGCCCGACCCGCCTCTGGGAGGTCCGCGACGGCCGCACCGACGAGCACGTCGTCGACTGGCAGGCGGACCTCGGTCAGGCGCACGTCGACCTCGAGGACCTGCGCGGCGCCGACGCCGCCCACAACGCCGACGTCGCCCGGCGGCTCCTCGGCGGCGACGCGGGACCCGTCCGCGACACCGTCGTCCTCAACACCGCCGCGGCGCTCGTCGCCGACGGCACGCTGCCGGGGCTCGGCGCCGGGACGCTGCTCGAGCGGCTCGACGCCGCGACCACCCTCGCCCGCGAGTCGATCGACAGCGGAGCGGCGGCAGCGGCGCTGGAGAGGTGGCGGGCGGCGAGCGCCTGACGGGGGATTGGGTCGTGGAAGGTCTGTCGCACCCGACGCGACGCACCTTCCACGCGGACGTCGGTGGCTCGAGGTCAGTGGCGTGGTCGTAGCCGCTGGCGCGCGGCTGCGCTGCGCTCCGCCTCAGTCGCTGTGCCTGTGGTCGGACTGAGGCTGCGCTCCGCGATCGGCGCGTGCCGCCCTGCGGCCCGCTCTGTGCCGGGGGCTACGCCTCAGTCGCTGTGCTTGTGGTCGGACTGAGGCTGCGCTCCGCTCCGGGCGCGTGCCGCCCTGCGGCCCGCACCCTGCGCTGCGCTCCGCCTCAGTCCTCCAGCCCCAGGGCGAAGGCGGTCTCCAGGTCGTGCTGCGAGTACGTGCGGAACGCGATGTAGGTCTGGGTGCGGACGACGCCCTCGACCTTGCCGACCTTGTCGGCGATGACGTCGGCGAGCGCCTCGTGCTCGCGCACCCGCACGACCGCGATGAGGTCGACCTCGCCGGTGACCGAGTAGACCTCGCTGACCCCCCGGATGTCGGCGATCGCGGAGGCGACCTCCGGGATCCGTGCGGCGTCGGTGTCGATGAGCACGATGGCGGTCAGCATGCCGCCCATCATGCCGTGCCCGGCGACGGTGCGACGAGCGCGAGGTGCGGGCGAGGAAGCGTGTCGCCGACCGCGCGACCAGCGGCGTCGGCCTGCGCGCGACGTGCGGCGTCGCCGACGGCGGCCGCCGGGTCGCCGACCGCGACGGCGCTGCGCGCCGGCATGGACCACCCACCCGGCACCTCGACGAGCCGCACCCCGGGCTGCTCGAGCCACGTGAGGACGAGGTCGGTCTCCTCGGGGTGCGCGGCAGGGCTCGGCACGGGCGGCGGGGCGACGTGCTCGCCGCTCGCGCGCAGCGCGGTCACGACGGGGCGCGGGTCGGTGAGCCGGTCGACGCGGGCGGTGGCCGCGAGCCGGCCGTGGCGCACGACGACGAGCTCCCACCCGCCGTCGTCGGTGCGCCGCGCGGCGACGAGCTCGGGGCAGCGGGACAGCGGCGTGAGGCGCTGCGCGCGCGACGCCCCGCGCAGGAACGCGCCGAGGCGGTCGCGGACGGTCGCGGCCTCCTCGAAGCGCTCCTGCTGCACGAGCCACGCGATGCGTTCGGCGTGGGCAGCGACGACCTCGTCCGGGTCCGTCGTCATGGCGGCGCGGACCCGCGCGACGACCGTCGCGTAGTCGTCGACGGTCTGCCGGCCCAGGCACGGCGCCCCGCACCGGCCGAGCTCGGCGAGCACGCACGCGCCGGCACCGGGCGGGGCGACGAGCGGCAGGCGCCGCGTGCACTGGCGCACGGGGAACGACTCGTGCAGCGCGTCGAGCGCGAGCTGCGCGGACGTCGTCGAGGAGAACGGGCCGATGTACGCGGCGCCGTCCTCGTCGCGGACGTCGCGCACGACGGACAGCCGCGGGTACGGCTCGCTCGTCAGGCGCACCCACGGCATCCGCTCGGGGAAGCGCGAGCGCCGGTTGTAGCGCGGCGAGTGCTCCGCGATGAGCCGCAGCTCCCGCACGCGAGCCTCCAGGGGCGTCGCGCAGACGACGGGGTCCACGCGGTGCGCGATCCGGACCATCTCCGTCATGCGGCGTCGCTTCTCGGCCGACGTGAAGTAGCTGCGCACGCGCTGGCGCAGCGACGTCGTCGACGTCCCGACGTACAGCACCTCCTCGTTCGGGCCGCGGAACAGGTACACGCCGGGGGCGTCGGGCAGACCGTCGGCGAGCGTGCGCTTGCGACGCACGTCGGCCGGGACGGGGTCGGTCGCGGTGGCGAGGTCCTCGAGGTGCGTCACGCCCAGCGGTCCGAGCCGGCCGAGGAGCGCGTGCAGCACGTCGACGGTCGCGCGTGCGTCGGACAGCGCACGGTGGTTGGGCGTGACCGACGCGCCGAACAGCGCGGCCAGCGTCGACAGCTTGTGGTTGGGCGCCTCGTCCCGGGTGACGGCGCGGCGGGCGAGCCGGACGGTGTCGAGCACCCGGTTGCCGGGCCACGGGTGCCCGGTGCGGGCGGCGGCGGCCTTGAGGAAGCCGATGTCGAAGGGCGCGTTGTGGGCGACGAGGACGGTGTCGCGGGAGAACTCGAGGAAGCTCGGCAGGACCGTCTCGATCGTCGGTGCGCCGACGAGCATCGACGTCGTGATGCCGGTGAGCACCTGGATGTACGGCGGCACGGGCCCGCCCGGGTCGACGAGCGTCTGGAACTCGCCGAGCACCTCGCCGCCGCGGACCTTCACGGCGCCGATCTCGGTGATCGCGCAGTCCGCGGGCGTGCCGCCCGTGGTCTCGAGGTCGACGACGACGAACGTCACGTCGGCGAGCGGGGTGCCGACGTCGTCGAGCGTGGGCTGCACGGCCGTCGCCCCGGCGGCCGGGGTCGCGTCCGCCCAGACGGGGCGCAGGCGGCGGACGGTCGACATGCGACGGACGGTACCCACGGTGTCCGACACGACCCGTGCACCGGCGTCGGCGCGTCGGGACGGCGGGCCTGCGGGCGTCGTCCGGCGGGGACCTAGGGTTGGCGCATGGGTGCTGCGGCGGAGGACGACGTGCCGGGGCCTGTCCCGGGTCCGTCCGAGGTCCCGCCCGCGCTGCGGTCGTCGCTCGTGCAGGTCGCGGCCGACGTGCTGGGCGGCCTGGAGCCTGCGGAGGTGCCGGCGGGGCTGCGCGCGGTGCGGCAGTTCGCGCCGCGGCGCCGCGCGACGGCGGGCGCCGGTCCGCTGTGGACCGCGCTGCAGGACGACGCGTTCCGGGCGCGGGTCGCGCGCACGTGGGCGCAGGACAACGCGGGGCTCGCCTCCGAGCTCACCGGCGAGGGCGACGGTCCGTCGCCGACGACGACCGCCGCCGTGGGCGCGTGGCTGCTGGGCCTGACGTCGTGGCCCACGCTCGTCCCGGACGAGGCGCCCGCGGTCGCCGCGCAGGACGCCGCGCGCCTGGCCGACCGGCTCGACCGGAGCAGGTCGGAGGTCGACCGGCTCCGGGACGAGCTCGCCGCCGCACGCGCCGACGCGGCGGAGGCTCGGGACGCCCTCACGGCGCTGCAGCGCGAGCTGCGTCGTCTGCGTTCGGACGCGGACCGCGCCCGCAGCGAGGGTCGCCGGCTGGCGGAGGAGGCGGCCGCGGCCCAGGGCCGCGCCGAGGAGGCACGGCGTGACGCCCAGCAGGCCGCGCAGGCGGCGGCGGACGACCGCCGGGCGGCGCAGGCCGAGCGGACGGCCGCCCGCGCCGAGCTGCGGTCGGCCCGCAAGCTCGCGGACGCGCGCGTCCGGCTGCTCCTCGACACGATCGTCGACGCCGCCAGCGGGTTGCGGCACGAGCTCGCGCTGCCGCCCGCCACCGACCTGCCGGCCGACCTCGTCGCGCCCGAGGGCCCCCGCGTCGCGTCCCGGGCGGGCTCGCGCGGGCGCTCCGCCGACGACCCGGCCCTGCTCGACGAGCTCCTGCGGCAGCCGTGGGCGCACCTGCTCGTCGACGGCTACAACGTGACGAAGACCGGCTACCCGGACCTGACGCTCGCGGAGCAGCGGCGTCGGCTCGTCGACGGGCTGGGCCGCGTCGCCGCCGGGACGGGCGCCGAGGTGACGTGCTGCTTCGACGGCCAGCCGGGTCAGGCGCCGCCGTCGACGCAGGCACGCGGCGTGCGCGTCCTGTTCTCGGTCGGGGAGATCGCCGACGACCTGCTCCGCCGCCTCGTCGCGGCGGAGCCGGCCGGTCGGGTGCTGGTCGTGGTCACGAGCGACCAGGCCGTGGCCCGTGACGTCGAGGCGCGTGGCGCGTGGGTGGTGCCGTCGGCGACGCTCGTGGCGCGACTGCAGCACCTCTGACCTGCGGCGCCTCCGCGCGTGCCGGCGAGGCGGTCACGGCTGTCGGACGTCGTCGCTAGCGTCCCGGCCATGATCATCGACTGCGACTCCTGCGCGGTCCGCGGCAGGGACTGCGCCGACTGCGTCGTGAGCTTCCTGACGATCCCCGTGCGGCCGACGGCCGTGCCCGACGCGCCGCTGCGGACGGCCGCAGGGGCGGTCGAGCTCGACGCCGCCGAACGCCACGCCATCGGCGTGCTGGCGGCGTCGGGGCTCGTCCCGCCCCTGCGCCTGGTGGAGGCCGGCCGACCGGCCCGCCGTCAGTCCCGCTCGTCCGCGTAGAGGGCCTCGACGTCGGCCGCGAAGTCCTTGAGGACGACGGCGCGGCGGATGCTGAGCTTCGGGGTGAGGTACCCGTCGGCCAGCGTGAGGTCGCGGTCGAGGACGCGGTACTTGCGGATCGACTCGGCCCGCGAGACGGCCCGGTTCGTCTTCTCGACCGCCTTGTCGAGCGACGCGATGACGTCGGGGTCGGTCCGCGCCTCCTCGAGGCTCATCGGGGGCTTGCCGTGGGCGCTGAGCCAGCCGGGCACGCCCTCGGGGTCGAGCGTGACGAGCGCGCCGATGAAGGGGCGCTGGTCCCCGACGACGACGACCTGGCTGATGAGCGGGTGGGCGCGCAGGCGGTCCTCGAGGACCGTCGGCGCGACGTTCTTGCCACCGGCGGTGACGATGATCTCCTTCTTGCGGCCCGTGATCGTGAGGAACCCGTCGGCGTCGAGCGCCCCGAGGTCGCCCGTGCGGAACCACTCGTCGCTCAGCGACTCGGCGGTCGCCGCCTCGTTCGCGTGGTAGCCGCGGAACACCTGGATGCCCTTGATCTCGACCTCGCCGTCGGCGGCGATGCGGATCGCGGTGCCGGGCAGGGGGAGCCCGACCGAGCCGATCTTCGTCTTGCCCGGCCGGTTCACGGTCGCGGGGGCGGTCGTCTCGGTGAGGCCGTAACCCTCGAGGACCTTGAGGCCGACGCCCCGGTAGAAGTGGCCCAGCCGCTCGCCGAGCGGTGCGCCCCCGGAGATCGCCCACTCGGCCTGCCCGCCGAGCGCGGCCCGGAGCTTGTGCAGGACGAGGACGTCCGCGACCTTGTGCTGCAGGCGCAGCCACGGGCTCGGGCCGCGCGGCGTGTCGAGCGCCCGGGAGTAGACGATCGCCGTCTTCGCGGCCCGCTGGAAGATCGGGCCCTTGCCGCTGGCGGCGGCCTTCTGCTCGGCGGAGTTGTAGACCTTCTCGAAGACGCGCGGCACCGACAGGATGAACGTCGGCCGGAACGTGCCCAGGTCCTCGATGAGAGTCTTGGTGTCGGGAGTGTGGCCCAGGACGGCGCCGGCGGGGATGCACAGCACCTCGATGAAGCGCGCGAACACGTGCGCGAGCGGCATGAACAGCAGGGTGCGGGCGCCATTGCCCGCGACGACCTCCTGCAGCCCCTCGACGGCGTTGACCGTGAGCGCGGTGAAGTTGCCGTGCGTCAGCTCGACACCCTTGGGACGGCCGGTCGTCCCCGAGGTGTAGATGATGGTGGCGACGTCCGCCTGGTTCGCGAGGCCGCGCCTGCGGACGATCTCCTCGTCCGGGACGTCGGCGCCGGCAGCGACGAGCGACTCGACGGCCCCGTCGTCGATCACGAGCACCTCGCGCAGCGCGGTGGCGGGACGGACCTCCTCGACGACGGCCTCGTGGGCACGCGACTCGACGACGAGCAGGGAGACGTCGGAATCGGTGAGGATCCACTCGACCTGCTCGGCCGACGAGGTCTCGTAGAGGGGGACGGGCACGGCGCCGGCGGCCCAGGTCGCCCAGTCGACGAGCGACCACTCGTACCGGGTGCGCGACATGATGCCGACACGGTCGCCGGGCTGGACGCCGCGGGCGACCAGGCCCTTGGCGACGGCCACGACCTCGGCGTCGAACTCGCGAGCGGTCAGGGGGATCCAGGGGCCACCGGCCTGGGTCTTGTGCTCGACCAGGACGCGGTCGGGCGTGTCGCGGACACGGGCGGCGAACAGGTCGTTGAGGTTGTGCGAGGGATCGACCTCGACGAGCAGGGGCGTGTGGAACTCGTCCATTCTGGCTCCAGTGGCAGTGGCGAAGTGTGCGACGAGGATACGTGACGTGACAAGGGCCACATCCTCGCCCGAACGGGTAGCCTCCACCAGGTTCGACGGGACGATGGGCGCACGCGGCGCGCGCCGCGCCCGCTAGCGTGGGTGGCCGCGGACCAGCACGGTCGCGGACCCCCCGGCACTGACGCGTAGGAGCACTCACGGACATGCACGCCATCGGTGTGGACATCGGCGGGACGAAGATCGCGGCAGGCGTGGTCGACGAGGACGGCGTGATCCTCGCGCAGACGCGGGTCGAGACGTCCCCGGACGACGTCGCCGGCATCGACCGGGCCATCGCGGAGGTGTACGGCGAGCTCGCGGGCTCCTACGAGATCGGTGCGATGGGCCTCGCGGCGGCCGGCTTCGTCGCGGCCGACCGCTCGGGCGTCCTGTTCGCGCCGAACATCGCGTGGCGCGACTACCCGCTGCGCGACAAGGTCAAGGCCCTCATCGCCGACGACATCACCGTGGTCGTCGAGAACGACGCCAACGCGGCCGGCTGGGCGGAGTTCCGCTACGGCGCCGCGCGCGACGTCGACGACATGCTCATGCTCACCGTCGGTACCGGCCTGGGCGGCGCGATCGTCTCGAACGGCGAGCTCGTCCGCGGCGCGTGGGGCGTGGCCTCCGAGGTCGGGCACATGCGCGTCGTGCCCGGCGGGCACTACTGCGGCTGCGGGCACGAGGGCTGCTGGGAGCAGTACGCGTCCGGCAGCGCCCTGGTGCGCGACGCGCAGGCCGCCGTCCTCACGCAGCCCGACCGCGCGCAGCGGCTCCTGGAGCTCGCGGGCGACGCCGAGAAGCTCGTCGGCCCGCAGATCACGCAGGCGGCGCAGGAGGGCGACCCCCTGGCGATCGACCTGCTGGCCGAGCTCGGCCGCTGGCTGGGCGAGGGCGCCGCGTCCGCGACCGCGCTGCTCGACCCCGCGCTGATCGTCGTCGGCGGCGGTGTCGTCGCGGCCGGCGACCTGCTGCTCGCCCCGGCGCGCCGCGGGTTCGCGGAGCAGCTCTCGGGCCGCGGCCACCGGCCCGAGGCGACGTTCGTGCCCGCCTCGATGGGCAACGACGCCGGCATGGTCGGCGCGGCGGACCTCGCGCGCCTCTGACGACCTGCACGACGAGCCCCGGGGTGGACGCCTCGGGGCTCGTCGACGTCCCGGCCGGGCCAGCGGCGCTGGTGCGGGTCGCGTCCGGTCAGACGACCGCGCCGGTGTCGTCGTCCTCGGGGTCGCGCCGGTGCGGCATGCGCCACAGCAGGATCGCGACGCCGATGACGAACACCACGGCCGCGGCCTGCACGAGCGCCTGCGGCGCGTCGCGCCACGCGACGAGCACGACGAGCAGGAAGACCGGCATCCCGGCGGCCGCGAACCACGCCATCGTGAGGAGCGGGTCACCGCCGAGCACCGGCCCGGGGTCGGGCGGCACGAAGTGCTCCTCGGCGTCGACGGTGCTCTCCGCGTCGTCGTACTGCGTCGTCCCGTCCCAGTCGCGCCCCTCGGCCTCGCGCGCGGGCCGCACGACGCGCGCGTCCGGACCCCAGGCGACGCTCGCGTCGGGTGTCGTCGGCGCAGCGGGCTCCGCCGTCCGGGTGGTGCGCGGGTCGTCGTCCTCGTCGTCGCCCGTGTAGCCGGCGAGGTCCCCGAGCTGTGCGACGATCGCGTCCCAGCGCTCGTCGTCGCTCTGCGGCTGCTCGGGCGAGGGATCGTGCGGGTGGTCGCCGTCGGCCGGTCCGGACGCGTCGGGACCCCGGTGGGGGACCGCGTCGTCGGGGTCGTCGGGGCGTGCAGCCATGAGAGCACTCTAGAGTCGGACGGAGCGGTCGGGGACGCCGGGCGCCGGTCGGGCCGTCGTGGGCGTCGTCCGGTGCCGTGCGACCTGGTCCGTCGGGTGTGCGTGCTCGGGTCCGAGCGTGCCGCCGGTCGCGTCGGCTGAGAGGTGGGCAGTTGTTCTACTGGTTGATGAAGCGGGTGTTCGTGGGCCCGTTGCTGCACCTCGTCTACCGACCCTGGGTGCGGGGTGCGCAGCACGTCCCGGACTCCGGGGCGGCGATCCTCGCGAGCAACCACCTGGCGGTGATCGACTCGTTCTTCCTGCCCCTGGTCCTGGACCGCGAGCTCGTGTTCATCGGCAAGCAGGAGTACTTCACGGGGCGTGGGCTCAAGGGCCGGATGACCGCGGGGTTCATGCGCGGTGTCGGCACCATCCCCGTCGACCGTGGGGGCGGCAAGGCCAGCGAGGCGGCCCTCAACACGGGCCTGCGCCGGCTGTCCGAGGGTGACCTGTTCGGCATCTACCCCGAAGGCACCCGCAGCCCCGACGGCCGCCTCTACCGCGGCAAGACCGGCGTCGCACGGCTCGCGCTCGAGTCCGGGGCACCCGTGATCCCCGTCGCGATGGTCGGCACCGAGATCGCGCAGCCCCTCGGGCGCAAGATCCCCAAGGTCATGCGGATCGGCGTCGTCATCGGCGAGCCCCTCGACTTCAGCCGCTACCGGGGCATGGAGAACGACCGGTTCATCCTGCGCTCGGTCACCGACGAGATCATGTACGCGATCATGAGCCTGTCCGGTCAGGAGTACGTCGACGTGTACGCGGCGACGCAGAAGGCGCGCATCGCGACGGGCCACCCCGCGGTGACGGGCGACGTCCAGGACCACCTGCCCGCCGCGCCCGGCGGTCGGCCGGTCCCGGACGTCCAGGTTCCGGTCCCACCCGAGGAGGGGTCGGAGCGTCAGTAGGATGAGCGGGTCGGTCAGACCGACCGCGCACGGACCGCGCCCCCCGCTCGGGGTGGTGGGTCCGGCGTGACAGGGCGGGAACGCCGGTGCGCGTCCGCCGTGCTCATCTACGAGAGGTGTGTCTCATGTCGGTTCGTCGCGTCGCCCTCCTGACCGCAGGTGGCTTCGCTCCGTGCCTGTCGTCCGCCGTCGGTGGCCTCATCGAGCGCTACACCGAGATCGCTCCGGACGTCGAGATCATCGCGTACGAGCACGGCTACTACGGTCTGCTGCGTGGCGACAAGATCGTCATCGACGCGGACACGCGCAAGAAGGCCGGCATCCTGCACCGCTTCGGCGGCTCGCCGATCGGCAACTCGCGGGTCAAGCTCACCAACGCGAAGGACTGCGTCAAGCGCGGCCTCGTGCAGGAGGGCCAGGACCCGCTGCAGGTCGCCGCGGAGCAGCTCAAGGCCGACGGCGTCGACGTCCTGCACACCATCGGTGGCGACGACACGAACACGACGGCCGCCGACCTGGCCGCGTACCTCGCGGACAACGGCTACGGCCTGACGGTCGTCGGCCTGCCCAAGACGATCGACAACGACGTGGTCCCGATCCGCCAGTCGCTCGGCGCGTGGACCGCCGCCGAGGAGGCCGCGGGCTTCGCCGCGAACGTCATCGGCGAGCACCGCTCGGGGCCGCGCATGCTCATCGTGCACGAGGTCATGGGCCGGCACTGCGGGTGGCTGACGGCCGCCGCGGCCGCCGAGTACCGCAAGTGGCTCGACCAGCAGGAGTGGGTCCCCGGGATCGGCCTGTCGCGCGAGCGCTGGGACATCCACGCCGTCTTCGTGCCCGAGTTGGCGCTCGACATCGACGCCGAGGCCGCGCGCCTCAAGAAGGTCATGGACGAGCAGGGCAACGTCAACATCTTCCTGTCGGAGGGTGCGGGCATGCACGAGATCGTCGAGCAGCTCACCGCCGCCGGCACGCCGCCCGAGCGCGACCCGTTCGGCCACGTGAAGCTCGACACGATCAACCCGGGCCAGTGGTTCGCGAAGCAGTTCGCGGAGAAGCTCGGCGCCGAGAAGACGATGGTCCAGAAGTCCGGCTACTACTCGCGCGCCGCGGCCGCGAACGCCGAGGACCTGCGCCTCATCAAGTCCATGACCGACCTGGCGGTGGAGTGCGCCCTGCGCGGCGAGTCCGGCGTCATCGGGCACGACGAGGAGCAGGGCGACGTGCTGCGCGCCATCGAGTTCCCGCGCATCGCGGGCGGCAAGGCGTTCGACGTCTCGCAGCCCTGGTTCGGCGAGCTGCTGACCGACATCGGTCAGCCGCTCGTCCCGGCGAGCCACTGATGAGCGTCGAGCCGGACCCGCAGGTCCTTGCCGGGCTGGACGCCTGGCGGGACCTGACCGCGGGCCAGCAGCCGCAGTGGCCGGACCGTACCGCGCTCGAGCAGGTCTCGACCCGTCTGGCCGCCCTGCCGCCGCTCGTGTTCGCGGGGGAGGCCGACGCGCTGCGCGGCCACCTCGCGGCGGCGGGCCGGGGCGAGGCGTTCCTGCTCCAGGGCGGGGACTGCGCCGAGACCTTCGCCGAGGCGACCGCGGACAACATCCGCAACAAGATCAAGACGATCCTGCAGATGGCGGTCGTGCTCACGTACGGCGCGAGCCTGCCCGTCGTGAAGATGGGCCGGATGGCGGGGCAGTACGCCAAGCCGCGCAGCTCCGACGCGGAGACGCGCGACGGCGTGACGCTGCCCGCGTTCCGCGGCGACATCATCAACGGGTTCGACTTCACGCCCGAGGCGCGGACCCCGGACCCGCAGCGGCTGCTGGAGGCGTACCACACGTCCGCCTCGACGCTGAACCTCATCCGTGCGTTCACGACGGGCGGCTTCGCGTCGCTGCTGCGCGTGCACGAGTGGAACCGCGGGTTCACGACGAACCCGGCGTACTCGCGCTACGAGGAGATCGCCGCCGAGATCGACCGTGCGATCCGCTTCATGGCGGCGTGCGGCGCGGACTTCGACGCGCTGCGGACGGTCGACTTCTACTCGTCGCACGAGGGCCTGCTCCTCGACTACGAGCGGCCGCTCACGCGCATCGACTCACGGACCGGGCTGCCGTACGACTGCTCGGCGCACTTCCTGTGGATCGGCGAGCGCACCCGGCAGCTCGACGGGGCGCACGTCGACTACTTCTCGCGCGTGCAGAACCCGCTCGGCATCAAGCTCGGGCCCACGACGACCGGTGACGACGCGCTCGCGCTCATCGACCGGCTCAACCCGAGCGGCGAGCCGGGGCGCATCACGTTCATCACGCGCATGGGCGCCGGCAAGGTCCGTGACCTGCTGCCCGCGCTCGTCGAGAAGGTGACGGCCGACGGCCGTCCCGTCACGTGGGTGTGCGACCCGATGCACGGCAACGGCATTACGTCCGCCACCGGGTACAAGACGCGGCGGTTCTCCGACGTCATGGACGAGGTCGCGGGCTTCTTCGAGGTGCACCGCGCACTGGGCACCGTGCCCGGCGGCCTGCACATCGAGCTCACCGGGGACGACGTCACCGAGGTGCTCGGCGGCTCGGAGCAGATCGACGACGAGGGCCTCGCGCGCCGGTACGAGACGCTGGTGGACCCGCGCCTCAACCACCAGCAGTCGCTGGAGATGGCGTTCCAGGTCGTGGAGCTGCTCCGCAAGGCCTGACGCGTCCCGCGTCGCGACGGGCGGCCACCTGACCTCGGTCGGGGTGGCCGCCCGTCGGCGTCAGCGGGCGTGGGTCGTCCGCCCGGAGCCTCGGCCGTGCCGGTCGCCTCCGCGGGCCCGACCGTACCGGCCGCCTCCGCGGGTCAGACGACGGTGAGCGTGATCGTCGTGCCCTTGGCGACCTTCTCGCCGGGGGCGACGCTCTGGTCGCGCACCGTCCCGAAGACGCCGCCGAGCACGTTGCTCCGCTTGGGCACCATGCCGAGCTTGGTGAGCTCCTCGGCGGCCTTGTCGTACTGCATGCCCGTGAACTTCGGGATCTCGAACGTCTCCGGACCCTTCGAGACCGTGAGGGTGACGGTGTCGCCCCGGAGCAGCTCGGTCTTGTCGGGCGGGTTCTGCGAGATGACGAGGCCGGCGTCGACGGTGTCGCTGAACGCCTCGGCGGTGCCGACCTTGAGGCCGAGACCGGTGAGCGTCGCGGTGGCCGACTCGAGCGACTCGTTGACGACGCTGACGACGTCGACGGGCGCGGGGCCCTTCGAGACGACCAGGCTCACCGCGGTGTCGCGGACGGTCTGCGCGCCGGGCTCCGCGGGGGTGCCGTCCGGGAGCGTGGCGCGGATGACGACCCCGTTGGGGATCGTGTCGTCGTACGCGGCCGGCGGGTAGGTCGCGACGAGACCCGCGGCGACGAGCGCGGCCTCCGCGGTGGCCTGCAGCTCGCCGACGACGCCCTGCGGGACGTTGACGTAGTCGGGGCCTTTCGAGACCGTCAGCTCGACGGTGCCGTCCTTGCGCACCGGCTCGCCCTGCGCGGGCGACGCGCCGACGACCGTGCCGACCGGCGCCGTGGCGTCGAACACGGTGACCGAGCGGACGCCGAGGCCGGCGTCGTCGAGCGCGGTCCGTGCCGCGGCCTCCGGGAGCTGCACGACCTCGGGGACCGTCGTCCACGCGCCCGGGCCGACCTGCAGGTACCACCACGTGCCGCCGCCGCCGAGGGCGAGCAGCAGAGCGAGGACCGCGGCGGCGACGACGCGACGGCGGCGACGCGGGCGCACGGGCTCGGCGGACGCGACGACCGGGACGGGGATCGACAGCGCAGCACCCAGGCCGATGGGCAGTGCGACGGTCGCCCCGGGCGGGGGAGCCGTCGCGAGCCGCGTGGTCTCGGCCGAGGGGTCGTCGTCGCGCTCGGCACCGTCGAGGTCGGTCTCGTCCGGGTCGGTCGCGGTGGGCAGCGTGATCGACGGGGCGACGTCGGCGCGGCGGCCGAGCGTCTCGTCGTCGAGCGCGAGGCGGGTGCGGCGGACGAGCGCGAGCGCCGCGGCCGCGTCGACCGGCCGGTCGTCGGGGGAGCGGGCGGCGAGCGCCTGCACGAGCTCGTCGATCTCCACCGGCAGCCAGCCGACGGTGTCGGACGGCGCGGGGATGTCGTTGTTGACGTGCTGGAACGCCACCTGGATGGGCGTCTCGCCGGTGAACGGCTGCGCGCCCGCGAGCATCTCGTAGAGCAGGATCCCGCACGCGTAGACGTCCGTCCGGGCGTCGCTGGCACCGCGGACGACCAGCTCGGGCGCGAGGTACGCGACGGTCCCCAGGACGGTGCCTGTGGTCGTGGCCGTCACCTCGGTCACGGCGCGCGCGAGCCCGAAGTCGGCGAGCTTGACCCGCTCGTCGGTCGCCAGCAGCACGTTCTCCGGCTTGATGTCGCGGTGCACGAGCCCCACGCGGTGCGCGGCGGCCAGCGCGTCGAGCACCGACTCGGTGACGCGCAGCGCGTCGCCGACGGTCAGCGCGCCCTGCTCCGCGATCCGGCGGCGCAGGTTGGACCCGTCGACGTACTCCATCGTCAGGTAGCTGGTCTCGCCGTCCAGGCCCTGGTCGTAGACCCCGACGAGGCCGGGGTGCGTCAGCCGCGCGGCCGTCCGGGCCTCGCGTCGGAAGCGTGCGACGAAGTCTGCGCCCGACGCGCCCTCCGCGAGGTGGGAGTGCATCACCTTGAGCGCGACGTCCCGGTCGAGACGGCGGTCGACCGCCAGGTAGACGGTGGCCATCCCGCCCCGGGCGATGCGGGACACGACCTCGTACCGCCCGTCGACCAGACGGCCCACGAGCGGATCGGTGACGGTGGCTCCCACGCGCAGGAGTCTACGGTCGGGGGCGCCCGGATCGGCGCAGGCGGGCCGTCAGGCGAACCGCGTCATGTGGGCCTGCACGTTCGCGACGTACCGCTGGGTGTCCGCGAACATCCCGTTGCGCTTCACCGAGGACGCGCCCTGGTAGTAGCCCGCGATGGCGGTCGGCAGGTCGGGTGCGTTGCGGACGAGCGAGCGCAGGATCGCGACGCCGGCGGTGACGTTGTCGTCCGGGTCCAGCAGGTTCAGCTGGCGGCCGACGAGCTCGGACGCCCACTGCCCGGACGACGGGATCACCTGCATCGTGCCGATGGCGTTGGCGGGGGAGACGACGGCGTGGTTGAAGCCGGACTCCTGGTACGCGACGGCGAGCGCGAGGGCGGGGTCGACCCCGAGGGCCTGCGCGGTCGCCGTGATCTTCGCGCGCATGTCCGCCTTCGACGGCACCGCGCCCGCGCGCAGCGACGCGAGGTTCGCGTTCGCGGCGGCGACGGTCGTCTCGGGGTAGGTGCGGCCCGCGAACGTCGACCCGACCGAGGTCGCGGCGGCGGGCGCGACGCCCGGGATGCTGAGCTTCTGACCGATGCGGATGAACGCGCGGGAGTCGAGCCCGTTGGCCGCGACGATCGCGGCGGTCGTGGTGCCGTACCGGGTCGCGAGGGCGGACACGGTCTCGCCGCTCGCCACCGTGTGGGTCGCGGCCGTCGTCGTGGGTGCTGCGGCCGCGACCGGGGCTGCGGCGGCAGTCGTCCCGCCTGCGCCGGGGACCGTCAGCGTCTGGCCGATGCGGATGAACGCGCGCGAGTCGAGCCCGTTGGCCGCGACGATCGCGGCCGTCGTCGTGCCGTGGCGCGACGCGATGCGGCTCACGGTGTCGCCGGAGCGGACGGTGTAGCTCGCCGCGGCGGGAGCGGGCGCGGCGGTGGCGGCCGGGGCGACACGGACGGCCGGCGTCCCCGTCGGGATCGTGAGGACCTGCCCGATCCGGATGCGCGACGCGTCGGTCAGCGCGTTGGCCTGCGCGACCGCGCCGACGGTCGTGCTGTGCCGGGCGGCGATGTGGCTCACCGTGTCGCCGGAGCGGACCGTGTACTGGTCGTCGGCGTGGGCGCCGGTCCCGGTCGCCGTGACCGCGACGGCCGCGATCGCGAGCGTGGTGCCCGTGCCGGTGGCGGCGCGACGCAGCCCGTCGGCGCGTGAGGTGGCGAGCGGCGTCATGGTGGTCCCCCGGGGTGGGTCTGAAGTGACCCGTGGTGCTGATGTGAATGAAGTGACAAAACATGAACGTAGCCGAGGGAATGGGTGAACGAAAGCGCGCGGGCGAATTGCGGCCCTGTAATTCGCCGTTGCGTACTCTTGTCGGGTGAACGACTCCACGCCCGCCCCGGACGACCTCGTCGACGAGTGGCTGACCCTCCCCGACGTCGCCGAGCGGACCGGCCTCGACGTGAGCAAGGTGCGCCGCCTGCTGCAGGAGCGCAAGCTCGTCGCCGTGCGACGCGGCGAGCCCCGCGTCCTGTCCGTCCCCGCGCAGTTCCTCGTGCCCGGCCACCTCGCGAACCCTGCCCAGCCGACCACGCCGCGCGACAACGCCGCCTCGACGGTCCTCGCCTCGCTGCACGGGACGCTGACCGTCCTCGCCGACGCCGGGTTCTCCGACGAGGAGGCCGTGACGTGGCTCTTCACGCCCGACGAGTCGCTGCCCGGCACGCCGGTCGACGCGCTCCGCGCGGGCCGCAAGACCGAGGTCCGGCGGCGGGCACAGGCCGAGCTCTGACCGTCCTGGCGTCAGTCTCGGACCGACGCCCGGTGTGGCCGTCGTCGTGGCCCGACCTCCGCCGTGGCCTGACCTCGGCCGTGGGCTGACCTCAGCCGTGGGCTGACCTCAGCCGCGCACCGGCGTCGCGTGCCGGCCGGTGCGTCACCGGCCGCGGTCAGGCGTGCCGGTCGACCGCGGCGTGCGCGAGCTGCGCGATCCGGCTCGCCGCGGGCTCCGCCCAGCCCCGCGCGTCCATGACGGCGAACGCGCGGGCCGCGAGCTCGTCGATCGTGCGCTCGACGTCCTCCACCGCCCCGGACGAGGCGATCGCCGCGGCGAGCTCCGCGACCGTCGCGTCGGTCATCGTCCGGTCGCCCAGGTGCTCGCGCAGCAGGGCGACGGTGCCCGCGTCGCCCGACTCGCGCGCCCGGCGGAGCGCCCGCGCGACGAGCACCGTCCGCTTGCCCTCGCGCAGGTCGTCGCCCGCAGGCTTGCCCGTGGTCGCCGGGTCGCCGAACACGCCCAGCAGGTCGTCGCGGAGCTGGAACGCCTCGCCCAGCGGCAGGCCGAGAGACCGGCACGCGGCCAGCGCGTCGTCGTCCGCGTCGGCGAGCGAGGCCCCCAGGACGACCGGGTGCTCGACGCTGTAGCGCGCCGACTTCGCCCGGATGACGTCGCGTGCCCGTGCCTCGTCCGCGTCGGCGTCGTCCCCCCACGGGAGCGACTGCGCAAGGACGTCGAGGTACTGGCCGACGGTCACCTCCGTCCGCATGAGGTCGAACACGGCGCGTGCCCGTGCCGCCCGCGACGCCGGGGCGGACGCGAGCGCCGCCGCGAACTCCTCCTCGCTCGCCACGAGCGCGAGGTCGCCCAGCAGGATCGCCGCCGACGCCCCGAAGCGCCGCTCGTCGCCCGCGAGGCCGCGCTCGCGGTGCAGCCGCTCGAACGTGCGGTGCGCCGACGGCATGCCGCGACGCGTGTCGGAGTCGTCCATCACGTCGTCGTGGAACAGCGCGGCCGCCTGGAAGAGCTCGAGCGCGGCACCGACCCGGACGACGGCCTCGGCCTCCGGGGTGCCGGGCTGCCCCCCGTGGGCGCGCCACGACCACCAGCAGAAGGCCGCCCGCAGGCGCTTCCCCCCGGACAGCATGCGGGCGAGCGCGTCGACGAGAGGTCGGGTGTCCTCGCTCACGGCCAGCAGCGACGCGGTGAGCCGGGCGACGTGCTCGGCGAGGACGGCGTCGACCTGCGGCCGGACGTCCTCGAGGTCGACGAGTGCGGGCTCGGCGGTCATCCCCGCAGCCTAGGTGGTCGGCGGGCGCACCCGGCCGCCGAGCGTCAGCGTGCGGACGCCGTCACGGTCGAGGATGCCGACGACCAGCAGCTCGCTGCCGTCCGCCCGCGAGAACGTGGACTGGGCGGCCAGCCCCGCCTCGGGGGCCGGCGGCGTCGACTCCGCGAACCCGGCCGCGAGCAGCGGGGCGCGGACCGCGTCGAGGAGCGCGGCGGCGTCCTGGACGGTCCGCAGGTTGAGGCTCACCTCGATCAGGTCCGAGCCCTCGACGGGACGCGCCGAGGAGACCAGCACCTCGGCGCCGTCGGGCACCACGACCAACGTCGACGGGAAGCCCTCGGCGAGCTCACCGACGGCGGACGCGGTCGCGTCGTCCGTGGGCAGGAGGGACTCGGTCGGGACCGGCGTGGACGACAGGGTGGACGTCGAGCTGTCCGAGGGGGCGACCGTCGCCGGTGTGCTCGTCGTGCAGCCCGCGAGCAGGGCGGCCACGGCGAGGGCGGTCAGCCCGGTGAGTCCGGTGGGCGCGGCGGACCTGCGGGGGCGTGGCACCGGGCCAGGGTAGTCGTCCCCGCAGGCGGCAGACGGCGGACGGCGCACGGCGGACGGCGGGCGGGTGGACGGGTGGCCGTCGGTGTCGGGCGCCCCGCGTCGAGGCGTCCACACCCGCGCCCGGCGCGCTCCCGCCCACAGCCGGGCGTCGGCGCGCCCCCGGCCGCCTCGCTGCTGCGGTGTGCTCCCGGCATGGACACCACGACCCTGCGCGTGAGCGAACCGCGCGAGCTCCTCGCCCTCGTCCCGCACCGGCTGGGCTTCCACCCCCGCGAGAGCGTCGTGGCGGTGAGCCTGCGACCACCGCGCGGACGCGTCGGCGTCGTCGCGCGCGTGGACCTCGACCGGCTCGCCGACCCGGACGCCGGCGGCGCGCGGGCCCGTGCGCTCGTCACGCTGCTCGGCGAGGACGGCGCCCGGCGTGCCCTGCTCGTCGTCTACACGCGCGACGACCCCCGCGGCCCGGCGGGGACCGCCGTCCGTCGTGCCGTCGCGCACGTCCGGGAGGCCGCCGCGCTGTCGCTCGGCGACGTCGCCGCGTGGGCCGTCACCAGCACCGGCTACCTCTCGCTCGACTGCTCCGACGCCTGCTGCCCTCCGGGCGGCCGGCCGCTGCGGGACCTGGAGACGACCCAGACCGGCGCACGCCTGGTCCTCGCCGGGTCGGCCGTCCTCGACTCGCGCGACGACCTGGCCCGGATCCCGCCCGCCGACGCCGGACGCCGCCGCGGCGTCGCCCGCGCCCGCCGCCGGTGGGAGGAGCGACGCGAGGCCGCGCTCGCCGAGGGGGACGACGCCCTGCGGGCGTGGCGGCTCGACAGCCTCGCGGCCTGGCGTTCCGCGGTGGTCCTCACGCCCCCGATCGGTGTCGACCGCTCGACCGAGGAGCCGGTCCGCGACCTCGGGACCGTGGCGCCCGACGAGCCGGCCCCCGACGGCTCGGCCGACGCCTGGTCGACACCCGGCCCGGGCCGGGCGGGCACCGGGCGCGGCCCGTCGCAGCGCGCTCCATGGGGACGGCTCGAGGCCGGGCTCGCCGACCGCCGGGTCCGCGACGCGGTGCTCGTCGCGCTCGTGCCCGGGACGGGCGACCTGCCCGAGCGCAGCGTCGCGACGCAGACCCCGGACGCCGTCGTGGACGCGGCGATCGGGCGCGCGGTGGCGTCGATCGTCGACCCGGCACGTGCGGTCCCGCCGCCGGCCGACGCGGCGCGGCACGAGCACGCCCTCGAGCAGGTCGTGGCCCTCGGCAGGACCGGCCACCAGGCCCCTGCGCTCACCCTGCTCGCGATGCTCGCCTGGTGGCGGGGCGACGGAGCCCGCGCGTCGGTGCTGCTCGACCGCGCGCTCGCGGACGACCCTGCGCACCGCCTCGCCCGGCTGCTCCTCGAGGTGCTGACCGCGGCGATCGCCCCCGGCTGGGTCCGTCGCGCCGGGTAGGCGCGACGGCGGTCCCCGACGCCTGACCTCGAACGTGGGGCGGACCTCGGGTAGCGTCACGGCCACGGCGTCCAGCGCCGATGACGAGGGAGGACCGATGAGCGGCATCGTGGTCGGCTACCTGGCCACCCCCGAGGGGCGAGCGGCGCTCGACGCGGCGCTCGAGGAGGCGCGCCGGCACGAGACGACGGTCGTCGTCGTCGCGAGCGCGCGTCCCGACGAGGGGGAGCAGCGGGCGGCCCTCGAGGAGGCGCTCGCGCAGGTCGCGTCCGAGCTCGCGGCCGAGGGGGTCTCCCACGAGGTGCGGCTGCTCGACGGCGGCGACGTCGCCGACGACCTCATCGCGACGGCGGAGGACGTGGCGGCCGAGCTCGTCGTCATCGGTCTGCGACGACGCAGCCCTGTGGGCAAGCTCATCCTCGGTGCGAACGCCCAGCGCGTGCTGTTCGACGCGCCCTGCCCTGTGCTGACGGTCAAGCCCGCGTCCTGACGGTCGCGCCGACGACCTGACGGTCGAGCGGACGACCTGACGGTCGAACCCGTGACGTTCATGAAGGCCACGCCGACGACCTGACGGTCGAGACCGTGACGACGCCCTCCGGACGTCGGCCCGGCGGCCGTGGCCCCACGCGACGGAGCGCCCGCCGCAGTCGTCCTCGACCACCCTCGAGCGTGCGCCTGGGCGCGCCGGTGAGGGAATGGTCCTGGACGCTCGTTCGTTGAACACTCGAAAGCCCATGAAGGACGCCCCACGAGGGCGCCACACCCGTGCCGGGCACCGCCGTGGGCGGCGCGCGCCGGTACAATATGGGTCTACCTCCCGGCTCCCGCTCCGGGTGTCGCGCTGCCGAAAGGTCGTTCGTGTCGTCCCAGACCCCGCATCCCGCACTCCCGCGTGAGTTCGAGCACCCCGCTCTGCAGGACCTCGTCCTGCGTGGGCGGACACATGGCACCGTCGGAGCCGAGGAGCTGCGTACGGCCTGCGAGCAGGCGGACGTCCAGGACGCGAAGCGCCTGAAGGCCGTCATGCGCGGCCTCGCGACCGCGGGCATCGGCGTCCGCGAGCCCGCTGCCCCCGCCCGTGCGGTGGCCGCGACGAGCGCCAAGGCGCGCACGTCCGCGAAGGCGGTCGTGGCCGGCGACGACGCGCAGGACGCCGCGACGACGACGACCGCCCCGAAGAAGGCCGCGGCGCCCAAGGCAGCGGCGAAGCCCGCGGCGAAGACGGCCTCGGCCAAGCCCGCGACGAAGGCGCCCGCGAAGGCGAAGGCGGCCGCGAAGCCCGAGACCGAGTCGGACGAGGCTCCGGAGGACGGCGAGGAGCTCGAGGACGTCGACATCGACGCCGAGGCGCTCACGGACGACGCCGAGGTCGACGTCGCCGCGGACACCACGGAGGACGTCGCCGAGGGCGACGACGAGGAAGGCACGCCTGCCGCCCCGGCCGCGAAGGCCGAGGAGGAGTCCGAGGACAGCGCCGGCTTCGTGTACTCCGACGCCGACGACGACGACGCTCCCGTGCAGCAGGTCGTCACGGCGGGCGCGACGGCGGACCCGGTCAAGGACTACCTCAAGCAGATCGGCAAGGTCGCACTCCTCAACGCGGAGCAGGAGGTCGAGCTCGCCAAGCGCATCGAGGCCGGCCTGTTCGCCGAGGAGCGGCTCAACGCGGGCATCACGATGGAGCCCAAGCTGCGTCGCGAGCTCGAGTGGATCGCCGGCGACGGGCGCCGCGCGAAGAACCACCTGCTCGAGGCCAACCTGCGTCTGGTCGTCTCGCTCGCCAAGCGCTACACGGGTCGCGGGATGCTCTTCCTCGACCTGATCCAGGAGGGCAACCTCGGCCTGATCCGTGCGGTCGAGAAGTTCGACTACACCAAGGGCTACAAGTTCTCGACGTACGCGACGTGGTGGATCCGCCAGGCGATCACGCGCGCCATGGCCGACCAGGCGCGGACCATCCGCATCCCGGTGCACATGGTCGAGGTCATCAACAAGCTCGCGCGCGTCCAGCGCCAGATGCTCCAGGACCTGGGCCGCGAGCCCACGCCGGAGGAGCTGGCCAAGGAGCTGGACATGACGCCCGAGAAGGTCGTCGAGGTCCAGAAGTACGGCCGTGAGCCCATTTCGCTGCACACGCCCCTCGGCGAGGACGGCGACAGCGAGTTCGGCGACCTCATCGAGGACTCCGAGGCGGTCGTGCCGGCCGACGCCGTGAGCTTCACGCTGCTGCAGGAGCAGCTGCACCAGGTGCTGGACACCCTGTCCGAGCGTGAGGCGGGCGTCGTCTCGATGCGCTTCGGCCTGACGGACGGCCAGCCGAAGACGCTCGACGAGATCGGCAAGGTCTACGGCGTGACGCGTGAGCGCATCCGCCAGATCGAGTCGAAGACCATGTCGAAGCTGCGGCACCCGTCGCGGTCCCAGGTCCTGCGGGACTACCTCGACTGAGTCGGTCCTCCCGACGAGAAGGCCCCGCCCTGCCGATGGCAGGTGCGGGGCCTTCGCCGTCCGGCGGGTGGTCGGCGCCGGTGTCGTCGCGCGTGCGCGACGCGACGCGCCCTGACATGCGACGAGGCCCGGACCAGTGGCGGTCCGGGCCTCGTGGCCTAGGGGGTGCGCGACGTCAGCGCGCGGCGCCCGTCCCGGCGCCGTGCTCGGCGAGCAGGCGGTCGGTCTCGTCCTGGACGTGCGTGGCGACGTCGGAGAACTTCGGGGCGTGCTCCCGCGCGTGGTGCGCGCAGAACAGCAGTTCGCCCACGGGAAGCACCACGCGGACGTAGGCCTGCGCACCGCATCGGTCGCAACGGTCGGCTGCGGTCAACGGCTCGGTCATGGTCCCTGTCACGCCTCCATACAACCATCCCGTGCCCCGTTCCATCCCCCCCAGGGCGGGTGGTTCGCTCCCGGCGTACCGAACTGTGATCCGGCGCACACCCGGACGCGGGCGTGCGCGCCCGCGGCGGTGCCGGACCCGTCGGCGCGCACGGCGCTGCGGCATGGCACCCGGGTGCTGTCAGGTGTCCCGGCTACCATCGCCCCCGTGACGACGACTTCCCCGCAGTCCGGCTACACCGCTCGGCACCTGTCGGTGCTGGAGGGTCTGGAGGCCGTCCGCAAGCGTCCCGGCATGTACATCGGCACGACCGACAGCCGCGGGCTCATGCACTGCCTGTGGGAGATCATCGACAACTCCGTCGACGAGGCCCTCGCGGGGCACGGCGACCGGATCGACATCGTCCTGCACGCCGACACGTCGGTCGAGGTCCGGGACAACGGTCGCGGCGTCCCGGTCGACGTCGAGCCGAAGACCGGCCTCACGGGCGTCGAGGTCGTCTTCACCAAGCTGCACGCCGGCGGCAAGTTCGGCGGCGGCTCCTACGGCGCCTCGGGCGGCCTGCACGGCGTCGGCGCCTCGGTCGTCAACGCGCTGTCGTCGCGGCTCGACGTCGAGGTGGACCGCGACGGGCGCACGCACCGCATGACGTTCCACCGCGGCGAGCCGGGCGTCTTCGACGACGCCGCGGGCACGAGCCCGGAGTCGCCGTTCGAGCCGTTCGTGTCGGGCTCCGAGCTCGCGGTCGTGGGCAAGGTCGCGCGGGCGCGCACCGGCACCCGCGTGCGGTACTGGGCGGACCGGCAGATCTTCCCGAAGACGGCGGTGTTCTCCTACGACGAGCTGGTCACGCGGGCGCGCCAGACGAGCTTCCTCGTCCCGGGCCTCACGCTCACCGTCCGTGACGAGCGGGGGATCCCCGGCACCCCGGGCGCCGACGGCCCCCATGAGGAGACGTTCTTCCACAGCGGCGGCGTCGTCGACTTCGTCGACCACCTGTCGCCGGACCCGGCCGTCACCGACACGTGGCACCTCACGGGCGAGGGCACCTTCACGGAGACGGTGCCGGTCCTCGACGACCGGGGACACATGTCCCCGCAGGAGGTCAGCCGGACCTGCGAGGTCGACATCGCGCTGCGGTGGGGCACCGGGTACGAGACCGAGGTCCGCTCGTTCGTCAACATCATCGCGACGCCCAAGGGCGGCACGCACCTGGCGGGCTTCGAGACGGGGCTGCTGCGCACGCTGCGCAAGGCCGTCGAGGCCAACGCCCGTCGCCTGAAGATCAGCGCGAAGGACGCGGCCACGGAGCGCATCGAGAAGGAGGACGTGCTCGCCGGGATGACGGCGGTCGTCACGGTGCGCCTCGCGGAGCCGCAGTTCGAGGGCCAGACCAAGGAGGTCCTCGGCACGGGACCCGTGCGGGCGATCGTGGCCAAGGTCCTGGACACCGAGCTCGGCGGGATCCTCGTCTCGACGAAGCGCGAGCACAAGGCGCAGTCGGCGCTCCTGCTCGACAAGGTCGTGGGGGAGATGCGTGCGCGCCTGTCGGCCCGCAAGCAGAAGGAGATCTCGCGGCGCAAGAACGCGCTCGAGTCGTCGTCGCTGCCGGCGAAGCTCGCGGACTGCCGCATCGACGACGTGGAGCGCAGCGAGCTGTTCATCGTCGAGGGCGACAGCGCGCTCGGCACGGCCAAGCTCGCGCGCAGCTCGGACTTCCAGGCGCTGCTGCCGATCCGCGGCAAGATCCTCAACGTCCAGAAGGCGTCCGTCACGGACATGCTGAAGAACGCCGAGTGCGCGTCGATCATCCAGGTCATCGGCGCGGGCTCGGGGCGGACGTTCGAGCTCGAGGCGGCCCGCTACGGGAAGATCGTCATGATGACGGACGCCGACGTCGACGGCGCGCACATCCGGACCCTGCTGCTCACGCTGTTCTTCCGGTACATGCGTCCGCTCGTCGAGGCGGGGCGCGTGTACGCGGCCGTCCCGCCCCTGCACCGCATCGAGCTGGTCGGCAGCGGCGGCCGCAAGGTGGACCCGGCCGACCGGTACATCTACACGTACTCCGAGGCCGAGCTTGCGGCGACGCTCAAGCGGCTCGACCGCTCCGGCAAGAAGTACAAGGACGACATCCAGCGGTACAAGGGCCTCGGCGAGATGGACGCCGACCAGCTCGCGGAGACGACCATGGACCCGCGGCACCGGACGCTGCGGCGCGTGACGATGGACGCCGCCGCCCGGGCGGAGCAGGTCTTCGAGCTGCTCATGGGCTCGGACGTCGCACCCCGCAAGGACTTCATCGTCGCGGGCGCGCAGGCGCTCGACCGCTCCCGCATCGACGCCTGACGCCGCGGGCTCGCCGGCAATCCGCTTGCCCGGCCGCCGCAGTCGCGGCGAGGCTGGTCGGATGAGCATCGACCTGCCGACGACCTCGCTCCCGACCATCGCCGAGCGGGCCGCCGCACCCGCGGTGTGCCCGCTGCCCGACCCGGCCCTCGGGCTGACGTGGCGACCGATGACGACGGACGACGTCCCCGCGCTGACGGCGCTGCTGACCCGCATCGAGACGGCCGACGCACTGCCCTACCGCACGTCCGAGCCGGAGGTCGGCGAGAAGTTCGACGGCGACTGGAAGGACGTCGAGCGCAACACGCTCCTCGGCCTCGATGCCGACGGCGTGCCGCGCGCGTGGGCCGAGGTCGACCAGCCCCCGGGCGACACCCGGGTGGTGCGGGCGTTCGCGGACGGCGGCGTCGACCCCGCGTGGCGCCGGCGCGGCGTGGGCACCGCGGTCGTCGCCTGGTCGCACGCCCGCGCGCGGCAGGTGCTCGCCGCGTCCGGCAAGGACCTGCCGGCGCGCATCGCCAGCTACGTCTCGGACCAGGTGGTCGACGCGGCGCGTCTGCTCACGCGTGCCGGCATGACACCCGTGCGCTACTACGCGGAGATGCGCCGCCCGCTCGACGCCCCGCTCCCCGAGGTGGCCGTGCCGGCGGGTGTGCGCGTCGTCCCGTGGGCGCCGGAGCACGACGAGGGCGCCCGGCTCGCGCACAACGCGGCGTTCTCCGACCACTGGGGCAGCGAGCCCCGCACGCCGGAGCAGTGGGCGCACGGCCGGAGCATGTTCGCGCCGACGTGGAGCCTGGTCGCGCTCGACGACGCCGACCAGGTCGTCGGGTACCAGCTGTCGGGGCGTTACGAGGCCGACTGGGAGGTCAACGGCTACACCGCCGGGTACACCGAGCTGCTGGGCGTGGTGCGCGAGTGGCGTGGCCGCGGGCTCGCGTCGGCGCTGCTCGCCGCCACGATGGCGGCGTACCGGGCCGACGGCATGCAGTTCGCGGAGCTCGGGGTCGACACGGCGAACCGGACGGGCGCGCACCGGCTGTACACGGCGCTCGGGTACGAGGTCTTCGACAGCTCGACGATGTTCACCGTCGAGCTCTGACCGAGCCGACCGGGGGAGCGGCGGGGGAACGTGCTCGCACGGCCCGCGCCGCCGGTTAGCATCGGCGTCGGCCGGACGACGAGGTCCGGCCGCGTGCCGTCCCGGACGTGAGCGTCCGGTCCCAGGAGGTGGCCGTGCTCCGGTCGTCGTCGACCGCCGCCCGCGCGTGGTCGCTCGTGTTCGTCGTGGTGTCGCTCGTGCTGCTCGGTGCGCTCGTGGCGGGCGCCGACGAGGTCGCGGGCGTCGCGCAGTGGTGCGCGATGCCGGTGCTCGCCGCCGCGCTCGTGACCGCCACGCGGTGGCCGCGGGGCCGGCTCGCGACGTGGGCGCTCGTCGCCCTCGGGTGCTCGTGGCTCGGGGACACGCTGCCCGCGACGACCGACGGCGACGCGGCGTTCCTGCTCATGGTCGGCGGCTTCCTGCTGGCGCAGGTCGCGTACGTCGTGGCGTTCGCGCCCGACGCTCGGCGGTCCGTCGCGCTGCGCCGACCGGTGCTGCTCGTGCCGTACGCCGTCGCCCTCGTCGCGCTCGTCGGGCTGTGCGCGCCGCACGCGGGGGCGCTGCTCGTGCCCGTCGCGGTGTACGGCGGGGTGCTCGTCGCGATGGCGGTACTCGCGACCGGCGTGAGCCGTCTCGCAGGGGCCGCGGCCGCGGTGTTCGTCGTGTCCGACGCCCTCATCGCGCTCGAGGCGTTCGTCCCGTGGTGGCACCTGCCCGGGCAGGACGTGGCGGTCATGCTCACCTACCTCGTCGCGCAGGCGCTCCTCGCGGTCGCCGTCGTGCAGCGCAACCGGGGCGAGCGTCAGGCGCCACCGCTTCCCGTGGTGCGCCGCACGCCCGCCCCGAAGCCCGACAACGTGGTCGCGCTCGTCGTCTGACGCCGGTCGAGCGACCGGACCGGCCGGACCCGACCGCGGGCCCCGCCGGTCAGCCGATGGTGTGCACCGGCGCCGGCAGCGGGGTGCCCGAGCCGTCGCGACGGTGGTCCGGCTCGGGCAGGTCGAGCGGCTGACCGCCCGATCCCGCCGCCCACGCCGGCCCCACGCCGACCCACGCGGCGAGCAGGACGTCCTCGCCCTTGAGGAACCGGTGGGACCGCACCCCGCCGGTGGCCCGCCCCTTGCTCGGGTAGGCGTCGAACGGGGTGACCTTCGCGGCACCCGCCTGCGTGCCGGGCAGTGCGCCCGACGACCCGGAGACGGTGACCACGACGGCCTGCGACGACTCCTCGGGTCGCACCGCGCCGAACGAGACGACCCGCTGGCCGCCCGCGAGCTTGATGCCGGCCATGCCGCCGGCCGACCGGCCCTGCGGACGGACCGCGGACGCCGCGAAGTGCAGCAGCGACGAGTCGGAGCTGACGAGCACGAGCTCGTCCTGGTCGCCGACGGCGACCGCGCCGACCACCTCGTCGTCGTCGCGCAGCGCGATGACGGTCCACTCGTCGCGGTTGTTCGGCACGTCGCCCGCGGCGACCCGCTTGACCGTGCCCTGCGCGGTCGCGAGCGCGAGCGTCGGGGCGTCGGCCGCGAGCGACGCGAGGCTCACGACGCGCTCGCCGGGCTGCAGCGCGACGACCTCGCTCAGCGGCACACCGCCGGACAGGGTCGGCGGGCCGTCGGTCGGCGGGAGCGCCGGCAGGTCAAGGACGGAGACCCGCACGAGACGGCCCCGCGAGGTCACGGCGCCGATGTCGGCGCGCGCGGTCGTCGGCACGGCCGACGCGAGGACGTCGTGCTTCGCTCGGCGCGCGTCGGGCGAGCGGTGCGGGGCGTCCCCTCCGGCGGTGCGGGCCAGCAGGGAGGTGCCGGACAGCAGCGCCCAGCACGGCGAGTCCTCGATCTCGAGGGGCGTCGCCGACGAGCGGGCCGCGGCCGGGGCGCCCGCGACGGACGTGCCGCCGGCGGACTCGAGCAGGATCGTGCGTCGCGGCGTGCCGTACGTCGCGGCGACCTCCGCCATCTCGTCGGAGACCAGGACGCGCAGGCGGTGGTCGTCGCCGAGGATGGCCTGCAGCTCGGCGATCTCCGCGAGCAGCTGCTCCTTCTCGCGCTCGAGCTCGAGGCGGGAGAACTTCGTCAGGCGGCGCAGGCGCAGCTCGAGGATGTACTCGGCCTGCAGCTCCGACAGGTCGAAGACGGTCTGCAGCCGGGCGCGGGCGCTCTCCGCGTCGTCCGAGGAGCGGATGACCTGGATGACCTCGTCGATGTCGAGGATCGCGACGAGCAGGCCCTCGACGAGGTGCAGCCGCTCCTGCCGCTTCGTCAGGCGGTGCTCGGAGCGCCGTCGCACGACGGTGATGCGGTGCTCGACCCACACCTGCAGCAGCTCGCGCAGCCCGAGCGTGCGGGGCTGGCCGTCGACGAGCGCGACGTTGTTGATCGAGAAGGAGTCCTCGAGCGGCGTGAACCGGTAGAGCTGCTCGAGCACGGCCTCGGGGTGGAAGCCCGTCTTGACCTCGATGACGAGGCGCAGGCCGTGCTGCCGATCCGTGAGGTCGACCGCGTCGGAGATGCCGGAGAGCTTCTTGCTCTGCACGCCCTCCTTGATCTTCTCGATGACCTTCTCCGGGCCGACCATGTACGGCAGCTCGGTGATGACGATGCCCTTGCGCCGCGGCGTGACGTTCTCGACGACCGCGGTGGCGCGCGTGCGGAACGCGCCGCGGCCCGTGCGGTACGCGTCGCGCACGCCGTCGAGGCCGATGATCTTGCCGCCCGTGGGCAGGTCCGGGCCGGGCACGAACCGCAGCAGCTCCTCGAGCGTCGCGCCGGGGTGCATGACCAGGTGCCGGGCCGCCGCGACGACCTCGACGAGGTTGTGCGGCGCCATGTTCGTCGCCATGCCGACCGCGATGCCCGCCGCGCCGTTGACCAGCAGGTTCGGGATGGCGGACGGCAGGACCTCCGGCTGGGTGAGCTTGTTGTCGTAGTTCGGCACGAAGTCGACGACGTCCTCGTCGAGACCCGTCGTCATCGCGGTCGCCGACGGCGCCAGGCGCGCCTCTGTGTACCGGGGGGCGGCCGGGCCGTCGTCGAGCGAGCCGAAGTTGCCGTGACCGTCGACGAGCGGCAGACGCAGCGCGAAGGACTGCGCGAGGCGCACCATCGCGTCGTAGATCGGGGCGTCGCCGTGCGGGTGCAGCTTGCCCATGACCTCGCCGACGACGCGCGCCGACTTCACGTACGGCCGCTCGGGACGCAGCCCCATGTCGGCCATCTGGAACAGGATGCGGCGCTGCACGGGCTTGAGACCGTCGCGCGCGTCGGGAAGGGCCCGCGAGTAGATGACCGAGTACGCGTACTCGAGGAACGAGCCCTCCATCTCGGAGGCGACGTCTATGTCGACGACGCGCTCGACGAGGTCCTCGGGGGGCAGGTTCGGGGTCGCGGGGCGACGCGCCATGCGTGGTGCTCCTCGGTCCGGGCGGATGTGCGTCGACCATTGTCGCGCGTCCGAGGGGTCGCTCGGCCCCACGGCACGCGGGTGCGCACCACCGGGCCGGTCGTCCGGTTAGCCTGGCCCGCATGGCAGACGTCGACGTGGACGCGGCGCCACCCCCGCAGGCCGACGGCTACCCGGCGGCGTGGGAGGCGGACGTCGTGCTCTCCGACGGGACCACCACGCACGTGCGGCCCATCCGCGCCGCCGACGCGGACGCGCTGCAGGCGTTCCACGTCGCGCAGTCCGAGCGGTCCACCTACCTGCGGTTCTTCGCGCACATGGAGCGGCTGCCCGAGCGCGAGCTGCAGCGGCTCGTGACGGTCGACCACGTCGACCGGGTCGCGCTGGTCGCGGTGCACGTCGACGCCGAGGGCGTCGAGCACATCATCGGCGTCGCCCGTTACGACCGCCTCGTCGGCGAGGCGCCCGAGGAGGCGGAGGTCGCGTTCAACGTGTCCGACGCGCACCAGGGGCGGGGGATCGGGTCGGTCCTGCTCGAGCACCTCGCGGCGGCGGCGCGCGAGCGGGGGGTGCGCCGGTTCGTCGCCGACGTGCTGCCGCAGAACGGCCGCATGATCGCCGTGTTCCGCGAGGCGGGGTACGCGGTGACGCAGCAGACCGAGGACGGGGTGGTGAGCGTCGGCTTCGACATCGACCCGACCGACCGGTCGCTCGCCGTCATGGCGGACCGCGAGCACCGCGCGGAGGCCCGCTCGGTGCGCGACCTGCTCGCGGCGCGCACCGTGCTCGTCGTCGGGCCTGGTGTCGCCGACACCCTCGACGGGCGCCAGGCCGCGCAGGCGGCCGCGAACCTCGTCGCGGGCGGTGGGGTGCGCGTGCACACCGTCGACGTCGTGCCCGCCGTGGCCGGCACCGAGGCGTACGCCTCCGTGCCCGACGTCCCCGGTCCCGTCCCCCTGGCCGTGGTCGCAGTGCCCGCCGAGCGCGCCGCCGGCGTCGTGCGGGCGCTCGGGCCCCTCGGTGCGCGCGGCGTCGTGCTGCTCTCCAGCGGGTTCGCCGAGACCGGGCCCGACGGGCTGGCACGCCAGCGGACGCTGCTGCGGGTCGCCCACTCCGCAGGGATCCGCGTCGTCGGACCCGCGTCGTTCGGCGTCCTTGCGGTCGGCCCGGACGGCCTGCTCAACGCGTCGCTCGACGCCGACCCGCCGCCGCCCGGCCGGATCGGGCTCTTCTGCCAGTCCGCGCCGCTCGCCGTCGCGCTGCTGCGGGCCGTGCAGCGCCGCGGCCTCGGCCTCGCCGAGTTCGTCTCCGCGGGGCACCGCGCGGACGTCTCCGGCAACGACCTCATGCAGTTCTGGAGCGACGACGACGGCACGGACGTCGTCGGGCTGTACCTGGAGTCGATCGGCAACCCGCGCAAGTTCTCCCGCGTCGCCCGACGCCTCGCGTCGGTCAAGCCCGTCGTCGTGGTGACCGCCGGACGCTCGGGCCAGGTCGTCCCGCCGGGGCACGCGGTCCGGCCGACCCTCGCGCCGCCCCGGACGCTGGCCGAGGTCATGCGGCAGGCGGGCGTCATCCGGGTCGAGAACACCCACCAGATGCTCGACGTCGCGCAGGTGCTCGCGCACCAGCCCCTCCCGCAGGGGCGGCGCGTGGCGATCCTCGCGTCGTCGGCGTCGGTCGCGGCCCTCGTCGCCGAGGCCGCCTCCGCGAGCGGGCTCGTCCTGTCGGGCCATGTCGCGCTGCTGCCCGAGGACGCCCCCGACGACGACGTGCGCGCCGCGGTCGACGCCGTCTACGACGACCCCGGCACCGACGTCGTCGTCGTGGTCCGCATCCCCACGCTCGGCACGGTCGGCCGGACGCTGCCCCTCGAGGTCGCGCGCGCCGCAGCCCGCACCGGGCGGACGACGGTCGCGTCGGTCCTCGGCCTGCACGGGGTCACCCCGGAGCTCAGCGCACCCGACGACGACGGCCGGGTCTGGACCGTGCCCGCGTACAGCACCCCCGAGGACGCGACCCTCGCGCTCGGGCACGCCGTCCGGTACGCCCGGTGGCGTGCGGCGGACCGCGGCCGGCCCCTGCACCCCGACGGCGCCGACACACGCGCCGCGCGCCGGCTCGTCACGTCGTGGCTCGCGGGCGACGCGCGCGCGGACGGGCTCGACCTCGACCCCGCCCGGACCGCGGCGCTCCTCGCCACGGTCGGCGTCGCGGTGCTGCCGTCGTTCCCGGTGCAGGACGCCGACGAGGCCGTCGAGGTCGCGACCCGGATCGGCTGGCCCGTCGCGCTCAAGACGACCGTCCCCGCCCTGCGCCACCGTGCCGACCTCGGCGGGGTGCGGCTCGACGTCGAGGACGAGCCGGAGCTGCGCGCCGACGTCGCGCAGGTGCTCGCGCTCGCGGCCGCGCACCACGACCGGTCGGACGGCCCGCCGCTCGAGGTGCAGGCGATGGCGCCGCACGGGTCGGCGTGCGTCGTGCGCTCGAGCGAGGACCCGCTGTTCGGGCCGATCATCAGCTTCGGGCTCTCCGGCGACGCGTCCGACCTGCTGGGCGACGTCGCGTACGGGGTCCCGCCGCTGACGGACGTCGACGTCGCGGAGCTCGTCCGGTCCGCCCGGGCGGCGCCGCGGCTGTTCGGGTACCGCGGCCTGCCGCCGCTGGACGTCGCGGCGCTCGAGGACGTCATCGCGCGCGTCGCGGTGCTCGCCGACGACCTGCCCGAGCTGCGCTCGCTCGAGCTCAACCCGGTCGTCGTGTCCGAGCGCGGGGCGGTCGTGCTGGGCGCCCGGGCGACGCTCGCGCACGCGGACCGCGCGGACGCGACGCGGCGCCTGCAGCGGGCGTGACGCGCCCGCGACGCCACACCGCGGGTCCGGACGGCGGCACGCACCGGGAGTTCGGTGGGAGGATGGGCGCCGTGCCAGCAGTATCTGACGACCTGCGCGACGACCTGCACCGCGCCGGCTACTACCCGGAGCTCGTCGCCGACGTCCTCGACGTCGCCATCGCCGACGAGCCCGTGGTGGCCCACCTCGTCCACCTCGAGACGACGTTCGACGCCGCCGAGGTCCGTCGACACGTCACCGTGCTCGCCCTGACCCCGACGCGGCTCGTCGTCGCGCACGTGGACGACCAGGCCGCGGACTCGGAGAACCCGTCGCCCAGCGCGTCGGCGACGACCGAGGCGGTCCCGATCGCCGAGCTGCGCTCGGTCGCGCTCACGCACGTGGTGCCGCGACCCGAGGAGCACCAGCCCGGCCGGCCGCCCGTCGAGCTGACGCTCGCGATCGGCTGGGGCGCGGTCTCGCGTGTCGACCTCGAGCCCGCCACGTGCGGCGACCCCGGGTGCGAGGCGGACCACGGGCTGACGGGCACGCTCACGCCGGACGACGTCGTCGTGCGCGTGAGCGCCGCCGCCGAGGGCGAGGACTCGGTCCGCGCCGCCGCGGCGTTCGCGCGCCGCCTGTCCGCCGCCAGCGCGCAGCGGTGATGGCCGACCGACGGGCCGGCACCGGGACCCGGGTGGTGGAGCTCCCCGCGGACGCCGACCTCGTCGTGCCCGGAGGACCGGAGCCGACCCTCGCGTCGCTGCTCCCCGCGGTCGCGGGCGCGCTCGGCGGCACCGTGCCGGGGACCACCGACGACCGGCTGGGCCTGCCGACCGCCGACCGGGTCTGCGTCGTGCTGGTCGACGGCCTCGGCTACGTCAACCTCAGCGAGCGTGCGGGTCACGCACCGTTCCTGCGCGGCCTCGTCCGCGAGTCGGCGCCGCTGCGCAGCACGTTCCCGTCGACGACCGCGACCGCGCTCGGGAGCCTCGGCGTCGGCGCGGCCCCCGGCAGCACCGCGATGCTCGGGTACACGGTCCGCGACCCGGCGACGGGCCGCCTCGGCAACCTCGTCTCCTGGACCGACCTCCCGCCCGCCCGCGCCTGGCAGCCTGAGCCGACCGTCTTCGAGCGGCTCGTCGCGCAGGGTGTCGCCGTGACGAGCGTCGGCCCCGCGCGGTTCGCCGGCTCGGGGCTCACGGAGGCCGCGCTGCGCGGCGCCACCTACCGCGCCGCCGAGCCGCTGGCCGCGCGTGTCGACGCGACCCTCGACGCGCTGCGCCGGCCCGGTCTCACGTACCTGTACTGGGGCGACGTCGACAAGGCGGGCCACCACCACGGGTGGGGCTCCTGGCAGTGGGGCGACGCGCTCGCGGAGGCCGACGCCGAGCTCGCCCGCCTGGCGCGGCGGCTGCCGCGTGGTGCGCTCCTCGTCGTCACGGCCGACCACGGCATGGTCGACGTCGACCTCGCGGCTCGCTGGGACGTCGCGACGCACCCCGTCCTCGGCCACGACGTCGCGCTCGTCGCGGGGGAGCCCCGCGCGTCGCACCTGCACCTCGTCGACGGCGCCGACCCGGACACGGTGGCCGACCGGTGGCGGTCCGTCCTCGGCGACGCCGCCGTGGTCCGGACCCGTGACGAGGCCGTCGGGGCGGGCTGGTTCGGCACTGTGGGGGAGCACGCGCGGCGGGTGGTCGGCGACGTGGTCGTCGCGATGACAGGACGGGCCACGGTCGTCGACTCCGCGACGCAGACGCCCGCGTCGCTCGACCTCGTCGGCGTGCACGGCTCGCTCACCCGGCACGAGATGCTCGTGCCGTTCCTCGTCGTGGGTGGAGGCGACTGACCATGGCGGAGCTCGTGTTCTTCTCCGGGACGATGGACTGCGGCAAGTCGACGCTCGCGCTGCAGATGCACCACAACCACGCCGCGCGCGGACGCGACGGCGTGCTGTTCACCCGCAACGACCGGGCGGGCGCCGCGACGATCTCCTCCCGGCTCGGGCTCGTGCAGCAGGCCGCGGAGGTCGCCGACGGCACGGACTTCTGGGCCGAGGTCATCGCGCGCCGCACCCACGGGCGGCCGGTGGACTACGTCATCGGCGACGAGGCGCAGTTCTACACGGCCGCGCAGGTCGAGCAGCTCGCGCGCGTCGTCGACGAGCTCGAGGTCGACGTCTACGCGTTCGGCATCTCGACCGACTTCCGTGCCCGCCTGTTCCCGGGCTCGGCGCGGCTCGTCGAGCTGGCCGACCGGGTCGAGGTCCTCCAGGTCAAGGCGCTGTGCTGGTGCGGCGCGCGCGCCACGCACAACGCGCGGACCGTGGGCGGCGTCATGGTCGTCGAGGGTGCGCAGGTCGTCGTGGGCGACGTCCAGGCGGGTGCGGGGGAGGTCGGCTACGAGGTGCTGTGCCGACGCCACCACATGCGCCGGATGACGGCCGCGACCGCCCGGGCCGCGTCGCCGTCCACGGCGACCCTCTCGACGTCCGCCCAGGGCACCCTCGGCGTCGGCGCCTGACGGGCGGCCGACGCGGGGCGGGTCACTCGGGCTTCGCGCCGAAGACGATCTCGTCCCAGCTCGGCACCTTCGCGCGCCCCTTGCGCGACCGCGGTCGGTCCGCGGCCTCGACGGGCGGCTGCTCGTCGGCCACGACGGGCGTGGGGGCGGGCTCGGGCGGCGCGGCGGGCGTCGGCACCGTCGGCGTCTTCTGCCGGGGCTGCAGCACGACGGCCTCGGCGACCGGGTCGGCGTCGAGCGGGTGCGCCCCGGGCACGTCCGCGTCGTCCCGGCCGAAGTCGAAGGCGTGCTGCGGGCCGAAGCCCTCGAACTCCTCGTCCTCGCCGTCGACGTCGAGGCTCTGGCGCACGCCCCGGCGGGTCCGCAGCTCGTCGAGCAGGTCGTGCGTCTCCTGCTGCGGGTCCGGCTCGGGCTCCGGCGCGGCGACGCCCTCGGTGTGCGCGATGCTGCCGTCGTCGCGGAAGTCGAACACGACGTCGCGCACCGCGGCGAGGTGGCGGCGCATCACCGGCTCGTCGGGCAGCTCGGTCTCCGACAGCCAGCGGGCCTCGTCGTCGTCGGCCACGACCGTGCGGCGTCCGGCGTCGAAGATCCAGCGAGCCTCACGGTCCTCGTGCGGCCCGTCGCCGACGCGGAAGCGCGCGAGCACCACCCACGGGCCCGACGCCTCGCGGGCGGAGTCCCAGGCCAGGGATGCGAGGTCGACGCCCCGCGCGGCCAGCCGGTCGGTGACGAGGTCGCCCAGCGTCGGGGCGCCCGCGTCGCGGCCGACGCGCGTGCCGCGCGCCTGCTCGGCGACGTACTCGCGCTCCGCGAGGACGGGGCCCTCGTAGCGGCGCACGTTCTCGACGGGCAGGCCGGAGGAGTCCGCGACCTCCTGCGTCGTCGCGCCCGCGCGGATGCGCGCCTGGATCTCCCGAGGGCTCAGCGTCGCCGCGCTCTCGGCGCGCAGCTGCTCGAGCTGCGGCCGGTCCCGGCGCACTGCCGCGCGGAGCGGCTCGTCGATGCGCAGACGGAACCGCTCGCCCCCGGGGCCGACGAGGACGAGATGCTCGCCGTCCTCGTGCAGACCCTCCAGCTCGAGCTCACCCATGTCGACCTCCCGGTACCTCGGGGAGAGCCTGCCACCTCCGGGCCCGGGTTGTGCGGATCCGGGGCGGTGAGCCGCGGCACGTCCCGGTCCGGCGTCGCCCCGGACGCCTCGCGGCGGGCAGGATGGGCGGGGTGGACACTCCCCGCGCCCTGCCCCTGACCACGTCCGACGTCGCCGAGCTGGTCGAGGTGGCCGAACGGCTGGCCCGCGAGGCGGGCCTTCTCGTGCACGAGGGACGACGCGCCGGTGTCGACGTCGCTGCCACGAAGTCCAGCCCCGAGGACGTCGTCACCGCGATGGACCTCGCGTCCGAGGCGCTGCTGCGCCGGCGGCTCGCCGAGCTGCGCCCCGGGGACGGGATCCTCGGCGAGGAGCAGGGGTTCGTCCCCGGCACGACGGGCGTGACGTGGGTCGTCGACCCCATCGACGGGACGGTCAACTACCTGTACGGCATGCCGGCGTACGCCGTGTCGGTCGCGGCGGTCGTCGGGCCCGCGGGCGACGACGGCCGCGCCCCGGACCCGGCGACGTGGACGGTCGTCGCGGGGTGCGTGCACGCGCCCGAGGACGGCCGGACGTTCCGCGCGGGCCTCGGGCTCGGGGCGACGCTCGACGGTCGCGCGCTGCACGTCCAGGAGCCGCGTCCGATGGCCGGTTGCCTGCTCGCCACGGGGTTCGGATACCTGGCCTCCCGGCGGCGTGCGCAGGCGCGCGTCCTCGCCGATCTGTTGCCCCGAGTACGTGATATCCGTCGCATCGGCTCGGCCGCCCTCGACATCTGCAATCTGGCCGCCGGGCACCTCGACCTGTACTACGAGCGCGGCCTCGCGCCGTGGGACCTCGCCGCGGCCCAGCTCGTCGCGCTTGAGGCCGGGGCCCAGGTCAGCGGCCTGCGTGGTCGACCCGCAGGGCCGGACATGACGGTCGTCGGCTGGCCCGCCCGCGCGACCGAGCTCCGAGGGCTGCTGGAGGCCCTCGACGCCGACAGCGACGGGTGAAAACGCTCCCAGAAATCGGTTCGTCGAATGTGGTCACGTGTCCGTGTTCGCACTCGGGTCAGATGTGGTGCACAATCCTCCGCGCGTGGGAACAAATCCCAGGACCTGTGCATTGATCCCGCGTACGAGAATCCATCTGACGACGGAGTGTGACGCCACTCATGGCTACCGACTACGACGCCCCGCGCAAGACCGAGGAGGACCTGAGCGAGGACTCGCTCCAGGAGCTCCAGGCCCGGCGCTCCGACAAGAACTCGGGCGTGGTGGACGAGGACGAGACCGAGGCTGCCGAAGGCTTCGAGCTCCCGGGCGCGGACCTGTCGGGTGAGGAGCTCTCCGTCCGGGTCCTTCCCCGGCAGGCGGACGAGTTCACCTGCTCCCGCTGCTTCCTGGTGCACCACCGCAGCCAGCTCGCCTACGAGCGTGACGGGGCACCTGTGTGCTCCGAGTGCGCCGCCTGAGCCGGTCTGCACCTGACCACGTCGGCCGGCCGTCCCGCACCGCGGGCGGTCGGCCGTCGCGCGTCCAGGCACTGTCCGCACGTCGGGCCGAGCCCTCGCCTCGGGCCGGGTCCGGTCAGCGAGACCCGGCCGCCGCGGCGAGCGCCCGCGCCAGGTCGTCCGGCCGACGCGTCGAGACGAGCCAGTAGGGCGTCGGGTCCTGCGGGTCGTCGAGCTCGACCCGCACGGCCGTCCGGATCCACCCGCGCAGGCAGACGTGCGCCCGTGCGTCGAGCCGTGGCCCGAGCTCCTCGCGCAGCGTCGGGGCGTCGAGCACCGTGACGTCGCCCAGCAGGGTCACCGGGATCCGCGCGCTGCCCGCCCGCAGCTCCCCACCCGTCACCGCGACGGTCGGCGTGAGCAGCACTGCCGCGGTCACGCCCGCCACGACCGCGACGCCCGCGACCACGGCGGCCAGCGTGGCGTCGACCGGCACGAGCACCACGCCGAGCAGCAGCGTGAACGCGACGAGCAGCACCCACCCCCACGGGCCTGGCCACAGCCGCTCCGACCAGGCGGCGGCGGGGACGCCGACGGGCGCGGCGGCAGGTCGGGGGGAGTCGTCGGGCATGCCCCCAGCATCCCATCCGGGGGAGGTAGGGTCGGGCCCCGTGACCGCCGAACCGCCCGTCGAGGTGCTCCTGCTCCGGCTCGACCCCGACCTGCCCGCGCCGGCCTACGCGCACCCCGGTGACGCCGGTGCCGACCTCGTGGCCCGCGTCGACGTGGTCCTCCCGCCGCAAGGCCGCGCGACGGTGCCGACCGGCGTCGCGATCGCGCTGCCCGACGGCTACGCGGCGTTCGTGCACCCGCGCTCGGGCCTCGCCGCGCGGCACGGGCTGACGATCGTCAACGCGCCGGGCACCGTGGACGCGGGCTACCGCGGGGAGATCGCGGTGACGCTGCTCAACACTGACGCCGAGCACCCGATCGAGCTGCACCGGGGCGACCGCATCGCCCAGCTGGTCGTGCAGCGCGTCGACCGGGCGCGGTTCGTCGAGGTCGAGCAGCTGCCCGGGTCGCACCGCGGCGAGGGCGGCTTCGGGTCGAGCGGTGGCTGGAAGGCCGCACGCACCGGCTAGGTCGTGGTCCGGCTCGGGACTACTGTCGACAGGTACGGCGCGCGCGTGCGCGCCGAGGAGGAGTGTGTCGTGGCTCTGTTCCGACGCGGCGGCAAGGACACCGCCGCCGACGACGTCGTCGAGGCCGAGGTCGTCCCGCAGGACGGCACCGCGGCCCCGCAGGAGACGGACGTCCCCGCCCGCACGACCGGCCCGTGGGACGCGTCCGAGGTCACCGACGACCTCCCGCGCGTCGACCTCGGGGCGATCCGCCTGCCCGGCCTGCCGGGCATGGAGCTGCGGATGGAGATCGACAAGGCGACCGACGTCGTGTCGGCCGCCTCGGTGCTGCTCGACGGCTCGTCGCTGCAGGTGCAGGCGTTCGCCGCGCCGCGCAGCGAGGGCATCTGGGACGAGATCCGCGCGGAGATCGCCGAGTCCGTGACGTCGCAGGGCGGCGCGGTCGACGACATCCCCGGGCCGTTCGGTCGCGAGCTGCTCGCCCGCCTCCCCGTCAAGACGCCCGAGGGCCGCACGGGTCACCGCCCGGCACGGTTCATCGGCGCCGACGGCCCGCGCTGGTTCCTGCGCGGCGTCATCACCGGCAAGGGTGCCGTCGAGCCCGGTGCCGCGGAGGCGCTCGAGCAGCTGTTCGCCCGCATCGTCGTCGTGCGCGGCACCGACGCCCGTCCGCCGCGCGACCTGCTCGCGCTGCGGCTGCCCGGCCCGGCGCAGGCGCCCGCCGCCGCGGAGCCCGAGAAGCCGTCGTTCGACCCCCTGACGCGCGGCCCGGAGATCACGGAGACCCGATGAGCCTCAAGGAGCGCCTCCGCAAGGTCGTCGCCTCGCAGGCGGAGATCGAGGCCGACGAGGAGCGTGCGGACGCGCTGCGGTCCGTGGGCTGCACGGCCGTCGAGAGCCTGCCGCACCGGAC